>Ga0181519_10000017_pt1 | contig 175243 bp, 142 predicted proteins | sample PEATcosm2014_Bin_26_FD_121102 | JGI IMG/M metagenome (GOLD analysis project Ga0181519, IMG submission 121102) | Peatland microbial communities from MTU Mesocosm Facility, Houghton, MI, USA - PEATcosm2014_Bin02_10_metaG | ecosystem: Environmental > Terrestrial > Soil > Wetlands > Peat | place...
AACGTGCAGTTGACGGTGGAGCTGATTACGCCGGTGGCTCTGGAAAAGGGATTGCGGTTTGCCATCCGCGAGGGCGGCCGCACGGTGGGCGCCGGCACGGTAAGCGAGATTATCAAGTAGCAGCGGACAGCCAACAGCCGACAGTCCGCTGCGCAAGTTTGAAACTGTGAGCTGATAGCTGTTTGCTGTGAGCTGGAAGGGATTTGAGAATGCGGGAAATTGTTACATTGCAGTGCTCTGAGTGCAAGGAGCGGAATTACTCGACAACCAAGAACAAGAAGACGACCACCGGCCGTCTGGAGTTCAAGAAGTTCTGTAACCGCTGCCGCAAGCACCAATTGCACAAGGAAACGAAGTAAAGCAGCTGACAGTGAATAGCTGACAGCTAACAGTTGATCGAAATATCCGGCGATAACCGGGTTTTTAGCTATCAGCTGTCAGCTGTCAACTGATAGCTGCTATTAGGGGCGTAAGCTCAACGGCTAAACTGTCGGTCTCCAAAACCGAACTTGGGGGTTCGAATCCCTCCGCCCCTGCCAGATTGAACAAGGATGCGTTGGCCCGACGGCCGGCGCGAAGGAACTGAAGCATGGCATCGAAGGCAACAATCGTCAACGGCGAAGTGCGGCAGCCGCCTGTCAAGAAGCAGGCACCGGGTACTGCGTCGAAATGGATCGACAGTGTGCGCTCTGTGTGGATTGAGTTCACAAGCTTTCTGAGCGATGTGCGGGCCGAGTTGCGCAAGGTGGTTACCCCCTCGCGCAAGGAAGTACAAGCCACGACCACGGTAGTGATCATCGCCGTCTTTATCTTCGGTCTGTTCTTCTTCGTGGTGGACTATATTTGCAGCCACGCCATGGAAGCGCTTTACCACAAGCTGGGCGCCTAGCAATCGCATTTTGAAGCGCGAATCGAGAGTATGATGGCAGAAGAATTGGTACAAGCCGGGCAAGCCGGACAAGCGGAAGAAGTCGTCGAGCAGACAGACCCGCAGGCGCCGCCGCCGCCGGAGCGCAATGAGCGCTTCATGTGGTATATTCTGCACGCCTATTCGGGCTTTGAGCGCAAGGTGCGCGAATCCATACAAAGCCGTGTTCAGGCCTTCGGGCTGAGCGACCGCGTAGGCCGGGTGATGATTCCCACCGAGCCGGTGACCGAGATCATCAACGGCAAAAAGCGCACTGTGGAGCGGGTCTTTCTTCCCGGCTACGTGCTGGTCGAGATGGATCTGGACAACGATCTGTGGCACGTGCTGAAGGACACGCCCAAGGTGACGGGATTCCTGGGCACGGGCGACAAGCCGGTGGCGCTGAGCGAGGAAGAAGTGAGTGGAATCCTCTTCCGTTCCGATACCGCCAAGGACAAGCCGCGGCTTAAGATCAAGTTTGAAAAGAATGAACAGGTCCGCATTACGGACGGACCGTTTGCCAACTTCAATGGCGTGGTGGACGAGATCAACGAAGATCGCGAAACGATGAAGGTCATGGTGACCATCTTCGGGCGTTCCACCCCTGTTGAGCTGGAGTTCGGCAAAGTGGAAAAGATTGAATAGGTGCAGCCTCCTGCCATCGATTAGAATTGAGGATGAACTCCAGAGGACAGTAGAGAGCTGCGGATGACGCTGTTGAATTGGGAATACGAGAAGGAAGAGCGAGAGATGCTGCTGTCTCTGGCGAAAGATGGCGATACTTTCTTCGATATTGGAGCGAACGTGGGCTTGTACAGCATCACATTTGCAAAGCGGTATCCGAAGAGTAGCGTGTATGCTTTTGAGCCGATTCCAACAACCATCGCGGAGCTGAAGAACAACCTTGACCTCAATGGAGTGAAGAATGTAACAATTTGTCCCTATGGCCTGTCAGACAGGTTGGATCGTGCAACATTCTACTATCCTCCGGCTGATTCAGGAGCTACTTCAATGGCTCCTGTCGGTGACAGGTTTGGGCCAACCGTAACGACAGTAGCGAGCGTCAGCGACCTTGACAGGGTGTGCAGCAACGAAGACGGGTTTCATCCCAACATCATCAAGTGCGACGTGGAAGGCGCGGAATTGCTGGTTTTCAAGGGAGCTGCGAAGACCCTCGAAACGCACAAGCCCGTCATACAATGCGAGATGCTGCGAAAGTGGGCAAAGAGGTTCAACTACCACCCCAACGACATCATCAAGTTCTTGGGGGAATTCGGCTACAATTGCTATGTTCTAAGAGAGGGTTCTTTGCAGCCGTTCACTGAAATGACAGACGAGACCGTGGAGACCAATTTCTTTTTCATTCACCCATAGCTTCCAGCTTTTGGCCGGATTGCCTATCTAGCGGGCGCCGGTTGCAAGCGAGCGTTTCGGCTCCGACACAAAATTCGCAAAAGAAACCGACCGGCTAAGAGCTGAAGCTAGGAGCTAGTAGCTGGTCCCGAAGGAACAAACATGGCACCTCCAAAGAAGATTACGGGTTACGTCAAGCTGCAGATTGTCGCCGGCAAAGCTACACCGGCGCCGCCGGTTGGTCCCGCGCTGGGTCAGGCGCAGGTCAACATCATGGAGTTCTGCAAGCAGTTCAACGCGCGCACCTCCGCCAAGGAGATGGAAGGGCTGGTCATTCCGGTCGTCATCACGGTTTATGCCGACCGCAGTTTCAGCTTTGTCACCAAGACGCCTCCGGCGCCGGTTCTTCTTCTGAAGGCAGCCGGGATCGCCAAGGGTTCAGGTACGCCGAACAAGGAAAAGATCGGCAAGGTGACTGAAGCGCAGGTGCGCGAGATCGCCACGCAGAAGATGCCCGATCTGAACGCAGCCTCGGTCGAGACGGCCATGAAGAGCATCCGTGGAACCGCCCGGTCAATGGGCATTGATGTGGTGGCGTAAGCCGCTGCAAGTTTTTCATGCACAAAGACCCTCCCTTGCGGGAGGGTCTTTGGCGTTTTGGGCCAGGCAAACGAAAATCATGGTATCGGTTTGAAGTTTCTCTGGCCATTTTCTGGCTGCAGATTGAGCGATTGTCCGCCAGCGCCGCTCGTCTGCTATTCTTTTCAATTGACGGAGTAAAACAACATGGCCAAGAGCGTTAACAAAGTCATTCTTTTAGGCAACGTAGGCAAGGACCCTGAGATTCGTTCCACCGCGGGCGGCGCTATTGTAGCCAATTTCACCCTGGCCACCGGGGACCGCTTCCAGGATGCGCAGGGCAATTGGCAGGACCGCACCGAATGGCACAACCTGGTTGCCTTCAAGCGCACCGCCGAGATCATTCGCGACTATGTGAAGAAAGGCTCCAAGCTGTACATCGAGGGCAAGCTCACGACGCGCAGTTGGGACGACAAGGAATCTGGCCAGAAGCGTTACAAGACTGAAATCGTGGTCTTCGACCTCTCGCTGCTCTCCGGCCGCGACGAAGCTTCGGGCGGCGCAGGCGGATATAGCCGGCCAGCTAGCTCGTCGAACTCGGCTGCCAGCTTTGACCAGCGTCCCCCGGCGGCCGCTGGCGGTCAGGATGAGTACGCCCAGCAGGCCGAAATCTCCGACGACGACATACCGTTCTGACAGAGAACAGGGGTCAGGGGTCAGGTTTGCTCGGACGTGGCTATACTAAATCCATCATGAGTTCCCTGCCCTCAGCTTCCACTTGCACTCGCTCCCAGACCTTGCAACAGCACGCCGAACACTTTTTTCCCGGCGGGGTGAACTCGCCGGTGCGGGCCTTCAGAGCGGTAGGCGGTGCGCCGCCGTTTGTGGAACGCGCGCTGGGTGCATGGCTGACCGACGCCGACGGCAACCGGTACATTGACTACTTCGGCTCCTGGGGCCCGATGATTCTGGGCCACGCCTTTCCGCCGGTGGTCGAGGCGATTGAACGCGCGGCGCGCAACTCATCCAGCTTTGGCGCATCCACGGCCTCCGAGGCCGATCTGGCAGAGCGTGTAATCGCCTGTTTTCCTGCCATCGAGATGCTGCGCTTTGTCAGCTCCGGCACTGAGGCGACGATGAGCGCCATTCGGCTGGCCCGCGCTGCCACGGGGCGCAAACTCGTCGTCAAATTCGAGGGTTGCTACCATGGCCACGCCGATGGGCTGCTGGTCAAAGCCGGCTCCGGCGTAGCGACCTTTGGCATTCCTGGCTCAGCCGGTGTGCCGGAAGAGATCGCCCGGCTTACGCTTGCCCTGCCCTACAACGATCTGCCCGCAGTCGAGGCCGCCTTCGCCGCCCATCCCGACGCCATCGCCGCAGTGATTCTGGAGCCGGTTGTGGGCAACTCCGGCTGCATTCCACCCGCGCCGGGCTACCTGGCCGGCCTGCGCGCACTTACTCAACGCGAAGGCGCGCTGCTGATTGCCGACGAGGTGATGACCGGCTTCCGCGTGGCGCTGGGCGGCGCGCTGGAGCTTTACGGCGTTGACGCTGATCTGGTCACGCTAGGCAAGATCATCGGTGGTGGCCTGCCCGTGGGCCTATTTGGCGGCAAGCGCCGCTTCATGAAGCTGTTGGCGCCCCTTGGCCCCGTCTATCAAGCGGGAACGCTCAGCGGCAATCCGCTGGCCATGGCGGCCGGCATCGCAACTATCTCTTATCTACAGGCCCACGCCGCCCAAGTCTATCCGCAACTGGAAGCCACGGCCAAAGCCGTCACCGAGGGCGTGGCTGCCGAAGCCGCCCGCGCCAGAGTTCCGCTTACACTCAACCGCGTCGGCTCCATGTGGACCTGGTTCTTTACCGCGCAGCCTGTTGCCAATTACGCCCAGGCAGCGCAGAGCGACACGGCCGCCTTCGGACGCTTTCACCGAAGGATGCTCGAAGCCGGCGTCTGGCTTCCGCCCTCGCAGTTTGAGGCAGCCTTTCTGAGCACTGCGCACGGCGCGGCAGAGGTCGCCGCCACCATCGCCGCAGCCCGCCGGGCCTTCGCCGCCGAGACGAGTGGAAAGACACGTCATGACGAGCTGTCTTGACCGCGGACGCCAAAAACGCGGGATAATCTGGAATTTCAAGACGAAAAAACGATGAGACGCACCCACCACGGCAGAGGTGATCAGATGCGCAATGCGCGCTGGTTGTAGTCGGCTACGGCGCGGGCAACCTCAGCGGCTGGGGCTCGCTGGGTGGGGCTTTGTTCGAGCCAGCTGGTGAGAGCCTCGAAGACGGCGCCCACGAGGCACTGCGCGGCGATGGCTGGATTGGCAACAAAAATCGTATTCAGAATCGCGCCGGAAGCGAAATCGGGGATCCAATTCGTGGCCAGTTCCAGAGATTGGCGAACTTGCTCCGTCTGACGGCGAAGAATGGCGCGGCGCACCTGCTCCAGGCGCGGGCTCAAGCCGGAGGACTCGACGATGAGGATGCGCGCGTCTCCGGGGTTTTCGGCCAGAAAGAGAAAGAGGGACTCGACCGCGCAGGAAATCGCCTTTACGGGATCGGGTTGGAGAAGTTTGACCTTGTGAATGACCTCGTAGACCTTTTGGCCGAGAACTTCAAGGACCGCCGCAAAGACATCTTCCTTATTGCGAAAGTGTATATAGAAGCTGCCCACCGAGCTATTTGACTCATTCACAATCATGGGAACCGTGGTGGAGTGATAGCCGAGGCTGCCGAAGAGGCGTGTAGCGGCATCCAGAATTGTCTTGCGGCGGGCTTCGTTGCGGGCCTGAGTGGCGGGAGTTTTGCGGTAGGCCATGAGTCTGGGTAACCAACCTCTTGTCAAGAATAGAATGACGTGTCATTCTGTTTATGTCAAGGAAGAAACAGCCATGAAAAAAAAGATACCCAATTTGGAGTTGCAGTCGACGATGAAAGCCACAGCGTTGAGGGAACAGGTTGAGGTTCATGCTCTCCCACCCTTGAATCAAAGAACAATTCAAAAATGGGGCACCCGATGCGGGATTTTCAGCGGGGCGGTTATTACTGTCGTTTCTCTGCTGGCTTTGCTGCCGCTCACAGGATGCGGACCAAAGCCGAAGGTGGCGGCGAACCAACCGGTAACGGTGCGATTGCGAGCTCCGAAGCACGTCCAGCAGCCGGTGACGGTGGAGGCCAGCGGAGCGGTGGAGGCCAATGTAACCGCACAAGGCGCTTTTCAGATAGCCGGACGGGTGGCGCGGGTCCTTGTTGACGAGGGTCAGCCGGTGGTAAAGGGCCAGGTGCTGGCGGAACTGGACGCGGCCGACTACCAAAACGCCTACGACGCGGCCGCAGGGCAAGCAGATGCGGCGCGAGCGGTGAACGACAAGGCGCAGGAAGGCCTGCGTTCGCAGGAGCTTGAGCAGGCGCGCATCGACTACGAGCAATGGCTGGATCAATATACCCGCATGAAGTTCCTCTACGACCACAAGAGCCTGCCGGCCAACGATTTTGTGAAGATTGAAGCGGGATACCATGCGGCGCAGCAGCGGTATGAGATGGCCAAGCAAGGTACGCGGGTGGAGGACAAGAAAGCCGCTAGCGGGCAGTACCACGCTGCGGCGGCCCAGGTGCACGAGGCGCGCAAGCGGGTGGCAGACACGCGGTTGCGGGCACCGATCTCGGGCTTTGTCGGGATACGGCGAATCGACGTGGGCGACACGGTGGGCGCAGGATCGGCGGTCATCTCTGTACTGGACCTGAATCCGGTGAAGGTGCGCGTAGCGATTCCGGAGTCCGAGATCGGCAAGGTGCAGCAGGGCGCGCGCGCCGTGGTGACGATCCCGTCGCTCGATGGCAAGCAATTCGAAGGAAAAGTGGAAACGGTGGGGATGGCTGCCGATCCCTCTTCGCGCACCTACGCTGTGAAGATATCCGTGCCCAACCCGGCACATCTGTTGCGCGCGGGAATGGTGGCAGAAGCGCGGATCTACGGCTCGGCGATCGTGAATGCGCTTACCGTGCCCGGCGATGCGGTCGTCCGCGACGCGCGCGGTGTAACGAATGTCTACGTTTATGAGCCTGCGCAGCAGCGTGTGTATGCGCGGCGGGTGGAAGCAGGCGCGCCTATCGATAACGAAATCGAGATTCGCAGCGGACTCAACGGCAGTGAGCAGGTTGTGGTAGCCGGCCAGCAGAATGTGCGTGAAGGCTCATCTGCCAAGGTGATAGGAGGCGGCCAGTGAAGCCCGTTCGCGCTGCCCTGCGCTACCCTCAGGTCACCCTGGTTCTCTGCGGCATGTTGTTCGCGGCTGGCTTGTATTCGCTGGTGACGATGCCCCGTCGCGAGGACCCGAAGATTACCATTCGCACCGGCATTGTCGCCGCTATCTATCCGGGCGCGTCGGTTGGGGAAGTGGAAGATCAGGTTACCAGCAAGATCGAAGAGCGGCTCTTCCGGTTTGGAGAAGTGCGTCGGGAAAAGACCTTCTCCACCAGCCGCAACGGCGTGGTGATCATTAATGTCGAGCTGAACAAGTCAGTCAAAGACCCGGATGAGTTCTGGTCGAAACTGCGCCTGGATATGGCGCAGTTGAAGGCCACGGGGCTGCCGTCAGGGGTGATCGGCCCGATGGTTGATTCCGACTTCGGTGACACGGTGGCGGCTCTGATTGCGGTACATGGCGGCAATTACGGCCCCAGGGAGCTGAAGGACTACGCGCAAACCGTGGAAGCGGGGCTGCGCACCATTCCGGCGATATCAAAGATCAAGCGCATCGGCGATCAGAAGGAAGAGATCGACGTCAGCACCTCGTCTGAACAACTGGCCCAGTATGGCGTGAACCCGCTCAGGATCATGCAGGCGCTGGCCGGCCGCAACACGGTTGAGTACGCGGGCCGCGTGCCGGCCGGTGGAAGCAAGGTGCCGATCGAAGCTAGCGGCAGCTTCACAACTGAAGATCAGATTCGCCAGGTGACGGTAGATGTCTCGCCTACCGGCCAGCCGGTTCACATCGGCGACCTGGCAGATGTAACGCGGGTCTACAAGGACCCCTCAGAGTATGCGCGCCGCGAGGGCGAACAGGCCATTCTGCTTTCGGTGGAGATGCACGAGGGCAACAACATTGTCGATTTCGGCAACACGCTGCGCGACAAGCTGAAGAGCATCCAGACGACGCTCCCACCGGACGTGAAACTGGATCTGGTGGCGGATCAGCCCCAGGTGGTTCACGATCGCATCCACGATTTCTTTGTGGAGTTCGGCATTGCCATCCTCGCCGTCATTCTGGTTACGATGTTGCTGCTGCCGATGCGCGTGGCGCTGGTTTCGGCCATCGCCATTCCGGTCTCGGTATCGATGACCTTTGGCCTGCTGAACGCCTTCGGAATCGAGCTGCAACAAGTGTCGATTGCGGCGCTGATTGTGGTGCTGGGCATGGTGGTGGATAATGCCATCGTCATTGTCGACAACTATGTGGGGCTGCTGGACCGCAAGGTTCCCATCGATGAAGCGGCGGAGCGCTGCGCGACGGAGATGGCGGTTCCTGTGCTGACCGCTACTCTGGCCATCATCGCGGCCTTCCTTCCGCTGCTGATGCTTTCCGGTAGCGTCGGCGAGTTCATCCGCGCACTGCCGATTACCGTGGCCATTGCGCTATCCACTTCCTACGTCGTGGCTATGCTGCTGACGCCGCTGCTGGCGCGTTTCTTCATTCACCAGGGGCTGCGCGACCACGAACTGGAAGCTGCCACGGGCGAGCGCAAACTGACGCCACTGGACCATATGCAGCGCTACTACAACAAGATCATCGTCTGGGCCATGCAGAACAAGAAACAGGTTATGAGCTTCAGCGTTCTGGCCGTTGTCATTGGGCTTGGATTGCTGGCCCTGGTGCCGAAACTGTTCTTTCCCCTGGCTGAGCGGGACCAGTTCGTGATGGATGTGTGGCTGCCGGAGGGCACGAAAATCGAATCGACCGACGCCACCGTGCGGCGGATTGAGGCGGTTCTCGGCCAGGAGCCGCTGATCAGGTCGTATACCAGCTTTCTGGGCGAGAGCGCGCCGCGCTTTTATTACAACGTGAACCCGCAGGCGCCGGCCTCCAATTACGCGCAGATTCTGGTCAACACCAAAAAAGTGAAGGGAACACCGCAACTGGTGGCGGGGCTGCGCGAACGGCTGCCCGATGTGGTTCCAGAGGCGAAAGTCTTCGTCAAGGAACTGCAGCAGGGCCAGGTCATGGAGGCTCCGGTTGAAGTGCGAATCGTGGGAAACGACATTTCCACGCTCGAAACGCTCGGCAACCAGGTCCAGGATGTGCTTGAGCACACGCCCGGCGCCACGTATATCCATACTGATTGGCACGAGGATGCGTGGCAGATGGGCGTGAATGTGCGCGAGGAAGTTGCCAACCGGCTGGGACTGACCAATGCCGCCATCTCGCAGCAACTGGCGGTGGGCTTTGAAGGCGCCCCGGTGACTACGTTCTGGGAGGGAGACCGCGGCGTGGATGTGGTACTGCGTCTCGATCCCTCGGAGCGGCAGAGCTTTCAGAACGTAGCCGACACCTATGTCATGTCTCCCGTGACCGGGGCGAAGGTTCCGCTGGCGGCCGTGGCATCGCTTACTCCCGACTGGCAGCCAGGGCGCATTGTGCGCAGAAACGGCGTTCGCACACTGACCGTGCGCGCCTTTCCCAGCGGCAAACGCCTGGCCAGCGAAATTCTCGGCGACGCGCGCAAGCAGATCGACGCCATGCCGCTGCCGCCGGGTTACCGCATCGATTACGGCGGCGAGTACGAGAACAAGCAGGAGATCTCCGGCGAGATGCGCGATGCGCTGCTCATCAGCATACTGCTGATCTTCCTGATTCTGCTCTTCCAATTCCGCACTCTGGTGGACCCGCTGATTGTGATGGCGGCCTTTCCCCTGGCGTTGCCCGGCGCGGCCCTGGGATTGCTGATAACCCACAACACATTTGGATTTACGGCATTCATCGGCATTATCAGCGTGGGCGGGCTGGTGGTGAGAAACTCCATCATTCTGATCGATTACATCCACGAACGGATGAATGCCGGCGCAGAGCTGGAGCAGGCGGCGCTGGAGGCCGGAGAACGCCGGTTGCGGCCCATTTTCCTCACTTCGGCGGCTGCCGCTGTGGGCGTCATTCCCATGATTCTCTCCGGGTCGAGCCTGTGGTCGCCGCTGGCTAGCGTAATTGCTTTCGGCCTGCTGGGGTCCATGTTCTTCACCCTGATCGCCATCCCGGTTCTGTTCGTGGCGGCCCATCGCCGGGCAGAGGCGCGCAGCAAGAACAGAGCGGCAAAGATGGGTAGCGCCATCGCCACCGCCATACTCCTGCTGTTTGCATTCACCAGCGTGGCGCAAGCCCAGGCGCGGCGCATCACGCTGGATGAGGCCGTCGCCCTGGCCACGAAGCAGAATTCGATTGTGAAGATGGCGCGGCTGAAATCCAAGGAGATGAATGCCAAAGTGACCGAGGCGCGCGCCAACTACTTTCCGGTACTCAGCAACGAAAGCGACGCCGCACACCTGCGGAACATTGAACACCTGGAGATTCCCATGGGATCTTTGGGCGTCTACCCGGTCATCGGCCCCATGCCCGGAGAAAATGGCTCTCTGCCGCTGGGTCACCACAACTTCATTCTGAGTACCACCACGGCGGCTCAGCCGCTGACGCAATACTTCAAGATCCACGCCGGCGTTGCCGTGGCCAAGGCGGATGCGGGGGGCGCACGGGACGATGTGCAGCGGGCGGAGAACGAGGTCGCCCTGAAGATGAAGGAGCTTTATTACGGCCTCCTGTCAGCGGAACGGAAGAAACAGGCCGCGGATCTGAAGATCGAAGCGGGAGAAGAGCGGTTGGCCGAGGCTCAGAGCGGGGTTGAGGCCGGCGCGGTGCTGGAGCTGAAGGTGCTGGAGGGCAAGGCACAGATTGCCGAGGCACAACATGCACTGGGGTCGCTGGAAGACGCCATATCCGACATGAAGGTGGAGTTCAACGATCTGGCCGGCCTGCCGCTGGCGAGTGAAGTGGAACTGGTCCCGCCGGAAGCTGAAAGCTCGGATGTGACCGCAGGCGATTTGGAGACCGAGGCAGTGCGTCACAATCCGGAGGTGGCCGCGGCACGCGAGACGCTGGCCAAGGCGCGAGCCGGCCTGAGCGCGGCTCACGCGGAGTATATTCCCGAGATCGGAGCCTTTGCGCAATACGTCCACCAGGATGGCGTGCCTCTGCTGACGGAAAACAATGGACTGCTGGGCCTCAAGATGAACTGGACGATGCTTGAGTTCGGCAAGCGCAGCGGGCAGGTACATGAGCGCCAGGCGCAGGTCTCCCAAGCGGAAGAGAACCTTCGCCACGCAGAGAATCGCGTACGCGTGGAGATTGAAAAGGATGTGCGCAAGGTACGGCGGGCGGAGAGCGGCCTGGAGGCGGCGCGGGAGAGTGTGGCGGCGCGGACTGAAATGCGGCGCATCACGGCCAACCAGGTGGAGGCCAAAACCGTGAACGCCTCCGCTCTGAAAGAGGCCGATGGACAACTGGCCGAAGCCGAGGCGGAACTCTTCCAGGCCGAAGCGGAACGCGCAACTGCGCGCGCGGAACTGGAAAGAACGCTCGGAGTGGAGTAACGTGGACTGTTGTCTGTTTTGCGGGAGGGGAAAGTGGCATACCGGGTATTAACCGTCAACCGGGAGTTCGGCAGCGGCGGCGGACGCATCGCCCAGACCATCGCCAAGTGGCTTGGCTGGAAGCTGCTGGACCGGGACATCATCGACGCAATCGCCTACGCGGCTCATGTGGAGCCGAATGTGGTGCGCTCCTACGACGAACACGTGGATTCCTGGCTGCGGCGCCTCAACCAGCAGGCCATGCGCTCAGCGGCGCTGGCCGCCGGCCTGCAACTCATTGACGAATCCGTTTTCGATACCGACGCCATGGTGAAGGTTTCGCGCAAGATCATTGAGGAGGCTTACACCGAGGGCAACTGCGTCATCGTGGGCCGCGGATCGCAATGCGTCTTGCAGCACAAGCCCGGCGTCTACCACGTCTTCGTCTATGCTCCCTACAAGGAGCGCCTCGAGCGCCTGCGCAGCCGTATGGCAGCTGACACCCAGCCAGAGCAGCGTATTCGCCGGGTGGATGAAGAGCGCGCCAAGTACCTGCAACAGTACTTCGGCAAGTGTTGGAACAATCCCCACCTCTACAACCTGATGATCTGCTCCGGCGCCGATGAAGACGCGACCGCGCGGGCGATTCTATATGCCATGACCGGGGAAGTGCGGGATTAAAGCTACAGGGAATAGGGAACAGGTGCCAGGAGACTTGATGATGGACGGGAAGATGAAGGTTGTTGCGTTGAACGGCAGCGCGCGCAAGGGCGGAAACACGGCCATTCTTTTGCATTCTGTTTTGAAGGAGCTGGAGAGCGAAGGGATCGAGACTGAGCTGATTGAGTTGAGCGGCAAGAAGATTCACGGCTGCGTGGCCTGCCGTAAATGCTCGCAGAACAAGGACCGGCGCTGCGGGCAAAAGAACGACGACGGCAATGCGCTGATTGAAAAAATGGAGCATGCTGACGGCATTCTGCTCGGATCGCCAACCTATGTGGCCGACGTCACGCCGGAGATCAAGGCGTTGATGGACCGCGCCTGCCTGGTCTCCAAGGCCAACGGGGGCATCTTCCGGCGCAAGGTGGGTGCGGGGGTGGTCGCGGTGCGCCGCGCCGGGGCCATGCACGCTCTTGATTCGCTCAACCATTTCTTCCTGATCAGCGAGATGATCATTCCTGGCTCGTCGTATTGGAATATCGGCTACGGACGCGAGATCGGCGACGTGGAAAAGGACGAAGAGGGCATTCAAACCATGAAGACCCTGGGCCAGAACATGGCTTGGTTGCTGAAAAAGATCAACAGCTAACCGGACTCCTGGCAAAATGCAACCTGTTCGTCCCGGTCGAAAGGGTCTATCCTTGATAGCAGGAGCTGCTAATCAGCGCTGTTCCTGCCAGGTGTCCGCGGCGGATGGATAGGAACGTCCCTGGCTGCCTCAGAGCGCGATTTCCGCGCCGCTGGGGGTCTTCCGCCAAGCCGGATGGGACTCGTCTGTGGTCTTGTACGGCAGCTCACAGATTGAGCGCCCTCCGTTGAAAAAGGAGAAATCAATGGAAACAAACAAAACTGACAATTCAATTTCAAACGATGTTCTGCACCTTGGCAGCCAAAGCCACCTTTCCCCGGAAGAGATTGCCAAAGCGCTGGCACACCACAAGCGGCACCATAGCGGCGACCAGCCGCGGCAGGCCGCCGCCAAATTGAGCAGCGGCAAAAAAGGCAAGGCTGGTAAATAGAGCTTTCCTCTCAGGGGCTGGGGAACCACAAAACATCGCTCGAAAGCCGTTCCCTGTTCCCTGCTTCCCTGTTCCCTGCTTTTTTCACAGGTACTCGCGCGCCATGCGCTGCCATGTGGGCCAATCGTGGGAGTTGGGCGCATCCCAGACGTGAAGCTGGTGGGGAATCTCCCGTTCGCTGAGGATGCGGTCGAGAGTCTGGTTCTGGCCGAGGCAGTGGTCATCCCAGCCTGTAGCCAGAATGTAGCTTGCACGGCGGCAGCGGTCGAGGAACCAGGGGTCGCGCAGGTTGGGCAGGTAGTGCGTGGGCAGGTGGAAGTAGCACTGCTGGTCGTAGTAGCCGCCCAGAAAACCGGCAAGCTCAAATGCGCCGGAAAGCGATACAAAGCCGGTGAAGAGATCGGGATGGCGCAGCGCGATGTTGACGGCATGATAGCCGCCGAAGCTGCAACCGAGAGCAAGCAGGCGCGGGTCGGGGTTCTTCTGTCGAAGCAGCGGCAGCAATTCGTCGAGAATGTACTCCTCATACTGCGCGTGGCGATGGATGCGCTGGGGCGGGCTGGCATCGCGGTTGTACCAGCTCTCAGAGTCTACAGAGTCCACGCAAAAAAGCTGTAACTGGCCCAGGTCGATCTTGCCGGCGAGAGCGGCGACCATGCCGCGGTCTTCAAAGTCGTAGAATCGCCCGCAGGAGGTGGGAAAGACCACGACGGGCAGCCCCGCGTGACCGAAGATGAGTACCTCCATCTCCCGGCCCAGGCGGGTTGAGTAGCCTTTGTGATACTCACGAATCAAATGCGCGCTCCGCGGCGGCTGTGGATGCCTGCTCAGATTTATGGTATCGCGTGAGGTGGTCAACATCGATCCACACTATATAATTCCGACATCAAATCAGGGAGGGAATAACCAGACCAATGGCTAAAATCGTGTTTCCATTTCTCCTGTTGGCTAGTATCGGTTTCGCCGTCGTTTTTGTCATCCACGTTGCGACTTTATTCGGGAATACATTCCTCTTCGAGCATTTGCTTGGATTCCTAGGACCTGGGATTTTTGTTGTCTGGCTGCCCACGGGAATAATCGGAATTCGGATGACACGAGACTTCAAACAGAAAGATTTCTGGCGTGCGGCGTTGCGGGGATGTCCTGAATGGATGAGAAAGGCTCAGTGGGTACTTCTCGGCTACGCTTGGGTTGGATTCTTCGCTCTTCCGTTTCTCTATGGAGGGGGTACGGAGCTTCTCGCCAACAAAGCGCGGTCTATGTCAGCTGTGGTGCTCATTCTTTACTCGCTTGCATCTACCGTTCTCTTTTCAGCAACTCGTATTGAGAAGTTCGATTTGAGCAGGCGATGTCTGAATGGCCATCCTCTTCCGCCACTGGCAAAGTTCTGTGAAGAATGTGGAGCTCCGGTGCAAACAATTAACCCAGCTTCCAGCAGCTTGTCCTAGGTGTTGATATCTCACAGCACTCTCCTTAGTGGTTAGCTCAAGCCCCTTGCGCGTATCGTCGGGTAGCCCACATCTCGAATTTGAGATGTGGGATTCGAAGCACCCATCCCTCATTTTCCCAAGAAATATTTTTCCGTCCTTGCATAAAATTACCGTCCCTTCGCGCACAATGGGTCCATGTTCATTCGCCACCCATCCGCGCTCTCTATTCCCTGTTCCCTGTTCCCTGCGGGTGGCATGGTGGCGAATGAAAAGCGATCAGAAGGAGAAGAAAAACAGCGGTACCCCCACCCCCCCCCCACCTCATTTCCCGATTTCAGAGTGAGGTTCATCCGTGCAAGTCAAACATAATAAACATTATCATCAACCACCAATGTGTACTTATCAGTAAATATAAACCCCGAAAAATCACCGTTTTTTAGCCCAAAAACACGCCTTTTTCGCCAGTTTCGTGCGAAAATGGCCCTTTTTGCAGCACTTTTTCGCAACCGCATCTTCGCCTCTGACTTTTCGGATCAGTAATTCGAAAATCGTAGGCCGATTTGCCTCGGAGGCTCCTTTTCGGCGATACTTAGGTGTTGTGTCCTGTGCGGCCCGACGCGTGAGTCTGGCTTCCCTGCGGCGGCGCCTCCGCGCCTGCCGGATAATCGCAACAGAGCATTGTGTATTGAAAGGAACCGTATAGCCGTGGTGATGATTCGTTTGGCGCGTTTTGGCGCCCGCAAACAGCCCTATTATCGTATCGTGGTCATCGAGAAGGACCGCGCCCGCAATGGCCGTTCAATTGAGGTCATCGGAACCTACAACCCGCGCACCAGCCCGGCCACGGTCGAACTGAAGCTCGAGCGCGTCGCCTATTGGCGCAGCGTGGGCGCGCAACTGTCGCCCATCGTTGAGAAGCTGGTCAAGCAGACTCCGGCGCCGGTTGCAGAGCCTGCCGCCGAAGCTGCCACAGCCTGATTCCCTTCTCCTTTGACTGCGCGCGCGGACTAATGCAGAGTCCGCGCGCTTGTAATTTGCTGACGGCAATGGGTGTGGGCTGTTAATATGCCCGCACCGATGCAACGGTTCATTTGTTGGCCGCCAAATTCTGAACGCACCGGTCAGGGGCAAGAGAATGACCCAAAACGCGATGGTGGAAGTGGAAGAGCTGGTCCGCGAAATTGCGCGGGCGCTCGTGGATGTGCCGGAAGCGGTTGCAGTGGAGAGTGTGGGCCGCGAGGAAAACACGGTCCTCAAGCTGCGCGTGGCGCCGACCGACGTGGGCAAGGTGATCGGCAAGCAGGGGCGCACCGCGCGCTCCATGCGCACCATTCTGGGCGCCGTCAGCATGAAGCTGCACCACCGTTACACGCTCGACATCCTGGAAGAAGACGAAGCCTGAGATGGCTGGCGCAGACGCATCCGAGGCTGTATCCGGCTCCGGACCGGAGCCAGCCGTGACCGCGCCCGATGCCTGGGTATGGCTGGCGCGGATTCGCCGCCCGCAAGGCCGCAAGGGCGAGGTCTTCGCCGAGCTTCTCACCGATTTCCCTGAAAAATTTGCCGAACGCAAGCGGCTTTGGCTGCTCGGTCGAGCGGGCCTCAGGCCTCCGCGCGAAGTGGAACTTATCGCCCATTGGACGCACAAGGACGGCATTGTGCTGCACTTTGCCGGAGTGGACTCGATTTCAGCGGCCGAGACGCTCAAAGAACTGATCGTTGCCATTCCGCGCACGGAGCGGGCTGCTCTGGGCGAGGACGAGGTTTACGTTGGCGACCTGATCGGCTGCTCGTTGGTAGACGTGGCCGGAGCCGCTCCCGTTCTCGTCGGAGAGATCGAAGAGGTGGACCGCACGGCTGGCCCGGTGGCGCTGCTGGTGGTCATTGGCGAGGCTGGTGAGGTCCTCATCCCCTTTGCCAAGAGCTACCTGCGAAAAATTGATCTCGAAGCCCGGCGGGTGGAGATGGCGCTGCCTGAAGGACTTGTGGAGCTGAATGCGCCGGAGAAAAAGTCGTAGATCATTCGTTTTCTCCCCGAATCATCTCCAGCAGCTTGCGGTCTTCCTTGCTGAGCGCCGCGCCCACTAACAAATCCGGCCGGTTGGCGAGGGTTTTGCGCATCTGCTGCTCGCGGCGCCAGCGGCGAATCCCGGCGTGGTCTCCGTTGAGCAGCGGCTCCGGCACACTCAGGCCATTAAAGTCGGCGGGGCGGGTGTAGTGCGGGTAGTCTAGCAGCCCGCCGGCACCGTGCTGCGAGCGCGGAACGCCATCGTCCGCCATGGCGATCTCGGTGTCGGCCACGCCAAAGCTCTCAAACTCACTTGAAGCTTCATTGCCCAGCACGCCGGGGATCAGGCGCATCGTCGCGTCCACCACCACGGCGGCGGCCAACTCGCCCCCGCTCAGCACATAATCCCCTATGGATAGCTCCTGGTCGCAGTACAGCTCGTTGATGCGCTCGTCCACGCCCTCGTAGCGGCCGCAGATCATCACCACGCGCTCTTCGGCGGCTAGTTCGCGCGCCATCGCCTGGGTAAAGGGACGGCCCTGCGCAGAAAGGAGGATTACGCGAGTGCGTCCTGATCCCTGTTCCCTGTTCCCTGTTCCCTGTTTCGGCTGAATGCCCAACGAAGCCAGCGCCTCGGAGAGCGGCTCCGGCTTGAGCACCATCCCCTCGCCGCCGCCAAAGGGGCGGTCGTCCACGGTGCGATGACGGTCGTGGGTGAAGGCGCGCAGATCATGCACACCCACCGAAACCAGCCCCTCGGCCAGCGCGCGGCGCAGAATGCCGTTCTCGAAGAAGCCGGTGAAGAACTCGGGAAAGATGGTGATGATCTCGAAGCGCATACACATTGATGATATAGGCAAAGTTTCAGTGCGCGGCTTGCCCCAGATGTGTTTTACTGTTGGCGAAGCTTATGGCAGACTTTGAATCGTACTTGACGCGCTGGCAATCGGCCGGCCTCCTGGATGCGGAGACAGCAAGCCGCATCCGCGCCCATGAAGCAGCACAGACCAAGCCCGCAGGCCTGCGCTGGCAGGTGATTGTCGCGCTGGTTCTGGGCGCGATTTTGCTTGCCTGCGGCGTGGCGCTCTTTGTCTCGGCGCACTGGGACGAGATTGGCCCCGCGGCGCGGCTGGCAGTGGTGCTGGCGATGGTGAGCCTCTTCCACCTGGGCGGCGGCTGGGCGCGCGCGCGCTTCCGCGGCCTCTCGACGGCGCTGCACGCGGTGGGAACCCTCTCGACCGGCGCCGCTATCGCGCTGGTCGGCCAGATCTTCAACATCGAGGAGCACTGGCCTGCCGCGGTGCTGATGTGGGCGATTGCCGCGCTCGCCGGATGGATTCTGCTGCGCGACGAGGCGCAGCAAGTGCTGACTTTACTGCTCTTCCCGGCCTGGATTCTCAGCGAGTTTTCGTATGCCGCCAGTGGGTACATCGGAGAGAACGTCTACATTGGCCGATTTCTGGTCGTCTGGGCGGTGCTTTATCTGACGTTCTTCATCGGCACAAAACACAAGATTCTGCGGGGGATTCTCTTCGCAGTTGCGGCGATTGCCTCCTTCGTGGGAATCTGCTGCTTGCTTGGGGGTTGGAATTCGTGGGGCGACACAACCTACCTGCCGCTCGGACTGCGCACCTGGGGATGGGTAGACATTGCCGTGCTGCCGCTAATTTTTGCGGTCTTCAAATTCCGTAAGAGCGTAATTCCCGTGACTGTCGCGATCTGCTTTTCGATTGCGCTGCCGTGGTGCCAGAGATTCTGGACAGAGTATTACAACTACGGTGAGGTTCACGGATCCAATGCGCGCAACGGGCCAAATTGGGCCGCCCACGCGCTGGTTGCGGCCTTCTGTGTCTTCCTCATCTGGTGGGGCGTACGGCAGCTTTCGCAGGCGCTGGTCAACCTGGGCGTTGTCGGCTTTGCCATTGCCGTCTTCTGGTTCTACTTCAGCGACATCTTCGACAAGCTGGACCGATCGCTGGGGCTGATTGGGCTGGGAATTCTGTTTTTGGCCGGTGGATGGGCTCTCGAAAAAGCTCGCCGCAAAATTGTGAGCGGTATGGGAAGAGCGGAGATTTCCGCAGAGGGGACCGCACAATGAAACTCGCCAAAACATCTATCGTTTTGCTGCTGATTCAATTGGCGCTGGTCTCGTCGATTGCGGCCAAATACCTTTATCAGCGTGTGCGCTGCCCACGGGTCTGGGTGCGTACGGCGGCTTACGATCCCAACATGGTGATGCGTGGCCGCTACCTGAGCCTGCAAATGACCGTGGACGGCTGCCAGAGCACACTGCCCAACGCGCGACAGGCGGTCTTTCCGCGCAACAGCGACGGCACTACGCGCAAAGGCGGTTTCTCTGTCCTCGGGAATTCTTCGGTTCGATTCCGCGCACGGCTCAGTGTGGAAGCCAACAAGCTGGAGGCGATTCGCATTCCAGAAACCGAGCCGAGCGCGAAGGGCGTGGAGGTGACGGCGCTGCCGGGAGCCAACTGCGACGCGATGCGCCTGCAGCAGCCGGTGGATTTTTACATTGCCGAGCACGCCGCCGACCCGACCCGGCTCCAGGCTGGCCAGGAGCTATGGATGGAAGTAACCGTGCCACCAAAGGGTCCGCCGAGGCCGCTGCAACTGGCGCTGAAGCAGGATGGCGCTTGGAAGCCGCTGGCGTTCCAGTAATCAGCGCGTCTTGAAGGGCCTGACCGCGACGGGCTGAGTTGCGCCCACCTGGCCGGCTTTGATATCGGCGTCGAAGAAGCTCTCGCCGTGCGTGGGGCTGCCTGAGAGGCGGCGCAGCATGGCCAACTGGCCCACATGAGTGAGCGCATCGGCGACGGGGCCTTGCAGCAGCCGCTCGACGGGCGCGTGCAGCACGCCGCCGGTGGCCAGAAAAGCGTCAAAGGTTTGCAGCGACTCAAAGAAGCGCTGCTGCTCCTCGGCCCAGGCACGGGGCTGCGTCGGGTGCCAGCGCTCCTGGCCCATCGCCACGCTCAGCGCCCAGTCAATAAGGTCGCCCATGTGGGAGAGGATCTGCACGGGCAGGCGGCCCGCGCCGGCAAAACCGGCAAAGTGATCAGGCGCGCCTTCGAGGGCGCGAGCGGCCCGGTAAGCTACAGTGGCCAATGTATGGCGCAGCATTTCGCGTTTTTCGTCCATAGGGGAACTATAGCGCATCTGCATTGGCGCAAGTGGAACAACCAGCGGCAAATCCATCAATTCCAAAGACTATCGCACGGAATCGGGCGCGGACCCGCCCTTTTGTAGTAAACTGAAAACTCTGAGTCCAAACGTAGGAAGAAACCATGTCCATTCATCCCGTAATGCAGCGCCTGGCCGACAAGCTGAAGCGCACCGATCTGCCTGAGTTCGTCGCTGGCGACCAGGTTCGCGTCCAAGTGAAGATCAAGGAAGGCGACAAGGAGCGTTTGCAGGCCTTCGAAGGCTTGGTGATCGCCATCAACAAAGGCCCTCAGGGCACCTTTACCGTGCGCAAGATGAGCTTTGGGCAGGGCGTGGAACGCATCTTCCCGTTCAACTCCAAGGTCATCGACAAGATCGAGAAGATCCGCAGCTACAAGGTGCGCCGCGCCAAGCTGTTTTACCTGCGCGGCCTGCGCGGCAAGGCCGCCCGCCTGAAGGAAGTGGATCGCGTTGTGGCCAAGGCCTAGCGCCGCTTCGCCGGCTATTCAAAAAACAACCTCGGCTGAGGCCGGGGTTGTTTTTTTGCCAGCGGCCAGTGAACGGTAATCAGCAGGCAGGGAAAGTTTACGAGTCCCTGAAGCGAATCTGCAACTCGGTGCGCAGTTTGCATCTCACTGTCCTCTGTTCACTGTCCTCTGTCCGCTGTAAGCTGAAGATATGCTTCCGACCGATCATTCCCGTCAACACGCCTTTCAACAGACGCTCAAGAGCGCACGCCGCACCATGGTGCTGAGCGAGATTCTGAAGCTGGCGCTGGACAGCTTCCGCACGAGCAAGCTGCGCTTTGCGTTGACCGCGCTGGGTATGGTCATCGGCACCACCTCGGTGATCTGGGTTGTGACCATCGGCATGACAGGCAAGAATTACATCCTCGAACAGTTGCAGAAGATCGAAACCAATTCTGTCGAGCTTGAATACACGGGTGGGGGCGCTGTCGGGGCCGAGCGCACCGTCTACAACGACTCGCTCACGCGCGAAGACGAGAAGGCGGTAAAGGATCAGTTGCCCGGCGTGATGTACTCTTCGCCGATTATGGAGATGCATGCGCGCATCAGCTTTGGCCAGGGCATCGTCAAGGACACGCTGGTGCTGGGCGTCAGCCCGCAATACCAGAACATTCGCAACCTTCTGGTGCCCGAGGGCCGTTTTCTGGACGACGAGGACGACGCGTCGCATATCAAATGCGCCGTGGTGACGCCTCTGTTTGCCCGCACCCGCTTCGGCAGCGAGGATGCGGCCGTCGGCCAGACGTTTGAGATCAGCGGCATCCCCTTCACCATCATCGGCGTCTTCAAGCAAAGCGTGGATGATATGGGAATGTCAGAGATCGCCGACCAGACCATCCTGATTCCCTATTCTGTGGCGCGCTACTTTACCGGGACCGAGAACGTGAAGCAGATTTACTTTTCCATGCGCAATATGGAAGATGTTCCCGACGCCGCCATTGAGATTAAGCGCATTGTCCAGGCGCGCCACCGGCCCAGTTCGGTCTACCAGGTGCAAACCCTGAAAGAGATGCTGAGCATCGCCGAGCGGGTCGCAAACGCGTTGACGCTGATCCTGGTGGCCGTGGCCGCCGTGACCCTGGCAGTGGGCGGGGTGGGCATCATGAACATCATGCTGGCCACCGTCCGCGCCCGCACCCGCGAGATCGGCATCCGCAAGGCCCTGGGCGCTACTTATCGCGAGATCAAGTACCAGTTCCTTGCCGAGGCGGTCATCATCTCGCTGGTGGGCGGAGTTGTGGGTATTCTGGTGGGGCTGGCCCCGCCGCTGGCCGTGCGCTTCTTCACCACCTACGCGGTGCCAATCTCGCCATGGTCGATTGTGATTGCCTTGACGGTGGCCACGCTGGTAGGCGTTATCTTCGGCACCGTGCCCGCAACCCGCGCCGCCCAGATGGACCCCGTGGAAGCGCTCAGAGATGAGTAAAGGCGAGCACGCAACGCCTGACTGTACTCTCTCTATCCAAGACTGGAAGCAGGAGAACGGCGAGAGCGCGGAGCCGCTCCTCAGAAGATTCTGTAGCCGACGCCCATGCTGGCTCCATAGGGCGAGAGCGAAGAGTTTCCCCAGTCGGGCCAGTACTGATACTCGACATCCACAAGACGCAAGCTGAGCCGTTTGGTCAGCTTCACATCCATACCTCCGCCGAAGGCCAAGGCGGTGAAGCTGCCATGGTCACCGTAGCTGTCGAAGTTCATCTTCGAGGAGCCGGCCAGCACCTTGGCATAGACGCTCGATCGCCAGAAGTGATAGACGGGAAGCCGTGGGCCAACCAGATAGTTGTCCTGATAAATATTCGCGTTCTGGTTGAAACGCTGCCAACGCCCCTCTGCCTCCAACTGCACCCAGCGGGTCAGCTTCACATCCACATAAGCGCCCACGCCTAAGAGTGGCTGGCTGCTGGATTGCGCGACGGGATAGTAGTAAAGGCCCGAGGATGAGGGGCTCAACTGGCCCGTGAAATCAGGCTGGAAGATGGAGACTGTGCCTCCAGCAACGAGGGAAACCTGGCGCGCGGTTGCAGTGGAAAAAACTTGCGCGGGAGCGGCAACGGCGGCGGCAGCGAGCAGAATCGAAGAAACAAGAATTGAGAAGCGGCTCATAGGAATTATTGTGCGTTCGGTGGAAAAAGTTACTGTTGCTGTGAAAGAGTGCAATCGAAAAGGATTGCGAATCCCTGGCCCCCGCCTCGCCAAACGAGCAATTGGGGTCCAGGAATTCGAGATCCCGGCTATTGCTGTGGCGGGTTCGATGTACCTGTGGCCGGCTGGGACTCTGTTTGAGCGGCTGTCGGCGGAGCGGCTGCTGGCGGAGCAGCATCGGGCGCCGGCAGCGGAGTGGAAGCCGCAGGCGCAACGGTGGCAGGCGGCGTCAGTTTGGAGGCGTCATAGCGCTGCAGCTTGTAGAAGATCGGCGTCACTTCAAACGGCATCTTGTCGCGGGGGTTCATGTAAGCGTAGATCTTCGCATTGAGCTGATGTACCCGGTCGTCCCACGGATCAGTTTTGAGCCAACTCCCCTGGGGCAGGGCCGGACGCTGAGAGAGGTCGTCCCAGTCCAGCTTGGGCGCCATGTTCTTCAACTCGGCCATCCACGGTGTTCCGTCGGTCTTGAGCAGCGAATCGCCAAGTTTGGGCGTATTCAACGCCTTGAGCACCTTTTCCCGGTCCACCAGTTGCGCATAATAGAGGCCGGCGCTGGGCAGCTTCTCCTTATACATGGAGTTGTTGAGATACTCCATGGCGCGCTTGGCGGCCTCGGCGTTGTCGTGGTCCGAGTGGTACATATCGATGCGCTGGAAGGTCGATTCGTCGGGGAACATCAGCCGGTCGTTGAAGGCATAGCGTGTATCGATGTGGTGTCCCATCGCGATATGGGCCAGTTCCATGGCCACCACCGAGGCGATGGATTCCTCATTGGGCAGCGTATCGATGAGTCCCTTGCTGATCAGGATGGTGTTGCCGACGGTGGTCGCCTCAATCGTGTCTGTGAGCAGAACGCGGGTATGCACAAGGTCGGTAAAGGCCAGATTGTTGGGCACCTGCAGGTTGATAACGATCTGATCGAGCACAGTGTTTTCATAGCCGCCGGGCGTCAGGGGGGCCACCAGTCCGGCTTCCACCAACCTGTCGATCACGTTGTTTTCAGCCTGCGTGACCCATGCGCGCGAGGCCTGCAGCGGACCCACGTCCTGCGAGTCGTCGCTCTTGTCAACCGCGTCGTCCACCTTCACGCTGACGTTCTCGCTCTCGCGTGTGGGGAGCTTGAGCGAGTAACCCCAGAAGTGCGTCTGGGCGCGCAGTCCAAAAGACTTTTCGTCGCCCTTTACGCGATGAGTCTCTTCAACGTACACAGCCGCCGGCAGCCAGATGTCCGGCTGCACGTTGATGCGCCAGCTGTCGAAGTGGTAGTACATGCGTGACTCGTCCTGGGATTTGGGCTGAGTATACGTGCCATTGAAGCGGACGATGTTGCCGTCAGTATCCTCGATCCAGATGCGGCCAAAGAAGCGGCCCTGGTCTTTAACATTCGGCTTGGGATGCACATCATAGACCCATGTGCGCACCGAGCCGAGGAACTCCCGCCGCACAAAGCTGAAGACATAATGCTGGTTGTCAAAGCTGTGCGGGTCAAGGAACATCATCTCAGTAAAGCCCAGCGGGTTGTCTTGAATTTGCGTATCGAGCTTCAGAGCCTTGCTCAGCCCGGTGATGGAGGCCAATGAACTCTTGAAGAAGCCATGCTTGGTTTGCTTGCTGCGCGGATTGTAGCTCTTGTCGAAGAAACCCTTGCCAAAGTCGACGCGGCTCAGCATATACTCGTCCGAAACGGGCACCTCGTAGAGCTTGATGTCCGGCCTGGTGTCCTGGATGTAAGTCTCCACCAGAGGCGTGCGCTGCTGGATGTCCTTGATCAGCACCTTCTCACGGCCGATGGCCTTTTCCACCAGGGCAGCTTGTTCGGGCGTGAGTTGACGCACCTGCGAGTACTTGGGCTCTTTTTTTGCATACGCGCAGGTGACGATCAGGGTGATGAACAGGAAGGCAAGAGTGATCTTCCGAAACGTCATGGCAGGCTCCTAAACTGAGTACTTTTCAAGTCTTCTTCCGGACGTTTGCGCTGATTCCGCATCTCGCGGGAGAGCGCATCCATTCGTTATAGCGCGCATTTCCGATGTTACGCCAACTGAAACGTGATCGTAATGTTTGTTGTGCTATCCACAGGCTTGCCATTCATCGTTGCCGGCCGGATAACCTTTCCCTGTTGTACCGCCAGTTTGGCCTGTTCGTCCAGTCCATGGCCCAATCCTCGAATGACTCCGATCACCTGAATATGCCCGTTGGCAAAGAAGGTCACGCGCAAGACCACCGACCCTTGCACCCTCAACTGACGGGCTTCGTCAGTATATGCCGGCTTAGGAATAGAAACCTCAACCTGGGTGCTGGTAGGCGCAGAAGGCGCGGCAATCTTGTTCGTCGCGGCAACCGTTGCCACAGGAATATTGGCCGCAGCCACCTTTCCCTGGTTGACCGGGGGAGCTGGTCTGGCAGCGCCCGGCGGAACTCCGGCCGAGGCGACCTTGCCCATCACACCGGCGCTCGAACCGACTCTGGTTCCATTACCGAAGCCAGTCGAACCGACAATTCCATGCGGCGCCACAGCAGGCCCCTGCATTCCTCCATAGGGATTGCCGATGGCTGCGACGTTGGCTGGCCCTTTGGCATTCGGATTGGGCGTGACACCAAAGGTCTGGCCAAGATGCACCGGCTTGGTGGAGAACTTGCCGTGGTTGTCCTGCGCCGGCATGGCCGCCCCGGCAATCGCCGATTTGGTCGGCTGCGAGGTAATCTCCTGGACCTTGGCCGTCGTGTTGTTCAGCGCGGATTTGGGCTGCGGCGCCAGGATAACAGACTGCTTCTGCTCCTTGATGACCGGCAGCGCGACCTTGGCTTCCATCTGGATCGGCTTCACTTCCGGCTTGGGTTCCGGCTTGGGTACATTGATCTTGGGCGCCTCAAACTTCACCTCAGGAACCTGGGGCATATCCTCAGGCGGCGGTGGGGGAGGCATCTTCACCTTGGGCGGCTCCGGCTCCGGCTTGGCCGGCACCACCAACAGCGTCTCCTCATAACGGTGCCGATCCAGCGTCTTCTTTGCTGTCGCTCCAATGTAGAGGCACAGGGCCAGAATCAGGCCATTGATCACTGCGCTGGCGATAAACGATCTGGAACTGCGCTCAGGCTCGGGGAGCAATCCGAAAGTGGCCTGCTCTGGTTTAGGTTTCACCGGCATGCTTCATTCCTCATTCGCGGCCACAAAGGCAGCGCAATTTCGCCTCTGCGACGCAGAGGACGCTGGAAGCGTCAGTGAGCGGCGCCTCCGCGCACAAAGATATCGAATCTCCAGCAGCAGCCTTGCGCAACGCCACCCGCACCTTGGCAAGGTAAAGTGAACCGGTAACCATCACAGGTCGGACCGGGACAGGCGTAAACAGACCATCGCCACGCTGGACCCGGCAGGATCTCTGTGCGAAGGATACGGCAGTACAGCGTCCAGTTGCAAGGCCAAATGCAAACCGGCCGAATGGTTCCTTGATGGGGAGAATATAGCCTTCTCTGTTCATGCGAACCGTGTTTGGAAAACCAAACGGAAGCAGCTTGAAAGCTGCCTCTTACGCCCTCTGTATTAGACTTTAGCCTATACCATTAGGTTGGGAAAGGAAGTATTTATCATGAAAATTCTGGTGACTGGCGGCGCGGGATACATCGGTGGCACGGTAGCTGGCTTGCTGGCGGAAAACGGCCATCAGGCCGTAATTTATGACAACCTTAGCCATGGACGGCGCGAGCTTTTGCCGGCTGGCGTGGAGTTTATCGAGGGAGAACTGGCGGACCGGGCCGCTCTGGAAGAAATTTTCATCGCCGCCAAGGCCCAGGGAAGGCCCTTCGACGGCGTACTGCACTTTGCCGCGCTGATCGAAGCGGGTGAGTCCATGCTGCGACCGGAGATCTTCTTTCGCAACAACACCGCCTCGACGCTATCGCTGCTGGAAGCCATTCTGGCCCACGGCCCGCGACGACTGGTCTTCAGCTCCACCGCCGCTGTCTATGGAGAGCCGGAGACGGTTCCCATCCGGGAAGATGCGCGCCTGCTTCCGACCAACGCCTACGGTGAATCCAAGCTGCTGGTGGAGCAGATGCTGGGCTGGCTGAACCGCATTCACGGCCTTCGCGTTGCATCGCTGCGGTACTTCAATGTGGCCGGAGCGCCCGAAGGGCCGCAAGGCATTACGCGCGGCGAGGCCCATGAGCCAGAGTCGCACCTAATTCCGCTGGTTCTGGATGTGGCCCTGGGACGCCGGACCTCGATCAAGATCTTCGGTGACGACTATCCCACCCCCGACGGCACCTGCATCCGCGACTATATCCACGTCTCCGACCTGGCCGATGCCCACTTTCTGGCCCTCGATGCCCTGCAAGGCGATGCCACCCGCCTGGTCTTCAATCTGGGCAACGGCCGTGGCTTCAGTGTCCGCGAGGTAATCGAGTCAGCGCGCCGCGTCACCGGCCACGCCATTCCCGCCGAGGTGCATCCTCGCCGCCCCGGCGACCCCGCTGTTCTGATTGCGAGCAGCGAAAAGGCCATCCAGGAACTCGGCTGGAAACCCCGCTATACGCAACTGGACGAGATCGTTCGCACGGCGTGGATCTGGCACCAGAAAAGATACGCCTAAGTTCCTTTAGTTTTTGCTATAAACTTCCGTGCCCCATCCATTCCGCGTTTTTCTGCGGAATGGGTGGAATACCAACAAAATTCTGGTCTATCCTACTTCCAAAAAAACTCTAAGCCGTCAGCGGAGCCAGAAAACGATTGCGCGCCGCCGGCGAGAGCAGCTTCAGATCAAGCAGCGTGAGGAAGTCGATGGTGCCGAACTCGCGGTCCCATGCGGGCGCACTGCAGATGCGCGCTCCGATGGCAAGATAAGTTTTCAGCAGCTTGGGCACCTTGACGCCACACTCGACGGCCGGGCCGTCTGCCTGGCTGGACGGCTGCCATTCCTCCGCAGCGCGGGGGCAAGCGTAGGCGGCGGTCGGCATGGTTTCGAACTCCGGCGAAACCCGATAGCGCTCTAGCTGGCTCATCATCTGCCAGCCCTCGACAGGCACTCTGGAAGTCAGCGAGGAACAGCCGATCAGGTAACGCAGCCGCATCTCATGGGCATACTGTGCGATGCCTCTCCACAACAGGGTGAGCACTTCAGGCGTGCGATGCTCGCGATCAACCGAGGCGCGTCCCAACTCCAGAATGTCGGCGCGCAGCGGCTCATAGGGGGCAAAGTCGAACTCCCGCTCAGAGTAGTAGCCCTCATGGAGCAAGGCGGTTGCGCCGGACTGCATTCGGTAGGTGCCGACAGCGCGCCGGCTCGCCTTGTCCTCCACCAGCAGGTGTTCGCAGTAGTGGTCGTAGGGATCGGTATCTATGCCCGTCTGGTAGGAGCTTGCCAGCCCCTCGTTCAGCTCGATATTGAAGACCTTGAAGCGTAGCCGGCAGGCTGCCTCGCGGTCTTCTTGCGTTTGGGCCAGCCGCAGGCGGTAGTGGCCCACTTCTGCATGAATCCTGGGCTTTGTGGGACTCAGAAGCTGTGCGGGAGGATGCGTGGGATAAGCAATCTCCACCAGTGGCATGGAGGCAACGGCCAGCTTGAAAGAATGATTCTTACGATTGCGCGCGATCACGGAGTCAGTATCGGCCAAGAAGTGTAAAAGGATGGTCAATCCCGTGCGAATACCGTGCAAATTTTTCAGTTGGTGTACACCCGCACGTAGTCCACCAGCATGGTGGAAGGAAAGGGAGTGGTGGCGTTGGGCGGGCCTGGCCAGTCGCCGCCGACGGCCAGGTTGAGGATGATGAAGTTGGCGCCGGAATCAAAAGGCCAGACCGCGCCGCTCAATCCGCTCAAGCTCGACGGCGTGTAGGTGACATAGGGCTGTGCGGGATTGTCAACATAATAGGCTACGCTGCCCGGACTCCAGATCATTCCGTAGGTGTGCCAGCCGGCCGCCGTCTGCCCCGAAGGAAAGTAGTAGGGAGTGCCCATGCCCCCGCCGGTCATGTGGATCGATCCCTGGTTCCAGTCCGGCGTGAGGGCGGCGTTGATGCGTTCCAGTACATCCATCTCGCCACAGGCCGGCCAGTTGATCGTCGCAGCGCTATTGCCCAAGAGCCAGAAGGCTGGCCACAGCCCCTGTGCCTCCGGCACCTGGGCGCGCACCTCGATGCGGCCATACTGGAAGCTGAAGAGGCCCTGGCTTTTGAGCCGCCCTGAGGTGTAAACGCTGGCTGAGGGCGACTCAGCCACAATGTGCAGAGCGCCGTCTGTACCCACAAATGCGTTGGGATTGGCCGGATCGCAGGGCGAGGCAGTCGACGCCCACGCGCAGTAGATTTCCAGCTCTTGGTTGCCGCAGCAAATGGCTCCCAAACCGGTGTCGTAGGTCCAAACCTGCGGGTTGGGCTGGGCGATGGCGCCGGTGGAGTTCGTGAACTCGTCGGACCAGACCAATGTTCCCGAAGGAATGTTGGGCGTGTAGCTCTGGCTCAGAGCGTCGCTGGCCGCATAACCCGGAGCGATGGCGACAGCCTTGAGCGTCAGATTCGATGCGATGAGGAACGGCGCCAGATATTGGGTCGAGCTGCTCGTGGGAGTGCTTCCATCCTGGGTGTAAAAAATGGAAGCTCCGGGCGTTGTGGTGGCCAGAGTCGCCAGCACGGCGCCATTCTGCGCGGGGGGTGTGGCAACCGTGGGTGTGGCCGCCGGCGGAGCTGTATAGCCACCGGAGCCGCCATTGCCGGTATTGCTGCTGGTGACGCCGGAGCCTCCGCACCCGGATAAAAACAATGCCGAAAAAACAACCGCAACCCCGATCGTCGCGCCAGCTCTCATTCCCTGTCTCCGTTCCTTGAAGAAGCCACAAAAAATCCGTTTCACCGCAACCATCAGAGCACTGTGGGATGGCAGAGTCAAGCGCAGCGGCCGGAACAAGGGCGCAATTCGGCTTGCTTTGCGGTAGGATGCAAGGTAGCGATGCATTCAGAAGAGATTCCGCCTGTTGCCCCGGCCGCCGAGCCGCGAAGCCGCTTTGCCGCTGCCTACCGTGTACTGGACGAGGCCATTGCAGCGCGCGCCTTTCCCGGCTGCGCCTTCGGTGTGCTCGCGGGCTGCGAGACCGTTCTGATGGACGCGCTGGGCCGCTTCACCTACGACGAAGACTCACGCGCCGTCGCCCCGGAGACCGTTTACGACATCGCCAGCATCACCAAAGTTGCGGCCACCACCGCGGCGGCGATGCTGCTCCAGCAGCGCGGCCAGCTCGATCTGGAGACGCCTTTGTCCGAGTTGCTTCCAGGTTTCAAAGAGAAGCGCGCCGCAGGCGCAACTGGCCCCACCGCAGGTGGCGTAACGCTGCGCAATCTTCTGGCGCATAACTCCGGGCTTCCCGGCTACGTGGAGTTCTTCCGCACAGCGAAGACTCCGGATGCGCTCTTGAAGGCCTGCCTGGAGCTGCCGTTGGAAGCCACACCAGGGGCGCGCGCCGAGTACTCCGACCCCGGTTTCATCCTGTTGGGCAAGGCGCTGGAGGCGTTGACCGGCGAAGCGCTGGCGAGTTGGGTGAGGCGCGAGGTCTATCTGCCGCTGGGCATGAACGCCACAGGCTTTTCGCCTCCGGCAAGCGCGAGGAGCCTAATTCCGCCCACCGAAGAGGATCGAACCCTGCGCCGGCGCCGGATTCAGGGCGAGGCGCAGGATGAGAACGCCTGGCTGCTGGGCGGCGCGGCCGGCCACGCCGGATTGTTTTCCAACGTCGCGGATCTGCTGCTGCTGGCCGGTGAGATGCTTGCGGCCAACGCCGGGGCGGGACGGCTGTTTGAGGCGGCGACGGTTCGGCTTTTTGCCCAGCGGCAAGACCCGCCCGGTTCATCGCGCGCGCTGGGCTGGGATACACCCTCGGAAAAATCCTCGTCGGGAAAGCATTTTTCCCGCAACTCCATCGGCCATCTGGGCTTCAGCGGCTGTTCGCTGTGGATTGACCTGGAGGCCGCAGTGGCTATCGTACTACTGACCAACCGCACCTGGCCCGACCGCCGTAGCCAACTGATTCGCGCGGTAAGGCCCGCGTTTCACAACGCTGTTCGCGAGACGCTCTGAAGTTTTTTCGACCTTCGCCCTCTGAGTCCGCACCATGGCTGCGAATTCTCATCTGATTTGACTGTTTCGCAGATACAATAAAGACTAGGGGACTGACGCAATGCTAACCAGCTCGACGACGCAGGAGATGGCCGACGCCCTCCAAGGGGTAGAAAAGGTTGACCTGGCCACCCTGCTTCAGGAACTGACAACCGAGCGCCTGAACGAGGCGTCACAGGGCTTTGACACTAAATCCGCGCTTGAGATTGCGCGCATCATCAACCACGAAGATGCAAAGGTGGCGGGCGCGGTCAAGCGCGCGCTTCCTGAGATTGCGCAGGTCATCGACCAGGTTGCCCGCTGCCTGCGCGATGGCGGAAGGCTGATCTATGTCGGCGCCGGCGCCAGCGGACGGATTGCGGCGCTGGACTCGTCAGAGTGTCCATCCACTTATTCGACAGCGCCCGGGCAGGTGCAGTACATCATGGCTGGAGGGCCAAAGGCTCTGGCCTCGGCCGTGGAAGTCAACGAGGACTCTGAAGAGCTGGGCCAGCGCGACATCGCCCGCCGCCGCCCCACGCGCAAGGACATGGTGGTGGGCGTCTCCGCATCGGGACGCACGCCTTACGTGGTGGCTGCCGTGGCTTATGCCCGCGCACGGGGCGCCCACACCGCCGCCGTCATTTGCAATCAAGGAACGCCACTGGCCGCCGCAGCTGACATCGCCATTCTGGCCGAGGTCGGCCCGGAGGTGATCTCCGGCTCGACGCGCATGAAGGCCGGTACCGCGCAGAAGATGATCCTGAATATGATCACCACCGGCGCCATGACCCGGCTAGGCTATGTCTATGAAAACCTGATGGTCAACGTACATATGCAGAACTCGAAGCTGGTGGAGCGCGGTATCCGCATCCTCATGTGCGCCTGCAAGATCGACCACGAGACCGCGGTACAAACCATCAAGTGCGCCGGCCGCAGCGTTCCCGTGGCGCTGGTGATGCTCAAAGCCAAAGTCGACAAGCCGGAGGCCGTGCGGCGGCTGGCCAAGAGCGACGGCAATGTGCGGCTGGCCATCGAGGATAATGTGCTGGAGCTATAGAAAACGGAGACGCGGCTCTTGCGGCACTTTCAGTACGTCGTCATGCGCACCTTGAGCAACACATTTTCGTCGGCTTTCAGGTTGAGGCCGTAGTCGGTCTGGTCGCCATTCCAGATGCGGGCGGTCTTCCACTTCCCTGCCCCGTCGTAGCTGCCTTCTTCCACTTTGAGCCAGAGCCGCTTTTTATCCGGCGCAAATGTGGGAACAAAGTCTACGCGGACATGGTGGCCGGCGATGAGAAACTCATCCGGGCCGAGTTGAAGAATCACTACACCACCGTCGGGAGCCGCGTTCCCCCTGGGCTGCATTCCACTTCCGAAGGAGGGCATTCCTGCGCTGATGACCGCCTTCCAGCGATCGAAGTTCAAGCTCTGGCGGTGGTTGCTCGGGTCTTCACTCGCGCCCTGCAGCTTGCCTTCCAGATTACCCTTTGCCAGCAGCCGCGCTATGGGGGCCAGCAGCTCATACTGGCGCGCAACGGGTTTGAGAGCGCTCGCTTCCATCGACTCCGGCCCTTCGGTGAGATTGGAGTAGCGGCTCAGATCAAGTCCGAAGGGCGCCCAGCCGATGGCTCCCTGCCCGACAGCGGCGAAGACGTAGCGCGCAAACTCCGCCGAGCCGCCGGTCTCGGGGATCAGCAGCGGATTGTTGAAGCGCTTGTACAGCTCGATCACCTTCATGTATTTGGCATATTCTGAGATATAAATATCCGGTGCGACGATGCTGATGGAGGGAGCGGCAATCTTCCACAGTTCAATGTTGTTGTCGGTGGGCGCGCCGGACTCGTAGCTGGGTGCCTTGCCCGGTTTGAAGGGATCGCGCAGGGCCGCGTTCACATAGAGCGGGAGCGGGTACTCGCGCTTGCCCGCCAGGGCCACCTGCTCAATATACGTGGCCACATACCAGGCATGGAAGGTCTCATCGGCATCGTCGCCGAAAAGCTCCCGCCAGCCGCCGGGCTGCTTGCCGAGGCCTTTGACCAGCGCATCGGGCACCGGAGCATTGAAGGCTTTTTCCGCTTCCGCGCCATAGTCGCGCACTCCGCCCCACTCGCCGGCTTCGTTCTCCACCTGCACCATCAGCACAGTGCGCTGCGGGTCGGCCTGCTTGAGGTGGTGCATAAGAGCGCCAAAGGCGGCCTTGTCGGCCTCCAGACGCGCCGGAGAAAACGGCGAGGGTGAATCAACCGTGCGACCGTCCTTGTCCACGACGAAGGGGTACTTCGCCTGATCGAGCTTGATCCACTCCGGCGTGTAATGCGAGCTACCATTCTTCCAGGTGCCAAACCAGAGCAACACCAGGTGCAGATGGTGCTCGCGCGCCTGCTTCAGAATCAGGTCAACTACACTGAAGTCGAATTTTCCCTGGGTGGCCTCCAACTGCTCCCAATAGATGGGCAACTCGACGGTATTGGCGTGGAGTGTCTCGGCCGCCGGCCAGACTTTGCCCAGGTAAGCGGGCCATGCGCTGGAGTTATTGGCCTGCACGCCCAGCATCAGGTACGGTTCACCATCGACCATCAGCGCGAAGCGGCCGTCCTTCTCAATAATAGTAGGCAGCGGTTTGGCCGCGACCGGCGACGGCTGGGCAACGGCAAAGCCTGGCAATAGAACGAAGATCAACCCCAACAACACAAACGATCCGCTGAATCTTGTCTCTCTCATCGCACACTCCCAATTGGCCGTCCAAAGCCACAGTTTCAAGCCAAAAGCAAGTATAAATCCTGCGCAAGTGCATGAATGGAATCTGTAGAGATGATTCTATGTGGCTGCCGTGATACTTCCCGGATTTCTGCGCTGTCCGGCCCGCGGATTTACACTTAAAGGCTAGGAGCAGCTCAGCTTTCATGGACAAATTTGTGATTCGCGGCGGCAATCCGCTGATTGGGACGATTCGCGTATCGGGGGCGAAGAACGCGGCTCTGCCCTGCATGGCGGCAGCAATTCTGACCGCGGACGAGGTCACGCTGGAAAACATTCCCCAAGTGCGCGACATCGAGACGGAGCGGAGGCTGCTCTCCTCAATGGGCGCCGAGGTCGAGCTGGGCTATGGGCGCGCGCAGCATCGCACAACCATCTGCTGCCGCACGCTTTCGGAGCCGGAGGCCAGGTACGAGATTGTGAAGACCATGCGCGCTAGCTCGCTGGTGCTGGGGCCTCTGATTGCTCGCGCCGGCATGGCGCGCGTAGCCATGCCCGGGGGCTGCGCCATCGGCGGCCGGCCCATCAATCTGCACATTCGCGGCCTGGAGAAGATGGGCGCGGTCATCACACAGGCGCACGGCTACCTGGAGGCGCGAGCGGAGCGGCTGCATGGCGCGCATCTGATTTTTGACAAGATCACAGTCACCGGGACCGAGGATCTGCTGATGGCCGCGGTGCTGGCCGAGGGCGAAACGCTGATGGAGAACTGCGCGCGCGAGCCGGAGGTGGCCGACCTGACCGAACTGCTGACCGCGATGGGCGCCAAAATCGAGGGTGCGGGAACATCGACGATCCACGTGCAGGGCGTAAGCAGCTTGCATGGCGCGCGCCACCGCATCCAGCCCGATCGCATCGAGGCAGGCACCTTCCTGATTGCCGGCGCCATCACGCATGGCGACCTGATTGTGGCCAACTGCAACCCGGCGCACCTGAGCGCGCTGCTGGCCAAGCTGGAAGAGGCCGGAGTGAGCGTAGATATTCTGGGGCCCGATGCGGTGCGTGTACGCGCCGACGAGCCGCTGCGCCCGGCTGACATCTCGACCGAAGAATATCCCGGCTTTCCCACCGATATGCAGGCACAGTACATGGCGCTGGCCACGCAGGCCGACGGCGTGAGCACGGTGGAGGAGAATATCTTCGAAAACCGCTTCATGCATGTGCAGGAGCTGGCGCGAATGGGCGCAAATATCAAAGTTGAAGGCCGCACTGCCACGGTCCGCGGACCGGCCCGGCTCTCAGCGGCAGCCGTCATGTGCTCGGACCTGAGAGCCTCGGCCTCGCTCGTGCTGGCTTCGCTCGTGGCCGATGGCGAGTCGATTCTGGATCGGGTTTATCATATGGATCGCGGCTATGAACACATCGAAGAGAAGCTGCGCGGCGTGGGCGCGCAGATTCGCCGCATGGGCAATGTCTTTCCGGATAAAAACGAGGAAACAAACGCCGATTGAGCTTGACAACCTCCAAATCCGATCATTCAGACCGGGAAAGCCGGCCACCAAAGGATAAGAATGGGAATGGCGATGAGGAATCGAGTCAGTTTTGACGATCATTTGTTTCATCATTGTGGAACCATTTTGGTGTAAGATGTATCCTTCAATCCCAGGCCATCTAGGATTGCCGCCAACAGCCGGTGACGGCAGAGAGGAAACAGGATGAACTGGAGCGTACTTCCGGACCTTGCAGCCATCACGCTGCTCATCTGCGCCTTTGCTTCCGTGGCGCGGCACAGCCGGAGTTCCGTATCTGGACCGTGGATTGACACGTGGCTAACTGGCTGGGCCCTGATCGCAGTACATTTTTTCGCCTTCCTCTTCCTTTCGCTGCCGGACGGTTGGGGCGTCGGAGCGGAGATGACCGGCACGGTTGCCCTCGTCTTGGCAGGGCTCCTCTTCCAGTCGGGAGTGGTTACTTTCCGGAATGAGATTTCCAGCCGGTGGATGATCTCCACTCTGCTGTCGGCCAACACGCTCTACGTGATTCTGCTGACTGGCGGCGCGCCGGTCTGGGCGCTGAATGGATCCGCCGCGCTGCTGGGCATTGGACCGCTGGCGATCACACTCGCCTCACTGCGTAAAATCAATTGTGCGCTGCGCTGGACAACCGTCACCCTCTATCTCGCCCTCGCGCTCTTTCTTCTGGCCATTCAGCACAGAGCCGGCGCTTTCGACGAGTTGGCTTTGAACGCCGTGCTCTTTACCGTTTACCTCGGTTGTTCAATCAATTTTTTCATCACATTCCGGCGGACTACTACCGGAGCCTTTGTCACCATTGCCGGTTTTTGCGCCTGGGCCTCGGTCTTTGTGGTGGGGCCAGCTTTGATGGCCTTGATGCCCCAGATGCATATTGAGAGCGAGGTGTGGAATCTTCCCAAGTTTGTGGTTGCCGTGGGGATGCTGCTGCTGCTGCTGGAAGACCAGATCGAGCACAACAAGCATCTGGCACTGCATGATGCATTGACCGGACTGCCCAACCGGCGGCACTTTGAGAACCATCTGGCCAGCGCCTTGAAACGCGCCCGCCGCGCCAAAACTCAAGCGGCTCTGCTGTTGATTGACCTGGACCAGTTCAAAATGGTGAACGACACGCTGGGGCATCACGTGGGCGATTTGCTGCTGAAGCGTGTTGGAGCAATTTGCACTGGACGGGTCCGCCGTTCCGATACGGTCGCTCGAACCGGCGGGGATGAGTTCTCCATCATTCTGGAGGAGCCAACCAGCCGCGCTGAGGCCGAACTTGTGGCCCATTCGCTGATCCAGTTGCTCCAGGAACCAATGCAACTGGAGGGGAAAACAGTGCGAATTGGCGCCAGCATAGGTGCTGCGGTCTACCCCGAAGACGCGTTGGAGGTAGAGCACTTGTGCATTGTGGCTGACAAACGGATGTACGAGAACAAGCAGAGCGCCGCCTCCACGCCTGCTTCGATTGCGGTACAAACGCTTGCTCAACCCGCTGAATAAATTCTAAAAAACAAACGCGCGAATCCTTTGCGGGTCAACGGAGCCGGCAGAAGACTGTTACCAATCCGTTAAACTTCCGTCGAGCTTGCGGTTGATGGGAAGATAGGCTCGCTGATACGGATATTTCTTTGCCAGTTCTTCGTCCAGATCAACGCCCAGCCCCGGCGCGTCTCCGGGAAACATCATCCCATCGCGGAAGGAATAGTGATGGGGGAAGACCTGGTCGGTTTCGTCGCTGTGCGGCATCCGCTCCTGAATGCCGAAGTTATGAATCGCCGTGTCAAAATGCAGCGCAGCCGCCATCGTCACCGGCGACAGGTCAGTGGCTCCATGAAATCCGGTGCGCACATGATAGAGCGCGGCAAAGTCCGCCACCTTCTTCAAATGCGTGAAGCCGCCTCCATGCACCAGCGTCATGCGCAGATAATCGATCCACTGGTTGCGGATCAGGTCGTGCGCATCCCAGATTGAATTAAAGACCTCGCCCGCGGCAATCGGCGTGGTGGTGTGTTCACGAATGATCTTGAAGCCCTCTTGCAGCTCGGCCGGTGTGGGGTCCTCCATCCAGAACAAGTGAAACGGCTCCAGTTCCTTGCCCAGCCGGGCCGCCTCGATGGGCGTTATGCGGTGGTGGCAGTCATGCAGCAGGTGCAGCTCATCGCCAAAACTCTCCCGCACCCGTGCAAAGAGCTTGGGAGTGTGGCGCAGATAGCTTTCGGTGGACCATGCGGACTCCGACGGCAGGCCGCGCTCGGCCGGCTCGTATCTGCCCGGCCCCTTGGATACGCCATATGCAGCCGCAAGGCCGGGAATGCCGCTCTGCACGCGAATGGCCTTGTAGCCCATCTCCTGGTGGTGCGCCACGTCTTCCAATGCATGGTCAATATCCTTGCCGGCGGCATGGCAATAAACCAGCACACCCTCGCGGCTCTTGCCGCCCAGCAAGTTATAGACCGGCGTATTCAGCGTCTTTCCCTTGATGTCCCAGAGAGCAACGTCTACGGCGGCAATGGCGGCCATGGTGACCGGGCCGCGCCGCCAGTAAGCACCACGATAAAGATATTGCCAGATATCCTCGGTTTGAAATGGGTCGCGGCCCACAATGCAGGGAATCACATGATCGGTAAGATAGCTGGCGACGGCCAGTTCGCGCCCATTCAGCGTAGCGTCTCCCAGGCCGTAGATGCCTTCATCGGTTTCAATTTTCAGCGTAACGAAGTTTCTTCCCGGCGATGTGATGTTTACATAGGCGTTGCTAATCTTCATGGGGATCACTGCTCCTCGAAGTAAGAATCATGGTAGCACCGGCGCAGCGGCGGGCATGAGTTCGATGTAATCGAGAGCGGCGGGATCAAGGCCGTCCGGAGTGCCCTCAATGCGCAGAAGATCGCCGGAGACGAGGTCCACGGAGCGAACGGTCGTGCGCGTGGAGTTGTCGCCATGGGGACGGCGGGAGGGCAGAGAGGCATCGGCAATCCAGCTTGCGGCAGTGTGGCCGTTGACCTGTAAGTTAAAGTGCGCTACCCCACCGCTGAGATCGAAGTACTGCACGGCAATGTTGAAGCGTCCGGGAGCGCCTTTGTAAGTCCATTCGGCGGAGCAGAAGGGCTTCTGGTCACTTCCTGCTTTTGGAACCAGCGGCTGCTCACAGCTTACGGCCTTTCCGCCCGACGCATCCTCCCACGGAGTCACGTCAATGACTTTGTAGCCATCGAGGCGCGCGTTCTCGGCTTCGAGTCGGCCGGGATAATGGCCGGCGCGGCCTTTTTCGTCGGGAATGCCACTGAGTTTGAAAAAGTACTGCACAATCGCGTCGCGCCAGACAATCGCGTGGCCGGCTTGATAGACAAGGCGGTCGCGCATCTGTTTGTAGAGCGGCTGGTCGATCTTGCCTTCCAGCGTTGCCCACTCGCGCACCAGTTCCGCGGCCTGCGCAGCGCCTTCGTAGTGGCTGTCATAAATGTATTGGATGGCGGTTTTGCCGGAGTGCAGCTTGTAGGTATAGGGCACGTGATGGAAGAAGAGCAGCAGCTCGTCGGGCGTGGTGGCAGCCGACTCATAGAGCTTTGCCACCGCGGGCGGGTACTGGCCCGCGTAGCCGGTTCCGGTGGCCACGCTGCGATCCATGCCGACGCCGTCCTTGTCGGCGCGGTGCCATTGGCCCCAGCCGTTGTTCTCGCTGGATTCAATATTGGGGCCGTAGTGGCTGCCGGTGATGTCGGTCAGCGTCTGCATTCCCAGCGGGCCGGTGTAATGCTCGTAGGCCGGCCACGATTGCATCAGCATCTTGACAACGGTTTTGATGACCTGCGGGTCGTTGATAAATGTCCGTCGCGCCCACTCTTCGGCAATCTCTTCAGGCTTGAGATTGGGGTTCCATGCCAGGCGGCCGAAGGCGTAGAGGTTGGCCAGTGCCAGCGGCGAGCCGAGCCAGCGGTCGCGACCCACTCCCGTGACGGCGACCATGCCGCCCAAAGGCCGATGGAATGTTTTGCCGGCGAGGATCTCCTTGACCGGCGTGGAGCGGTCTTCAGCGTGTAGATCAAAGTCGAGAACCTGCTTCCACATGGGTGCGAGATAAACCAGGTGGCGCTGCTGGCCGGTGTACTCCTGGGTGACCTGGACTTCCATCGCCTGGTTGGTACGCTCAAGCCCGGCGAAGAGCGGCGAAACCGGCTCGCGAGCCTGGAAGTCGATGGGGCCTTCCTTGATTTGAATAATGACGTTGGCGGCGAAGCTGCCGTCGAGTGGGTGGAAGATATCGTAGGCGGCGCGGGCGCGGTCGGCTTTGGGGGCGCGCCAATCCAGATGGTGGTTGTAAACAAAGGCGCGATAGAGAAGCAAGCCGCCGTGGGGCGCGAGGGCCGCGGCCAAGGTATTGGCCGCGTCGGCGGGTGTGCGCCCGTAGCTCGCGGGACCGGGTTGGCCTTCGGAGTCTGCCTTGACGGTGAAGCCGGCAAAGTCAGGAATCTGCGCGTAAATCTCCTCAACCTTGGCCGCCCACCAGGCTTTGACCGTCGGATCGAGAGGGTCGTAGGTCGCCAGGCCGCCGATCTTCTGCGGGCTGGCCACGTCCACACTGATAGCCAGGCGCACGCCCCAGGGGCGCATGGCGTCAGCGATGCGGACGAGTTGCTTGATGTGGCCGGCGTCGAGCAGTTGCGGCGCGGCATTCACATTGTTGACGTTGACGCCATTGATGCCCACCGAGGCCAGCAGGCGCGCGTATTCGGCCACCGACGCGAGGTCGTCGCGGACGTTGCCGCCCTCAAAGAAGATACTGCGCCCGGCGTAGCCGCGTTCAATGGAGCCATCGGGATTGCCCCACTCATCCACCCAGCGGATGGGCATTGCGGGGCCTTCACTGATTGTGGTCTTCGGTGTCCAGCGGGCTGTTGCAAGTTCCCGCAGCAATGCAAAAGCGCCATAGAGTACGCCACGTTCACTACCGCCGGCGATCAGTACAATTCGCTTGCCGCTCGCATCGCTTTCAGCAATCCAGAAAGCTTCCGGCGAAAGCCCGGCGGGAAGCCGTACTGCGGGGAAGGCCGATCGCACTTCCTCCACTGTGCCCAACACAATGGCCGATTCCGTCGAGCTTCCACCAATCATGGGAGACGAACCCCAAAGGTTGTTGATCCCCCTGACCAGCTCATCGACCGCAGTTTTTTCCAGCGGTTCTTGACCCAGCATCCGCACGTGCATGGGAACCGGCGGAAGGCCGTGATAAAAACCGTGCCGCAGCCACGCCTGATCCGCTGTTTGGGCTTGCAGAGCCAGGCCGCCCGCCAAAACAAGCACGGCTGCAAGGCGGGCGAAAGGAACCATTCTCTTCTCAGACATTTCCATTCATTTTACCCGCTCTTGCGCCGGAGGCTTTCGTTTCCCCTCCCGATCTTTCTACGTTTCGTCCGCTGACGGCCCGTAGGAGCCTGGGATGGACGCGCCGAGCAGGCGCAGGTAGACGCCAAGTTGAGCGCGGTGATGGATCAGATGGTCTAGCACCCAGGTGCGGAAGACGCCGTACTTCGAATCGTCGATCCAAGCCTGGCCGTTGGCCACAAACTTCCAGTTTTCATCCCACTTCTGCGGCGCAAAGGCGGCCAGAGCGGTCCTGGCCTCAGCCGTCTCCTTGTCAAAGCGCTCCAGCAGAGCAGCCGTGCTAGCGGGAACGTAGGGCTCGAAGACATGGTCACAGGCGAATTCCAGCTTGTCAGTTGTGAAGGTGCTCATCGCCCACTCTCCGGCGGTTTCCGAAGTGTGTCCCGCCAAACGGCCCAGGCTCATTGATTTCGGGTGGGGCTTGAAAGTGAAGTCGGCGTCGGGGGGGATTGCGGCCAGCATCTTGCGCGTCGTAGCAATCTCGCGGTCGTATTCGGCAATCAGTTCCTTTTGAATGTCCATTGGGCAACCTCCTCTGTTGCGAAGACAGAATACCCGATTGGGAAGAGTAATATGAAAAAATGCGATAGGCTTTATTGTAAAAAAATGATTGGCAAATACTTGACTTCTGGTTGTACGTTGTGGCAGATTTAAATCCATCTCTGAGAGGATATTTTTATGATTTTGTCATTTGCTAAGAACTGGCCGAAGTGTGCGCTTATTGCGTTGTTCATCACAGGAACCTCTTACCCGGTTTATGGCGATATTGTGGCTACATATAGCGCGGCGGGTGTTCAGACACCTAATACAACAGCATTGTGCACTGGAACTACGGGCTGCTGGGTCGGAATGCAGACATTTGCTGCGAGTACTGTGCCAACCGGCACATGGGACTTCCCTTCTTTGTATTCCAGCGGCACTGTTTTATCTAATCCTATTTCCGGGGAGATCACCGGAGCTTTCTCCGGATCTGGCCTCTTTATCAACCCCGCCAACGAATACGGTGGCGCCGGCGGAACTGGTTATTATGCGGATGTGAGCAAGGGGAGCTACACACTTACGTTGGGTACCACAGGCAACATTCCGGGAGTCAACTACTTCGGACTGTGGTTTTCTGCACTTGATAACGGGAACGATCTGAAGTTTTACGATGGCAGCACGCTTTTGCTTGACTTCACACCGGCGCTCTACCAGAAACTGACCGGCGCCTGCCCCAACGCTTTTTGCGGCAACCCGACTACCGCGTTCAAAGGGGATGATTCAGGAGAGCAATTCGCTTTTCTGAACTTCTTCGATACCTCTGGCTATATCACCAGCATTGTCTTCACGGAGACAACCACTGCTGGATTCGAGTCTGACAACTTCACCGCCGCTTATCAGGATCCATCAAATCCGAGTGGCACGGTGATCGGGGGTACGCCGGAACCCAGTTCGTTTTTTCTGATGTTGTCTGGCATGCTGGCGCTTCTTGCAATCTGCCGCAGGGCCGCTTTCAAGCTGATGTAAAAGGTATTTTTCTCAACCGCCAAGAATCCACGATTCGCTTCTTCTCCGCTTGAAGTGAATCGTGGATTTTATTTTATTGAAAGCGCGTAGATGCAAAGGCCGACGAAAAGGCCTCCTGCCAGCCATTGCCAGAGAGCGGCGGCGAGCCTTGCGGCGGAACATCGACGGGAAGCAGCAGATCAGGAGCGGGCGGCTTATCGATGCGCAGGTAGTCTCCGTGCTCGAACTTCCAGTCATCGGGCAGTTCGAAGGGAGGCCGGAAGTTTGCCGGCCAGGGCTGGGCGGGGCCGCCATGTCCCAGCGCGGCGCGCCACCAGGGATGACCTTGGGCCAGGATGCCGGCAAAGAAGTTGCCTAGCGGAAAGGCCGCCGAAAGCACCTCATCCTTCTTTGATGCAAGCACCGAGACAGAGCCTACCTTTGCCTCCGCTGCCTGAAACTCGGTCGTCAGGCAGTTGTCGTCGATGGCCGGAGCCATCAGCGTCAGGCGGCGCACCGGCAAGCTCAGATGCGCGATCGTCGCCAGTACCACCCGCGCTCCAAGACTGTGCGAGGCAAAACTAAGGCTGGCCGCGCACTGGAAGTTGGCGTTGAGGAAACCGGCCAGCAGCGCACCGGCCTCATCAGCGATCCTCGGCTCATCAGGATAATCCAGTCCATGCGCCCAGATCGAGTCGCCTGGCCAGAGCAGGCCCAAAAAAGCCGAAAACTGTGGCAGTTGCAGCAGGCTCTCCCAATTCGACAGGCAGGCAATGCCGTCGGCGCGGTTCACATTGAAGCCATGCGAGACAAGCAAGACGTGGCGGCCCCGAATCGCACTCAGCAGATCGCTCAGTCCCATGCCGGTGTAGTCGCTGATGCTCGTGCCCTGGCGGATGCTCGCCGTGCTGGCCAGGCCACCGCCCACGGGTTGCAATCGTAGATCAAGAAATTGCGTCATGGCAGCCTACTTCTTCACCAGTTGCATGGTGTTTACAGCCGTGGCCAGAGCGCTGGACAGGTCCTTGGCGATGGGCGCCAGAGGCGTGGCCAGCAAACCAACCAGCAGCGCCAGCAGCGGGCTGGAAGAATGCCAAAAGTGATAGCTACCCACCAGCGCCCATGCGCCAGTGAAGGCCAGCGCCACGGCGACAATGCCAGCCAGCGTCCGCGTCCAGTTGCGATAGTGCTGGTCGGAGAGCTGATACGCCTCATCGAGCAGCGCGGTCACAATCAGGTCAAAGCGGGAGTAGGCGTCGCCTTGGGCCTGCGTCAGCGGCGTTCCCGTAACGATATTGGCCGCAACCGCGCTCAGCGCCGCCGGATCAACGCTCGTCTCGGCCGCGACGAACGTCGCATTGGCCGCGCTCAGGTGCAGCTTGATGAGCGACTTGGCGATGGCCTTCTGGCTGGCCAGATCGACGCCGTTGACCCAGTTGGCCGTGAGCGTCTCCAGAATGTTGGCCTGCGGCAGCGCATTCACCGAAGCTCCCGTAACGACGCTTTCTGGCGTCAGTCCGGAAACCACCTGATGGATGTGAGCCAGTCCGATGCGGTTAATGCTTTTGAAAGCCGTCTTGGCCGCGTCCACCAAGCCGAAGGCCGCCGTTCCCAAGCCGCCAATGGCGGTAATCACTTGCCCTAGCTGATAATCCTGCAGCCCATTGACCATCGTCGCGCCTCCTCTTGTTTTGCCACATTAATAAGAGAATGGCACGACAGTAAAGAAATATATGCAAAAAAATGGCTGAATTCTCAACGGAGAATCCAGCCATTTCGATGGGGATAAAAGACTTTTCAGCTTCTACCGGGCCAGAAACTTCTCCATGAAGCTGGTGTCGAAGTTGCCCGCGCGGAAGTCGGGGTCGGCGAAGATGGCCTGGTGCAGCGGGATGGAGGTTTCAATGCCCTGCACGATGAACTGCGAAAGTGCGCGCTCCATCTTGGCAATCGCCTCGGCGCGGTCGCGGCCGTGGACAATCAACTTGGCGATCAGTGAGTCGTAGTAGGGAGAAACGACGCCTTCGGCGTACTGCGCCGTATCCACGCGGACTCCGTTGCCGCCGGGCACGTTGAAGGCGGTGATCTGGCCCGCCGAGGGAGTGAACTTTTGCGGGTGCTCGGCGTTGATGCGGCACTCGATGGCGTGGCCGCGAATCTCAATTTTTTCGGGCAAAATCGTTTCCAGCCGCTCGCCGGCGGCGATGAGCAACTGCGCCTTCACAATGTCCACGCCGGTAATCGCCTCGGTGATGGGATGCTCGACCTGCACGCGCGTGTTCATCTCGATGAAGTAGAGCTGGCCCTCGCTGTCCATCAGGAATTCAACTGTTCCGGCGTTCTGGTAGCCGATGTCAGTGAGGCAGCGGCAGATGGTGCGGCTCAGCTCTTCGCGCATCCGTGGCGTCACCTGGAGCGACGGCGTCTCTTCGATGAGTTTTTGATGGCGGCGCTGAATGGAGCACTCGCGCTCGAAAAGGGTGCGCACACTGCCGTGCTCGTCGGCCAGAACCTGGAACTCGATGTGGCGCGGATTCTCGACGAACTTCTCCATGTAAAGCTCGCCGTTGCCGAAGGCGTTGGCCGCCTCGCTCGATGCCGCATGAAAGAGGTTGGGCAGCTCTTCTTCCGTGCGCACGATTCTCATGCCGCGCCCGCCGCCGCCGGCCTTGGCCTTGAGAATTACTGGAAAGCCGACCTTGGCAGCGCACTCCTGCGCTTCTTCAACGGTGGCGAGGACGCCGTCGGAACCGGGCAGAATCGGCACGCGCGCCCGCTTCATCGCCATGCGCGCCTTTTCCTTTTCGCCCATCAGGCGCATGACTTCGGGTGGCGGGCCGATGAACTTAACGTTGCAGGCGCGGCATACCTCGGCAAAGTGCGCGTTCTCGCTCAGCAGTCCGTAGCCGGGATGAATCGCGTCCACGTCGGCGACCTCCGCAGCGCTGATCACCGCAGGTATGCTGAGATAACTTTCGGCCAACTGCGGCGGGCCAATGCAGATGGCCTCATCAGCAAAGCGCACGTGCAGCGCATGGCTGTCTGCTTCGCTGTAAAGGGCGACGGTACGAATGCCCAGTTCACGGCAGGCGTTGATCACGCGCAGCGCGATTTCACCACGATTGGCAATGAGAACTTTACGAAACATTTGCGAACCTATGAGATGCGAATTGAATAGAGCGGCTGACCGTACTCGATGGGCTGGCCGCTGGTAACCATGCATTCGACGACTTCGCCTGCGGCATCAGACTCAATTTCGTTCAACAGCTTCATCGCCTCGACGACGCCAATCACCTGTCCCTGGGCCACACGATCGCCGGGCAAAACAAACGGCGCCGCGCCGGGCGCGGGCGCATTGAAAAAAGTGCCGACCATGGGCGACTTGACGATGTGCAGGCTGGCGTCAGCCTGAGCGGCCACAGGAGCTGCGTGTGTTGCCGCGACCGCGGCCCGCTCCACGGTGGGCGAAGCCGTACTGAGCATATGCTCCAGTTCGCCCAAGCCAGAAGACGATGCCGCATTCTGGCTGAACTTGAGGCGAATCTTCACGCCGCCGCGGTCCAGGTCGAACTCCGTTACCTGCTGCGACTTCAGAAATTCAACCAGTTGTTTCAAATCATCCATGTCTTGTGGTTTCATTCGTACCTTCACTTTCGCGCGAACCGCGAAATGGGTTGAAGTCAAAGTTCAATCAGCGCCGTCGGAGATGGGGTCAGCACCTGGCCTCCGCTGTGCGTGACAGCCACCATATCCTCAATGCGGATGCCGAAGCGGCCGGCCAGATACACTCCCGGCTCGATGGTGATTACCATTCCGGCCTGCAGCCTGGCTGTCTCCGCGGCGCCGATGCGCGGCGGCTCATGAATCTCCAGGCCGACGCCATGGCCGGTGGAGTGAGTAAATGCCTCGGCCAATCCCGCCTTGCGCAGCACACCGCGCACGGCCTCATCCACTTCCGCGCAGCTTGCCTCGGTGGTCACCGCCGCAACCCCGGTCTGTTGCGCCTCCAGCACAGCCTCATAAACAGCCCGCTCCCGTGCCGTGGGCTTGCCCAGGTGGACGGTGCGCGTCATATCCGAGCAGTATCCCTTGAGGATCACTCCGAAATCCATCGTTATGAAGCCTCGGCGCGGCAAACGGGCATAGGTCGCGCGGCCATGCGGCAGCGCCGAGCGCTCACCCGCGGCGACGATGGTTTCAAAAGACATCCCCTCGGCGCCCAGCAGGCGAGCCTGATGCTCCAACTCGGCAGCCACTTCAAACTCCGCCAGTCCGGGGCGCAGGAAACCGAGAATGTGGTCGAAGAGCTTGCAACCGGTAAGCGCCGCCTCCGCCATCACGGCCAATTCGTCCTCGTCTTTGATCAGGCGCAAAGGCTCAACCAGCGGCGCGGCCAGTGCGGAGAGAAAGCTCCGGCGCAGACGCACCGGCAGTTCGGCTCTGTAGCGGGCCAAATTGGCGACCGTGGTTTTAGTCGGATCAAATCCTGCAAACTCGACGCCGGGTTGCGCCGCAAGCCATTGAACAGCGTTCACGGCCGGAGAACTGGAGACGATCTCGACCTCGGCGGCTGAAACCTCTTCTGCGGCCTGCGTCGTGTAGCGGCCGTCGGTAAAAAGGCGCGCGCTGCGGCGAGTGACGGCCAGCGCGGCGCTCGAACCGGTAAATCCAGAGAGGTAGCGCAGGTCGGGCAGGTGCGTGACCAGCAGGCCATGAAGCCCGGTTTTGGTCAATCGGCGGCGCAGTTGGCCGATGCGGCGAGAGTGGTCCACACGGTAAGAATAACAGGAACAGGGGCACTGTTTGGCACATTGTTGCAGGTCGCTGAAAGAACTGGGAACGCCGGCGGCTAAGGATTGGGTACAGTCTCTTCGGCTTCGGCGGAACGGGCGCTTTCGTGTCCACTCTGGGAGATGGCTGCGACAGCATAGCGGTAACTGTGGCCCGGCTGCACCTCGGCATCGCGGAAGGCCGGCGCGATGAGTGGCTCAGCGGGCGAGATGTGCCGCCACGCAGCCTCAGCCTCGCGGCGATAAACGATGTAACCGGCCAGGTCAGCGTCGCCGACCGGTTGCCAGCTCAGATCGATGGCCGGCACGCTGCCATTTTCAACTGTTGTTGCCACGGCGGCCAGAGCAGTGGGCGTCTCGGGCGGAAAAATATCCCGAGCTTCGACGCGCAGCGGAGCGGAAAGCGGGCCGGCCAGTTCCAGCGTCTTGCCATCCACCGTAACGCGGGCAACACGCTGTGCTCGGTATTCGTAACTCTGGCCAAAGCGGATCTTCTTGTCGAGCGCTCGGCCTCCTTGAGAGCCAGCCTCCACAATCAGGCTCTGCTCAATCGGCTCAGGCGGCTTTGCCAAAAGCCCCTCGTGCGGCTTGGCGGCAGGCGGGTTGAGCAGCTTGCGATGCAGACGAATTGCGGAAGAATCCTGTGCGAGAGGCGTCCAGCGCAGAGCCATGCCGTCTTTGCGCACCTCGGCGCTCAGACCATCCACCGGCGCAGGCGCAACCCCCGCCAGTACCATGGCGGCGTTCGACAGGCCGGCCGAGCGGCCGTTGCGATTTCTCAGTTCAACAAAATAACTGAGCGGGCGCGGCGCTCCAGCGGCCAGATCGGCAGGCAGAGTATCGGTGTACGCGGCATTCGCCCCAGCAGCCGCCTCGATGTTTACGCTGGCCGCATCGCAGGCGCCGCGGCAGACGCGGACCGCAACATTGCCCGCGAGCAACAGCTTGTCTGTGTTCCTTTTGGGCATGGTCCAAGTGACAGCCACCTGATTGCCGGCGCGGCTGGCGGCTAGATCGGTCACGCGCTCCGGCAGGTTGAGCGAGGGCGGCTGCGGCGCTCCGGGCGTGCCACAACCAGCCAGCGTCCACACGGCGGCCAACGCAAGAGACAGCGCTGCGATTTGAATCTTGCCCATCGTACTCATTTCCCTTTCAGTCTACCGGAACGGCGCGGCGAACGCAGTGTGCGAGCCTCGGAGATCAGGGCAAGCTCGCCAATCTCTATTGCAAGTCATTTTCGGCATTCGTTTGCTCTCAAATCAGATCGGCCTTTGGATCCGGTTTGGAATCCGAAAATGTCAAACGGAAGCCAATCTGTCAGGGATGTGCCCGGCCCGTACCCGGTCTTTACCATCTACCCCCAATTACAGTGAAGCTGTAAAAACTTCGAGAAGGAGCTTCTTCACTTTGTATTCGCCGCTGCGGACCCAAGCTCTTGACCCGTTGATAAGAAGCGCGTCCGCGCACCATCCGTCATAACAGCGCTAGTTCTTGGGGCTAGCTGAAACCGTGCCCCAACCGGCTGCGCCTTCCAGCATAACTCCTCTGCGAGCGCCGCCAAAACAGGAGGTTAAACCTCGGATAATTTCATCCAACTGTCTGAAATCCCTTGAAATCCCAGGCGAATCCGCGCTATATACAAGAGTACCGGCAGAAATACCGGAATTTCACTTGGGGCATCCGTGTCCTTCAGGAGCCAATCATGCGCAGCAATGTTCTCCGCTCCAACCTGCTGGTCCCTGAAGTACGCGAGGTCATGGACATTCGCCAGGCCTCGGAGTATCTCGGCATCTCTTCTGACACCCTCTATAAATACGCCTCCGAGGGCTTCGTGCCCGCTTTCAAGCTGGGCAACCGCTGGCGCTTCAAGCGCAGTCGCCTCGACGAGTGGATGGATCGCCAGAGCGACCAGCACGCCGCCGACGCCAACCTCGACCCGCGCGAGAAAAAGCCGGTAAAGCCCGCGTTCTGAATGTAGGATCATGAAATGGAGCTTCCCAAACCAGGTTCCTATCTCTGCTCCCTAACAAACCCGCAAACGGGCCGTCTTCATTTATCAACTCTGGAGCCCGGTGAAGGCCGCACGGCTGACGCGATGCGTACCTTCAGGAAAAACCCGCTTCGACGCGGTACCGATACGCAGGCTTACTGAACGCGCCGTCCGCAGCTCGAATGAAACCGAATCCTGGTGAAATTCAATGTGGCGCAGCTCAATAGGAGCGTCTGCCTCAAAAAGCTGCCGTCCGTCCCGGTGCACCAGAAGGTGTGACGAAGAAATCTCCACATCGTAAAGGGAGCCTGCTACATAATATCTGCGAATGGCGCCTGCTTCCACGGGATTCAGGTTGCCGATGCGGAGACCGTGCCAGGGATTGGCGTCGATCAATTCTTCGACCGTGATCAGCGCCAACAGGGCGCCCCATGTATAGTGCGGATCGCCGGAGCCAACGCCGGTGGTGGAATAATAATTCTCATGGATCTGGCGTTTCGTACGCCACTCATTCTGGTACATCTTCGCGCTGGACTCGGCCAGAGCGCGGGCTTCCTTGTCCCACTCGTAGATCTTCATGCCCTGATAGGTCAGCCAGTTGTAAGGAGGCCAGGCCTTCCCCTTCCAGTAGTGCTGTACATGGTAATTCGGGTCATCGCGGCTGATGGTGGGCATAAGCCATTCACCGGCGAACTTGTTAGGGTTCCAGAAGAGATTCTTTAGCGCCTCTGACCGGCCTGCATCTGGAATCTTTCCCAGTAGGGAAAAGAAGATATCCGGTCCTATCTGAGGAAAGAAGATTGAGCCATCCTTGGGCTCCCAGCGGCGATTGAAGTAACATTTTTTGGCCGGGTCCCACAGCAGGCGGTTGATACGGTCCGCCATCGTGGCGTGTTCAGCCCTGAGTCTGGCAGCCTCTGCGCCGTGGCCCAGTTCCTGAGCTATCCAGGCCAGAATCCATGCGTCCATCGCGTAAAGGCAGTTGCGCTCGACCGTGTCTTGCTCCAGCGTGTTGGTCTTCTCGTTGTAGCGAGTCACGCCGAACCACTGCGGGTCGTCATCTGCGGACTCGCAGCAGGCAACCTGCTGCCGGTCTTCGACGGGAATCTCCTCGGGATAGTTGGATCCCAATTCGAGCAGGCCGTCCCGGTTGCCGTCGCGCCAAGGCTGCCCATCGCCGCGATCTGCAAACCACCAGTTGTGCGCCTTGAGCAGCCGCGGATAAATCTCAGCCAGAAACTCCTTGTTGGGCCTGCGCAGATAGATCTTTGCCACCGCCAGGGCGCCGAGAGGATATTGTGTATGGCCCCATGCAACAGGAAAGCCCGTATGAATCTGATGCGTATAAAACTGGCCGAACTGGCAAAACATGCCTTGATCATTCTGCCATGAAGTGATATCGCGAATCAGGTCGAAGCTCTTTTGTTCGTCCTCCTGGCAGACCAGCACAGCGGTCAGGAAGCTGTCCCAAAGAAAGTCCGTCGCCGAGTTGTTATCCCCTCCCGACCATCTGCGACTGACGGTAAGGTAGGCGCGCTTCCGCTGCGGCGTGTAAACCTCGCTCCATTGCAGCGGATCATTGATGACCGAAGGCGAATCTGCCAGCCAGCCTTCGCCAATCGGCCTGCGGTCAAGATAGCGTTGGCGGTTGGATTCGAGCAATGCGTCGATCTTGCCCGGCTTCATCCACTGCGCGGTCGAAGCCTCAAGGGGCGCATACGATTGCCCTTGCTCCGCGCAGAGATAGAGCGTCTCGATCTCTTTGAAATATCCGTGCCATCGGCACTTGGAGTCTACGGGTTTGGGCTTTGCGCTAAGTTGGGAGGATGGACCAATCATTGAGACGGATGGACCAAACGTGGTATCCTCCGGCGGCGTGCTCCATGCCATCACCCAGCGCATGCCGTTGCGCGTTCCCGGAACCCACGAGCGGCCACGCAGGTAGCGCTTTTCCGGCGCATCGGAGTAAATCAGGTTAAACTTCGGCGCCTCCGAATCCCATGGAATATAGGCTTCGATGGCCATCGCCGATGGAAATGAGTTGGAGATGCGGCAGACCACTTGGTTAGCGGCCGTGCGCGCCCACTCATAGGTCACGCGTGGCCCCCCATCGGGCATCTGCCACACCAGCCGCGAATAGCTTCTGTCCGGCGCATTCGGTCCCACGTCCGCCCACCAGGTCTCCCATCCGCTGGGCGCCCAGGGACGCATCCAGTCGCTGAAGTTTTCGGCACAGTATTGCACGAGGCTGCCGCTCTGCGGCTTCAACCACGCCGTTGGCAAAGACAGAAACCTGAAACCGAAGATGTCCGCGTGATCGGCAATAAACGCCTGGCCGGCCCACCCATCCGGAGCCAGCGGACCGGCCAGCCACTCCCGCGTATTCTTCAACCGCGCCCACATCTTCAGGGGATCTTCACCCGTCATGGTGGCAAAACCCAGCAGCCGGAAGATCTCCGCCTTGTTCGCCGGTTCGCCTGCCGCGGCCTCTGGAGCCTTGGCTGCTCCGGCAACTTTTGCGGCGTTCAATGCCGCCAAACCAGGCATTTTTGCCGCCAGACTAGCTAGCATCGAGCCTCTGAAGAAATCGCGCCGATTCATCGCCTTCTCCAAAACTTGTTTGATTTACGCACTGATCTGAGTGTGCTTTGGCGTTCCTACGGCTGTCAATCAAACCGATTCATGGGTGCGATTCCCAGTAAATCCACAAAAAAATGAGAAACCGCCATCGGAACAGCCCTTCGATGAAAACAAAAATGGCAGCCAATTGGGCTGCCTCGCATCTTATTTATTTTATTGGCTTTTTGGCTCCTCAGGTAGGACTCGAATTATCAATCTAACGTATTTTCAACAACATGCAGGTCAGCGGATGACATCTTAGACCACGGAAAGCAGTATTAACCCAACAATCGGAGCGCATATAGAGCGCACGGATTGGGCGAGTCTGGGCAAAACGGGGAACCAACGGTCTTGAAAACCGGTTTCCCCTACCTCGTCCTATTTGGAATCAGCAATTTAGCCCGCCAATAGACCATGTTATTAGGGTGCCAGAAGGCAGTTCGGCACCCAAGTGTGCAACTGAATGTGCAAACAGATCACTACTTCCCAAATATCCATTTTAACAACAGGAATAGCCCTGAGAATCCGTGGCTATCCCAACCAAAATGGTGCGACGAGGCTCGGAGGAAGTCCTTTCCGATAGACTTGAGGTAAAGAACATGAATACAAGAACTGAAGACTTTGCGCGAGTGGAAACAGCCCTCAAAGGCGACCTTCGATTCAGGTCGACTGAGGCGCTTGTGGCACAAGGAGATTCTCTGGAATTGCTCCGTCGACTTCCTGCTGAATCGGTATCGCTCGTACTCACTGATCCCCCCTATCATTCCACGAAGAAGGAGAACATCTATGGGGATACAGATTTCGAAGCGGACGCTCAATATCTGAAATGGATGAAGCAGTACGCATCGGAGTGGCGGCGGGTATTACGCCCCAACGGATCTCTGTATTGTTTCTGCTCCTCAGCGATGTCAGCCCGACTTGCGGTTATGTTTGCGGCAGAATTCAATGTACTTTCGACAATCACTTGGACAAAGCCAAACGACCCAGGTTATGACGGTTGGAAGGGGAAGATGAGGAAGGAGGCCCTCCGTCAATGGTATCCACAATCGGAACGAATAATTTTTGCTGAACCAGCTGTTGAAGGGAACCTTCATCGATCCATTTTCGCCAACTTCCTGCGGAAAACTCGAAAGTGCGCCGGCCTCTCGTCGAATGAGGTTGCGGAGCTGACCGGTGCTTTTGGCAAGGTGAACCACGGAGGTGCTGTTTCAAATTGGGAAACTGGGCGCAATATTCCCAGTCGGGAACAATACAAGAAGATGGTTGGCGTTTTCCTTGCGACGGGAAAGGTCAAATCTATGCCGGACTATGAGGACGCAGTTCGTCCTTTCATTATTGATGGCTCCATAGAGTTCACTGACGTTTGGACGTTTCCATCGGTCCGACCTTACAAAGGTAAACACCCAGCCGAAAAACCGGCCTCAATGCTGGAACATGCGATCTCCGCATCAACTTTCCCTGGGGACATCGTTCTAGACTCATTTGGGGGTTCTGGCAGTACTGCCCAAGCCGCGATCAAGCTAGGTCGACGAGCGATAGTGATGGAAATCGAACCGAAATGGGCTGAAGCCGCGACACGTAGAATCCAGGCTTGCAGTGCAAGCAACGCTGAGATGATTTTGATAGATAAGGACGAGCGCGTACACCGTGGATCGATCCAAGTTACACAACAAATAGGCCTATTCCCTGCCACCGTTGACTAGAGCGGCAGTCCGATTGCGCTCTAGAACGGACTCCATCCAAGCCAATGTCTTGGCTATCCCGGAATCCTTGACGACGACGTTGCAATGGTGATGGCCCCACCCCAGATTGTATGGCCGATGATTAGATTGCCCCACCCTGAGTTCTTGAATATGAAATAGATTGAGTTCCGTTACCGTGATGTCAGGGACATCCCGTCCTTCGGCTTGCTTCATGCGAGTGAGAAATCCTTCCGTCGAAAGCGGCTTAAGACAGAGGGGACAAACTGTATTCCCACTTCCGTCCAATACTCGCAACTTGAACAATCGCTCTAAATCGAGCAGGTCTTTTTGTTCGGCTAGTTTCAAGATGGCAGCCTTTCGGGTTGCCGCGTCCTTCTCGGCCATTCCATACTTGATCATGACAGCTTCCGCATCCATGCACATCCAAATCAATGCCTCGAGCTGGACGGAGACTTCCTTGATCGTCGTGGAATTCGCGTATTCAAAGACCCGGATTCCTGCTCCCTTATCCTTTGTCGTTGTAAATCCCCTATTAATTTTCCCCCCGCCTTCCCCTGTGTTGGCTGGCACACGTGCGATGTAGCTGCCCCCTAATGGGGGGAGTCGACGTGTTGCTACGGCGAGATTCAGTGCGTATGGGTTGTGCAGATCCCATTGCTCCCTTGTTTGATAAAAAAGCAACGTGTTCGTTCCGATCTCCAGTCCCAATGTTGCAAGTTGTTGCTCTGGATTATCCATCGCGAAGTAGGTTGTGGGAGAGATTAAGACGATATATCCGTTTTCGTAGTTCTCGCCATCCGGAGCTTGACGGCACATATCCCAGATGCCGAATGGAATCAAGACTGTGCTATTCCTCAAAACACGGTTTTGGTACTCGACATCGTCATCAGCGCCCCGCGTCTGGCCAGCCTTGTATAACTTGCGCCCGAGTAGCTGTGGCAGCTTCGGCAAACGCAAAATCTTTGGTTCCATGATGTTGTTCACTGTACCAGAATGAACTTGAAAATGTCACACTGCAGCTTGCGCTGACGCACACCATAGCTGCACACGGCCTTGTTCGGGTTGAGCTTTAGTCCCGTCCAGCCGCTCAATCAGCCAATTCAATCGGCAGCTATCGGGCTGCCTTTTCCATTTGGAGAGACAATGGAAGAAAACAACCCACAGTTGAAAAATTCACCGCGGCGCCGTTCACGCCAGCTACAAGCAGTCCGGAATCCCAAGCCGCTTCGCCACGCACCGCGTCCCGTCAGAGTACAAACTGGCTTCGAGCTCACTGTCGAGTCAGAAGAAGAGGAGGCGGCAGATGCCAAGTATAGGTATAAGGTTTTACCCCACCTCCGAATCGTCTAATTCGAATCACCACTAGGGATTTCTCTGAAGAATGTGGTTTGGCCAGCGGCGTCTCGGATGCTCTTGCCGAGCCTCCTGGGATGAGGCGAAGATGAACGTGCGACGCCCAAGCCCCCCAGCTTGCTGTTGAAGTCTGCCAGTAGCGCCTTGCCGACTTCAGAGGTTCTCACCAAGGCCTTGCGACGATCGCCTGCGGGTATGCTCACCTTCACCAATCCCGCCTTGCGCAGCTTCGAGGTCATCTTGCTAAGGCGCGGTTGATTCACACCAAGTTTCCGTTTCAATTCCATTTGGAATATTCCTTCAGGGCGACCACTCAGTTCTAAAGTGCCGATAACCAGCTTCGGGTTCTGGCGAACCAGCTCCAGAGGAACGACAGTCTCCCAAGCCGCCCACATCCTCATAAACACTTCGGTGCCGTTCTGTTTTTTAGTCGCCATGGATTCCATGTCTATTCCTGTCGGAATAAGTCTAGAGCATAGGAATGCCTAGCGAGCTATATTCCAGTCGGAATGTACATCATTGCTTGTTGATTTTGACGCTCTTATATTCCAAATAGAATATACAATGCGATCCTTAATGTTTGTCGGTGACATCTATTCCATATGGAATGTAAATGAGAAGTCGGTTGTGCCTGCATAATATGCATTCCATATGGAATAGATATTCAATGACGCGGTATTCGTGGCGCAGCGCCGTGTGGGACATATATATGTGCATGGCAGCGGCACACCCTCAGCTCGCACTCCTGGCGCTATGTCAAGGACTGAATGCAGCCTAGCCCCGTCTTTGGGCCTGTTTTCTCTGTGTTCTGCACATAGCTTTGGCAAAATGCCCCCCCCGTTGCAGGATCGTGACAGTCAGCAGAGGGTGCGTTCAGCGCAAGCCGGGAACATAGTTTTCCGACGGAGCTTTGGCAAATTGCCCACCCTGCTGCAGGATCAAAACTGCCGGCGAGGGAGCCTTCATACCCGACCCGAGTTGAAAGGCATGGCACAGCCATATGAGTAGTTATTTAGCAACCAAGTACCCGCTCCTCCAGGAGATTCTTGAGGTCAAGAATCTCCAACTCCAGGCAACCTTCACCATCCGCGATGTCGCAAGAATCTTCAGCGTCTCGGTCCGCGCAATCCAGAGCCGGGTTGCGTCCGGCCAGCTTTCAGCGCGAGATCTTCCTGGAAGGGCCAGGTTCCTTCCAGTGGACTTGGAAAACTTCCTCGCCGCCAGCAGGAAGGGAGGAGCCCGGCATGGTCAATAGCTCAGAAGACATTAAGTGCCAGGCGGCAGGGATTGGAATTCCGCGTCTGGTTTGCGTGGCAGAAACCTGCCAGTTACTTCTTCTTGTTGCGTTTTATCACCGTCTCCTGCGCTTCTATGCAGAAGCTGCTGTGATCGTCGCTTTGCTTCCGAATACTGCTGATTTTCTAAGCAGTTTTTGGGGCAGAAACCTGTATTTTCTTCCACGCGAAAGGCACATATTATGAACACGATTCTTCAGATTGGCACAGAAATTGCAGCAGATCTTCGCACTCCTTCCGATCAGCGCACTCAAGTTCCGGTAAAAACCACCGGCGACTTACTGGCGAGATCGCAAGGAAAACTACCTCGCGCGATTTCAATGCTGAAGACCACCTGCGGTCTGCTCGGCACCTATCTTAATCTGCCTGGTGATCAGATCCCTATTGATACTCTTGACGCTCGCCGGAAAGGATTCCGCGCGTTTCTGGCGAGCCGCCCGTACACCGAGAATTCCATCCGCTCGTTTGTGTACCAGCTTCGGGTCTTGTTGAAGACGGCACGCCGCCTTGGCTGGAAACCCGATGCGAATGCCCCCGAGCGGTGGAGGCCATTGCTCACGGTCGCATCAGAAAAGAAAGTCATGGATATCGTCAGGTACTTCTCACGGGTCGCGAAAACGCCTGGTGACGTGACCATCGAAGATGTTGAACTCTGGTGCAAGGAGATGACCACGGGCGGAATGTTGTTCACCACGGTCGCAGCCAAGCGGAATGCTTTCTGGCGCCTGCTGCAAGATACAGGCTGGACGACGCTCAACCCTCCCACTGTGCTCCACCAGACGAAGTACGGGGTTCCCTTGGACCAGCTTGATCCCGGACTCAGACAAGAGGCCGAAGTGCTGTTGAAGTGGAAGCAGGCGGAGTATGCTGTTGACCGTCCTAAGTGGGGAAAGATCCGGGCGGTTTCGGCAAACAACCTCCGCCTGACCATCTGCCAGCTCGCTGGCTTTGTCATCAATGTCTGCGGCATCCAGCCCACTTCTATGTCCGATCTCGTTCAGAAGAAGCTTGTGCAGAAATTCGTTGAATGGTCCATTAACGAGCGGGGCAAAAAAGGACACACCATTCAGTCCCGGCTTGGGATGCTGGACGCGGTTATGAGTCATCATCCTGCATACGCCTCCCAGGACTTCAGCTGGCTAAAGACGCTTATCGATAGCGTATCTCTGGAGGACGACTCCGAACGAAAGCGGCGGAAGGCAGAAAAGTACGTCGATTATGACGTACTCGAAACAATTCCCGACAAGATTCGTTCTGCCAGGGAGACCTACAACAAGAGGAAGAAGAAAGATCCCAAGCGAGCAGCACGACTGGCGATGGAGGAACTGATCTTCCGTTGGCTTTTAGTTTTGCCATGGCGCCAGCGGAACGTTCGAGAGTGCCGTGTCGGCGGCGCTAATCCTAACCTTTTCAAAGCCGCGATTCCAGCATTCAGCGACCTGGATATCCCAACCTGGGTTATCGAGGAAGAGGAGCAGAACCCACATGCCGAGTTTTGGCAAATCCGTTTCTCGCCAAAGGAAACCAAGACCGGTATTGCGATCCACACGCTACTGCCGAGGCAGCTAATCGCCCCTCTCGAAGAATACCTGGTTGAGCATCGGCCGTTGCTGCTTGCTGAAAAGTGCTCCAACCATCTCTTTGTCAATCGCATCGGCAGACCCATGCGTGCGGACTTTGTCGAGAAGATTATCGGCCGATGGACCTTGCAGACTTGCGGCGTACGCACAACGCCTCATTTATTCCGTGATGCGGTTGCATTCAAGTGGCTAAAAACGCACCCCAAGGATTACCTGACACTAGCGAAGATGCTTTGGCATAAGCGGGTGGAGACCACTGTGGGAATCTACGGCGCCAGGTACAACGAAAGTTCGGGCGTAAGTGCAATGGAAGAGTGGCTGGACCAGCGTGAGGCCCAGGTCAAAGCCGGGTAGACATCACGTCGGGACAAGAGCCGGATTCATTGCGCCCTGCTGGGCTTTGCCCGCTGATAACGAATGAGCACGTCTTTGTCTTATCACGATCACCATACAACGCAGACATCTGGGGAGCCGCGGGTCCGACTCCCCTTCCAACAACTTTTTAATTGGCGCAACCGGCGCCCATGAGGAATGAACCGATGAAGAAATACTCAACTTGTTGTTACCGGCGTGGTGTCCCACGCCGCTGCCGTAAGCCGCTCACCCGCAGGGAGGTCCGCACCATGTTGTCCGCTGCGGACCGGGATCCACTGACGCTGGACTTGAAGTGCATCACAACGCTGGCTGAGGATCTGGACTGAGTTATGAACACGCAAGTTTCGAATGTGTTGGTTATGCCCCAAGCGCCCCAAAGCAATTGGTTAACTGCAAACGAAGCGGCTGAATACCTGAAGGTCAAGCGACGCACATTGCTCCAGTGGACTCGTGAAAGAAAGGTTCCTGCACATAAACTTTCCGGCACGAAGCGCTGCGTCTGGCGATTTCTGAAGTCCGAACTGGATGCTATGCTGTTCCCGTCATCCGCTGTGGCCGCTTAAGGGAGGAAGCATGAGAACACAGCGACACAAGAACGGGTCTGTGCGTTATGACAAACGGCGCAAGACCTGGAATTTCCTTTGGTATGATGGCCCGGTTCGCCGCTCAAGGCGAATCGGGACCAAGCAAGAATTCCCAACCAAGGCAGCCGCGTGGAGAGAGGTTGAGCGCCTTGAGATTCAGCCGACCAGGTCACAGATCGGGGACACGGTGCGTAGCGTGATTGAACGATATGAAGTAGAACGGATGCCATCCCGCCATTCCACGGCGCGGGTGTATCGATCTTTCCTTCACAATCACATACTGCCGGAGTGGGGAGACAAGAGTATCGGTGCCTTGCAGCCCCGACCCGTTGAACTGTGGCTCCGGGAGCTGCCCCTATCGCCGAAGTCCAAAACACACGTGCGCTCACTGATGCATGGAATTGTGGAATTTGCGATGTGGGCAGGACTCCTAGACATCAGCCGCAATCCTATTTCCCTTGTCCAGAACAAGGGCGCAATGCACAAGACGCGCAAGGCCCGCAGTCTGACGGTGGAACAGTTTCACGCTCTACTGGCTGAACTGCATGAACCCTTCGCTACGCTCGCGTTGCTTTCCGTATGCCTCGGCCTTCGCATCAGCGAGGCGCTCGGGCTCAAGTGGGCGGACGTGGACTGGCTAGGGGAGCAGATTCACATCCGGCGCGGCATAGTCGAGCAGGTTGTGGGCGATGTGAAGACCGAAGGCTCGGCTCGGAGCTTTCCGCTCACGGGTGAATTGCTGGAGCAGCTGAAAACCTGGAAGCAGCGTTCGGATTTTTCCTGCGCTGAAGACTGGATTTTCGCCAGCCCCATCAAAATCGGCAGACTCCCGTATTCCTACACGGGCGTCTGGCGGGAACTGGTCCGGGCTGCCGAGGTTGCCAAGATCGGCCACCTTGGGACTCACGCCTTCCGGCACACGTATCGCTCGTGGCTGGATGCCGTCGGAACCCCGGTAGCCGTGCAGCAGAAAATGATGCGCCACTCGGACATTCGCACTACCTTCAACATTTACGGCGACGTGGTGACAGACGAAATGACCACCGCCGGAGCGAAGGTTGCGAAACTGGCTTTTGAGGGAATTGGAGCGCAAACAGAGCGCGATGGAAGCTAAGTTATTGATTCTTTGGCTCCTCAGGTAGGACTCGAACCTACAACCCTTCGGTTAACAGCCGAATGCTCTGCCATTGAGCTACTGAGGAGTGTTGTGCGTTAAAACGTCCTTCATCAAGATAACAGAGAGCGTGAGACGCGTCAAAAAGATTCCACTGCAAGAACCCGATCCATCCCCCTGGTCATCCTCAGACTCTCCGCGCGAAGAACCTCTGGGCAGCAGAACTATCGGCTTCAAAGCAATGCAATTTCTCATAGCCAATAATCCCCGCTTCTTCAAAACCCTGTAGAATCAGGGTGTCTGCAAGATTCGGTACCGTCGCCAGAGCTGTTGTTCATCTTCGCGCCGGCCTCCTGAAGAGTGAAACTGGAGGCTATGACAGTCGAAAAGGAACCTGTGGGCATTTTCCGTAGGAGTCTCCATGTACACACCCTTATTCAATCAAATCTCCGATCGCGCGCTTCTCCTCGAGGCCATGCGGACCTGGTCGTTCGCCATTCTCATCGGCCCGCCGCCGGCATCTGAGAGCGCTGCACCGCTGGCCGCCACGCATCTGCCGCTGGTGGTGAAGGACGAAGGCTCCCACTGCCTGCTCGAAGGCCATTTTGCCCGCGCCAATCGTCATTGGATGGCCCTCGCCGGGCGAGAAACGCTGGCCGTCTTTGCCGGCCCGCACAGCTATGTTTCACCCGCCCTTTACGCCGATCCTCTTTCGGTACCCACCTGGAACTACATCGCCGTCCACGCCTATGGAACCCTGGAGCTGGTGGAGGAGGAAACCGCCAAGGACGCCCTGCTCAAAGGCCTGATCGCCGTCCATGAGCCCGCCTTCGCGGAAAAATGGCGCGCGATGCCCAGCGATTTCCGCCACTCGATGCTGGCCGGGATTGTGGGCTTTCGCATCCCCATCCAGCGCATCGAAGGCAAATTCAAGCTCAGCCAGAATCGCAGCGCGGCCGAGCGGAGCAAGATCCACGCCGCTCACGAGGCCGGATCAGACGACCAAAAAGCCCTCGCTCGTTGGATGGCGCGGCTGGGAGTGAACGGCAACGAATGAAGCTGGCATTTTGCGCTGCCGAGGCCAGAGGGAAAGTGAACTTCTCTCGCAGGGCAATCGCAGTTGAATCGTTGAAGGTCAACCTGACTGCGAAAAAGGCCGGAATGAGGGCATAATTGACAGAAAACGCCCTCGGAAATCGACTAAAAACGAGCTTTTTCGATCAAAAAAGACGCGTTTTGGGGCCAAAAAGAGGCCAAAAACGACGATTTGCAGTTACTGATTGGTTAACAGATTAACAATGCAAATCAATGAATAAATGCGAGTTAGAAGCAACAAAAGGTTGGAAAATGGCCTTTATAGTGGTAGGGGGGGTGGGGGTAAAGCTGGAAACAGGAAACAGGGAAGAGGAATGAGGGAATAGAGAGCACGGATTGGCGGCGAATGAACATGGATTGATTGTGCGCCGAGGAAGAGCAATTATATGCAAACTATTCTCGGGCGCCTGCGGTGCGGCCAGAGGTTCGCCGGATGTCCAGGGCAATCGCATTTGGATTCTTGAGCGGGCAGAGAAACGTACGGGCTGAAGCCGTACCCTTCAGTGATTCAAATGCGATTGCCTAGACTTCTCACGCTTCGACGATTCCGCCGCAAACGCGAATTTGTTATACTTGTGGAGTTCACCCGGTGTGCGGAGGTGGCGAAATTGGCAGACGCACCAGCTTGAGGTGCTGGCGCCCAAAAGGCATAGGGGTTCAAGTCCCCTCTTCCGCACCATATCCCTAAAATATTTACTTTTAGCACAGAAAAAAGCCCGGCCGCAGCCGAGCTTTTCCCACACCAAACCTCAACCCTGGTTCAGAGCTTCTCGTAAAAATCGCAGGCTGAGCACGAGATGTAGACGCCGCCTGGGACGCCGCGCTCGCGGTCCTTGACGCGCTTGACGATGCGCGTCGGCTTGCTGCACTTGGGACAGTCTGTGGACTTCGATGTGTCCATTGCCTTCTTGCGGTCACCTGTTTTTGCAATCTTGGCCATCGGTAGGGTAGTTCTCCTTCTTGGGGTGTCTCTGCACACACGCGCCAAAAAACGCGCGGCTTCAACGTCGCGGCCATCGGCTGGCCCTAAAAAACAGGCAACCTGACTCGCTTCTATCAGTTTACATCATGCTCACTCGCGCGGAATCTCCAGCGCCCCGGTCAGGCTGGCCACGCGCTCCACTCCGTGGCTGCGGCACCAGGACTCAAGCCCACGCGCCAGCCGCTCGACGGCCAGCGGATCAGCGAAGCTGGCCGTTCCCACCTCAACGGCGGTTGCCCCGGCCAGCAGGAACTCGACCGCATCCTCTGGAGTGACGATGCCGCCCATGCCGAGGATGGGAATAGTGACGGCGCGGGCCACCTCGTAGACCATGCGCAGAGCGATGGGCTTGATGGCCGGGCCTGAAAGGCCGCCAGTAATGTTCGCGAGGCGCGGGCGGCGCGTCTCTGCGTCGATGGAGATCGCCAGAAAAGTATTGGTGAGGCTGAGCGCGTCAGCCCCGGCGCCGGCTGCGATCCTGGCCATGTGGGCGATGGAGGTCACGTTGGGCGAGAGTTTGACGATCAGCGGGCGAGTACTGGCGGCGCGGGCGCTGGCAACCAGATACTCCAGTTCGCCGGCGTCGGAGCCGAAGGCCATGCCGCCAGCCTGGACGTTTGGGCAGGAGACATTCAGCTCATAGGCCGCGATGCCCTGAGCCTGATTGAGCCGCTCAATCACCGCGATGTATTCGCCCACCGTGTAACCGTAGACGTTGACGATGACCTTGCAGGCGGGATAGCGGCGGAGCGGCGGCAGCTTGTGGGCAATGTACTCCTCGACGCCGACGTTTTGCAGCCCGATGGCATTCAACATCCCCGCCGCCGTTTGCACAATGCGCGGCGCGGCATGGCCGGCCATCGGCTCCTTCGAGATGCCTTTGGTGACAAATCCGCCGATCCGCTCCAGCGAGACAATCTCTTCAAACTCAATGCCGTAGCCAAAGGTGCCGCTGGCGGCGATGACCGGATTGACCAGTTCCAATCCAGCCAGTGAGATTTTCATATCGGGTTTCACGCGCGGCAGCTTCCTTTGTCAGTGGACAGTGGGCAGTGAACTGGGATCAGTTACGACCACACGCTTATGATACTAGCCCGGCGCGAGCCGCGCACGTGCGGGGAATCGAGGGTTGACTTCAAGGACCTCGCTGGAATTCTCGGACCTGAATCTTAAAGCAGGCATATCCCCTTCGCCGGCATCTGAGCTCCGGAGCGAAGTCGAGCTGCCATGGAGCGGTTGCTACTTTTTCCGCGGAACAACCCGGAGCATGACAACGCCATGCGCCGGTACATGGGCTGAATACCCTTCAGGGAGTAATCCTAGATCCTGATGAGACCAAAGGTCGCGCGCTTCCACCGGCCCGTAGATGCGCAGGTCCTGCCATTGAACGTGCATCTCGGCCTCTTGAGAAGTTCGATTGAAGAGCACAACAGCCTGCGGGGAGTTTTGCCCCGCCAGTGGCCGCGCCCATATTTGCAGCCCTACAGTCTCCTCCGCCATGAGTGTGCCTGGAGTTCCGAGCGGGTCCTGATCGACGGCGATCACTTCTCTATTGGTGAGAATCTGTTGCGTCCCTTGCGACATGATGGTGAGGTCGTTGCCCGCCCAGAGCGGCGCGGCGGAGATGGCCCAGAGGCTGAAGACGGAACGCGCTTCAACTTCGTTGATGCCCGGAATGCCAACTGCGAGCATATCCGGATCGCTCCAATGGTTGGGGCCGCCGCTGGCGGAATGCAGGGCATTCTGGTCGAAGTTCCGCAACATACGATTCCAATCAAAGTGGCCTGGCTCCAGAACGTCGCCGGTGCTCCTCCACGCATTGCCCAGTTTCGGCGCCCAGGTCCATGTCATTTCGCTTCCCCAATTACAGATGTAAAAGAAGATGGGGCGGTGTGTACTCGCTATGGCGTCACGCATCCGGGTGTAGAGCTGTTCGGCCGTATAGTCCGCGGGTTTGTGGCAGAAGTCTTCCTCGATCAGATCGATGCCCCAGTCCGCGAAGGTTTGCGCATCTTTCATTTCATGCTGGAAGCTGCCTTCGTAATCGGCGCAGGTCTGCGGGCCCACGTCGGTATAGATGCCGGCCTTCAGCCCCTTCTGATGAATGTAGGCAACAAGGGCCGGGATGCCATGGGGGAATTTTTTGGGGTCGGGAAGCAGAGTGCCGTCCGCATCCCGATGGCCGGTGGGCACGATGCATTCCTGAATGATGAGATAGTTGTAGCCGGCCTCTTTCATCCCGGATGAAATCATGCGATCAGCCATGGCCCGGATGGTCGTTTCGTCATAGTTGCAACCCAGACTGTTCCAGTTGGCCCAGCCCATGGGCGGGGTCGGCGCCATCCCGGAGCCGCCGGCGCTGGTCTGGGCAGTGGCGACAGGCAGAAACGGAATCATCACAAAAAGCAGCGAAGCTGCAATCCAGCGCGCCAACCTTTGCAGGCCAGCTTCTTGCGATTCGGCACACAAGCCTTGAATTAGTTCACGCCCGCTTTTCCAAGTCATTTCATCTCCTCTGGTTCCAGCTTCCCGTAATACTTCTATTGAGAACTACAGTTAGTTTGCGGATAGCTATGAAAATGAAAGGGACGCAGAGGCGAGTTTGCCCTTGCGTCCCTGATTTTATCCGCGGAAAAGCTATGCGCTGACCGGTTCACTGGCGTTGACCTTGACCGGGGTAAGCCATCCGAAGCGGTCGGGCTTGAGGCCGTTGACGATGCCGAAGAACTCGTCGGCAATCTTTTTGGTGATCTCGCCGGGTTTGCCGTCGGCAATGAGGATGCGGTCGATGGAGCGGATGGGCTGCACCTCGGCGGCCGTGCCGGTGAAAAAGACCTCGTCGGCGATGTAGAGCAGCTCGCGAGGCAGCGACTGCTCCTTGACCGTGAAGCCCAGGTGGCGGGCGATGGTGAGCACCGAGTCGCGGGTGATGCCGGAAAGGGCAGAGCTGGACAGCGGCGGCGTAAAGAGGACGCCGTTGCGGACGATGAAGATGTTTTCGCCGGAGCCTTCGCTGACCTGTCCGTTCACGTCGAGCCCGATGCCCTCGGCGTAGCCGTTGATCTCGGCCTCCATGTGGATGAGCTGCGAGTTCATATAGTTGGCGCCGGCCTTGGCGAGCGAAGGCATGGTGTTGGGGGCGAGCCGGTTCCAAGTGGAGATGCAGACATCAGCGCCGCCGTGGCCGGCGATGTACTTGCCCCAAGAGAAGTTGGCGATGTAGACCTCAATGGGCGAACCCTTGGGGCTGACGCCGATTTCGCCATAGCCGCGCAAGGCGATGGGCCGAATATAACAGGGCGCAACGCCATTGGCTTCAACCAAGGCCACCACGCCGGCGCAGAGTTCCTCGATGTCGAAGGGCAGCTCCATGCGGTAAATCTTGGCCGAATCGAGCAAACGCTGCATATGCTCCGGCAGGCGGAAGATGGCCGAGCCTTGCGGCTGCCCGTAGGCGCGGATGCCCTCAAAGACGCTGGAGCCGTAGTGAATCACATGGCTCATCACGTGGATATTGGCCTGTTCCCAGGGAATGAGATTACCGTTGTGCCAGATTTTTGAGGTAGGTTGAATAGGCATGGGGTAGAATTGCTCCTTCGTCGCGCGAACGCGAACCGAATACAGGGTAACGCGGCGGAGGCGGGTCTGTCACGGCCACCTGCGGTGGGGCTAGAGGCTCGCTTTTCGCTCGCTTGGGGTTGTTGCAATCCCACCTATTTCACAATGAACGTGAAATGGATGGGAAACAGAGTTTGTAGCAAACGCAAAAGCGCTCTAGACCGGCGGCAGCGCGTCTACGACCGGCACACCGGCGGGCGGCGTGAAATGAAAGCTCTCTGCGGGGATTGGCACGTTCGGCTGCTGTCCGGAAAAGGTAAAACGTGTCAACGCGCCGTCGGTCTCCTCAATCTCCATGCCGGTAATCACACCATCGGCGGTTACAGTCAGCGAGAGCCGGCTCACGCGCCGCTCCTGGCCTTTGGGCTGGCCGGTGAGCGTGAACTGGCCATTCGCGGCGGGCGCCAGCGCCAGATTGCCAATCTCCTTTTCCAGTTGCGTGTGGCCCAGCAGAAAACGCAAGGGCGAGCGCAGGTCGTCCAGCCGCCTGGCGGGGATGCGCTGCACCTGAGAGTCGCCGCGAGCGTAGAACCAGGCGAATTTGCCGTCGAGCAGAAAGAGCTTGCCGGCGGGCGACGAGTACTCCCACCTCATGCGGCCGGGCTTGAGCAGCAGCAGCGTCCCGCTCTCGGCGCGGTGCATTCCCAGGCCTTCATAGCTCTCGCTGAAACCGGCCTTGAGCGAATGCAACTGATTGTAATGGCGGTCGATGCGGTGCGCCAGCTCACTGGCTGCCAGCATTGAAGTTTGCGCACCGCACTGGCTGGCCGGCGCAAGCAGTCCAGTTGCCAAGCAAGAAGCAAGAATACAAGTACAGGCAAGGAATTTGCCTGAATTGAAAGAAATCGATTTTACGGATTGGATTTTGGAGCGATGAATGATCAATGTTCCCATTTTCTTTGCACTGCCGTTGTCATGCTAGTCGTCTTGAGAGCAAACAAAGTCGAAAAGCACTCATCCACAAAAAAGAGTCGCTCCTTTGATGATCTGGCATCCCGGCGCTGATGGCAAGCGGAAGCGGCGCCGGGATGGAAGAACGCGCCCCGCTGATTCGCGTTGCTGTGGAAAGCGCGCTTCACACAGCAACGCGGCATACCCAAAACAGAACTTCCACCGGATCGCATCCAAAAAGAACTGAGGATGGCCCGGCATGGCGCTTTGCTATCCCTTGACGATTTTTTTCAGGCGAGGATCCTTCCAAAGGGGAGTGAAATCCGGGTCGGAATAGACCTTGTCGAGATCGGGATAGTGCAGCTCCTTGGCGCGGCTCAGATAGTCCAAAGCCCCGTCGATGTTGCCCCGCTTCATATACATTTTGGCAATCAGGAACGAGATGCGGGCGCGCTGTTCGGGCGAGGTGACGCGCGCTTGAATGCCATCCTGGCTGTTGCTGAGCACATCGGCGTCCAACTCCAGCGCGCGCGAGTATTCGGTCATGGCGCGATCAATCTTGCCCAGGCCCATCCAGCATTCGGCAAGGTTGACGTGCGTCGAGGCAACCGACTCATCGAGCGCCAGCGCCTGCTTGAAGTCGTCGATGGCGGCCTTGTACTTCCTGTCAATCAGGGCGACGGCGCCTATGTTATTGAGCGCGGGAATGTATCGAGGATCGTACTTCAGCGCCATTTGAAAATGCTTGCGCGCATTTCCTCTCCGGCCCAGTTGCAGCTCGACGATGCCCAGTTTGTTATAGAGCTTGGCATTCTGAGGGTCATCTCGCAGGGCGGTGCGATAGCTGGCCGCCGCCAATACACCTTCATTGCGCAGGCGCGCAAGATCTCCGTTTTGCTCCGCCATTTTGGCGGCTTCCAGTTTGTCCGCCGGAACCGCGTCCGGGGCAGATTCTGATCTTCCGTAGGAAGCCGCGCAGGTCAGCAGGCTCGTTGCCAACAACATCATCCCCAGCCTTTTCATGATTCACCTCCCGTGCGGGACAGTCTCGCGGGCGCCGTGCCGATTGCCGCGATCTGTTGCCTGCATCGCCTTGAGTAAAGGCCGGTCATCACAAGTACGCAACGCTATAGCTGCTACCTGACCGTTTCAAAGGAACAATAAATTGGCTTGACGCGAACAAACTCGATACCCTGCTTCTACTTGCGGGCTTTTATCCTTCGGCGTAAAACGGATTACAGCAGGGCGAAGGCGAGGGTTACACGCCGTTAAATCTGGATTTTCGCCGATGCCACAACTGTTAAATCCTTGCTAAAACAGGATTCGGCGCTAGCATTACAATCAGTCCGGGTGCGGAAACCATGGCGACGAAGAACCCAGAGCCGGTCGATCTCGAAGCCCAGCGCGCCGAACTGGCCACGCTGCTTCATTCCGAGTTCTTTGCGCGCGCGCCTTTGCTTGCTCAACTGCTCGACTACCTCTGCCAGAAACTCTTTGCCGGAGAGGCTGGCCAGATCAAGGAGTACTCGGTTGGCGTGGAGGTCTTCCATCGCGGGGCCGGCTTCGATCAGAATGTTGATTCGATTGTGCGGGTTGAGGCAAATCGCCTGCGCAAGCGCCTGGCCGCCTACTACGAGACCGAAGGCGCATCGCATCCGCTCCACATCATCATTCCGCTGGGGCAATATGTTCCCAGGTTCGTTCCTGTTGCCGCGCCGCCACAGGCAGCGGATTCCGCCGCGACCCGCCAGTCGGCAATCGCTAGCGCCCCAGGCGGAACGGCGGGCTGGCTTTATCTCAGGGACCGACGCGGCTGGTTGCTTGTCACCGCCGTTGCAATGCTCATTCTCGCTCTGGGCTCTGCATTCCTGATTTTGAGAAAAAATACGCGGACCCCGCCAGCGGGCGGATCGAATCAGTTCCCTGCCCTAACCACGGAGTCGCAGCTTGGCCCGCCGGTAGGCGAGGAGGTGCGCATCCTGGCCGGCGCGAACAGGGGCTTCGTCGATCATGCCGGCAAGTTGTGGAGCGCCGATGCGTGGTTTGAGGGCGGCACAGCCGTAAAAAACTCCGCAGAGATCATCTGGCGCACCCTCGACCCGGACTTCTATCGCGCCAGCCGGCAGGGAGATTTTCGCTACGCGATTCCGCTGAAACAGGGCATCTACGAGCTGCGCCTGCACTTTGCAGAGACGGTCTTTGGGCCGGAGTCGGCCGGAACGGGCGGAGAAGGCAGCCGACTGATGAGTGTACGCGCCAACGGACGCGCGCTGCTGACGCGCTTTGATGTGGTGGCCGACGCCGGAGCCAGCCGCACCGCCGATGTAAAGGTCTTCATTGGCCTGACTCCCGCGCCCGATGGACTGCTGCACTTGGAGTTTGCCGGCGAAGAGGGCAAGCAGGCCATTCTTTCGGCCATCGAAATTCTGCCCGGCTTTCGCGGACACATTCGGCCGGTGCGCCTGCTGGCCCGGCAATCCCCTTATTACTCCAACGACAGCCATTGGTGGAGTCCAGACGATTACTTCCAGGGCGGCCAACTGGCGAATTATTCAGTCCCGGTCAAAGGCACCGACGACCCGGAACTCTACGAGACCGAACGCTGGGGCAACTTCAGCTATGCGATTCCGGTGACGCCGGGAAGATACTCGCTGGTGCTGCACTTTGCGGCGCGCCAGGGAGACTGGGACCAATCCAGCACGGATAAAAACAAGGCCGCCGTCGCGCACGTTTTCAATCTCTTCTGCAATGGAGTGGCGCTGCTGAAGAACTTCAACCTGGCTCAGGAGGCGCGCCAAGCCGATGTGGTGACGCGCAAGTTCACCGGGCTGGAGCCGAACGCCCAGGGAAAATTGATTCTGAGTTTCGTTCCGGTGGAGGGCTATGCCACTGTGACCGGCATCGAAGTTCTTCCGCAGTGAGAAGACTCGCAGCGTCTTAGCGCCCGGAGCTGCCGAAACCCTTTTCCGCTCGCGCCGAATCTTCCAGACTTTCGACTACCTGCACGTCGCCGGTGAGAACGGGAACCGGAATCATCTGGGCGATCTTCTCGCCCGCCTTCAACTCGACGGCAACTTCACCCAGGTTGGTCATCAGGATGAGAATCTCGCCCCGGTAGCCGGCGTCGATCACTCCGGCGGTGGTGGCTATTCCCCGCGCGGCCATCGACGAGCGGTCGCGCACCAGCAAGCCGAGCGGCTCGCCGCTCTCAGGGTGGCGCGCCTCGACGCTGATACCGGTTCGCACCTTGATGGTCGCTCGCGGAGCCAGCAGTACGCCTTCCAGCGCAAACAAGTCATAGCCCAGATCCTCGCCCGGATGGGCCACTACGGGCGCACGCGCCCCATCTTCCAACAATTTCACTCGCAGCATATTTTGATGATAACGGAATGAAATGGGCGGCGAGCTCTCTAAAATGGCCAGCCCCAGCCGGAAAGCTCTCCCGGCCGGGGCTGTCTTCTGTCACTCCAGCGAGCAAAAATCGCTTCTCTCACCCCAACAAGTAAAAATCACTTGTTGGGGACCCCGAGTCGCCGGGGACCCCGCATGATTGGGGATCCTGAATTCGGCAAAAGGACCTGTAAGCCGAATTCTGTCGTGTGCGGTCATTCCTCTAGGCGCCGCGTCGCCGCGGACGCTCATCAGCGACCTACCCGGAGGTTTCGCCATTGCATGGAGCAGCCTGACAGAGCGCTACGCCATGCATCGAGTCGTCTGAACGCATCGGGCCGATGCGCAGCGCCGCATGGCTCGATGCGCGCGCTTCCCTCCCTATTTGGTCTTGCTCCGTGTGGGGTTTACCCTGCCCCCGGCGTTACCGCCGGAGCGGTGCGCTCTTGCCGCACCTTTTCACCCTTACCCTGGCGCTGAGGCAGCAAGCTGCTTCAGGGTTGCCCTCCCGAAAGAGGGGTAGCCAAGGCGGTATCTTTTCTGTGGCACTAGCCGTCCACGAGCCTTAAAGCCCGCGTCCCGGACGTTATCCGGCACACTGCCCTGCGGAGTTCGGACTTTCCTCCCCCGGTGGTCCCGCGCTTGCGCGTGAGCCTCCGGCAGCGACCGCCCGGTCCTCCTGCCAGTGGTTAGTGTACAGCAGATGCGCTTCTAAATGGAGCTGAATCGCAGGCAGACGCGGCGTGTCGCGCATTTTCACCTATTCTGCGGCGAACGAGCGAAGAACCACGATTGGGGCCTATCAATCTGTGGTGAAAGTTGTAATAAGCTGAAGACTACGCCTCAAGGGTTAAAGCCCGAGGTGTTTTGTCAATCGTTTGCGGCACGGCTGAAGCCGTGCCCTTTCAAAACATAAACGATCATCTGTGTAGCGGACGCTATAAAGTCTTTGACTTTATGATTTTGAGGTTTGTGCTTTCCCACCCATTCGCCAGAAAAAGGCGAATGGATGGGGCACGGAGCTGGTAAAGATGGAACTGGTACAGATTCAGAGGGTCAGAACCCTAGCGCGGACGCAGCGCCTTGATCGCTTCCGGCAGACGCTCTTCGATCAACCGCTTGCGCTCGGCGGCGATGCCGCCCAGATAAGTTGGCGCGGGGGTAGCCGTGAGCACCAGCAGCAGAGCAATCACCGAGAAGGCAAGCCCTGCAAAGCCAGCCGAAACCAGCATATGGTAGGTGTCGGCGATATCCAGGCCAAAGACGTTGAAGGCGACGTGCTCCAGCGGCTTGACGTGAATGAGAACCGCCAGCGCAAAGAGGAAGAAGAAGACCGCCAGCGAGGTCAATACCGCCAGCGTTACGTCGAGGCTGCGATGGAATTTCTGCCGCGCCCTACAGTGGGGACATTCGGCGAAATGCTGTTCGTAGTCCTTGCGCATCTCCGGAGAGATACCAGAAATGTCATAGCGCCAGCTTGCCAAGATAGCGCCTGCGACTCTGTCTGTGCATTGGGTTCTTGCCATAATCTTATTAGACTCACTTTGCAAAGGAAGTGTAACGCCGCCTTGCTGCTGCGCGACTCACGTGGCCCGGAAGGCTTCTATCTGAGGTTCTTCCACTGTCCTTGAATCGGTGGCTCCCCAATCAACTTCGCCTTGCCGCAGCGAAACGCCTTGGCATATTTCCGGCCAACCTAACCTGGTACAGAGTGATGCCCGACTCTTACTATTGTAACTTATCCCAATTAAAAGTAAAGAGGGGCAAGGGCTTCATGCTGATTCGCCAACAGCAACTTATTGGCTAAAAGGCTCGCCCGGCCATTCAGGGCGCGTTCGGCTGTGACCCGCGCCAATTCAGGAAGATTATTGCTTTCAGATAAATGCGCCAGAATCACATAGGCGGCCTGGCCGTCGTAACTGTTCTCAAGAAACTCCGCCGCCGCCTCGTTGGACAAGTGACCTACGCGCGAAAGAACCCGCTGCTTGACCGCCCAGGGATAGGGGCCGTCGCGGAGCATCTCCAGATCATGGTTGGACTCGAGCAGCAGCAGGTCAACTCCTTGCAACTGCGACCTGACGTTGGGTGGAATGTAGCCCAGGTCGGTTGCGAAGGCCATCCGCACCCCCTCGGCGCGGAAGACAAAACCCACTGGGTCGGCGGCGTCGTGCGGCGTGGTGAAGGGGCTGATGTGGATGTCACCGATCTCGAAGGCTTCTCCCGCCGCAAAGTACTCAACCGCAGGCAGCCAGCTCGGATCCTTTGCCTTGGCGGGCGCGGCAGCTTCGGCTGAATCAGGCTCAGCCTCCGCAGCTTCGACGAGATCACTCTCGTCCGCCTCGCCCTCATCGGCTGCGGCCTCCGCCTGCCGCTCGGCGGCCTGCTTGCGCGTCTGCTCCAGCCATTGCGCGTAGGTCATCTGCTTGCGCGGCGAAATCCAGCGCATCCATGCGCGATGCGTCCCTTCGGTGAAATAGACCGGAATGCCCAGCTTGCGCGCGGTGACGGCAACGCCGCCGACGTGGTCGGAATGTTCGTGGGTGATGAGAATCGCGTCCAGCGTCTCCGGTTCCTCGCCTGCCAGCCGCATCCGCCGAAAAAGCTCGCGGCAGCTCAGCCCGCAATCGACCAGAATGCGCGTCCGTCCCCCGGAGACAACCGTGCAGTTTCCCTTGGAGCCCGACGCCAGCACTGTGAATCGCACCATGCTTTGAGGATACCGCGAAGGGCTGTGGATTGCGCAGGCGCGCGAATCGCCGGGTTCCGAGTGTGTTGCCGAATGCCGCCGCGCACGCGCAGCTCGACGGCTGGTGGCCCGGTGAACCATTCAGTTAGCGCCTGCGCACTCTTCCATGCACAGAGCCTCCATTTTGAGTAGAATGACCGCGTGCCGATAACCATCGCTTTCGACGCACTGCGCGATGATGCTTTCCGTCTCATCGTAGGGGAACTTATTGCCAGCGCCGGTGTAGTCGCCTTGATTCTGCACTGGTTCCGTTTCCGCACTACGGATCGCTCGACGCTCTACTTCGGGCTGGCAGCGCTGTTGTATGGGCTGCGCCTGATCCTGGAGTTGACGGCCCTGCGATCTTATTTCCCTTACGTTCCCTGGCGCGTCTTCGAATCTTTGATCACCCTGGTGATCGGACTGCCCTTTATTCTGTATATCGGCAGCACGATCGGCCGCGCCTACTCATGGTTCATTCGCGGAGTAGTAGCCGCCAACATATTGCTGGCCATAGCGGGCATCATCAGACTAAGTCAGCAAGCGTCCATGGACCGAGTCTGGTTCGCGACATCGATACTAACATTTACTGTCCTGGCGGGATGGGTTTGCATTGCTGTCTTTCCAAAGATTCCGATTGACAGAGAGGTGCGCGTCCTGAGAATCGGCCTCCTGGCTCTCGCGCTCTTCGCTCTCTACCAGAACCTGTCGGTCATCGGTCTTCTGCCAAGGGCCGGTTTTCTGGAGCCGCTGGGGATGGTTTTCCTGTTGGGGACATTCATTTACGTGAGTGCCGCGCGCAGCCTTCGGTTGGAGACCGGGTTGATTGCTATCCGCAACGAGTTGGAGATCGCCCGGCAGATTCAGACCTCACTGTTGCCGAAGCTTGAGACGGCAATTGCAGGACTGGAGATCCATGCCCGTTACGCGCCGGCGGGTTCGGTGGCTGGCGATTTTTATGACGTTCTCACAGACGGACAAGGCTTGGGCGTGCTAATTGCCGACGTCTCCGGCCATGGCGTTCCGGCAGCTCTTTCGGCCTCCATGCTGAAGGTTGCGTTGAAAGCACAGGCTGGGCAGATGGCCCATCCCGAGGAGGTTCTAGATGGAATGAACAGAACCTTATCCGGTATGTTGGGGGAACAGTTTATCACCGCCGCCTATGTGTATTTCCATGCTGAGAGGCGCGAGTTGCGCTATGCCGGCGCGGGCCATCCTCCCGTCCTTCTTTGGCGCTCCGCGTGCCGGAGAATCGAATCCCTGGAAGAGAACGGGGTGTTTCTCGGACCTTTCGCCGACGCGCAGTACTCCGCGATCACTTCGCCCTTTGAGCCAGGTGATCGCTGTCTTCTGTATACCGACGGGTTAGTGGAGGCTCCCAACCAAAAGAACGAAGAGTTAGGCCTGTCGCGGCTCAGCGAGTTCCTAACCAAGAGCTCTGAATTACCAGCAAATGCAGCTTGCTCATCGTTACTGAACCTGGTAATGGCATGGTCCGTCTCGGAGCCTGAAAGTCAGCAGGACGATATTACATTTGTCATCGTCGAATTCGGAGATTCAAGAGCCTCTGGCGGTTTGGCCCGATCTCGATGATGGAGTCAACCCCCTCCGAGGGTGCCCCCGGTCCCCGACGCCAGCACCGTGAATCGCACTATAGTTTGAGGATTCCGCGAAGGGCTGTGGATTGCGCAACGCGGACAAACTCACATTAATCAAGAGAATTCACAAACGTCGCCGCGCCTGGACTGGACCGGAGTGCAGGCCCGCTTGCTTCCAGTTTCCAAAAACTCTGGAGTACCCAAATTCCGCAGGAGGGGAAGCAGATTGGGGCCATCGTCTTTGAGTACAATGGATGCATGACTTCTACACTCGCGGAACACTCCATCGATCAACTCTCCATCGACACGCTGCGGCTGCTGGCCGTGGACGCGGTGCAAAAGGCCAATAGCGGCCATCCCGGCGCGCCGCTGGGCTGCGCGCCAATCGCCTATCTGCTCTTTCACAAGCGGATGAAGCACAACCCTGCGAACGCCAAGTGGTCCGACCGCGACCGCTTTGTGCTGTCCAACGGGCACGCTTCGGCGCTGCTTTATGGGACGCTGCACCTGGCCGGTTACGACGTGACGCTGGAGGATATGAAGAGCTTCCGGCAGTGGGGTTCGCGCACCCCCGGTCATCCTGAGCGCGGTCACGCGGACGGCGTTGAAGTGACGACCGGACCGCTAGGGCAGGGCATGGCAATGGCCGTGGGCATGGCCATTGCGGAGAAGCATCTGGCCGCGGTCTACAACCGGCCGGGTTATGAGGTTGTCAACCATCACACTTATGCTCTGCTGGGCGACGGCGACCTGATGGAGGGCGTCTCGCACGAGGCCGCCTCGCTGGCTGGAACGCTGGGGCTGGGCAAGCTGATCTTTTTCTACGACGACAATTTGATCTCGCTGGACGGGCCGACGAGCCTGAGTTACACCGAGGACGCGCTGGAGCGCTTCAAGGCTTATCACTGGCACGTGCAGCGCGTGGCCGACGGCAACGACCTGGCAGCGCTGGACGCGGCTATCGAAGCGGCCAAGGCCGAGACCGGCAAGCCGTCGCTCATCGCGGTGCGCACGGTGATCGGCTACGGCAGCCCCAAGGCCGGAACCAACAAGGTGCACGGCGAGCCGCTGGGCGCTGAGGCCGTGGCGGCGACCAAAAAGTTTTTCAGCTTCCCAGAGGATAAGAGCTTTTATGTGCCTGACGCGGCGCTGACCAACTGGCGCACGGCAGTAGAGCGCGGCGCGAAGGCGGAGGCGGAGTGGAAGCAAAAGTTTGCGGGCTATGCGGAGGCCAATCCAGAGCTGGCGGCGGAGTTTGAGCGCACCCAGGCGGGCAAGCTCAAGAGCGGCTGGGAGAAGTCGCTGCCCAGCTTTGCGCCGGGCAAGCCGCAGGCCACGCGCAACGCCGGCGGAGCGGTGATGAACGCCATCGCCGAGGCCGTGCCGGAGCTGTTTGGCGGCGCGGCGGACCTGACCTCTTCGACCAAGACCATCTTCAAGCCGGGAGAGAGCTTCCATGTGGACGCGACTGCCCGCAATGTGTATTTCGGCGTGCGCGAGTTTGCAATGGCGGCGGCGGTGAATGGAATCGCGGCCCACGGCGGGCTGATTCCCTTCGGCTCAACCTTCTTCGTCTTCTCCGATTACGCCAAGCCGGCGATGCGGCTGTCGGCGCTGATGCAGACCCACTCGCTGTTTGTTTACACGCATGATTCGATTGCCGTGGGCGAGGATGGCCCGACCCACGAGCCGGTGGAGCAACTGCTGGGGCTGCGCGCGATTCCGGGGATGACAGACTTCCGCCCAGCAGACGCCAACGAGACAGCCGCGGCCTGGCGGCTGGCGCTGGAGCGCAAAGGGCCGAGTTTCTTCGCGCTCAGCCGGCAGGATCTGCCGATCATAGATCCGGCAACACACGACATTTACGCCGGGGTGAGCAAGGGTGCGTATCTGCTGGAAGATGCCGCCAACCCGCAGATCGTGCTGATTGGCGCGGGCAGCGAAGTTTGGCAGGCCATCGAGGCGGCAAAGCTGCTGGCCGCTGAAGGTATCGCCGCGCGCGTCGTCAGCTTCCCAAGCTGGAAGCTCTTCGAGGAGCAATCGGCGGAGTATAAGTCGAGTGTGCTTCCGGCTAACTTGCCCAAGCTGGCGATTGAAGCGGGAGTTACTGTTGGCTGGTGGAAGTATGTCGGGCTGGACGGCGATGTTATAGGTCTGGATCGCTTTGGCGCATCGGCGCCGGGGCCGCGCGTGCTGGCCGAGCTGGGCTTCAGCGCGGAGAATGTGGCGGCAAGGGCGAAGAAGCTGGTGAAGTTACGTAGCTAACAGCTTACAGCTAACAGTGAATAGTAATTTGGTCTTCGAGTAACTGTTAGCTGTTTGCTGTTCCGAAGGAGTGCATTTTGAAACTCGTCATCGCATCCGACCACGCGGGATTTCCTCTCAAGGAGGAGATTCGCGCTTATCTCACTCAGGCTGGCCATGAAGTGGCGGATCTGGGCGCTTTCAGCGCCGATAATCCCGACGACTATCCCGACTATGCCGAGAAGCTTGCTCTGGCGCTGAAGCGGGGCGATGCACCGCGCGGAATACTAATCTGCGGCTCGGGCGTGGGAGTCTGCGTGGCGGCCAACAAGATTCCCGGTATTCGCGCCGGGATGTGCCACGACACTTACTCCGCGCACCAAGGCGTGGAGCACGATGATATGAATGTCTGTGTGCTGGGCGCGCGCATCATCGGCCCGGCGCTGGCCTTCGAGGTGGTGGACCGCTTTGTCGCGGCAAAGTTTATCGCCAGCGAAGAGAGATTTGTGCGCCGTTACGAGAAGGTGCTGGCCATCGAGGCCAAGTACCTGCGCACGGATGCGAATTGAATGGCAACGATTTTTCCCTTTGACGCGATCCTCTTTGATGTGGGAGGAGTGCTGCTAACCAACGGCTGGGACCATCGCGAGCGCGCTGCAGCAGCCGAGCACTTTCACCTCAATCCGGCGGCCTTTGAGCCCCGCCACCTGGCGTGTTACGCCGACTGGGACCGGGACCGGATTACGGCGAATGAGTATATGGACGCGACCGTGTTTTACGAGCCGCGCAGCTTCTCCCGCGACGATTTTTTTACTTTCATGCTTGCGCAGTCGAAGCCGCAGCCGGATGGCGCGCTGGGAATCCTTGAAGAACTTGCAGCATCGAACAAGTGTTTGCTGGGCGCGCTGAACAACGAAACGCGAGAGGCCAATGAATATCGCTTCAGCCATTTTGGCCTAGGCGCGATTTTCAGCGTGGCTCTGAGTTCGTGCTATCTCGGATTGCGCAAGCCGGAGCCGGCGTTCTTCCGGCGGGCGCTGGATATTCTTGGCCGGCCGGCGGAGCGGATACTTTTTATCGACGACCGGGAAGAGAATGTGGCCGCGGCAATCACTGCCGGGATGAAGGCGATTCGGTTTGAGGGCGCTGAGACATTGCGAAGTGAGTTGAAGGATTATGGGGTTTTATAGATAAGTATGGATGAGTTAGTGAATTAGCGCGCCTGTTTTCGCAAGCGGAATTGCAAGTTAGCAAGTCAGCGGCGGAAGAATGGTTGGAGGTTAAGCAGATGGCGACGGTACAGATGAGCGTCAGCCCGGAGGACTTATCTCAGATTCCACGCGGCAATAACAGGATTCCGGAGCCGGGGATCATGGTGATCTTTGGCGCTTCAGGCGACCTGACACGGCGCAAGCTGATGCCGGCGCTCTTTCATCTGGATCGGGCGGGGTTGTTGCCGGAAAGGTTTGCCATTGTGGGCGTGGCACGGCGGCCGCTAGGCAATAGCTTTGCCGAAGATATGCGCGGCGGCATCATCGAGTTCAGCGGAGTGGAGCGAAGCGATCCAAGGCTGGATAACTTCGTTGAGCGCATCCATTATTTTCCGGTGAACTTTGACGATCCGACGAGTTATACGGGGCTGAAGGCGGAGTTGGAAAGAATCTCGCGCGAAAAAGGCATTGGCGGCAGACGGCTTTTCTATTTGGCCACCTCGCCGGAGTATTTCGCCGGAATTATCCAGAACCTGGGCGCGCAAGGCATGGCGCAGCCGGAGCAGGGCAAGGCGTCGGTGGTGATTGAAAAGCCCTTTGGCCACGATCTGGCCTCGGCGCGCGCGCTCAACTGCCAGGTGAACGCCGTCTTCCAGGAGGAACAGGTCTTTCGCATTGATCATTACTTGGGCAAGGAAACGGTCCAGAATATTTTGGTTTTCCGCTTTGCCAATGGCATCTTTGAACCTATCTGGAACCGCAATTACGTTGACCATGTGCAGATTACCGTGGCGGAAACTCTGGGCGTTGAGGGGCGCGGACCGTTTTATGAGAAGGCGGGCGCGCTGCGCGACGTGGTGCAGAATCATGTGATGGAGTTACTAACTCTGGTAGCTCTGGAGCCACCGTCGAGCTTTGAGGCCGACAGCGTGCGGCGCGAGAAGTTGAAGGTCTGGCGGGCGATTCCTTCCATTCCTATTCTGAATGTGGTGCGCGGCCAATATGGCGCAGGAGAAGTGGATGGCAAGCCCGTTGTGAGTTATCGCGATGAGCCGCGAGTGAGTCCGGAGTCAGGCATGGAGACTTATGCGGCGGTGAAACTGGAGATAGAAAACTGGCGCTGGGCAGGGGTTCCATTTTATCTGCGCGCGGGCAAGCGGATGCAGAAGCGCGCCACGGAGATCAGCATTCAATTCAAGCAGCCGCCGCTGTTGATCTTTGACAGGCTGGCGCAGCACGCGGCCTGCCAGGTGATCAAGCCTAACTTGCTTACCATTCGCATCCAGCCGGACGAGGGGATTGCACTGCGCTTCGGAGCCAAGGCGCCCACCACGATGGAGATGGACGTTTGCCCGGTGAATATGGACTTCAACTATGAGGAGGCCTTCGGAAAATCGAGCGCCAACGGCTATGAACGGCTGCTGCTGGACGCGATGCTGGGCGACCAGACGCTGTTCTCGCACCGCGACGGCGTGGAAACCACCTGGGCGCTTTACACACCGATTCTGGAGGCCTGGGCGGCCAAGACGCCGGAGAAGTTTCCTAACTACGCAGCGGGATCGTGGGGGCCGGAGTGCGGAGACCATCTGATTGCGAGCGGCGGGCACGCGTGGAGAAATGATTTGGGAAGAAAAGCGTAGAAGCAGGGCACTTGCGGTGCGGCTTGCCGCTTGCTTTTCGCTCACAAGGGGCTCTTGGTAACCCAGGTCCACAAAGGCGAAGGACGGGGGCAAGTTACTTTGACTTCGGAAATCCCACTGGCGTAGCTCGAATCGTAACGCGTCTGATGTGCCCATCTGTGCATTCGCTATAGATCCAAGTACCTTGATAAAACTTAGCTATTGTGTCTAGCGCCTCGCGTAAGGTTAAACCCGATTGCACATCACTGAGATTGGGAGACTTAGTTGAAAGCATCGGACTAAAGAGATGGTTGTAAACAAGACCATGCTGAATCCCATGTTCAGTGAAGTATCTTTCTACTTCAGGTGCTTGGATTAATTCCGCTACGGCGAAAAACACGTCGCTAGATTTATTGAACTGAAATGGTTTCAACTTGATTTCTAGAATATCGTTCGGCATACGCTTATCGGTGATTCGAAAAAAGCCGTCGCCGTCGCGCGACCACGCCAAGTGTCTGTCGGCTCGCTGGAGCAGGGTGAGAGCCTGATTCAGATTCCTGAACGGTCCTGTAGGCGGATGAGGGAAAGGTGCTACAACCTCCTGATTGCTGATGCACTCCCCTTGAATGATTAGAGATCCAGGAGTGCGGCTTTTAAACGATAGGTCGGTCACAAAGTTATCGACCGTAGTCGGCGATCCAGGGTATGCCATCTTAATCTGTGCTGGAGCACTATGAGGCAGAGACATCAGAGCGATAAAAACGCCATATTTTCGCGATATTCATCATTATTGTCCTCATCCACGTTCTCCTCATCCACCACTTTAAACGAGAAAAGAACTCCCCATTACCGTTCCGGACGAGTTGGTCGATCCTGTTTGCCGGGGCGCCCTGTTATAAGGGCGCACCCCATCCATTCCGCGCTCTTTGCGGAATGGATGGGGTACTGACAATATTCCGGTCTACACTCTTTCCAAAAAAGCTCCGCAGGAAGCCTTTAACTCCGCGAATAACGTATCACCTCGACCGTAGAGGCGGCGACCAATCCCTCCGCTACCATCTCGTCCAGCGAGGGCGTCAGCCGCGCGACCTGCTCTTCCGTGGCGACGATGCTCATCTGCATGGGCGCGTCCTTGGAGAAGCTCCAATGGCTGGAGCGGCGAATGCGGGTGCTTGGCCCATAGCCCTCGATGCCGCGGAAGACCACCACTTCCTCGATGCCCAGCTCCTGGCATTTGGCCATGATGGCTTCATGCAGCGGATGGCCCTGCCAGCGGTCGTCCTCGCCGAAATGAACGCGCAACAAGCTGGCTGTGAACTCTTCTTTCATGGTGCTTGCCTCCTATTGCGCGGGCGTGGGGATCGTTTCGGTTTCGAGCGCGCGATAAGCGTACTTGATGATCTCCACGTCGGAGAAAACCACCAAGCCCTCGGCCACCATCTGGTCAACGAGGGGCAAAAAGGCGCGCAGCTTTTCGGCGGTGTCAACGGCCGAGAGCATGATGGAGCCGTGACGCGAGCTGGTGAGCGGCTTGTCCTTGTGCAGGCGGCGATGCGCGCCGTAGCCAAGAATGCCGCGATAAACGGTGACGCCGGCGATGTCGTTGGCGCGCATGGCCTCCACCAGGGCTTCATGCAGCGGCTTCGACTTCCATTGATCCTCTTCGCTGACGAAGATGCGCATCATCTGCGCATGGCCTTCAATCTTCAGATGCGCGGGCGTGAGCGGCTGTTTGGTCTTGGAGAGCTGCGCCGGCTTTGCCACCGTGGTCTCCTGCATCTCGATCAGCCCCGTGCCGGCCAGCTCTTCCAGCTTGCTCAGAATCGCGTCGATCTTCTCGCGTGTCTCAATGAACTCGATCTTGATAGGCAGGCGGTCAGAGATTTCCACCAGGTGCGCGGCGTGCATATGATGATCGGCGCCGAAACCGGCAATGCCCTTGGTCACGGTGGCTCCGGCGACGCCGCGATAAAAAAGGAAATCCAGAATGCTGGAGTAGAGCGGCACACCGTGATGTGTGGCTCCATCGCTCAGATAGATGGTGACTTTAACGGCTTTTCCGGGTTGCAACATTCAGTCTCCCAGTCTCCATGAGCAGAGAGGATCACGTGAGGATTCTATCGCAGGCAGCCGCAGCCGCGCGCGACGTTCAACTGATGGCCTCGGCCAGCACCGCGCCGAGCCACACAGCGGCCAGGCCCAGGATGAGGCTGCCAATCGCGTAGAGCGAAGCCAAGGCAAAGGCTCCGGCGCGCAGGGTGGAGAGCGTCTCCCACTCGTAAGTGGAAAAAGTGCTGTACGCGCCGATGAAGCCCACCGGGATCAGGTAGCGCCAGGCCGGACTCAAGCCCGCCCGCTTGCCCAGGTAGGTGAGCGAGAAGCCGATGATGACACAGGCGGTCATGTTGATGACAAAAGTGCCGTAGGGAAAGCGCGTTCCCATGCGCCCTGCAATCGTGGAGCCAACCCAGTAGCGAGCGATGGAGCCAAGCGCGCCCCCGGCGGCGATGAGCAGATACTTCTGCAAAGTCTATCTCCCACTCCAGATTACAGCTTTTTACGTCCTGCCAACCGCCAGGTGCTCAAGCCGGATAACTCCTGCCCTTCCATTGGACGCGCTTTTGGAAGCGCTGCTGAAACCAACTGCGAACCAGCAGCGCCACAAAGAGCGGCAGCCCCAGCGGAGCCAGCGCGCAATCAAGAAATGGAAAGTTGGATTTGGCCACGCGGTGATAGAAGCGGAAGAGATTGCGCACCCACAGCAGCGCCAGCACCCAGCCCGCGGCCAACCACTGCATCGAGTGTGCGCTGAAATGCGCATTCCAGAGCCAGATGGCCAGCAGCGGCAACACGGCCAGCAAAAGAATGTCGATGGCCCTCCAGACGGCCAGAGCCAGGCAATTGTCAAAAAGCAGCGCCAGGTTTTTGGTCCAGCCCGCAATCATCGCCTCCGTGGAGCGGTACATCTGCGTAGAGAGGGCGTCGTCGGCATAACGGAAGCGCAGGCCCACCTTGCGCCGCTTGGCCAGGAAGGCCAGCTCCACGTCTTCAAGAATCTTGTCCGCGACGGCGGCGTGACCGCCCAGGCGGCGATAGGCCGCGCGCTCGACGAGGATAAACTGCCCGTTGGCCGCGGCGATGCGCTGGTTGGGGTCAGAGACCCGCGCCGGCGGATAGGCCAGGGAAAGTTCGCTGAAGATGAGCGGCATCAGCGAGCGCTGCGCCAGGCCGCTCACAATCTGACGCGGCGAGTAGCTCAGCATTCCCGCCTTGTGCTTGGCGGCTTCGTGCAGCGCGCGGCACAGATTCCCCTGCTCGTGAATGGTGTCGGCGTCAGTGAAGAGCAGCCAGCGCCCGCGCGCCCGCCGGGCCGCTGTCCACAGGGCGTTGTTTTTGCCGGTCCATCCCTCCTCCAAGTCGTCCGCTTCGATTACGGTCACTCCGTCAAAGCCGCGGGCGATCTCGGCCGTTCGGTCGGTCGAGTGGTCATCCACCACAATCAACTCCCAGTCGCGGCCCAGCTGAAAAATATCACCGGATTGGCTGGTGAGCGATTCGAGGCAGGCAGCGAGGCAATCTTCCTCGTTGCGCGCCGGGACAATCACAGACAGCTCCAACTCGCTTTCGGCTTCCCCGGCGACAGCTTCCGCATCCGGCTTTTCGTCTTCCATGACTTACCGCCCTTCCGCTCCGTATTATAAGGGTGTGCGGCTCTCTCGATTTCTCATCCTCGCTTGTCTTTTCCCTCTGGCGCTCGCGCCCGGCTGCGATCGCGGCACGCATCCAGCCCAAACCGGCCGACCAGCGCCGGATTTCACCGTCTCTGACGGCGCGACAACCGTTCACCTGGCCGACTACCGGGGTCGCGTGGTGCTGCTCAACTTCTGGTGGAGTCAGTGCGCGCCCTGCATAGAGGAGCTGCCCTCGCTGCTCCAACTCCACCATGACGAGCCTGGTTTGGCCGTCGTGGCCGTCAGCATTGACGAAGACCCCGACGCCTACAGCCGCTTCATCGCCCGCCATCACATGGACCTGATCACCGTTCGCGACCCGGCGCAGAAGGCCGCCCATCTTTACCACTCCGATATGTGGCCTGAGAGCTACCTTATCGACCGCCAGGGCGTGATCCGGCGCAAGTTCATCGGCGCACAGGACTGGTCCAGCCCGGAGATTCGCGCCTACCTGAAGGGGATGTGATGAGGGCAATCTCGGAGATTATTGGATATTCGGAATTCTTAAAGTTAATTTGAAAAGATGGAACGGGTCATTTTCTCGAAGAAAATGACCCTTGAAGAGCGCCGATTTACGGCCGGGCTTGCTGCGGAGATGCCGGCACAATGGAAGCCGAGTCCTGCTGACCCTTGGAGGCGAACCAGTTGCGATCCCAGAGGTTCTTGTAGAATTCGCCAGTCAGCTCAGCGGCGCGTGGGCCGAAGGTGGGGCGTCCACCTTCGAGGAAGAAGACGGTAACCAGGCTGCCCTGGGGCGAATCGGAGTAGGAGGCAAACCAGCCGAAGCGGGTTCCCTTGTCCGAGCAGGTTCCAGTCTTGCCGAAGACCGGCAACTCGTTGAAGTTGGCGCGCAGGCGGCGGGCGGTGCCGTACTCGACCGCGCCAGCCATGCCGTCCTCAATGTCGGGAACGAAGCGGGCAATGTCCAGAGTGCGCTTGACCTTGGGTGCGAGCGCCACGGCCGCTGCCGCGGTGGTGGGGTGCTGCAAGTAGTAGAGGGTTCCGCCGTTGGCGATGGCGGCCACAAAGGCGCCCAGTTGCAGCGGAGTAAGCGAAACGCCCTGGCCAAAGCTGCACATGCGGCCCACGCCGCCTTCGGCGGCAGGGAGCTCATGGTCGGGATAGACGCCCAACTGCTCGCCTTCGATGTTGTAGCCGGCCAGCTCGCCCAGGCCAAACTGGTTGGCGTAGTGATGCACGCGCTCAAAGCCCAGTTCCCTGCCCAGCTCCTCGAAGTAGAGGTTGTTGCTCTTGGCCAGCGCCTGGGTCATATTCATGCGGAAGCCGGCCAGCTTGACCTGAGTGTCGCGCGTAACCAGCCCTTCAGAGAGCGCCGCCATGGCCACCGTGAGCTTGATGGTAGAGCACGGCTCGGCGCCGGGCGAAAGAGCCAGTTTCTGATTGACCATGGCCAGGATGCGCCCATTGGAGGGGTCGATGACCACGGCTGTGCCGTTCATGTCGCCCAGAGCGTCGATGGCCGCCTGACGGACAACGGGGTCTTCTCCCGCCGTAACGTCGCCGGCAAAAGTGTCTCCTTTGGTAAAGGAGCTGGCGGTAAACCGCTCATTGAAACGATGATGGCGGGAGGAAAAGGCCGCACGGCGAGCCCTCGCTCTCCCGGCTCCTCTTGCGGTCAGGTGAGCCTGCTGCCGGGTAGCCGCGGCTCCAGACGCAGCGTGTTCTCTCGCCGTGGAGGAATGAGCCGCCGGCCTTGCAGCCGAACTGGAGGCATGTGTCACGGCGCGATGGCCGGACCGATTATGTACAGAGAGATGAGACTCCGCGGACCTGACACGGTGCTGCGTTTGCGGCACATCCAAAGCCGCCGCGATCCCGGCGCCCAGGCCGGAACCCAACAGAACCAGAGCTGGCGCCAGTAAAAATGCCCCAATACGGAAAAATCTCATCCAGCCAGTATCCTCTCACCCTCGGAGTGTCGTGCCGCGCTTCCCTTCGGAACCCATTGGGATCGCGCTTCATGCTATTCAAACATACCAAGCCGGACTGGTTAACTTCAGCGGCTCCATCACTTTCATCGGCCACTCAACATTCAGCCAACAGGCTGTTTCTCAAGTAGCCAACTCTCGTCCGACGCATCAGCCTGCCGCTTTCACAGCACCGTCTGCATTCGCAGGGCAAAATTGCACGATTGAACCCTTAAGAACCATTCTACCAAGAATCCGCGTTCTAGAACCCCAAACGGCGCAGGAAGGCCGGTTTGTCCAAATCCCGCTTTTCGTCGTCCTTGCGGAAGAGCGTCGCCGCCGGTGGGACGCGGTACTCGTCCGCCTCCGCCGGCTCGCCGGTTTTCTCTGCGGCGTACTCCCCGGATATCTCAGTGTACGAAGGCTCCTCAGACAATTCGGCAAACTTCGGCCGCGCCAGACTGGCAACCGGTTCCAACGCACCCGGCGCATGATTCGTGGCCGTCTGCTCAAGCGGGGCCGCATCCTCGGCGGAGTCCGAAGTGGAGGCTGCGGCAGCGTAGAAGTCAGAAGCAGACTCATCCAAATCCTTTGACGAGGCTGATATTCTCTTCTCTTCTTCATCCTGGGAAAGAAAGCGCCGCGGCACAGGCTGAAGATGACGCGCGGAAGCAGGCTCCGTTTGCCAGTCGCCGGGCGCAGCCACTGAAGGCGAGGCGTCAGACGCGGGCACCGGTAGAACCCTGGTGCCGAATGGTACGAGTGGCACCAGTGGGCGGGGCGCCGGAACCGATTGCACGGAAGGTCTGGGCGCTGCCACAGGCGGAACCGACGAACTGGGCGCTGGCTCCGATGGCGCGGATGAGCTGAACTCTGGCTCCAGCGAGACGGACGGGACGGGCGCGGCGGCCAGGGGAATCGAAACGATGGAATTCTCTTCCACGTTCAACATACGCGCGCGCCGCTCCGGCATCTGGTCGCGGAAGCCAGTGGCGATGACGGTGATCTTCACCTCATCGCCCATCTTCTCGTCGAGCACCGCGCCGAAGATGATGTTGGCGTCCTCGTGAGCGGCGGCTTGAATCAGCGACGACGCTTCGTTGACTTCAGAGAGCTTGAGCGAGCTGGAACCGGTGATATTGATGAGAATGCCGCGAGCGCCATCGATGGCGCCGGCTTCAAGCAAAGGCGACGACATGGCCGCCTGGGCCGCTTCCGCGGCGCGATTGGCGCCGGAACGCATGGCCGTGCCCATCACCGCGTGGCCCATGCCGGCCATGGTGGTCTTCAAGTCGGCAAAGTCGCGGTTAATGATGCCGGGGATGGTAATAATGTCGCTGATGCCCTGCACACCCTGGCGCAGCACATCGTCGGCGATGCGGAAGCTTTCAAAGAAACCGGCGTCCTGGGCCACGGCAAGCAGCTTCTCGTTGGGAATCACAATCATGGTGTCAACGCTTTCCAGCAGCTCCTGCAAGCCGCGCTCTGCCTGACGCAGGCGGCGCTTGCCTTCGAAGCCAAAGGGGCAGGTGACGACGGCCACGGTCAGAATGCCCATCTCGCTGGCCAGCGAGGCGATGACCGGCGCGGCTCCGGTGCCTGTGCCGCCGCCCAGTCCGGCGGTGACAAAGACCATGTCAGCACCTTCCAGCGCTTCAATGATTTTTTCCGAGTCTTCCAGGGCGGCACGCCGCCCGATGTCCGGGTTGGCCCCCGCGCCCAGCCCCGCGGTGAGCCGGACGCCGAGCTGAATCTTGATCGGAGCCAGCGAGGTCTTGAGGGCCTGCACGTCAGTGTTGGCGGCGATGAACTCGACGCCCTCGATCTGCGCCTGGATCATGCGATTCACAGCATTTCCGCCGCCGCCGCCCACGCCGATGACCTTGATGCGCGCACCGCGCACTGCCTCATCGTAATACTGAATGCGCATCTCGCCATCTTCCTTTTTCTGCTGTTCCATGATCGATCTCCTGATTCCAGACCTGAGACGAAAACTCTAAAAACTGGCTGCAAAGAGGGCGCGCAGCCGGGCACGCAGGCCGCCGCTCTCCTCCGTGTGATTCGTTCTGGTGCGATGAGCATACAAAAGCATTCCAATGGCGGACGACCAGCCCGGATCAAGCAGTTCGCTAGGCATATTCGATAAACGAACGGGCAGGCCCGTGCGCGCCGCAACCCGCAACTGGCCCTCAGTGATATAGAGCATACCGGGCAGCATGGCACCGCCGCCAGTGAGGACGCATCCCGCGCCCAGGGCATCCAGAACTCCGGCGTCGCGCAGGTTATCCCTGACGAGTTGCAGCAGCTCACAAGCCCGCGGTTCGAGGATTTCAGCTAACCTGCGCAGGCGCAGCATCTGCGGCTGAGGGTTGTTGATCTCAATCTCATCGCTTTGGGGCACGTTCGTGACCACGGCGTTGCCATACAACTGCTTCAACTGCTCGGCCAGGGCTACGGGCAGGCGCAGCACCGCGGCCAGATCGTTGGTAAAGTGCTGGCCGCCAATGGGAATCGACGCGGTATGCACCACCGCTCCCTGGAAATAGACCACCAGCTCGCTGGAATGGCAGCCGATGTCAAGCAGGCAGACGCCCAGTTCCCGCTCGTCGGCCTTGAGCGTGGCTTCGGCGGAGGCCAGCGACTCCAAAACTGTCTCTGTCACCTCAAGCCCGGCGCGATTGGCGCAGGTCACGGTGCTTTGCAAGGCGCTGCCGGAGCAGGTGGCGATGTGCAGATCCACCTCAAGCCGAGTGCCGATCATGCCCACCGGATCAAAGATGCCCTCCTGGCCGTCGAGGATGAACTGGCGTCGCAACAGGTGCAGAATCTCGCGGTCCGGAGGCCTTTCCACGGCCCGCGCGCGTTCGACGGCGCTGTGCACATCCTCGGCGTCGATCTCTCGCGGGCGGCCGCCCAGCTCAATGCCGCCGTTGGTGTTGAGTCCGCGAATGTGCGGTCCGCCCACCCCCACCACCAACTGGTCGATGTTGGTGAGCGCCATGCGCTCCGCCTGCTCGCTGGCGGCCTTGACAGCATTGGCCGCGGGTGCCAGCTCGGCAATCATTCCCCTGCGCATTCCCGCCGACGGCACGCACCCGTGCCCGCAATAGCGCAGCGCGCCTTCATTCAAATCCGCCGCCAGAACGCGGGTCCAGGCGCTGCCTATGTCCAACGCCACGATCATGTTGTCCTGATTCTGGCTCATGGCGCTCACTGGCCCTCTCCGGCAGAGGCCGCCGGACGGCTGGTTGGGGCACTCTTCTGCCTGTTCAAATTCAACGCGGCGCGATTGGTCTCCGCGCGCTTCTTGCTGTTCCGGGCCAACTTAGTCTTCGCGGCGGCGGCCTTCTGCGTTTTTGCGTTCTTGCGCGCCGGGGCGGCCTTCGGCTTGGCGCTCGTCTTGGTAGCCGACTTTGCGGCCGCATTTCCAGGCTCTTGCGCGGCCTTTACATCCGATGGCTTGCCGGCGCCCGTGTCGGCTGTCTGCTCGGCAGCGGCGTCCTGCGCCACATCGGTTCCGGGCTGCATCTCAAGCACCACCTGCTGCTCATAGCGCAAATCCACCGACGCCAGCCGGGGATACTGTTGACGCCACTCGGCAATATGCGCCTTGTAACGCTGGTAGCGCTCCAGAAATTGCTCCTCTCCAAAGTGTGCCAGAATGTCGCCGCCCTGCTCGGGCATCAATACCCGCGCGTCTTCCGGGTCGGTCAAGTCAATCTCGGAGATCTGCTCGGAGAGCTTCTGGCCGTTCGCGTCCAACTCCGACAACAGGCGCTGGTAGACCTTCATGCGCGCCTTGCGCGCAGCCAGCGGCTCCTGCGCGTCAATGCCCGAAACCACCGGGAAGGAATAGTGATGCTGAGCCATCATCGCCGGCGGCATGGTGAGCAGAACTCCGTTGGCGTCCACCAGGCCTATCTGTGCACCCTGACGCACAAAGGCAATCGGCTTCCGCTCCACAATCGAAACGCGAATCTGGTCCGGCAGCAGGCGCATCACCGTGGCCCGCTCCACCCAGGGAAGTTCTTCCAGTTGCCGCTGCCGCTCGCGCAAAGGAACAAAAAAGATGTTGCGCCCGATGTCCTCGCCGAAGACCGGCAGCATCTCGGCGCGGCTCAACTCGGTCAGGCCGCTCGCTTCAATGTTGCTGGCCCCGCTGATGCGGAAGCGTCCGTCGCGGCCCAGATAGTACTTGAGAAGATAGGCTGAGATAGACAGTCCGACGAGCACAATCAGCACAGCCATCAGCAGAAAGACGCGCCCCACCGCGCTTGCTGGACGCCACCAGCGCCGGCGCGGGCCGCTTCCGCGCATACGGCCAAAACCGCCCTCGTCCAAGCGGCCGACGTTCTTGCGGATCTCTTCCACGCGGGCAGCGCCGTCCTCCGGGTTCTTCAACTCCAAAAGCGGGCTGGGACGCGTGCGGCTCACTGAAGGCACACTCCCTTGCAAACGTCGTGAGCGAGGCTCCAAGGGCGCTTCATCTTCCCATTCGAAGGGACGGTTTCTGGTACTGCTTTGTATAGTCACGCCTGAGCAAGGCAGCGAGAATTGCCAGATTCAACTATAAAGCGCACGCCATACTAAATTCTTCTCCACAACGCCAAATGGAACCACTCATGTTACGAGTGCCGCGTTTTGAGAGAGGTAACGCCGGCCTCCCGGTCGGCTGTCGCGTGGACCTCCTGGTCCACGCCGCACTCTGCACAAATAGAAAAAATACTTCTAGGAACCTGCCTGGTTCGCGTCAGGGAAGATGGTCACCCGCAGGTGAGTCGATCCATAGGGCACCAGGGTGATGGTTTCAACCTCTGCCGCCGCTTCGAGCTTGACTGCGGGTGGAGCGGCAGGCAAAAAATCGCGCACCGGAACCTCTTTTGTGCCGGCCGCCGGGGGACCTGGCAGCGGCGGACTGAAGAGGACGGAGGCGTCCTTGGGATCGGCCACCAGCTTCCAGCCCGGCAGACGGCGCACGGGAGCCTTGAGGCGCACCGGGGAATCAACCCAGGGGTCGGCGGTCATCGCTGCCTGCTCAAAGCGAATCGCGTCTTCTTCGTGGCCGCTGGCCGCCGCCAAGGCGTAATTCCATGCGCTCACAGGCCGCGCGTTCCACGAAGGGAACTCGGCAGTAGACCAGCGATCCAGCGGCGTGGACGACCATTCCTCCTTGATGGGCAGCGCGTACACCAGCGGTCCGTGCTCAACGGCGATGCCGCCTTGCGGCCAGCGGGTTACGCGTGTGCGCATGGGCAGAATCAGGGTTGCGGTGTCGCCCGCTCGGAAGGTGCGTTCGATGGTGGCAAAGCCCTTGCTTGCGGCCGGCAGGCTAACCGGTTTGCCGTTGATCAGCAGCCGAGGTTGCGCGCACCACTCGGGAATCCTGAATGAAAGCGGGAAGGCGAGAGGCTTTTCCGTGCGCATCGTGAAATGAATCTTCTCATCGAAGGGATAGTTTGTCCGCTCTTCGATTTCAACCATCTGCCGCTCGCCGCCCAGCGGCACTTTGATCGTCGATGGTCCATAGAGCACCGCCGCCAGCCCGCCCTGCTGTCCGCCCATCCACATGCGCAGGGCGTAGTTGGGCAGGATGCGATGCGCGTTCCCGGCGCAGCAGGCCACTCTGCCACCCGGATTCGGCTGATAGGCCATGGTGGAGCGGCCGCTGTTGGAAATGTGGCTGGAAGTGAGCGTGGCCAGCATCTGGTTGGGGCAAGATAAATACTGCACCCCCTTCCAATCCTTGCGGATGGCGCCGAAGCCGGCATTCAGGCAGGCGCGTTCAATGCGATCCGCCCAGACGCCGTCACCAGTGGCAGCCAGCAAGTGTCCCCAGCTCCACGTGTGGTCGGCAATGTCGCAGGTTTCATGCACATCGCGCGAGGTCGTGCTCTGATAAAACTCGCTGGTCGAGGGAACTCCGTCCACCAGCATATAGCGCGAGAGAATGCGCTGCTGCGCGGCCAGCGCAAAGGTCAGGTACTCCGCCTTGCCGGTGTACTGATAGAGAATGGCCGGAAGCTTGGAGGTCTCCGCATAGGTGACGCCGTGCGAGTTGACCGGCGCATCATCCCGAACGCGCTCCGGCGCCAGATCGCCGCGCTCCACGTCGGGAGGCAGCTTGAGGTAGGCGTTCCAGGCGTTCTCTGCCAGCGCCAGCAACCGCGCGTCGCCGGTCCGCTCATAGGCCCAAAGCATACTCTCGATGTTGGTCACATTGCGCACCGGCTTCGCGTAGCTGGCCGCATCAGCAAGATAGTGATCGCGCAGCAACTCCGCTGGATGGCGGTCTCCCCGCGCATCGGCCAGAGCGGCCACGGCGCGGAAGAAGATGGCGTGCGGCCAGCGATGGAAGTTCTGCCGCGGCGGCTTGATCGCCTGCGGGCCCAGGTAGCCGCCGCCGCCGGGGTGCGCCAGCGTGTACTCAACCGGCTTCAACGCCCGCTCCAGCAGGCGCTTGTCGTCCAGCAGCAGGGCGCAGCGCAGCGCACCGTCTATCCAGTAGGCCTTCTGCTCCCAGGCCCACCACGATTCGTCCCACTCGTGGTGCTCGGCGACGTATTTTTCCTCTCCCGCCCAATAATCCCCCTTGAAAGGCTCTGAGACATCGGGCAGGTGGTAGCCGAGCTGATTCGCCTGCTTTTCCAGATAGAGACGCAGCCACCCGTCGGGACTGAGAGCCGAAGCCGGCAAGCTGCTCAGGCCAGAAATTTTTTGAGGGGCGGAAAACGACGTCTCCGCGGCTGCTGATGCGCTGCGCGCCATCCACAGCGCAAGAGAGCTGTAGAGGCTCATTTCAAGAAAGCTTCGCCTGTCAATCTGTGTCATCTTTGCACCCGTTTCTGGTCGCGGTTCATCCCCTTGCGGCGGGTGGAACCGGATGGAGTGTATTGGGAGGAAAAGCCTGTGCCGCAACCTCCAACAATCGTTGCAAGCTCCAGTTCCCTATCCCTCATTCAAGCCGCAGTATATCTCATTTGAAACATCTTCACATGGGGCAAGCGCAGCGTACATGAGCACTGCGTTCTACAGCGGCCACCTATCAGTTTGCCGCGTATTTCAACATCTTGTCAGCTCTGCTCTCGCCCGCCGATCATTCCTAGCACGCAGCTACATCGGGAGCCCAGCCTCAGTTGTACCGCATAGCAATACGACAGCCCTGAATGTGAGGCGTATCACATCCTGGAAGCCTATTGCCATCTAGCATTGCAAGAATGAACGCAGAGACTCTTATTCTGGCTGCGCCGTGCTCGCTTCTGATAGGTGCCGCGCTACAGATTCTTGTCGCCAAGCTCTGTTCCGCACGCGCAAAAGGCATTTTGGCCTTTCTCGCCTGTCTGCCCGCTGTTGCCTCTGTGGTTGGGCTAATCGGCTGGGTCAAAGCAGGGCAGGCCATCGATATGGACGTGCTGCACTGGGACGGCCCGCTGGCGCTTGTCTTCCACGTGGACGCCCTCAGTGTCCTTTTTGCTTTGATGGGAACGGGGTTGGGCGCCTTCGTGCTGCTCTACTCCATCGGCTACATGGCCCACGACAAGGCCGCCACCCGCTTCTTCGCCTCGATGCTGGTCTTCATCGCTGGTTTCGTGGGACTGGTTTACAGCGCCAACCTCTTCTTCTTCTATCTCTGCTGGGAGTTGGTGGGGTTGTGCTCCTTCACTTTGGTGGGCTTCTGGTACACCAACCGCGAAGCGGTCGCGGGCGCGCGCAAGGTGCTGCTGATGACGCACATCGCGGGCTACGGCCTGCTGGCGGCGATTCTGGTCGTCTTCCACCGCACCGGCAGCGCGCTGTGGACCGACCCTGCGGTTGCCCACGCCTTTACCGGCGGCGTCTTTGTGCTGATGCTGGTGGCGCTGGTGGCTAAGTCCGTGCAGGTTCCGCTGCATACATGGATCCCCGAAGCGATGGCCGCGCCCACGCCGGTCAGCGCCCTGCTGCACGCGGCCTGTTACGTGAAGGCCGGCGTCTATCTGGCTTGCCGCATGCACAGTTTTGGAGCGTGGCCCGTGAACGGCGGCTTTGCCTGGGGCAGCGCGTCGCTGGTCTGGATTGGCACCGTCACCATGGCCGTGGGCGTCATGTACGCCATGGTGCAGACCGATCTGAAGCGAATGCTGGCCTTCTCGACGGTGAGCCAGATCGGCTACATGATGATGGGCATCGGCATCGGCACGCCGCTGGCGATTGCCGCCGGCCTGCTCCATTGCCTCAATCACGGCTTCTTCAAAGGCGGGCTGTTCTTGACCGCCGGCTCGGTGCAACACGCCGCCGGCACACGCGACATGAACAAACTCGGCGGCCTCGCAGGCAAGATGCCGCGGACGACATTGTCATGGCTGATCGGCGTAGGCAGCATGGCCGGCGTTCCGCTGATGAGCGGCTTCGCCAGCAAGTGGATGCTCTACGCGGCGGCATTGCAGGCCGGTTGGGCGGTTCCGGCGATGGTCGCTTGGGCGGTCAGTCTGGGCACGGTCTTCCTATGCGCCAAGGCCACCAGCGCAGTCTTCCTGGGTCCCGCAACCGAAGCCACCAAAGACGCGCACGAGTCTCCGCCGACGATGGTCTGGGGGATGGGTTTTCTGGCCGCGGGCAGCGTGATACTGGGCATCGCGCCACAGCTGGCCGTCAACTATCTGCTCAATCCGATCCTGAATGCGCTGCAGATGAGCGCGGTGAACGTGACCTGGCTTGGGCTTTCGTCGGATGCGGGCAGCTTCTCCAGCGTGGGCGGCCTGGTGCTGGCCGTCTTTTCGCTGATTGTGGGCGGAGCAATCTACGCGATTGCTTACGCGTCACGGCAGCCAAGGGTTGCCGGTACCGCGCTGGCCGGAGGAGGAATTTTTACCGGCGGCGAGCCGCTATCTTCCGAAGGCAGACTGACGGCGGGCGATTTTTCCAGCATTTTCTTGCAAAACTGGCATGAGTTCTTCCGCTGGTCGAATGTGGACGCAGTTTATCTGGGCGTTTGGAGCGGCTTGCAGGCCGCCTCGCGCGGGCTGGGCGTGGTGGTTTCGTGGATGGAGCGAAACGCGCTGGCACTGGTGATCGTGCTGGCGGCGGCAATCCTGGCGGGAGTGCGTTGGTTTACTCCGGCAATTTCAGGCGCCCAGACTTCTCCAACACCCCCGATGCCTCAACTGCTTGTTTTGGCTTGCGCTGTGGCTGGGGTTGCATTGATTCTGTCGGCTCTCAGCCATGCGAAATGGCTTCGCCTTTCGCCATTGATGATTCTGACTGGCACGGCCGTAGTTGCAGGTTTGATTGTTCCCGACCATTGGCTGCGCCTTATGCTTTTGGAGTTGGGCGCGTTCTTGACCGTGGCGCTCGTCTGGCAAAGCGCGCGAACACTAACCGCAAAGCTGACTTACCTGGTGGTTGTTCTCATCTCTGCATTGTCCATGGTGGCCAGCGATCTGACGATGGAGGCACAACCTGACTGGGCGCTTGCGTTATTGCTGACCAGCGTTTGCGTCAAGTTGGCTGCCATTCCGCTCTTCTTCTGGCTGCTGAGTCTGGCTGACGAAATTCCGGCTCTGGTTCTCGGCACCATTATCGCTGTCGTCGATATGGCGGCCTTCGGCGAGTTCTGGATTTCGACGCAATCGACTCCGGGCCTGTTCGCATATCCGGGACTGCTGCTCGGCTTTGCCGCTGCAACCTCGTTCCTGGCCGCTCTGCTGATGCTCTCGCAGCGCAGTCTAAAACGCTTGCTGGTTCTTTCGACGGTCGAGGATGTTGGCTTCCTGTTGTTGGGAGTTTTCTCTTTGACTTCTCTCGGCTACAACGGTGCATTGTTTGCCGCCGCGACTCACTCCCTCGCCAAGGCGCTACTCTTCATCTGCCTCAGCGGACCAGAAGCCGACGGCGCTTTCGACGGCGAGCCGAAGGGCTTGGCCGCGCGCTACCCGGTTGCCGCTTTCGGCTTCCTCTTCGGAATGTTGGCGATGTTGGGCATTCCGCCGACAATGGGCTTCCTGGGCCGCTGGAGGCTCTACGAAACCGCCGTGCAGATTGGCTGGCCGCTGGCCGCCGTCTTCATTCTCTCGTCGATCTTCGCGCTGATCGCTTACGTACTGGCGTTGACGCGCTTCTGGTGGGGTCCGCCGGATGATGCGAATCCGGCGGCAACCATTGAACATCAAAAGAAGGAGCCGTTTGTTTTGCAAAGTGTGATTGTTGGGCTGGTTGTGCTGATTCTCGCCGCCGGCATCTGGCCGAATGCGCTCGAAATGCTGCTGGGAGGAAGGCCATGAAGCTCTGGGACAAATTGATGTGCTACAGCCGCCGCCACAGCCCCTGGCTCTTCCACATGAACGGGGGCAGTTGCAATGGCTGCGATATTGAGCTGATCGCCAGCCTCACCCCGCGTTACGACGCCGAGCAGTTGGGCGTGCGCCTGGAAGGCTCGCCGCGCCACGCCGATATTCTTTGCATCACCGGCCCGATCACGCACAACGCAACCAGCGCCATCAAGACCGTCTACGATCAGGTCTGCGGGCCAAAGGCTGTGATTGCCATCGGATCGTGCCCTGCCACAACCAATGTTTTTATCGACAGCCGCACGCTGGAGGGGCCGCTCGACAAGCATATTCCCGTGGATGTCTTTGTGCCCGGTTGCCCGCCGCGCCCCGACGCCATCATTCTGGGCGTAGCCAAAGCCGCGCAGATTCTCTCCGAAAGAGCCGCGAAAAAACTACCCGTTGCGCCGGTCGTCATGCCTTTGGTCGGGCCGGGATGCGGCGGCGCTTGCGCTTGCGGCGGAGCATCCGAAGCAAATGTTGAAAGCGAAGCGAAGATGGAAGAGGTGAAGCCATGAATAACTTGATCACGAATGGCCTGATCACTGCCCTAGCGCGCCTGCTCATCTTTCCCGGGCTTCTCTTTGCCGTGCCCGCAGCGTGGTTCTTCCTTTGGGTGGAGCGCAAGGCCGTGGCGCGGATGCAGGGCCGCATCGGGCCGCCCTTCATGCAGCCGTTCTTTGATTTTGTGAAGCTGCTGGGCAAGGACACGCCCCCGCGCAAAGGCGTCGCCGGATTGTTGATGCGCGCCTGGCCGTTGATTGCGGTTTCAACGGCAGCCGGCGCGGTGGGGTTGTTGCCGGTGCTGCCCTCGCACGGCGGCTTCCAGGGCGACTTGATCCTGCTGCTGGCGCTGCTTGAAGTGCCTTCGATGTGCATCATCGCCGCGGGCTTCTCCTCCGGCTCCATCTTTGGCGAGATCGGCTCGGCGCGCGAGGCTGTTCTCAGCGTCAGCTACAACGTGGTCTTTCTGCTGGCCATTCTTTCCATCGCCGCCTCGCAGCATACCTTCAGCCTCTCGGCGCTGGCCGGACTTCCCAGCTCACCGCTGCGCTGGCTGGGCATTGTGGCGATTCTGGTTTGCCTGCCCGCCAAGCTGCACCTGAATCCCTTCTCGCTTCCCAACGCCGAGCAGGAGATCTACTCCGGACCCATGACCGAGTACGCCGGGCCGGAGCTGGCCATGTGGGAGCTTTCTCATGGCCTCGAATGGGTTGCCGCCACTGGACTCGTAGCCACGCTGATTGCGCCGCAGGTTCTCTTCGTATGGCTCGCCATTCTCATCTTCGTCGCGCTCTCGTTTGGCATTGTTTTGCTGTTGTCTGTGGTGGCGGCCGCCACGGCCCGCTTGCAGATCGACACAACGGTGCGTTTTTACTGGCAATGCACGCTTATCTTCGCGGTTCTGGCCGTCGCAGCCGCGCTTTTCATGAGGTTTAGAGCATGAATATTCTAACCATGCTGTGGAAGAATTTATGGGGCGGCTCGCGAACAGTGCTCTTTCCCAAGCGCCCCAAGGTCACCGCGAACTATCGCGGCCTGGTCCGCTTTGATCCCGCGCTCTGCTCAGGCTGCGCCGTCTGCAGGATGCGCTGCACGGCGCGCGCCATCGAATTCAAAACCGGCAAGGGCGAGTTCACCTGGAGCTATGATCCCGGCCATTGCACCTTCTGCGGGCGCTGCGTGGAGGGCTGCAAGGAACACGCGCTCAGCCAGGACTCGGAGTGCCCGCCCATCTACACAACCATTGGCGAGTTGAAAAATTCCTACACCGTTGCCCGTAAGCCGCCCGCGGCCAGGCAAGCCGCAGCGGCCCCGCCGCCGGCAGCCGCCGCAGCCAAGACAGAACCCGTTCCAGGAGGCACGAATTGACGTCGCTCGATGAAATTCCGCAGAAACATGGCAGCAATGAAGCCTGGGTTGAAAAGGGAGGCGTCCATTGGCTCAACCCCGGCAAGATGAGCGTGCGCCAGCTGGCCGCGGCCATGAACGAGCTTCATGCGCGCTTCATTACCATCACGGCCTATCAGTTGCCCAAGGAAGAGGGCTTCCGGATGGAGTATCACTGGGACCTCGATGGCCAGTTGCTGGGCTTCAGCTTTGTGCTTGCAGGCAAATCCATTGAAAGCATCTTTGATCTCTGCGAGGCCGTGGACTGGATCGAACGCGAGATTCACGAAGGCTTTGCCATTGAATTTACCGGGCGCGAGTACGAGCCGCTGCTGCTGCGCCAGGGCGATACGCCGGGCGTGAATCTACGCGACGCCGTGGTTGCGAGTGGCGCCTTAGCCGCGAATCAGGAGAAGAAATGAGCTACAAAATCCCCATGGGCCCCTATCATCCGGCGCTCGAAGAGCCATACAAGCTGGACCTGATCTGCGAGGGCGAGACCGTCGAAGACGCCAAGCTGCATATCGGCTTCAACTTTCGCGGCATCGAGCACCTGGCCGAGTCGCGCAATTACATTCAGGTGATCGCGCTGATGGAGCGCGTCTGCGGCATCTGCTCCAACATTCACACGCTCACGCTGTGCACGGCGATGGAGGGCCTTACCGGCCTTACTCCGCCGCCGCGCGCCCAGTATATTCGCGTCATCATGGCGGAGTTGGAGCGGCTGCACTCGCACGTCCTCTGGGCCGGCATCGCGGCCAAGCTTATGGGCTTCAAAACCATGTTCATGACCTGTTTTGAGCTGCGCGAGAAGGTAATGGATGTCTTGCAGGCCATCAGCGGCAATCGCGTCAACTATTCGATGAACCGCATCGGCGGGGTCAATCGCGACATCACCGACCCTCAATCCATTCTGAAGATGGTTGAGGCGCTCGAGGCCGAGATGGCGCGCACCGTGATTCCCATCTTCACCACCAGCCGAACCGCAACATCGCGCTGCGCCGGCGTGGGCGTTCTTACCACCGAGAAAGCTATTGCGCTGGGCGTGGTTGGCCCGGTAGCGCGCGCCTCCGGTGTGCCGCAGGATCTGCGCCGCGCCGCGCCCTATGCGGCCTACGCGGAGTTGGACTTCGACGTGCCCGTGCAGCCCGCCGGCGACGTGCGCGCACGTCTGCTCGTTCGCGCTCTGGAAATCATGGAGAGCTGCAAGATACTCCGTCAGGCGCTCAGCAAGCTGCCTCCCGGCGAAATCCACACCGAGGGCGAAAAGTTCGCCTTCACCACAGGAACAGCCACCGCCCGCGTGGAAGCGCCGCGCGGCGAGGTGATGTACTCGGTCTCGTGGAGAGAAGGATCGCGCAATCCCGCGCGTGTGCACGTGCGCACGCCCACATTTGCCGTCATGCCGGCGATTCGCTGGATGGTGAAGGGTGCGCGCCTGGCCGACACGCCGCTGATTCAGGCCTCGATCGACCCCTGCTACTCCTGCACCGACCGGTAGGAGAGATCATCGTAGGCCACGCGGCCTTCGGAGATCGTCCAGCGAACGCGGCCTTGCATCGTCCAGCCGTCGAAGGGCGTGTTGTGCGCCTTCGATCTGCCTTGGCGAGCATTGTAGGTCCACTCGGCTTTGGGATCGAAGACGACCACATCGGCAAAGCTGCCCACGGCCAGCGTTCCGCGACCCTTCAGATTCAACAGCGCGGCAGGCTGGGCGCTGAGCAAGCTCAACACGCGGCCCAGGGGCATTTTCCACTCGTGGTGCAGCCAGCGCAGGCTCAAGCCCAGCGCCGTCTCCAGGCCGATGATGCCGTTGGGCGCGCGGTCGAACTCGACCTCTTTCTCATGCACGGCGTGCGGCGCGTGGTCGGTGGCGATGGCGTCAATGACGCCGTCCAGCAGCGCCTCAATCAGCGCATCGCGGTCGGCGCCCGAGCGCAGCGGCGGGCACATCTTGGCGTTCGTGTCATAGAATCCCACGTGCTCGTCGGTCAACAAAAAATGATGCGGCGCAATCTCGCAGGTGACTCTCAATCCATTGCGGCGAGCGGTGCGCACGGCGCACAGCGAGGCAGCTGTAGAGATGTGCGCCACATGCAGATGGGGCTTGGCCTCGCGCAGCGCCTGAACCAGGCGAATATCGCGCTCGACGATGGCCGACTCGGCCTCGTTGGGCCAGCCGCGCAGGCCCAGCCGGAAGGCCGCAACCCCGGCGTTCATGCTGGCCACCTTGTCGCCGATGCGCGTCAGGCGCGTGTCCTCGGCGTGCTGGATGACGGTGAGTTCCACGCGAGCGGCGGCGGCCAGCGCCTCGCGCATTACGCCGTCTTTCAGAATCGTCAAGCCGTCGTCGCTCACGGCCACAGCTCCCGCGGCCTTCAGCGCGGCATAGTCGTTGATCGCTTCGCCCTTCGACCCGCGCGTTGCGGCGGCGATGGGAAAGACTCGGACCACAGCGTTGCGCTCCGGCGCTTGCATCCAGCGCGTCGTCTCCTGCGAGTCGTTCACCGGCGTGGTGTTGGGCATCGCGGCCACCGAGGTGAATCCGCCAGCAGCAGCAGCAGCCGTGCCGGTGGCTATGGTCTCCTTGTAGCCCTGGCCCGGCTCGCGAAGATGCACGTGCATATCAATCAGTCCCGGAGCGACGGTGAGGCCGGTCGCGTCCAGAACTTCGGCGTCTTCATCCGCTTTGAGCTTGCCCGGCGAGGCAATTCCGGCTACGTGGCCGTCCTTGAGCAGAATGTCCTTGAGCGTGTCCACGCCGGCAGCGGGGTCAATCAGATGGCCGCCTCGAATAATAAGTGCCGTCATGCGCGGCCTCCAGAGTCTGCATTTGCCGTCAACGCCCGCTCAACCACAGCCATGCGGATGGCAACGCCATTTTTGACCTGCTCCAGAATCGCCGATTGCGGGCCGTCGGCGACGCCGGCGGTCATCTCCAGGCCGCGAATGATGGGGCCGGGATGGAGCACCAGAGCCGTCGGCGCAAAGGCTGCGAGGCGCTGGCCGGTGAGCTGGTAGGCCGCCTTGTATTCCTCCAGGTCGAGTTGCAATCCGGCCAGCCGTTCGGCCTGAATGCGCAGCATAATCACCACTTGCGATTGACGAAGCGCGGCCTCGAAGTCGCGCTCAATGGTGATTTCCGGCCCGGTCTGGGCGGCGATTTCCGGCAGCAGGGCAGGCGGCCCGCAGAGAATCACGCGCGCGCCGAGCCGCGGCAGCAGCAGCATATTCGAGCGGGCGACGCGGCTGTGGAAGATGTCGCCGACAATGCTGACGGTGACGCCGGCGAGGGTTTCAGGGGTGATCGTTTGGACGCCGGGGCGCAGATGAGCGAGCATGGTGCGCAGATCGAGCAGCGCTTGCGTGGGGTGCTCGTGCATTCCGTCGCCGGCATTGAGCACCGGCAGGCGGGTCTCGGACTCCAGCAGCCATGCCGCGCCGGAGTTGGGATGGCGCAGAATGATGGCCTCGGCTCCAAGAGCGCGCAAGGTGAGGCCGGTATCCTTGAGCGATTCGCCCTTTTCGATGCTCGATGACAGGCTTGAAACCAGCGCCGTGTCAGCGCCCAGGCTCTTGGCAGCCAGTTCAAAGCTGGTTCGGGTGCGCGTCGAGGACTCATAGAAAAGCAGCGCGATGCGGCGCTTGGCCAGGATGCGCGCACGCGTGAGCGGGTCCTGATTTTCCAGTATCGTGGCGCGGGTGAGGAGATGGCTAATTCCATCAAGGTCGAGATGCTGAGCCGAAAGCAGCGAACCTGAATTATAGGGAAACGGCGAGGCTGCAACGGGCGGAGTAGCAAGCGGGCGGCGGGCTTTGACGTCGTTCAGGGTCATTTTCTTCGCTCTTACCATTTTTGTTTTTAGCTCTTGGTTTTCAGCCGAGGGCAAAAACCAAGAGTTAAAACTGCCATTGATCAGTCGACGCGTTCAGAGAGCAACACCTGCTCGTCGTTGTCGACCTCCTGGAACTTGACTTCGATGATCTCACGGCTGCTGGTGGGTACGCGGCGGCCGATGTAGGTGGCCTCGACGGGCAGTTCGCGGTGGCCGCGGTCGATCAGCACGGCCAGTTGCACGCGGCGCGGGCGGCCGTGAGCAAAGAGCGCGTCGAGCGCGGCGCGGATAGTGCGGCCAGTATATAGCACGTCATCGCAAAGCACCACGTCGCGGCCGTCAATGTCAAAGCCGATGGCGCCGGGGATGACCACCGGACGCTCCTCCTCACCGGTGAGGTCGTCGCGGTAAAACTGTATATCGAGCACGCCGGTGGCGACCGGGCGCTTCTCAATGCCGGAGATCAGCTTGCCCAGCCGCTCGGCCAGCGGAACGCCGCGCCGCATGATTCCGACCAGCGCCAAATCTGAGCTGCCGTTGCTCTTTTCGACGATCTCGTGGGCCAGGCGCACCAGGGTGCGCTCAATCTCCGAGGCGGACATCAGCCTGCTCTTGGTGCGCAGCGCGGGGTTGCTTGGAACTTTTGGATTGGGTACTCTCATGGAATCTCTCTCGAAGGATCATACGGGGAGTTACTATTCCCCGGCAAGTGGAGGAAAAGGAGACAGTGACAAATACCAGGAAATTTTGAAGGTCGCGAGCTTTTGCCCGCGACCTTCATCCTTTACAGGAGCATGTAGCGCCGGCCTCCCGGCCGGCTGTCGCGTGGACCTCCCGGTCCACGCCGCACTCTATACAAACAGTAAAAGGCCCTAGTTTCCCGCCTCCGCCGCCAGTTTTTTCGCCTTGGCCAGAGTCTCCAGGTGCTGCTGCTTCTGAGCCTTCAGCGCAAGGACCATTTCGTCGCCCGCGCCGGAACGCTTCGCATATTCTTCAACATCTTTGGTGTGCTGGTCCTCGCGCTGGATAAACCCGGGAGTCAATGCCTCCACGGCGGGTGAAACCTGCGCCAGAACCGCGTGAAAGTGCGCTATCTCCTCGGCGGCGCGCTCCGGATGGTAGCCCAGCCGGTCGCCGGTCTGCATCGCGTCAATCAGAATGTCGGGCGGCGCGCCTGCGGGAAAAGTATCCTGTAGCGCGGAGTAGGCGCCGCGCAGACGGGTCATCGTCCCGGCAAAACCGTCCAGCTCGCTGCGGCGAGCGATCAGGCCGGCATCCCGGCGCACCTCGATGGTGACCTTGGCCGCGACACTACCGCTGGGCACGGGAATGATCGTGGTGAGCGTATTGCCCTCGAAGCTCCAGCCGTCCTTGCCGGTCGGTCCGGCCTGCTTGACGGCCTTGCCGTTCACGGTGACCAAAGCCGGCGGCCAGTCGGCGGGCAGGCGCAGCTCAAAGCCGCGAGTCTTCAACATTCCGGGATAACCGCCCTGAACCGGACCAATCTCCACCCGCAGAGTGTCGCCTGTTTGCGTGGCCTTGATCGGCGTGCGCGCGAAGACCCCGCGCTGGTACTCGACCGAGACGCCCGAATCCTCGTAGACCGAGTAGCTGGAAGTTCTGCCCGGCGCCAACGGCCACAAATTCACAATCAGCGGGTCCACAGGCTTTTCGCCAGTGTAGCGCATGGGCGGCTGCATGGGCACAATGGCCCCGGCCTTCAGGTAAACCGGCGTCTGCTCAATGGAGAAGTTGCGCTCAACGGTCACAGGGCCAGTGAAGTGCTTGCCGGTTTGCCACTCGACCCACTCGCCCTTGGGCAACCATACGGTCTCGGCTGTCAGCCCGGAGCTTTTGTCTGCCGGAGCGGTGATGGGGGCGACCAGCATCTCGTCGCCAAACTGATATTCATTCTTGCTGGCGTAAGCTGCTTCCTCCTCCGGCGCATCGTAGTAGAGCGGACGGAAGAAGGCTACGCCGGTGTCGTAGGTGCGCCGCGCCTCGGTGTAGAGATAGGGCTGTAGCGCGTAACGAAGCTGGAAGGTGGAGCGCAGAATCGACGAGTACGGCTCTGGATACGCCCAGATGCGGCGCTCCGAGTCAGGATTCTTGGTGGTGTGGGTGCGCAGAATCGGGCTGAAGGCGCCAAACTCCACCCAGCGCGTAATCAGCTCCGGCTCCACGGCTCCAGGCATATGGCCGCCGATGTCGTGGCTCCAATAGGCGTAGCCCACATTGGCCGCGGTCGCCGTAAACCAGGGCTGGAAGGCGAGCGACTCCCAGACCGAGACGGTGTCACCGGAGAAGCCGATCTGGTAGCGGTGATTGCCCAGCCCGCCCCAGCGATGGAAGAGCAGCGGCCGCTTGCCTTCGCGCTGCTGGTCGGTAAAGTGAACGTAGTTGAGCCACCATGTCGGCATCACGCCGGGCAGTTTGGTGTGCTGCTCTTGCTGCCAGTCGAGCCACCAGAAGTCAATGCCCTGCTTTTCCAGCGGATGGTGCAGCAAATTCATGTAGTTTGTAGCATATTTCTTGTCGGTAATGTCGAAGGGTACATATTTCTTAGTTGCCGGATCAATGCCCATCGCCCGCGCCATTGCCGGATAAGCGTCTTCCCAGGGCTGCACTCCGGAGGCCGGATGCAGATTCAGCGTCGCCTTGAGTCCCTCGGCGTGAAGCTTGGCCAGAAACTCCGCGGGATCGGGAAAGAGCATCTTGTTCCAGGTGTAGCCGGTCCATCCCAGTCCTTCCTGGGACTGGTCCACCTCACCCGCTGCCCTGAGCTGGGCGTCGCTGATGTGCCAGCCCATATCGATCACAAAGACATCCAGCGGCGTATCGTTCTCGCGGAAGCCGCGCACCAGCTCGTCCAGTTCCTGATCACTGTAATCCCAGTAGCGCGACCACCACGCGCCAAGGGCGAAGCGCGGCACCAGCGGAATTCGCCCGGCGACGCGCACATAGTCACCCAGCGCTTTGCGGTACTCGTGGCCGTAGCCGAAGAAGTACAAATCCTGGCGCTCGCCCGCCGGCCTCAACAGCACCCAGGGCCAGGGACTTTTTTCGCCGTCCTTGAAGCTGAAGTCCGCTGAATCAAAGAGCGGGCGGGTCGAATCGTCCACCAGCGCCCAGCCGGAGCGCGAGATCAGCCCCTCGCCCATCGGCTCCACGGTTTTGCCGCCGCGCGCGCCGTCCAGCGTCCGCGTCGTGCCCAGCAGGTTATCGGGATCGGCAAGGCCCGGATGCCAAACCACCGGTTTGCCGTCAACGGTCAGTTCTATAGAGAGATCGTCCATTGTAAAGTGGCCATCGGCGGAGGGCGTGTATGTGAGCGTCAACGCGCTGGTCTTGAGGACGAGCGTCTGGCCTGTTACCGTGTGCTCAAAGCTGGGCACCGGCAGCCGCCGATTCAGAAAGACAAACGATGCGTGATCTTCGAATTTGCCGTCCGCCGCCCACTCCATGCGAATCAGCTCCGGCGTGAGCACGGTAAAGCGCGCATGGCCTACTGTGACCACGGCCCTGGGATCGGCTACCGGGTCGGAAACCTCTGCTGCTGGCTTGGCCAGCGTGACCGGCGCGGCCTTCGCGGCCTGTTGAGCCAGAGCAGAACCCTGTCCGAGAACGCTCATTCCAATAGCAATCCCGATTGCGGCAAGTTGAGGCAAAGAGATACGCACATTTCCTCCTGAATTTATTTCTCTGTCGAAAAGACTAGCACAGCCAAGCGGAGATAAGCACCGTAACAGCCCTGCGCCGGAGCGTGGAATTGAGCACCCACCCCTTCCCGATCCCTCCCGCAACGATAAACTAAAGATTCATGCCCACTGGCCTCATTCTCGGCATCGAATCTTCCTGCGACGAAACGGCGGCAGCTGTCGTCGAGCGCGGGACGCGCACACTCTCCTCGGTCGTCGCCTCGCAGATCGCCACCCACGCCCGCTACGGCGGCGTGGTGCCGGAGTTGGCCAGCCGCGAGCATCTCCGCGCCATCGTCCCGGTAGTCCGCGCCGCGCTTGCCCAGGCCAACATCACCATCGCCGATCTGGACGCCATCGCCGTCACCTCCGGCCCGGGCCTCGCCGGAGCGCTGCTGGTCGGCGTCACCTACGCCAAGGCGCTGGCCTACGCGCAAGGCCTGCCGCTCATCGCCGTCAACCACCTTGAAGGCCACATCCACGCCGTGCTGCTGCATGAGCATGAGCTGGATCAAGCTTTGCAGAGTACAGCCTCGAACCCGTCCATTCGGCAACCCAGTGAAATGGGGGCTTTAGCCCCTGAGGGATCTCTCTCTCCCGCCAATGAGCCGGCGCTGGCGCTGGTCGTCTCTGGCGGCCACACCCACCTTTATCTGGCCCGACCCGCCCACGGCTCGTGGAGCTATTCGCTCGTCGGCCGCACCTTGGACGACGCCGCCGGCGAAGCTTTTGACAAGGTCGCCAAACTGCTCGGCTTTGGCTATCCCGGCGGACCTTGGATCGACGCCCTGGCACGCTATGGCAATCCGCGCGCCGTCCCGTTTTCCTTCGCTCGATTCAAACCAAAGATTTACCTGGCCGGCAAGGCCCCGCGCACCAAAGCCGCCCGCACCGCGCCCATCGCCGATCTCGATCCGCGCTTCCTGTTTTCTTTTTCGGGAATCAAGACCGCCGTTCTGCGTTATGTCGAGCTCCACGAGTTGCGCCCTGAAGCCCAGGCCCGCGCCGCGCGGCTCTTTGCGCCCAACGCCGTGGCACGCCCGCCCCAAACCAAAGAAGAAGCCCTCGCCCTCTGCCCGCAGCAGATTCTTGACCTCATCGCCAGCTTTCAGTGCGCGGTGGTCGGAGACTTGATGAAGAAAAGCTTCGCCGCCGCCGAGTCCCTCGGAGCGCGACGCATCCTTGTAACTGGAGGCGTCGCCTCCAACCGCGAATTGCGCGCTCGCTTCAGCACCGAAGCCGCCCGTCGCGGCTTGCGCGTCGCCTTCCCCACGCTCTCGCTCTCCACTGACAACGCCGCCATGATCGCCGCCGCCGCATGGCCCCGCTTCCAATCCGACGAATTTGCCACCCCGTCGCTCTCCGCTGACCCGTCGCTGGCGCTGGGGCAATAAAAGGCCGGTTCCTGAAGGAACCGGCCTTTTTTGAACGATATGGCTACTCGGCGTCGCTGCGGAAAACTGTTAGCTGTTACCTGTAAGCTGCTTCTAAATCTCCCAGCGCAGCAGCACCGCGCCGGTGGTAAAGCCGGCTCCGGCGGCGGCCAGCAGCAACAGCTCGCCCTTCTTGAGCTTGCCTTCCTCGACGGCCGTGCCGATGGCCAGCGGAATCGTTCCCGCCGAGGTGTTGCCATACTTCTCGATGTTGATGATCACCCGCGAAGCATCCACGGCCAGCCGGTCGGCCGTGGCCTGAATGATGCGCAGGTTGGCCTGGTGAGGAATAAAGCAACCCAGCTCCGCGCCGGTGACGTTGTTGCGCGCCAGCAGCTTGGTGGTGGCCTCGGCCATCTTGCGCACGGCGAATTTGTACACCGTCGGCCCGTCCTGGTGGATGTAGTGCATCTTCTTGTCCACGGTCTCGTGGCTGGCGGGATTGATGCTTCCGCCGCCCGGCAAATTCAGCGCCGCTGCGCCCGATCCGTCGATCTCGTGCCAAAAATCGATAAACCCGATCTCGCCTTCCGCGCATGGCTCCAGCAGCACCGCGCCGCCGCCGTCGCCAAAGAGAACGCAGGTGGTGCGGTCGGTATAGTCTGTCATGCGGGTGTTGGCGTCAGCGCCGCAGACCAGGACTTTTTTGTGCGCGCCGCTCTCGATCATCTTCACCCCGGCTTGCAGCGCAAAGACGAATCCCGAGCATCCCGCTGAAACGTCAAAGCCCCACGCGCCCTTGGCCCCGATCTTGTCCTGCACCAGGCAGGCCGTTGCCGGGAACATCATGTCCGGCGTCACCGTGCCCACAATGATGACCTCGACCTCGCTGGCCGGGATGCCCCGCGCCGCAAGGCATTTTTTGGCCGCCTCGGCACACATATCGCTCACGCCCAGCCCTTTGGCCAGCACATGCCGCTCGCGGATGCCAGTCCGCTCCATAATCCACTGGTCGCTGGTTTCCACCATCTTTTCCAAGTCTTTGTTGGTTAGAACCTGCGGGGGAACATAGGTTCCGAAGGCGGTAATCTTGGCGCGGCAGCCCACAATGGGGCGAACAGTGAGGGACAATGCGATTCTCCTTGAAGTTGGGTGAACCAAAAACACGAAAAAGCGCCGGGTGACCTACTGCGCCCGTACTAGCCCGTTACCGTTGCTTCCTTCCGGACCTGGCGGGATTGGCGGGATTACGTCGCGTAGGACCCGGCACTGTTTGATTTTATCACCCGGACGGCGGATGCAGGCCGACCGAAGATGAATGAAATTGGATCGAGCGTGCAGAGAATCCGTAAAGACGGCGGACTATTCGGGCGGAACGGGTTGCGGCCGGCTGTACTGTAGCAACCAGTCGTAGATGTCCTGGTCATAGACGTCGTAGGGAGCAATGCCTTGCCCAAGACCGAGGGGATCGAGCACCATGGGTTCGTCGTCAACGTGGCCGATGCCGGCAAAGACCGTGATTTTGGCCGGCACTGGGGGATTGCAGGCGTTGATGGAATCCACCGTCGCCACTTGATCCGCATAAACACCCGTGTCGTTCTCGCCGCTGAAGGCCCAGGCCGGGGTCTGCGCGAAGACGCATCCCAGCTGATTTCCATAGCCGCCAGAGATGGGAACCACGGCGGCCATTTCATTCGGATAGTTCCAGAGGTAATCCCAGGTATCGCCCGACCCCTCGCTGAAGCCCATCAGATAGATCCGCGTCGGGTCCACCTGATAGGTTTTGATGGCGTAATCCATGAAGAGTTTGGTGTAGCCCGCGGTCACAACGTCAACCAGCGGGTCCAGGCAGCGCTGCGGCGAGAGCACGATGAACGGCCGCGAGTCGTCCCAATAGCTACTGATGATGACCCCGACCAGGTCGCCTCCCTCCAGAATCGAAAGCGGAGCCTGAACCGTGTAGGGGTCAAGAAAGCGCGCTCCGCCCCATCCGTGCTGAAAGACGATCAGCGGAAACTTCTGCTTGGGGTCGTTGCTGTAATTGACCGGCAAATGCTCGTAGTAACCCATGTGAGCGCCGGTGGTGCCGATGTCCCTGGCGGTTTGTTTCGAGAACGTGCCATTGTTGACGCGCACAATCCGCACCACTTCCACGGCCGGCAGATTCTGGCTGTCGGTAACGTTATAGCGGACCAGATAGTCGCCCACCGTGCTTGTGTCCACGGCGCTCGCTCCGCTGACAATCATCTGGCTGGTGATGATTCCGTCCTTCGGGTCGATGGCAGTCGCGCCCTGGTCGGTATATGGGGTTCCCAGGGGCTGACTTACAACCCGTGGGCCGTTCAGTGTAATCACCGGTTCGGCAGGATTGCCGGGAAAGACGGGCGCGGTCGAAGTACACTCCTGGTAGGAAAAAAGTTCAGGCGTGGTCTGTTGTTGTTGGATGTAGCCGACGCCGCCCGTGCCCGTAGAGAAGTTGCCGCCGCCACAGCCGACGAGCAATAGAATCGATCCAGCCGGAAAAACCGAAATCTTTCTTTTCACAACCATGTCATGGTGAATCATGGGAGTGCTCCGAATCAAAGTTTACAACCTGGCCAATTATCCCGCAGGCCTCATCCTGCCGTCCGCCCCTCAAAATGGGCCTCGATCTCTTCCAGGGTCTTGCCTTTTGTCTCCGGCAAAAAGAACGCGGCGACGATAAAGTAAACGACGGTGAATCCGGCAAAGAGGAAAAACATCGACGAATAGCCGTGCTTGCTGACGAAGGGCAGAAAGATGCCCGACAGAGTGGTGGAGACCAACTGGTTGATGACCAGCGCGATGCTCATGCCGTTGGAGCGAATGCGCGTGGGCATCAGTTCAGAAAGCGCCAGCCAGACGCAAACGCCCGGCCCCAGCGCAAAGAATCCCATAAACAGGAAGAGGCCCGCGGCGACCAGCCATCCATGGCGCGCGCCGGGCACACGGCCGATCACGGCCTTCTCGATCTTTAACGGCGCGGTTTGCGCGGCGGCGAGATTGGCAAAGGGATTGCTGAAGAAGGCCACAATTTTGTTCGAGGGAACGCAGCGGTCGCGCGTGATTTCAATGGGCCGCGCTGCGGCGTCGTCCGAGCGCGCAAAGCTGGTGGCGGCGGTAAAGTCGCCATAGGAGTAGATGATGGCCAGCGAGGCGCGGTCGGCGTCGATCTGCTTGCCCTCGCTGCCTTGCGCTCCCAGCAACGCGCCGGCTTCAGCGCGGTCAAAGTGGAGGGTCAGCGTCTGGTCCTGAAGCACCTGGGCCTGCACCAGCGCGCGCGCGTCCACGTTCACCTTTTCCGTGCGCAGGAACAGAGCGCCGACGAAGATGAGAGAGAGAATGATGCCGCTGGTGCCCAGCACCAGCAGGAACTTGCGCCCTTTGCGATCCACCAGCGCCACGCCCACCATGGTCAGCAGAAAGTTGATGGAGGTGAAGACCAGATAGCCCCAATGGGCGCTCAGATCGGAGAGTCCGCTTTGCAGCAGAATGCCGGTGTTGTAGCCGATGATCGAGTTGACGCCCGTGGCCGTGTTGCAAAAGAGGATTATGCAGGCCAGAAGAAAGGGGATCACATATTTGCGGCGCAGCAGAGAATCGCGCACCACCCGCGAGGCCGAGCGCTGAGTCTCTTCCTTCTCGCGCTTCTCCATCTCCTGCAATTCAAGGCTGGCTTGCTCGCCGCTGCGCGAGCGCAACAGGGCGGCATAAGCGGCGGCGGATTTGCCGCGTATGAAGAGCCAGCGGGGCGATTCGCTGACCAGCAGGCTGCCCAGCACAAACAGCAAGCCGGGAGGAAGCGAGACCCAGAAGATGCGCCGCCATGCCTGATCCTTGAAGGCAAACAGCGCGGTGGAGTTGGCTGCGGCAGCCACGGCTTGAACGCGATAGCTATAGTACATTCCCACCGCGGCCGCAGCCACGATGCCCAGCGTGAGCAACCACTGAAAGAGGCCTGTTCCCTTGCCGCGATGCGAGGCCGGCAAACACTCGGCAAGATACAGCGGAACCACAACCCCGATCAGTCCGCCACTGACGCCTTGCATCAAGCGGCCGAAAAACAGCGGCGCGAATCCGTGCGAGAGCGCAATCACCGGGATGCTGACAACGAATGTAATGCCGCTGAAAACCATCAGCGGTCTGCGGCCGATCCAGTCGGCCAGAAGGCCGGCAAACAAGGTGGACAGGACGCTGCCCAGCAGCACTGCCGCAACGATAGCCGACAGTTGCGCGGCGTCCAGGCGCGAGGTCGCCTCCAGGTACGGCAAAGCGCCGCCGATGATGCCCACGTCGATGCCGTAAAGCAGGCCGCCCAGGCCCGCGACTACAAGAAGAAAATAGCTATAGCCGGATTGGGCGTAAAGATTCCCAAACCGGTTCGCGTTCGTTGTCATGGAAATGCTCCCTTGCGCAGTGTATCCTTCCACTTAGGCTGCGCGCCACTGGGTTTGCGCGATCGAGGCGCTCCGGCGTCAAAGCCGTGTACTTCAGGCTGCCTGGCGCGATGAGTGCCGGCTGTCACTGCAACCGGGCGCGGATTGGCATAGCCGTTGATTAGGCCTTGTTATGTCGTGCGGGGTCGCGGGAGTATGCAGATGCGTACGCAGCGCAACGGAAGCCGAAGGGATTTTCTCAAGCGATCTCTCGCCGGCGCCGCGCTGCTGTGCGGAGGAGGCGCGGCGGAGGCGCTTGCGGCGGGCGCGCACTCCAGAGTCGTCGTGGCGCATGATACGCAACTGCGCGGCACCGGCTCGGCCATCGATGATCAGCGAATGTTGGCTCTCGTGGATCGCGCCATGCAGGCGTTCTTCGACCGCGACCATCCCCTAGATGCGTGGAGAAAACTGGTTCGTCCAGGAGATACGGTTTCTCTGAAGGTAAACACCCTCGGAGGCCGCGGCATCTCCACCAACATTCAACTCGTCGCGGCCGTCTGCGAGCGTTTGCAGCAGGCCGGCGTCAAGCCCGGCGACATTGTAGTTTGGGACCGCGACAGCGACGAACTGGAGCGCGCCGGTTTTCATCTGGCGACGGGCGGCAACTGTGTGCAATGCTATGGAACAGATCGCACCGGCTACGAGGAAGAACTGTCAGCATATGGCAGCGTTGGCAGCCGGCTATCGAAGATTCTCACGCAGCGCACGGATATGCTTATCAATTTGCCCGTGCTGAAAGACCATGACGGCGCGGGCGTGACAATCGCGCTCAAGAATATGTACGGAGTCATTCATAATCCCAACAAATATCATCCCAACGGCTGCGATCCCTTCGTCGCGGATTTGAATATGCTGCCGGAGATTCGCACCAAAATGCGTCTGTCGATCTGCGATGCGACGATGGCAATGTACGAGGGCGGGCCGGGATACAAGCCGCAGCACAGTTGGAATGCGAATGCGCTGCTGGTCTCCACGGATCCGGTCGCGCTCGATTTCACAGGCTGGCAGATGATCGAGCGCAAACGCGCTGAAAAGGGATTGAAACCGCTCGCCGCCGAGGAGCGCGCGCCGAGCTACATTGCCACGGCTGCAGATAATGAGCATCGCCTGGGTACGAATCAACCGGGCAGGATTTCGCTCGTCGAATTGTAGACAGGGGCACGGCAGGGAGGTAGAAAAATGTATTGTGCGCTGGATGCGGAACAAGTTGTGAATAACTCTCTGGATCGCCGTTCGTTTTTGATGTGCGCTCTGGCCTCGGGCGCGGCGCTGGGTATGACGAGTGTCGTGCAGCCCCCCACCGCGAGCGCGTCCGGCGTGCCCACAGAGACCAGCGGCGATGCACGCTTCGTCGTTGAAGCAAAGTTCTATGAGAAGCAGCCGAATCGCAAGATCAAGTGCAAGCTCTGCCCGCGTGAATGCGTGGTGGGAGACAAGGAGCGCGGCTACTGCGGCGTACGCGAAAATCGCGGCGGCACTTACTATACGCTGGTTCACTCGCGGGTCTGCGCGGCGCACGTCGATCCCGTAGAGAAGAAGCCGCTCTTTCACTATCTGCCGGGGTCTCTTGCCTTCTCCATCGCCACGGCCGGCTGCAACGTCAACTGCAAGTTCTGCCAGAACTGGGACATCTCGCAGTCACGCCCTGAGCAGATTCCCGCGCAGTACACGCCGCCGCGGCGCGTGGCCGAACTGGCCCGGCAATATAGCTGTCCGACGATTGCCTACACCTATAGCGAGCCGGTGATCTTCGCCGAATTCCTGATGGATGCGGCCGATGCGGGGCACGAGGCCGGCATCCGCAGCATCGTGGTCTCCAACGGCTTCATGCAGCAGGACGCATTGAAGATGGCCTACGGAAAGATGGACGCCATCAAAATTGATCTCAAATCATTTTCCGAATCCTATTATCGCCAGGTCGTCACGGGCCAATTGAAGCCGGTGCTGGAGTCGCTCGTGACTCTGCGCAAGATGGGCAAGTGGATTGAGATTGTCTTCCTGGTGCTGCCCACGCTCAACGACAGCGACGCGGAGTTTCGCGGACTGGCGCAATGGGTGAAGGCAAACCTGGGCGCGGATGTGCCGCTGCATTTTACGCAGTTTCATCCTGAGTACCTGTTGAAGAATTTGCCCATCACGCCTGTGCTGACTCTGGAACGCGCCAAGGCCATTGCCGACGCCGAGGGATTGCATTACGTCTATATCGGCAATGTTCCCGGGCATCCGTCGCAAAACACTTATTGCCCCAAGTGCCGCAAGATGCTGGTTGAGCGCGTGGGATTTACGGCCAGTGAGATGCTCATCAAAAACGGCCGTTGTCCATTCTGCCAACAGCCGATTCCCGGCGTATGGCACGTATGAAAGAGCAAAGGAGGTTTCGCAAATGCACATCATGCTGACACAAAACGCCTATTGGCTGGCGGCGCCGCTAATGGCTTTTCTGGCGATTCCGCCGCTCGGACTGGCACACGCGGAAGATGCGCCAAAGGTGCGGCAGGCGGCCGTCGCAGGCAGCTTCTATCCGGCCGACCCCAAGGTTCTTTCCGCAATGATTGACGATCTGCTGGCGCGCGTCTCGCAGCCTGTAATCACCGATCACATTCTCGCGGTGGTTGCGCCGCACGCCGGCTATCAGTACTCCGGTCCTGTCGCCGCGTACACCTACGCGCAGTTGAGGGGACACAAGTATGCGCGCGTCGTCATCATTGCTCCGTCGCACTACGAGAGCTTCGATTACAGCTCTGTCTATGATGGCGATGCCTATGCGACTCCGCTGGGAAACGTGCCGGTGGACAAGGCCTTCGCGCGCCAACTCGCGAAGATGAGTTCGACGATGCGGCTTTCCATACAGGGGCACAATGCCACGTCAGCGGGCGGCGAACACGCGGTCGAAGTCCAGTTGCCGTGGCTGCAAAAGGTGCTGGGCAACTTTACAATCGTTCCCATTGTGATGGGCGACCAGAGTTATGAGAACAGCCGCGCGCTGGGAGTAGCGCTGACAAAGCTCATCAAGAGCGAAGCTAATCCCGGCGACACGCTGGTGCTGGCCAGCTCCGATCTCTCGCACTATCACACCTATGATGATGCTGTGAAGATCGACCACAAGACGCTCAACGCGCTGCAGTCGTGGGACTACTTCAGCATGTCGCGCAACTTCCAGTCGCGCGTGTGGGAGGCCTGCGGCGGCGCGCCCATCGTGGCCGCAATGATCTACGCAGAGCACATGGGAGCCAATCAGGCACGGGTGTTGAAGTACGAAAACTCCGGCGATGTGACAGGCGATCACTCGCGCGTGGTCGGATACAGCGCGGATGTTTTTGTGAAGGCGGCAAACGCCAAGGCAGCGGAGAAGCCGTTCTCGCTGAGCGAAGCAGAGAAGAACGAGTTGCTCGCTCTGGCGCGCAAATCGGTGGAACACGTGGTCCAAGCAAATGATGCCTATGAGCCGGCAGCCAGCACGAGCGCGACGCTGAATCAGGAACGCGGAGCCTTTGTGACTTTGCATAAAAATGGAGAGCTGCGCGGCTGCATTGGTTACACCTCCGCAACCAAACCTCTTTACTTGACCGTGCGCGACACGGCAACGCTAGCCGCCGTGCGCGATCCACGATTTCAGCCGGTTTCGGCGTCGGAGTTGCCGCAGCTTGCCTACGAAATCTCCGTGCTCTCGCCGCTGCGCCGCGTGACGGACGTGGAGCAGATCAGGATCGGCGAGCACGGCCTGCTGATGAAGAACGGCGACAGCGAGGGCTTGCTGCTGCCGCAAGTTCCGGTGGAACAAAAATGGGACCGCAAGACCTTCCTTGAGCAGACTTGCCGCAAGGCGCAGATGGGCTCCGGCTGCTGGAAGGATGAAGATACTGACATCTTCGCGTTTACCGCGGTGGTCTTCGGCGAGCATAAGCCGTGAGCAGAATCGGCGGCAGATTCACCATTGCGCAAAGCCATGCCGTCCGCCAGAATCCGAAGACAGGAATGAGATAACCGCTGAGCACGAGAGCGCCCACGCAACCACCCAGCAGATCAGTCGCGTAGAGTGTGCCGAGTCTTTGCCGGCTGCTGCCGCCGCTGAAGTAAATTTGCGTCGCCAGCGGAAACTGATAGCCTCCCAGGATGCCGGAGAGCGCGGCCAGCGCGGGAAAGACGCACTGCGCGGCGATCCAGATTGCCGCTGCTCCAGAGAGCTTCGCCAGCAGAGTGACCAGCAGCATCAACGCCGGGCAAGAGAGAGCGAGAAGAAGTTGTGTGACGGCCACAGCGCAAAAAGGCGTACGGTCGTCAGAGAAATTGCGGCGCACGGCGAGCCAGCTTCCGAAAGCGATGCCGGCCATGCACAGAGCAATGAGAATAGCGAGTTGATGGTAGACGTAACCGTAGATGGATTGGAAGGCAAGCAGCAAGAAGATCTGGAGCGCCATCAGTGTAAAGCCCGTGGCGGCCATCGAGCAGACAGCCGCCATACGGGCGCGCTGCTCGCGCGCGGGCACAAACGCAAGAAGCACTGTTGCGGCAAAGAGGAAAATGAGAAGCGTGCCTAGAATGATCCTGAAAGGGATATGCCCGGCGGCGCGCAGCCAGCTTGCATAGTCCGGCTTGAACTGCGCGCTCCACAGAACACCGTTGAAGTAGTAAGCGATGGACGAGAAATCGCAATTGATTTGTGTAGTGGCCAATGGCTGCAATTGTTCGCGCACCTCGGCCATGCGGTCGGGCATCATGCGGAAAGGAATGAAGTATTCGCGCACGTAACGCGTCTTCAAATTGCGTGCGAGCAGCCGGGCCACCAGCGTTTGCGCGTCGTCGGTAAGCGCATCGGCGCGCGTGGCGGCGAAGAAGTGAATCGTCTCACCGGGAATCGCAACAACGTACGGAAAAACTTCTTGCAGAGTGCGATGGATGCAACGCAGGAACTCCAGTTGGTCGGGGCTGACAGCTTCTTCTGACGAGCGCAGTTGCAGTGAAAGCACACCGCCGGGCGCAAGATGAGCGCGCGCGGAACGAAAGAACTCGATGGTGTAGAAGCGATTCAACTGCGCGGTTTGCGGATCAGGCACATTCACGATGATCACGTCGAACCTGTCGCGCACCGACTTCAGATAGGCGCGGCCATCGGCGTAGAGCAGATGCACTCTTGGATCGGAGAAGATCGGCGCGGACTCCGACGGGAAGAAACTTCGCGTCACGCCGATGAGCGCGGGGTCCAGCTCGACTAGGTCGATCCGCTCGATGGTGGGATGCTTGAGCACCTGCATCACGCTGCCGCTTGCGCCGCCGCCAATGAGCAAAATATGTTTCGGCGCCGGGTGCTCCAGCAGCGCGTAGTGAACGGATTCTTCAGCGGCGCTGTCGTCCGGCGAGTTAGCCAGAATCAGGCCATTTTGGTAGAGGCTGCGGATGTTGCCGGTCTCGGTTACGGTGAGATTTCCGTAGATGGAGTCGCGCGATGCAAGCACGTGGAAGCCGCGCCACTCCAGCGCCTGCGCGGAGCTTTCCAGCCAGGGCGCGGCGCGGACGAAAAGGAATGTGGCGAGCAACGCCATTACCAGGGCGGCAAAGCAAAGCTGCTTGCGGCTCATGCGAAACAAAAGAATGGCGGCCATCGATATGTTCAAGAGGAACACGATCGCGGCAATCTGAAAGGGCGAGAGAAAGCGCAACAGCACAAGGCTGGCAAGGATTCCACCTACGGCGGAACCAGCCGCTTCCAACAGGTAAGCAGCGCTGACCGAAGCGCGCTCATCAATGGCGAACGCGTTGCCATACATGCGCGCCGCAGCCACAAACAAAGCGCCTGCGGCCAAGCAAAAGAGACTCAGGCAAACCAGCGATGCAAGCAGCGCCGGAAGTGGGCCAACCAGCTCGCCGGGCACGGTTTGCAAGATGCTTTTGCTTGAGCGCAACGCCCAAACAGTCAGTGGAAGGCTGAGTCCGAGCAGGAGTTCGAGCGCTGCTGCCGCGCGGCGGGCAGAGCCTGGGCGCAGCACCAGAAAACTGCAAATGAAGCTGCCCGCGGCCGTCCACAAGAGCCACGTGGCCAGCAAAATTCCCAGAGAGATTTCATTGCCGCCGAAGGCCACCATCAGTTCGCGCATCAGTACGATTTGGCCGATGACGGCGCTGAATCCTGTCAGCACGAGGGCCGCCATGACGGCCGGCGCCTTGCGGTACGCGACGAAATGGGGGCGTGTGCTCATCCGAGCGGGATTATAACGGTTTTCCAATTCCAGCATCTTGAAGCCAAGGCCGATTCCCAGGGCAATTGCATGAACTCAAGACCAAGCCTACGCAGCGCGGAGGAAAAACGAAGATTGAGCGAAACGATGGCTCGAAAAGCCGTCTCGGCTCCTCAGTAATTAGGGGGGATACATTTCCAATTTCGGATCGGCCCCACAGACTGACCTGCATTGAGAGCAATCAAATACAAGAAATAGTCCAAAAAAGATTCATGCAATGGCCTTGGGCCTATTCCTTGCTTCATGTCGGCAATCGCACGTCCAATAGAATAGAAGGTAGTATTTGGGAATTCTTCGAAATACCCGGTTTTTTATTTATGAGCGATCAAGAACAGGGTGATACGCATCACAGCAGCGCTTCTTTGCGAAGCCGAGAATAGTTTGGGCTCTGGGGCTGGTTTTGTGCTGAGATGTGCTGGCGGCTTTGTGAGCGCGACAAGAAGGGATTGGCACCCTGCCCTATATGAATACTTGCCGCTTGCCCGAGAGGAGGGGAGATGACAAATGTTGACAAGCGCGATCGCGGCCTTCTGCGCGTGGATGTAGAGGAGTGCAAGGGCTGCGGGCTGTGCGTGGATGCGTGTCCGCCCAAGGTGATTGGCATGAGCGAGCGGTTGAACCACTATGGCTATCACACGGCGATTTATTCGGGCGCGGGTTGCACCGGCTGCGGCATCTGCTTTATGGTTTGCCCCGAGCCGGGGGCGATTACCGTATTGAGACTCGTGAAGAAAGAGACCAGCGCCGAAATGGCGGGGGCGGGCGAATGCGCAAGCAACTGATGAAGGGCAACGAAGCAATTGTGAAGAGCGCGATCCTCTCAGGATGCCGCGCGTTCTATGGCTATCCGATTACACCGGCCAGCGAGATTGCCGAGGTCGCGGCGGAGTTTGTGCCGCTCACCGGCGGAGTATTTCTGCAAGCGGAGAGCGAAGTGGCCGCTGTGAATATGCTCTATGGCGCGGCGTCGGCGGGGGTGCGGGCGATGACCGCGTCGAGCGGGCCGGGAATCAGCCTGATGCAGGAAGGCATCAGCTACATGGCGGGCGCGGAGCTGCCCTGTGTGATTGCCGACATTACACGCGGCGGGCCTGGATTGGGCAACATCGCGGCCGAACAGGGCGACTATCACCAGGTGGTGAAGGGCGGCGGCCACGGCAACTACAGAACGATTGTTCTGGCGCCTCACTCGGTGCAGGAAATGGCGGATCTGACAGCGCTGGCCTTTGAGCTGGCCGACCGCTATCGCAATCCGGTGGTGGTGATGGCAGACGGATTCATCGGGCAGATGATGGAGCCTATCGAATTTCCGCAGACGGCCATCGCGCCGCGCCAGCCAGATTATGCGGTTGCAGGAACGGCGGCCACGCGCGGCAATCTGATTACCTCGCTGCATTTGGATATTGATGAGATGGAGGCGCACCAGGCGCATCTCGAAGCCAAGTATCGCCAGGCCGAGGAGCATGAGACACGCGCCGAAGAGTGGCGCACCGAGGACGCGGAGATTGTGCTGGTGGGCTACGGAATCATCGGCCGAATTCTGAAGGCCGTGGCAGCAGAGGCGCGCGCCAGCGGAATGAAGGTTGGCGTACTGCGCCCGATCACGCTCTTTCCCTTTCCCAAGCCCCACCTCAAGCGATTGGCCGGGAGCGCGCGTGTATTTGTGGTGGTGGAGATGAGCAACGGGCAGATGCTGGAAGACGTTCTAATGGCGCTGAACGGCGCGCGGCCGGTTGAGTTTCTGAGCCGCGTGGGCGGCAATGTGCCGTCGCACGACGAGACGCTCGGTTTTGTGCGCGAAACCGCGCGGCGTTACGGGCTGGCGATGGAGCAGGATGTACAGCGGAGGGCGAATGTCTAGCGAGATGATTTCTGAATATGCGGTGTCGTACAGCAAGGCGAAGTCCTTTTACGCTTCCTATGAGCGGAAGGAAGAGTTGCAGCATCAAACGCACTTTTGTCCTGGCTGCGGACACGGGCAGATTCACAAGATGCTGGCAAAGGCTATTGATGAGCTGGGCATTCAGGATAAGACTATTATGGTTGGCCCGGTGGGTTGCAGCGTCTTTACCTACAACTATTTTGACGTGGGAAACATCTCGGCCGCGCATGGCCGCGCACCGGCGGTGGCCACGGCTGTAAAGCGCAGCCATCCGCAGAGCATCGTGATCGACTACCAGGGCGACGGCGATCTGGCGGCAATTGGTTCGGCGGAGATTTTGCACGCGGCCAATCGCGGCGAAGCCATCACGGTAATTTTCGTGAATAATGCCATCTACAGCATGACCGGCGGACAAACCGCGCCGACAACGCTGCTGGGACAGAAGAGCGCCACCTCGCCGCTGGGACGAAAGGCGGAGAACGAAGGCTATCCGCTGCACGTGAGCGAATTGCTGGCGACGCTGGAGGCTCCTGTCTACATTGAGCGCGTGGGTTTGGGCGACACCAAGCAGATTGTACAGGCGGGGCGCGCCATCAAGCGGGCCGTGGAGAATCAGGCGCGCGGGCTGGGCTTCTCGTTCATCGAGGTGCTGTCGCCCTGCCCGACGCTCTTCAAGATGACGCCGGTGGAAGCGCAACGCTGGGTGCGCGAGGTGATGGAGAAGACCTTTCCGCTGGGCGTTTTTTGTGACCGCACCAAGGAGGCGCAGCCGCGGCAGTTGCCCGAGGCGCCACCCGCGCTGAACGAGATTCCGCAAATTCTTGGCGTGGCCAACGAGTGCCTGCCGGAGGGCAATCCGGTGGGGATGGACAAAAGCGTGGAGTTGGACCTGCGAGTGCGCGTGGCGGGCTTTGGCGGGCAGGGCGTTTTGCTGCTGGGCGAGGTGCTGGCAGAAGCCGGGTTGGACGCAGGGCTTGAGGTCTCATGGCTGCCATCGTATGGGCCGGAGATGCGTTCCGGCACCTCCAACTGCCACGTGCGTCTGTCGCGGCGCGTCATCGATTCGCCGCTGGTGACAAGCCCGAACGTACTGGTGGCGATGAATGAACCATCGCTTAGAAAATTTGTCGAGAGCGTGCCGGCGGGAGGATGGATTCTCTACAACGGCGATGCATTCCCGGATGATTGTGCGCGGCCCGGCGTGCATGTGCTGGCGCGGCCTTTCACGCAAATCGCCGATGAGTTGGGCAATGCGCGCGCGAGCAATATGGTGATGCTAGGCGCACTGCTGGAGATTACCGCCGTGTTGCAAGACGTGAATATCGACGCGGCTTTCTTGCGGCTGGTGAAGAATCCGCGTTGGACGACACTGAACAAGCGCGCACTCAAGCGTGGGCGGGAGCTGGCGAGAGAGATTGCGCAAGTGAACTGACGTTGAAAGGGCGCGGCGGGCTGGAGTTTTTTGCGGAATCTGTTCTGCCACTGAGGATTAATTTTTGATGCGTTGGCTCACAATTTGTCCCTGCGTTGCGGTCCTCGCGGCTCTGGCCGCCCTGCCGCCATTGGCGCGCCCGGCAGAGCGCATTACGCTGCGCAATGGCTTTGAGATGCGCTGCGACCACCACGTCGAGGTCGATGGACGCACCCGGCTCTACCTGAGCGCCGGCGAGGACAGCTACATTGAGCGCCTTCCTGAAGATATTGTCAACATAGAGACGATTTCCAACCCGCAGCCGCCAAAATCCGAGGTGAATCCGGCCTCCGCCAAGCCTGCCAAAACCAACCCAATCGTCGCACCAAACGCGATGCGGGAGGCAAAGCTCTCCGAGGCGGATCTGCGCGAGATGCTCAACAAGGCCGGCCATGAGCACAACCTTGATGTAGACCTTCTGGCGAGCCTGGTAAAGGCGGAAAGCGGCGGTGATCAGCGCGCCCTCAGCCGCGCCGGCGCTCGCGGACTGATGCAACTGATGCCTACGACGGCCAGGGATATGGGCGTTACAGACAGCTACAAGCCAGAGGAGAATGTGCGCGGCGGCACGGCCTATCTGGACGCGATGCTGGCGCGCTATCACGATAATCTGGCGCTTGCGCTGGCCGCCTACAACGCCGGCCCGGATGCCGTGGACAAGTACCACGACATTCCGCCCTACCACGAGACGCGAGCCTACGTTGCGCGGGTGATTCACGAGTTCAACCGCCGTGTGCTGGCACGCGAAGCGCAAGCAAAACGGACAGACCAGCGACACTGAGCCGACGATTCAAGGGGGCGTTCACTACAAGGCCTGCGCTCCGCGCCACCGCCGCTTCGTGGCGATTGATTGCATCCCCCAAGAGGGTTTCCCGCTACTTCGAGCTGGCTTGATTCCTTGTTCAAGCAACTTTGATCGTCCTGATTGAATTTCCATTATGAGAATCGCCGAACCCATGTAATTGAAAGCGCATAAATATTTAAATCAACCGATCAATTCTTATCCCTCTGAACCAGGAAAAAGCGATTATATGTTTCAGGTTGTTTTTCTTTTGTCTGTAACGACAATCACATCTTTTTGTGTTGACGATCACATTACCCTGTGATAGTGATTGTAGGGAGGGCGGTCAACCAAGCCTCCCTCCGAAATCTCCTTCCCAGTTTCTTTTCGTGCAAGTTGTTGACTATAAAGGAATGCACGAGAGCTTCAGAAGGAGTTCACCCGGCAAACGGACTCCAGTAGAGGTTTTTCAAATTGCCAACCGCATGGAAAAATCGGTTCTCTCCATACCGCTTTGACCGCAAAACCGGGAATTTTACTCAGGGTGGGCTGCGGCTGCGTATTGAGAATCAGCCCAAGACCTTCCTGCTCCTGCTTATTGTGGCCAACGCAAACCTTGTCAGACGCTTCGAGCGAATCGCCCAGCTCAGGCCGGGGGTTGATCGCCACCGCGACAAGGCCGTCACCAGTCTGAGTACGCGTCTGGAAGACGATCCGCATCGCACACGTTCCATAAAAACTTTGCGCGGCCCCGGCTTTCGCCTGCTGGAGAAAACCTCTCCTGCGCCGGATCACTTTGGCAGATAAGAATCTCTCCCGCGGCCACTGAGCGTGGGCGAGTAGGAGGTCTTCCAAGTCGATTGCGAATAAACTCGTGCCACCCTGCTGCCAGGGGTGGAGAAATCCCCAGTGCAACCACCAGGAAAAACAAGGAGGGCATCAGAATGAAGCAAATGATAACTCGGTGCGTGAGGGCGTCATGGCTCATGGCGTTCGTTCTTGTCGCGTTTTATGCGTTGCGCCCGGCTCCTGTGCAGGCACAGGCCATGCGCTTCGACGTTCCCTATGCGTTTACCTTCGGCGCAAAGGTACTGCCGCCGGGAAGCTACACCTTCAGAGCGAGCGGCGTGTGGCTCATCGCGCAGTCGGATTCGGGCACCACCGTCAACGGAAGCATCCTTTCCAGAATCACCGGGCCGGCGGAGCTGTTGCGAGATGGCTCACTGGTCTTTGAAAAATCACCGAAAGGACGGATTCTCTCCGAGGTTTGGATGCCGGGATCAAATGGGCTGCTCGTGCACAGTGTTGCGAAAGGCCACGATCACGATGTTCTGCTGGTCTCTGGCCTGAGCCAGACCCGCGCCGTCTCCGGCAAGGAAGCATACTCGCTCACCTGCGCCAGATGTCATGGGGCAGACGGCAAAGGCCAGCCAGGCGCGGACAAGTTCTTCAACACAGCCATTCCCCGGCTCAGCTCAGCCGCGGTTCAAAGCAAGACGGACGAGGAGCTGAGAGATCTGATCAATCAGGGCAGCAGCGCGATGCCTCCTGTGGAGATTGATGAGGCCGGCTTCCGGCATCGCCTTCCGCCGCAGGACGTGAACGCAGTGATTGCGTACGTGCGCACCCTCAAACAGTAGCCATGCGGCCGCACGGGAGATAGCCCCCAGGCCCTGATGTTGGGGCCTGGGAATCAACAAACCTATACCTGCGGATCAGCCAACTATACCGGTAGCCAGGCGAATTTCCGCCGGGGCCTATCCTTCACGCTGCGGAGTCAATAGCCTCGCTGAGCGCGGCGGCAACCTCCACCTGCTGGCTGAGGGTGATGCGGTTGAAGAAAGGCAGAGCCAGGGTGCGCCGCGCAATGGCTTCGGTGATAGGCAGGTTGGCCGCGCGCGCGCTGGTATGGCTGCGCCAGGCCGGTTGCAGGTGGATGGGAGCAAAGTAGCGTCCGGTTTGCATGCCCCGGCGTGCGAGCGCAGCCTGCACACGGTCGCGGTCTGCGCCTATCGGCAAGCGAACGACATACACAAACCAACTGACAACGCGATCTGGTAGCGCGAGCGGCGGCAGCTCCAAACCAGGGATATTACAGAGCAGCGCATCGTAGCGTTGCGCTGCGGCGCGGCGCAGGGCGAGCATCTCGCCGATGCGGCTCAACTGCACACGGCCCAGCGCGCAAGCCAGCTCCGAGAGGCGATAGTTGTAGCCCAGTTCGGCGTGGTTGAGCCAATCGGCATTGCTCCGCCGGCCCTGATTGCGCAGGCTGCGCAAGCGTGCGGCGTGGTTAGCGCTGTGTGCTAGCACGGCTCCGCCTTCGCCGGTGGTGATCTGCTTGTTGGGATAAAAGCCCAGCACGGCGAGATCGCCGAAGCTGCCCGCGCGCCTGCCTTGATACTCGGCGCCGATGGCCTCGCAGGAGTCTTCGATCACAACCAGATGGTGACGGCGGGCGATAGCTTGCAGCGCATCCATCGCAGCCGGAACTCCGAAGGTGTGAACCACGAGCAGTGCGCGGGTGCGCGGTGTGACGGCTCGCTCGACGGCCTTTGGATCGAGGTTCAGCCTGATTGGATCAATCTCGGCAAAGACCGGCGTGGCGCGCACCTGAAGCACCACATTGGCGACGGCGACAAATGCGAAGGAAGGCACGATCACCTCGTCGCCCGCGCCGATGTCCAGCGTGACGAGAGCCAGATGCAGGCCGGCTGTTCCTGAGCTGACACAAACCGCGTGAGGCACTCCGTGATAGTCGGCGAGCGCGGCCTCAAAGGCAGTGAGTTCGGCTCCGAAGCTGAGGCGCGGTGAGCGCAGCACGGCCGTGACGGCGTCGATCTCGGCTTGGGTGATATCGGGCGCGGAAAGCGACACGTGTAGTGCGGCAACCTCCTGCGGCTGGTCCGCGCCAAGAGAAATGCGCGGCACAAAGCTTTTTGCAAGATTCGATTCCGCACTCATAACTGCTCCGGTGCGGCGTCCATCAGCGGAGCGGGCAGCTTGACGAGCAGGCCTTCCAACTGGACGGCAGTCAGTACGCGCGCGATGGTTTTGGCGGCCGTTCCATCGCCGTAGGGGTTGGCCATGCCAAGCAGAGTTTTTCGGAACTCTGGACGGAGCGCTTGCGTGATCGCAGCGAGGATTGCTGCGGTTTCGGCAGGCGCATCGATCACGTTGCGGGCGCGCTCGCGGCCCTGCTGGCGCATCCCAACGTTGACCGCGGGCAGCGCGAAGGAGGCCGCCTCCATGATGCCACTGGAAGAGTTGCCAACGATTGCGTCCGCATTTCCCAGCAGGCTCCAGTAAGTCACGGCATCAAGATTGACGAAGATGTGCGTCTGCGCTCGCTTGCTCGCCAGCTCCTTCGTGCGTTCAATCAGCGCGTAGCTTCCGGCGTCAGAGTTGGGATAAACAAAGATGAGCTGGCCAGGTGCCTGCGCGAGCGCGGCGAAGAATGCCTCGGCCTCGGCGTTGGTCTCGCGCAGAATCGTCACCGGGTGCCATGCAACGACGAGCGTGGGCGGTGAGAGCGCGAGGCTGAGTTTGGCTTCCAGTGCGGCGCGACTGTGCAATGTAGAGCGGCGCAGATGGTCGAGCGAAGGTGCGCCCGCATGAGTGACGCGCCACGGCTCCTCGCCCATCGCAATCACGCGGCGGCGCGCGGTAGGCGTCGATGTGAAATGAATGGCCGCCATCTTGGTGAGAGCGTTGCGCACCTGATCGTCGATGGCTCCCTGCGAGATTTCACCACCTTCAATGTGAGCGATGGGAATGCGTAACGCAAGCGCAACCGAAGCGGGCGCGAGCATCTCATAGCGATCGGCGATGAGCAGCAGCAGATCAGGCCGCCAACTGGTGAGCGCGTCAGCCAGGCCGAGGATGGCAATGCCGATGGTCTTGGCCATGCCGGTGTCGGTGTCGGAGCTGAGCAGGCATTCGATGCGCGCAAGAATCGGGAATCCGTCGCGCTCGATTTCGCGGATGGTTGCGCCGAACTCCGGCGAGAGATGCGCGCCCAGCGTGAAGACTCCGAGCTCCACATCAGGATGCGCGGCGAGCTCGCGCAACGGCCAATAGAGATGACTGTAGTCGGCGCGCGAGGTGGTGACCACGCCGATGCGCCGCTTCTTCGTTTCGTTCATACGCAGACCTTCTGTCCGCGCGGTGGCGGAATCGTCGCGCGCCAACAATCCGCGCCCATCGGGATTTGCAAACGACGGAAGCACATCCGCAGTATAACTGGCCGGCTCCTCTGCTCGCCTGCAATCTCGGTCTATAGTCCAACCTTGTGCCGATGCGCTGCGCTTGGTTCTTCGCATACACTGGTAGGTTCCTTGGATTTTTGCCGGGCGGCTTCTGGGCCGCGTTGAGGAAGGGAAGCATGAGAATCTCAGGGTCTTTGGCACTTGCATTTTGTCTGGCGATTGCGACGGCGGAGGCTGCGCCCGCTCGTTTTGACGCCGAAGCGGTGAAAACCAACAATCGCGGCGTGGCCGAGATGAGCCAGCAGCTCACCGAGCGCGCGGTGGTCAGCTTTGCCGAGGCAATGAAGCAGGACCCCAAGCTGGCGCAGGCGGCCATCAACGAGGGCATCGCGCTGATGGCGCTGCAAAAGCTGGACGAAGCCAAGAAGGCGCTCGCCGTGGCCCTTGCGCTCGACCCCGCCAATGCGCAGGCGTGGTACAACCTGGGTCTGGCGCAGCACGCGGGCAACGAGACGGAGGCGGCGCTCGCCAGCTTTCAGAACGTGGTGAAAATCGACGCAAGAGACGTGGACTCTTATTACTTCGAGGGCGTCTGCTATCAAGAGTTGAAGCAGTACGACAAGGCGATTGCGATTTTGCGCAAGGCGCTGGAGATCAATCCGCAGCACACCTCGTCGGAGTTTAAACTGGCGGGCGCGCTGCAACGCACTGGCAACGCGGCAGAGGCGCGGGAGCACTTCAAGATTTTCAAGCATCTGCAGGAGTCAAAGATCTCCGCGGCAATTGGATTGGTTTATGGCGAGCAGGGACATTACTCCACTGTTTTGCCGGTTATCGAGCCGGAGACGACGCAACGTACGATGATTCCGGTGAAGCTGGTGGCGAAGCCGGTGGTCACTGGAAAGATCGCGCCATTCACCACCACCGGCGGCGCTTGCAGCATGGACGTGACCGGCTCTGGCGAAATGGATCTGATCCTGATGCAATCGGGCGCGCAGGCGATCCGCGTCCTGCGCAACAAGGGGAATGGCAGCTATGAAGAGTTCGATGCTACGGCCGCTGGACTGAAGGCATCAGGTCATGCGGTGGCCTGCGCCGTGGGCGATTACGACGGCGATGGATTGAATGATCTCGCCGTGGCAATGGACGATGCCGTGCTGCTCTTCCACAATCTGGGCAAGGGCAAGTTTGAAGACGTAACTGCGGCGGCAGGCCTTCAGCCGCGCAATCATCCCACGGGCATTACCTTCGTGGACTATGACCACGACGGCGATCTCGATCTGATTTTGACTGGCTCACCACTCAAAGCTGGCGATGAGTCCAATGTTTTGTGGCGCAACAATGGCAACAAGACATTCACCGAATGGACCGAGCCAACAGGATTGGGCGGCAGCGGCAAAACGGAGTCCGCCATTCTCACCGACTTCAACAACGATCACGCGGTGGACATTGCAGTGACAAGCGATGGAACTGCGCCGTTGCTGTACGTGAATCCGCGCGAGGGAAAATATCCCACGCAGCCACTGCATGAGGATAAGAATTTGCCGCCAACAGTGGGCATTGCCGTCCTCGATTACAACAAGGACGGCTGGATGGACATTGCCGTCACTCATGCCGGCGCGCCGGGGCTGACGCTGTGGCGGAACATTGCGGGGCCGGAAAATGTTGGCCGGCGATTTGAGCGCGTCGAGTTGCCGCTTAGTGGCGCGCTGCGCGGATGGGGCCTGACGCCCATCGACATCGACAACGACGGATGGATTGATATGGCTGCGATTGTCGAGAGCAAGGCTGGTCCGCAAGTGCGCGTCTTCCGCAATCGCGGCGATGGAAGCTTTGAAGATGTGAGCCGCGCGCTGGGGCTTGACGCGGTGAGGCTGACTGCGCCGCGCGGGCTGATTGCGATGGAAGACAACGGCGCGGCGGATTTGATTGTAACGCAATTGAACGCGCCGCCGGTGCTGCTGCGCAATGTTGGCGGCAATAAAAATCACTCGGTACGTCTTGACCTGACCGGCTTTGCCGACAACAAAACCGCGCTGGGCGCGCAGGTGGAAGTCTTTGCGAGCGGCCACTGGCAGAAATGGGAAGTGGCGGGCGCATCGGGTTATCAAACGCAAAACCCTCCGCGAATACTGGTTGGACTGGGCGATGCTGAGGGCATCGACCTGCTGCGCATTCTCTGGCCCACCGGCGTCTTGCAGGACGAGATTGATCTGCCGCATCAAAAAGTGATCGCGATGAAAGAAGCGGATCGTCGCGGCAGTTCGTGCCCGGTCTTGTTCGCGTGGAACGGGCACAAGTACAAACTCGTCACGGATGTGATCGGCGCGGCGGTGGTGGGCCACTGGTTTACACCCACGCGACGCAACACACCCAACCCCGGCGAGTGGATCAAGGTGGATGGTGCGCAGCTTGCGCCGGTGAATGACAAGCTGAGTTTACGCTTTATGGAGCCGATGGAGGAGGTCAACTACATCGACCAGTTACGGCTGGTTGCGGTCGATCATCCAGAGAGTGTCGAGGTCAATCCCGATGAGCGTTTTCTTGACGATCCGCCGTTTGCATCGGGGCGCGTAGTAGCTTCGTCGGGCGCGCGGCTGCCCGTTGGCGCGTGGGATGGCGATGGCCGCGATGTGCTCAATCAACTCAGCCGCCGCGATCACATCTTTGCCGGCGGCTTCACGCCTTCGCCCTATGACGGCTTTGCAAATCTGCACACGTTGACCATGGATTTGGGCGAAGTGAAACAGGGTGGTCCATTGCGGCTGCTGATGACCGGCTATGTGAACTACTTCAGCGCGACTTCGCTCTATGCCGCATGGCAGGCGGGAGTGAAGCCCATTTCGCCGTACGCTGAAGCGCAGTTGCCGGATGGTTCCTGGCAGCGCATCGCAGACGATGTGGGCTTTCCCGCAGGCTTGGAGCGCACGATTGTTGTGGACCTGACCGGCAAATTGCCCGCGGGTGCACATCGCATTCGACTCGTCACCAATCTCGAAATCTATTGGGACCAGGCGCTCATTGATCAAAGCGTTGGCGCGGAGGCGAAAACTTCGGAGCTGCCGCTCACCTCTGCCACGCTGCATTTTCGCGGTTACCCAACGCAGATTGAAGGCGCCAGCTCCGGCGATCTCGACTATGACTATGACCGTGTGAGTCTGACGGGGCCGTTCCAGCATCAGCGCGGCAATTACACGCGCATGGGCGACGTGACGCCGCTCGTGAAGAGCATCGACGACCGCTACGTCATCTTCGGCAGCGGCGAAGAGATTGCCACCGAGTTCGACGCAACGCAACTGCCCGCGCTCCCCAGCCACTGGAAGCGCGACTACTTCTTCTACGCCAACGGATATGTGAAAGATATGGATTGGTGGGAAGCGTCGCCGTTCACCGTGGCGCAACTTCCCTTCCACGCGATGAGCGCCTATCCGTATCCAGACTCTGAGACATTTCCGCAGGACGCGCAGTCCCTGGATTATCAATTGAATTGGAATGATCGCTTCGACACGGGTGAGCCGGTGCGCGCCTATCGCTTCGACTACAAAAGTATGCCATCAACTCCCGCGGCAGACACGGCGGCGCGGCCATGAGTGATCTTGTTTTGCAGTCTGCGGTGCGGCTACTGGAGCTTTTGCGCACGCGTGAGATTTCCGTTGTGGAGTTGGCGGAAGCGCATATCGAACAAATTGCGCGGCTGAATCCGCAGTTGAATGTATTCGCGGATTTCGATGCCGAGCGTGTGCGCGCACAGGCGCGGCGGCTGGATGAGCAGACTGAGCCGCGCGGACCGCTGCATGGATTGCCGATGACAGTGAAGTCCTCGATTGCGACCGCTGGTTTCAAGTGCGAGATTGGAAGTTCGCTGCACGAGGGCGACATTCCGCGCGAAAACGCTGTCGTCGTCGCGCGACTGCGGGCTGCGGGCGCGTTGATTCTGGGCACGACCAACTGCCCGGAGTTTTTAATGGCGTACGAGACCGACAATCTGCTGCATGGGCGCACCAACAATCCCTGGGACCTGGAGCGCACACCCGGCGGATCGAGCGGCGGCGAGTCGGCGGCGATTGCGGCGGGGCTTTCTGCCGCTGGCCTGGGCAGCGACAGTGGCGGCTCGGTGCGCGTGCCGGCGCACTTCACCGGCATCTGCTCGCTCAAGCCCACGCCGGGACGCATTCCGGGCCGCGGTCATTTGCCGCCCTGCGTCGGTCCATTCTCGACGCTGGGAGCGATTGGACCGATGGCGCGCAGCATGGCCGATGTTGCGCTTCTTTTTCGCACACTCAGCGGTCAGGACGAGCTCGATCCGGTCAGCCCTCCCATTGCATTACGCGAGCCGAATCTCGATCAATTGCGCGCCAACACCATCGGCTACTTCGCGGACGACGGCCTTGTTCCCGTTACGCCGGAGACGCGCACCGCCGTGCACTCCGCGGCGGCTGCGCTGGGCAATGCGGGTTTTCGCGTCGAGCCGTTTCGTCCCGGCACACTCGAATTGCTGCGCCAGTTGTGGTGGAAGTTTTTTGTGCAGTGCGGAGCGATGTTTTATTCGCCTTCCATTCGCGGTCGCAAGCATCAACTGAGCCCTATCTTCAATGAATTCATCGACTTCTCCGAGGCTGTGCCGCAGTTGACGGCTTCTGAATTGCTCGACGCATGGGCTGAGCTGGATCTGCTGCGGGCGAAGACCCTGGCGGAGATGAGCGCATTTCCCGTGCTCCTCTGCCCGGTGGCCAGCCTTCCCGCCTTTCGCCACGGCGAGCGGAAGTGGATCATCGAGGGACACGCAGTGGAGTATTTCGATGCGGTGCGACATACGCAGTGGTTCAACGCGCTGGCCGCGCCGGCCGCGGTTGTGCCTGTATGCCAGTCGCCGGAGGGGTTGCCAATCGGCGTGCAGATTGTCGCGCGGCCCTTCCACGATGAGACCGCGCTGGGCGTTGCAGCCATTGTGGATGCGGCCTTTGGCTACCATCCGCCGCCTCGGGCGCGGTAGTTTTCTGCCAGTTGCGTCTCCACCTTTCGATGGAGGCGCGGCGCTACGGGCTTCGATAGGCTGATATTTGCCTGATTCGGAGCGTGAAAAGTGTGTAAAAGCTGGCACGAACGGTTCGCGGAATCACCCGATGTTCTGAAGAGCGCGCGGCATGAACAGACCATCGTTTCCGTGCTCGATTTGGAGATTGGCGGCGGTGACTTTGTCACCATGGCAGGGCCATGCTCGGTTGAGACCGAGTTCCAGTTGATGGCGACAGCAAACCATCTTCGCCGCGCGGGAGCGCAGATTCTGCGTGGCGGCGCCTTCAAGCCGCGCAGTTCGCCTTATGCGTTTCAGGGGCTGGGCCTTGAAGGATTGAAGATGCTCGCGCGCGCTCGCCAGCAGAGCGGCCTGGCTATTGTTACCGAAGTAGTCTCGGTAGAGGATGTGCCGATGGTGGCCGAGTACGCTGATATTCTGCAAATCGGCGCACGCAGCATGGAGAACACTGCGCTGCTGGAAGCTGCGGCGCGCTCCGGCCGACCGGTGCTGCTGAAACGCGGCATGGTGGCCACGATTGCTGACCTGCTGCGCGCGGCTCAGTTGATTCTCGACCAGGGCAACCCCAACATCATTCTCTGCGAGCGCGGCATTCGCACCTTTGAAACAGCCATGCGCAACACCTTCGACGCCGCTGCCATCGCCTTGCTCAAACAGGTTACGCATCTTCCCGTAATTGCCGATCCGAGCCACGCTGCGGGACGCAGTGATATGGTTCCGGCGCTGGCGCGCGTGGCCGTAGCCGCAGGCGCCGATGGCATGATCGTCGAAGTGCATCCCAACCCCGCCAAAGCCTGGAGCGATGGAGACCAGTCGCTCGACTTTGCCGCCTTCGATGCGATGATGGCTGCGCTCGATCCCTGGATTTCATTGCGCTCTCTGGAATTGGCGCCACGCCAGCGGAATGTTTTTTCGCGTGAGGCGGAAGATGCCCGGGCGATGGAGGTTGCTCGATGAGGTCACCAGCTGGTGTGCTGGCGATGACCGCTTCGCTTGCATTGCTGATTCTTGTATGTGGCTTTGAGGCTAATCCAGCGCACAGCTTTGGCGCGATGGCCGATGCGGACATCATCGTCACCTCCGCGCCCGTCTATCTGCCGCTTGCCGGGTTGCGTGGCGAGGAGCGATTTCCCAAAGGCGCTCAACTGCTGCTGATTCACGCGGACAAAGCTGAGCCGCTGGTGACGAGCTTTGCGGCCAGCGCAGACGCCAACATTTCCTTCGACGGCAAGACGGTTCTCTTTGCGGGCAAACAACACTCCGGCGATGCGTGGCAGATTTGGGAGTTGACGCTGGCCGATCGCTCTGTTCGCAAGGTGATCGACACCGCATCGGATGCCGTGCTTCCCTTTTATCTTCCCGGCGGGCGGATGGTCTGGGCGCAGCGCGTTTCGTGGGGCTTTCAACTCCAGTCCGCCGAGGACGGCCAACCGACTCCGCGCAAGGTGCTGAACCCGACGACCGGGCCGGGATTGCTGCCGCTCACATACACGCAAGCCAGTGCGCTGCCCGTTGATGTGCTGGCGGACGGGCGCATTCTGTTTGAAGCGGAGTATCCGCTCGGTGCGGGTGCAACTGCCGAACTTTATCTGGTGTATGCCGACGGATCGGGCGTGGAATCGTATCGCTGCGATCACGGCAAATCGCGCTGGGGCGGCAAGCAGTTAGCCAATGGCGACGTGGTCTTCACACATGGAAGTTCCCTGGCGCGCTTTACTTCGCCGCTGGCCACCGAAAGCGCGGTCAATGCGCCGCGCGGCGAGTACGCGGGCGCGATTGCCGAATTGCCATCAGGCGCGTGGCTGTTGAGCGCGCGCGCCGGCGCTGGCGGGCATTACGCTTTGGATCTGTGGAAGCCGGGCTCTTCCTCCACTTTGCGAACAGTGCTTTCCATCAGCGGCGAGGATATTGCAGAACCAATTCTGGTTACGCCACGCGCCACGCCCAAGCGCCATCCATCCGGACTGCACGATTGGACCTACGCCAATATGATGGCGCTGGATGCGCGTGAATCGCGCCAGGGCGATCTGAAGATTGCGCCTGCGTCGGTGCGCCTGGAGATGCAGGACGCCCAAGGCCGCGCGATTGTGATGGGCACGGCGCCGATTGAAAAGGATGGATCGTTTTTTGTGAAGACACCAGCCGACAAGCCGATTCGCTTTGCGCTGCTTGATGATCGCGGCGCGGTACTGCGGCAGGAACACGGCTGGTTCTGGATTCGGCGCGGTGAACAGCGCATCTGCGTGGGCTGCCATGTTGGGCCGGAGCGCGCCTCGGAGAATCGTATGCCAGATGTGCTGCTGCGCACAACAACGCCGACGGATCTCTCCGGCGTAAATCCATCGGATGCGGCACAGCAAAAATTGCCGGGAGGCAAATAGAATGTTGGTTCGCTTTCTTTTATTATTCGGTGCTGTCTCGGTGGCCACAGCTCAGACTGTTGCCCCATCTCCTGCTGCAGTTGCGCCGAATGCGCAGTTGGCCTCACCGCAGGTGATTCGCTTTGAAGACGCCACCAATCAATCAGGCATCAACTTTACACACAGCTTCGGGTCGCAGCAGTTGGGGTCACTGCTCGAAGGCACGGGAGCCGGCTGCATCTGGTTCGACTACAACAACTCCGGCCGTGAGTCTCTCTACGTGGTCAACGGGCGTCCGCTCGACGATTCGATGCATCCCTATCCGCTGAAGGTGAAACCCGATCCGCTGCCGCACAATCATCTTTATCGCAACGACGGAAACGGACGCTTTACAGATGTGACGGAGAAGTCCGGCCTCGATCCCGATTTGTACGGAATGGCCGTGACGGCTGCCGATTACGACAATGACGGCTTTATCGATCTGCTTGTGACCGGCTACGGAAAAACGATTCTCTATCACAACGACGGCAACGGACACTTTACCGATGTGACCAAGAAGGCCGGCATCAATGTGGACGGCTGGGCCATCAGCTCCACGTGGCTCGATTACGACAAGGATGGCTGCGTCGATTTGTTTGTGGGCCGTTATGTCAAGTTTGATCCCAAGTATCGCGCCTACTATGCGGCAGACAATTATCCAGGACCGCTGGACTACGAGGGCGAAACCAACAAGCTCTATCACAACAACTGCGATGGAAGCTTTAGCGATGTTACAGAGAAGTCGGGCCTCGGCTCTTACGTGGGACGCACCATGGGCGTGACGGCGGCGGACTTCGATAACGACGGCTGGGATGACATCTATGTCGCCAACGACCGCACGGAGAACTTCCTCTTTCACAACAAGCACGATGGAACCTTCGAGGAGATTGGCAACGACTCGGGCACGGCCTTCGGACAGAATGGCGAATCGACTTCGTCGATGGGCCCGGTCTTCGCGGATCTCGAAGGACGCGGAATACTCGACCTGTGGGTGACGGACGGCCACTACAACCGGTTGCTGCATAACACCGGGAAGATGAGCTTTGAAGACATTGGCGCTTCCAACGGCGTCTCGCAGACGAACGCGCAATATGTCAGTTGGGGCACGGGCATTTACGACTTCGACAACGATGGGTTGCTCGATATTCTCATCTTCCACGGCGGATTGATTCACTTATATCCGCAGGAGCACACGCTCTTTCGCGGACTCGGGAACGGGAAGTTCGCCGATGTCTCCGAATCCGCCGGCCCGGTGATCAACGCGCGCACAACGGCACGCGGAGCCTGCTTTGCCGACTACGACAATGATGGAAAGATGGATGCGTTTGTGGTGAATCTCGGCGCGAAGGGAACGCTGCTGCACAATGTTTCCACGAATACCGGCCACTGGATTGCCATCAAGCTAGTTGGCGCAATGCGGCCAGGCGACCAGAAATCTGCCCCCGGCGCTAAAGGCAAAAGCAATCGCGACGGCATCGGAGCGCGGGTTGAAGTTTTTGCTGCGGGCAAGCGGCATACAGCGGAGCGCGTGGCCGGCTCCGGTTATCTTTCACAGGATGACGAGCGCCTGCACTTTGGCTTGGGCGCTGCAACCACCATCGACAAGCTGATCGTTCACTGGCCCAACGGGCTCGAGCAGACAATGGAAAATCTCAGCGTTGATCGCGTACTCACAGTGGAAGAGCCGAAATCAGGAGAGGCAAAGTGAAGCGGCGCATGCAAATTCGATTGGGCGCGGGGTTTGCCGTTGCCGCCGCAGCGCTGCTTCTGTGCACATCTTGGAAGTGTGGGCAGGTGCGCGCGGCCGCTCAGCCCAACACGAAAATTGCTGAAGATTACGCTTCTCCGCTGGAGATGTTGTTTTCGCCTGATGGCGCGCGGCTCTACGTGCTCTGTCAGCAAAGCGAAGAAGTTCGTGTGTTGGATGCAGCCGGTTTTTCCGTAATCAAAAAGATCGCCGTGGGCCACGTGCCGCGCGGCATTTTCCTTTCTCCCAAAGGGGACCGGCTGTTTGTCACCAACTCCTGGGACGACACGCTTTCAGTCATCGACACCCGCACTTTGGCTGTGATCGCGACATGGCAGGTGGGCGCCGAACCTTCAGGCGTCGTCGAGAACCGCACCGGCACTCGGCTCTTTGTGGCCAATCGCATCTCCAGCGATGTGGCTGTGCTGGATGCCCAGAGCGGCGAGGAAGTCGGCCGCCTTGTGGCAGGCCGAGGCGCAAGCTATCTGACGCTCTCGCCGGATGGCGGACGAATTTATGTCACGCACGTTTATCCCAATCCGCCGCGCGTACTCACTGATCGAGACAATCGCATCGCACCCGAGTCGGAGATTACGGTGATCGATGCAGCGCGCGCAGTAGTGGTTGATCGTATGCCTCTACCTGCGATTGCCGGCGTCTTTCATCTTGCTTTTTCAGCCGATGGACGGCTTGGCGCAGTGGCCGAATATCATCCCAAGAATCTTGTTCCTCTGGCACACCTGGAGCACGGAGGAATCTTTGCCTATACGCTGACGATCTTTGGCGCGGATGTGGGCCAGCCGGTGGAAGTACCGCTGGATGAGTTGGAGCGCTACGCGGCGCGTCCTTTCGGCGTGGCCATCGCGCCGGACAAATTGCGCATCTATGTGAGCTGCGGCGGCTCGGAGATGGTTGCGGTCATCGATGTGCCGAAGCTGATGCGCTTCATTCATGCGCATCCTCATTCGCGGCCGGTCTCCTTCGCGCGGGATCTTGCGGCCAGCGCGAATTATGTGGTGGCGCATATACCCGTGGGCCACGATCCGCGCGGAATTGCGCTGAGCCGTGATGGAAGCAAGCTCTTCGTGGCCAATCGACTTGACGACACGATCAGCGTGATCGAGACGCGCACCAACCGTGTCACGTCCACCATCGCACTGGCGGGGCCCAAGATGGTTTCTCCGATACGCAACGGCGAGCAGACTTTTTATACGGCACGCTACGGATTTCAAGGGCAGATCGGCTGCGCCAACTGCCACATCGACTCTACCTTCGACGGCATTCAATGGAACCTTGAGCCGGATGGATTTGGCCGCAACATTGTGGACAACAAGCTGATTGAGGGCATCAAGGACACCGCGCCTTACAAGTGGAACGGCGGCAATCCGAACATTCCCACCGAGTGCGGCCCGCGCACGGAAAAATACTTCTGGCGCTCGGAGAACTACGATGATTTGACGCTTGCGGATCTGAGCATTTACATTCGCAGCTTGCCGCCGCGGCCCAATCGCTGGCGGCAGGCTAACGGCCAACTGACACCGGCTCAGGAGCGCGGCAAGACGATTTTTGAGCGCGCTGTGGACAAATTCCAGAAGCCGATTCCAGAATCCAACCGGTGCTCTTATTGCCACAGCGGACCGAATGGCACCAACCATAAATTGTTTGATGTGGGAACGCGCCGGCCCAACGATAACACCAATATGCTGAAGTCTTCGCAGTTGACCAATATCGCGCTCACCGCGCCCTACCTGCACGACGGCTCGGCGCACACCCTTGAAGAGATATGGACAGTCTTTAACCCCGACGACAAGCATGGGCGCACCAACGACCTGACCAAGGATGAACTCAACGATCTGATCGAGTATCTGAAGACACGATGAAAGGGTGGCGATGAGAATGACGACCTTCAAGGCTCTCTCGATGTGCGCAGTCTTGGCAGCCCTCACGTCCTTAGCGGTGGCCGTGCCGCTGCCTCAAGCAGCAGCGCAAAAACCGCATGACGCGCAAGCGGTGCCTGCCACGCCGCTGGTGCTGCCGCGCTTCCGCTTTGAGAACTTCACCACCGCCAACGGGCTGCCTGACAATCATGTGTACTCGGTGCTGGTGGATGGAAACCGCATTTGGGCAGGCACGGATAATGGGCTTGGACTTTACGAAAATGGCAAGTGGAAGACCTATACAACCGCGGATGGACTGGCGCATCGCGCCGTGCTTTCGCTGGCGCTTGACAAGCGCACCGGCGACGTGTGGGCCGGAACGATGGGCGGATTGAGTCGCATCTCAGGCGGGCGCATTGACAGCTTCACGCAGCTGACATCGGGACTGAGCAACGACGTGGTCTACGGAGTCAGCGTGGAAGGCGAAAATGTGTGGATCGCCACGGCCGCCGGCGGGTGCAAGCTGAATACGCGCACCATGCAGTGGTCACTCTACAACGAGCGCAACACGCCCATGATCGAGATCTGGGTTTACGGTGTTTCCGCCGCGCCTGACAAGGTTTATTACGCGGTGTGGGGCAGCGGGCTTCTCGAATACACACAGAAGACCGGACGATGGGACAAGTACGACGATCCGGACGGCGAAAACGAGATTGTGCTCTTCAAGGACCAGGGGTTGATCCACGAGATTGTCACTTCTGTCAGCTATGTTGACAATATTGTTTGGGCCGCGACCTACTTTGGCGCTAGCCGCTATGATGGCCGCTATTGGCATAACTTCCTGGTAAAAGACAGCGGACTTCCCTCGAACTTCATCAACTTTATCAAGGGCGTCGACGCCAGGCGCGCCTGGTTCTGCACTGACAAGGGGCTGGCCTACTACGACGGCGTGAACTGGGCCGTCTATGCGCCGTCGCTCAAGAACGGCAAGCCGGAGATGACGGTGCGCGACGCCGCGGGCAAAGTTACTCAGGTTGCCGTGACCAGCGCGCCCGCCCACAACTATGTTCTTGGCATCGACTTTCAAGGCGACGACATATGGGTCGCCACCGCGAAGGGATTGAGCCATGGAATTCGCACCCAATAAGGAGCTATTGCCATGAATGCATTTGCAGAAATAGTTGAGACCATTGCACACGCGCCCGCGCACACACCGATTGAGCGGCGCGCCATCACCAACCACGGCGTTCTCAACGAAGCCTTTCACTATGCCAAGCCGAGTTCCTTTTCGCGCGGCATCCGGATTGATTTGAACGGCATTACGGTTCTGATTATCTCCGGCACTGCCTCCATCGACGAGAATGGCGTCAGCGTTCACATCGGCGATTTCCCCGCGCAACTGAAGCGCACCTTCGAGAACATTACCGGCCTGCTGGCCAGCGAAGGCGCAACGTGGAAGGACATTGTGAAGACCAGTTGTTATCTGCGCGACATCGACCGCGACTACGATGTCTTCAACAATATTCGCACCGCCTTCTACAAGGAGCAGGGGCTTGATCCAGTGCCCGCCTCCATCGGCATCCAGGCGCATCTTTGCCGCCCGGAACTGCTGGTGGAAATTGAAGCGCTTGCCATCTTTCGCACCGATCAATCCAGCAGCAAGGAGTAGCTCTTATGCGCAAGGGATGGTTGTTGGCCGCGGTTTGCCTATTGGTCGCGTACAGCGCGACGAATCTCGCCGCGCAGTACGCGGATAATGACGTCAACTCGCTCGCTGCGCAGAATGCTGCTCCGGTGAAGGTGACGGGCACCGGCACGTGCTCTTGCGGTGCGCATCCGCCCGCGCCGCCGCGGGACCGCGTGGTGACGCCCTATGCGGGCGAGCCGGTCGATTTGAGCCCATACGCCAAATTTTCCACGCCATACGACCTCAACTACACGCATCCCAACATCTACTCCGGCGCCGGGCGCGACATTCCAGAGCCGAAGAACCTGACGGAAGTCCGCATCGGATTCATGGGGCCGATCGAGCACAATCCGGATTCATTTTTTGGCTTGCGCATGTTGCACGGCGCGCAGTTGGCAATCGAGGAGGCCAATGCCCATGGCGGCTACGGCGGCAAGCCCTTCAAGCTGATGCTGCACAACGACTATGACAACTGGCAGGCGAAGGCGGTCTACGGCGACGACCGTCCCACCGACCCGGCGATCTGGGGTTCATCGTCGAATGAAGCCGTGAAGATGATCTACGATGATCGGGATTGGGCTATCTTCGGCTCCATCAGCTCCGAGACCACGCACATCATGTTGCGCGTGGCTCTGCGCGCGGAGATTCCCATTATCAACTCGGCCTCGACCGATCCTACCATTCCGGAGACCTATATTCCTTGGTACTTCACCGACCTGCAGGATGACCGCGTACAAACATTTACCCTGGCGAGGCGGATCTTCACTGAATTGGGTTTGAAGCGTCCGGCGATTCTTCGCGTGAACAATCGCTATGGCCGTCTTGGCGTTCCCAAGTTTCGTGATGCTTCGCGCCGGCTGGGGCACCCGGTGGTGATTGAGCAAAAGTTCCTTCCCGGCGATACTGATTTTTCAAAACCGCTGCAGGTGATTCGCTCTTCGCGCGCCGACGCCATTGTGCTGTGGGCCGATGAGACACAGGCGGCTCTGATCCTCAAGCAAATGCGCGCTGCGGGAATGAAGCAACGCGTCTTCGGGTCCTACCGCACGCTGGGACCAACGCTGCTGGCTGAAGCAGGCGATGCCGCTGAGGGATTCGAAGCGGTCTTTCCCTACGATCCCACGCGCAATGATCCGCGCTGGCTTGACTTCAATCAGCACTTTGAAGCTCGCTTCCACGAGAAGCCGGAGCAATTTGCATCGCTGGCCTATGACGCGATGAATGCGCTGCTGGATTCGATTTGCAAAGCGGGATTGAATCGCGCCAGGATTCACGACGCGCTGGCCAACATCGAAGAGTACGATGGCGTGACCGGACACATGGTCTTCGATCCCAATCAGAAGAATGTCTCACCCATGTACCTCGGCACGGTGCATCACGGATCGATTACATATCGCGTTGCAGCTATGGATAAATCCCCTGCAGTGGGGCCAATTTCTTCAATCTCGCCGCAAGCTCCAGAGGTGCCTTATGCGCGCGTTGGAGAAGATGGCGTGAGCTATGCAGGGCCGCATCGCGCGGAGATCGCGGGGCGTGTGCGCGTGGTTCTCTTTGGGCCGAAGGCAAATGAAGTTGCTCAGTCACCGGAGATGCGCGCGGAATTGGCGGCGGGCGCGGCGCAGGGCGGGGCGTTGACGCTGCTGCCTGTTGCCAGCGACCAGAACTGGGGCGCGGCATCAACGCAACTGGTTCATGCGCTCATGGACGAGCACGCGCTGGCTATCATCGCGTTTGATCGCGACTCTGCTCACCTGGCCGAGCAACTGGCGCTCAAGGCATTTGTTCCGGTGATTGCGCTGGCTGCCGACAAGACACTGACTTCGACGAATATCCCGTGGATCTTCCGCTTGCAGCCGGAGACGAAGCCTGCCGGGGCGCTACGAATATTGGAAGCTGCGGTTGCCCGCAGCGCCGCAAATCCAGAGCGCCTGCGCAGTGTGCTGGCTTCTGGCGATGATCTTGCGGGCATCGCGTTTCTGCCTACCGGCGAGCCTCGCGCGCGCAACTGATCTTTACTCTTCGCGCAGTTCGTAGGGAAGGCCGAAGCGCCCAATCTGTATCAATGCCTTCTCCGAGGGGGGCCAGATGCGCAGGCTCTCTACACGGCTCGATCCAGCTATGCGATGCGCCTCCGCTGTGCCCACCAGCGCGCCTGTAGCGGCCTGGTAGAAGTGGACGCTCAGTGCATCCCCGGCCGGTGAGCGGTCCCAGCCAAAAACATATTCTCCGGGTCTGAGCGCCACGCCGCCGATGCGCACCGGCGATTGCACAATCAGGTAATGCGAATACTTCCCTTCCGCGGAGTAGCCGGCCGTCAGCAGCACGACACCGGCGATGAAGCGGCCGCGGGTATTCACAATGCCGGAGGCTGTGCGCATCTCGGTTTCAATATGCTCCTTTTCTACCGGCGCGCGCGCGGGCAGCAGCGATGCAAGCTCCGCATCGCTAGCTTGGCGCCACGCAGTTTTCTGCGCCTGCGCTGGCGTCTGCAATAGCAGCAGAAAGATTCCTGAAAGAAGAACTTTTTTCATCATATTGTTGTTCATAGCATCGGCTTTCTCAGGGATTCGAGGGTAACGATGCCGCGCTGAATGGCGGCTGTTGCGGCCTGCGTGCGGTCGGTGACGCCGAGCTTGCCCAGCAAGCTGTTGATGTGCGTTTTCACCGTGGCCTCTGAAATCTCCAGCTCGGTTGCGATCTCCTTGTTGCTCTTGCCGCGCACAATCTGCTCCAGCACATCGAATTCGCGCGGCGTCAGCTCTTCCGTGCCAATGCGCTCTGCCAGCTTGGCGGCAATCGCCGCGGGGATGTGCGATTTGCCCGCGTGAACCGCGCGAATGGTCGCGATCAATTCCTCCGATGTCATGCCTTTCAGAAGATATGAGCGCGCCCCGGCCTGTAATGCGCGATATATATCTTCATCGCCGTCATACGTCGTCAGCACAATGAAGCGCGCGTGCGGTGTCTCCATGCGTATGCGCTCGATCACCTCGACGCCGCTCAGCCGCGGCAGGCGCAAATCGATCAGCGTGATGGCTGGCTGATGCTTGCGAAACTGCGCAATGGCCTCAACGCCATCCGCAGCCTCGCCCACCACTTCCAGACCCTCCACCACGTTGAGCAGCGCAACCAAACCCTGACGCACCACGTGGTGATCTTCCACAACCAGTATGCGAATCGATTCCTTGTTCACTGTTGCTCCTTCGTCTGCTCGCGGGTGTCGCGTGGCGCCGTCGCAGACAACCGCACCGTGGTTCCAGCTCCCGGCTCGCTCGTCACTTCAAGCCTTCCGCCAATAGCAGCGGCGCGCTCTCTCATCCCGGTGAGTCCGTAGTGGCCCGGCGACGACGCAAGCTCTGCGCCCACCTCAAAGCCGCGGCCATCGTCGCGCACCTCCAGAACAATCTCTTCCCGCCCATACTCCAACTGCACTGACAGATGCCGCGCCTGGGCGTGCTTGCTCACATTGTGGATGGCCTCCTGCGCAACGCGGAGAAATTCGCGCTCGGTCTCCGCAGGCATGGGCCGGTACGCGCCAAAGAGGCTGAACTTCACCTGCAATCCGTGATGGCCTTCGGCTTCAACAATGCGGCGCATGCGAACCGGCAGTGTGCTTTCTCCCGAGTCTTGCGAACGCAGCGCCCAAATCGACTGCCGCGCCTCGGCCAGTCCCTCGCGCACGTAGCCTCGCGTCAGGTCCAGATGCTTTTGGGCGGCCTCAGCTTTGTTCATGCGCAGAAGCTCGCTGAGCAGCTCCAACTGTACTGAGATGCCCACGTAGCCCTGAGCCAGCGTGTCGTGAATCTCGCGTGCGATGCGATTGCGCTCTCCGAGAACGGCGCGGAACTCGCCTTCGGCGCGGCGCAGACGCAGCCTGAGCAGAAGCGCAACCAGGCCCACCGCAACCAACAGCAGCAACGCATAAAACCAAACAGTTTGATAGAAGTGAGGACGCAGCTCAAAAGTGAGCGCCGCGCCTTCGGTGTTCCACACGCCGTCGTTGTTGGCCGCCTGTACACGAAAGGTATAGCGTCCCGGTTTGATGTTCGTGTAGTACGCAGTGCGCCGCGCTCCGGCCTCGGTCCAGCCCTTGTCGAAGCCCTCCAGCATATAGCGATAGCGCACCTTCTGCGGCGCGGTAAAGCTCAATCCCGCGTAGTCGAATTGAAAATGCACATGACCAGCCTCGATGCGCACGACTGAGCCAGCCGCGCGCAAGGCGTACGCAACGTCGTCCACGCTGAATCGCTCCAGCGCCACCGGCGGCGGAATGGCGTTCACGGGGAAGTGCGCGGGGTCCACTTCCACCAGCCCTTTGGGCGTGGCAAACCACAAGTAGCCGTCGCGCGAACGCCACGCTGACGGATGGCTATTGGTAGCCGTCTCGCGACTGCGCAGCCCGTCTGCCGCGCCAAAGTCAATCCATTGCGAGCAGCCCGCCTCCTTCATTACGCTGCCCGCGCAGTCGCAGCGAGCGATTCCTTTCGCGGTGGCAAACCACAGATGACCGTAGTTGTCATCGAGAATGGCGTGGATAGTGCTTTGATTCAGGCCGTTGTGCATCGCCGCGGTGAAGCGCTGCCCATTCCACATATTCCAGCCGTGGTCTTGCGTTCCGATCAGCAATGTTCCATCGGCGCGCGGCAGCAGCGCGGTAATCACGTTGCTCGATAGTCCATTGGCCGTGGTGTAATTCACAATCCTGCCGCCGCTCAACCGCGACAACCCGGCCAATGTCGCCACCCATAAATCACCGTTGACATCGCGCGCCATCGCGCCCACCAAGTCGCTGCCCAATCCGTTCGCCTGCGTAAAGGTCTCCATACGCGCGCTGAGCGAGCGGCCCGCCCAGTGCGTCAGTCCGCGCCGCGTGCCAATCCACAACGAGCCGTCGGCGTCGGTCAGCAGCGAGCGAATGAAGTCGTCGGGCAAGCCATCCGCCGATGTAAACGCGTCAATCTTGCCCGCGCGAATGCGGTTGAGTCCATCCGGCGTTCCCACCCACAGGTCGCCGTTGACGGCCGCGGCCAGCGAGAGAATCACATCGCTCAGCAGGCCGTTACGCACCGTGTACGTCTTCACCGCGCCGCGCCGCATCGCATTCAGCCCACCGCCATTTGTCCCCACCCATAGCGTGCCCGCATTGTCTTCGACCACTGCGGTCGTATTGTCAGAGGAAAGCCCTTCGCGCGCGCCCAGGTTGCGGAAGCGCTGATCGCGCAGAATGTGCAGCCCGCCGGTCTCCGTGCCCACCCACAGATTTCCCTCGTGGTCTTCCATGATCGCGAGCACACTCGCCGCCGCCAGCGGATCCGTCACCGGCAGCCGTTCGAGCTTTCCTTGAACCCATCTCGCCAGCCCGCCATTCGTGCCAATCCACAAGCTGCCTTCGCGGTCAGCAAAGACGACCTGGATGCGGCTACCGGGTAATTCGTGACCTACGGTCAGCGCTCGATTGAAATTTGCAATAGAAACTGTGGTATTGCTATAGACGACTTTCTTCCCGTTCGCAAACGATGCTGCAATGGTATTTTCTTCACTCGTGTTGTCAGGCTTAACCGCTCCTACCAGGAAGCGATCACCCGCCAGCCGCGCCCATCCTTCATTTGTATTCGCCCACAATGCGCCGCTCTCATCAACTCCGTACAGCTCAAGAATTCCATTTCCCGGCAATCCATCCTTCGTGGTGAATGCCGTCACCACGCCATCCTTCCAGCGCGCCAGCCCTTCGCTCGTCCCAATCCACAGCGCGCCGTCGCGCGTCTCCAGCAGGCAGCGCACATCGGCTCCCGGCAGCGCCGGCGTCGAACTCTTGTCGAAGACCGCAAAGCTGTTGCCGTCAAAGCGGACCAGCCCTACCTCGGTTCCCAGCCAGATGAAACCATCCCGTGTCTGCACCAGCGATTGCACGGTATTCTGCGGCAAGCCGTTCTCCATCCCCCACGCCTGGCGCCCGTAGTTGGCCAACGGCGTGGTTGGCTCCAGCGCAAGGCCGCGCAAACAGCAGCAGAGCAGCAACGCCGCGCAGAGCAGTAGTGGATGCGGCCATCTACGCAGGGATTGCGTGAAGATGGATGGTTGCCGCGTCAGCCTGCGCATATTCTTTCCTTCGCCTCCCGGAGGGAGGTAACAAAAATAGCCTAGGGTGAAACCCTGGGAATACGCTGCAAAATGAAGAATCCGCCCCGTAGGGGCGGGCCGAAGCCAAGCCCACAACCCGCGCCGTGCAGCCTTCGAGTTAGCCACTTTCGCAGATACGAAATCGGGCGCACTCCGCAATCGCTCTTCCTCCGGCGCAAATTCCACGCACCTCTACAGTAATTGAGTCAGGCAGACGCCATCCCAACTATTGCAAGAAAGACTATCGCCGGACTCCACCTTTTGATGGAGTCCAGGCTCACCCATTTGGTTCAAGACACGCCGTTTAGCTGGAGGTACTCTTTGAATACCTCCTGAACCAAGATCTTCGGGTGGCGGCCTATTCGCGGGGCAGCCACCCGATTCATTTTTTGCAGGCCAGTTCCTTACTGCTTGCCCGCCGCCGCGCAGAGCGCGCCGCCGCAGAGGGTTCCGGTGATTCCCTGCCCTTCAGTGATGGTGTAAATGCGATCCACCGCGGGCAGCTTCACCCGCTCCACCGCGCCGGAGGGCCAGTGAATCTCCGCTGTTCCCGCATCAGTTGCGTCACCCAGCCCGAAGTGCGGCCTACGGTCGTTGGACGAAATATAGCTGCCACTACTCAGCACATCCCGGCGCATGCGCATTCCGTTGGCCTCCAGATAAACTGTGGCGCAGGTCGCGTCGCGCGGGCTTTTTGCTCCGCCCACGAGCTTCATCTCCACCCAGTGATGATGGTCCGGGTTCACATTCCTCAGCAACACCGGCGGCCCGTCCATCACATTGATCACCACGTCGATCTTGCCGTCGTTGAAGAGGTCGCCAAAGGCCGCGCCGCGCGCCGGAACCACCACCGCCAGCCCCGTTCCCTTCACCGCCGGAACAAGCTCGAACTTGCGCTCCTTGCCAGCCGGCACGTTATGAAAGAGCAGCGGCCGCTCAGCAAAGCTCGTGCCCCACTCGTGCTGGTCGGCTTCAGGGTAGACATGGCCGTTCACCATGAAGAGATCGAGCCAGCCGTCGTTATCATAATCGATGAAGGCATCGCCCCAGCCCACAAACGGAATCGTCGCCTGCGCCACGCCAGCCTGGTAACTCACATCGGTAAAGCTGGCGTCGCCATCATTGTGGTAGAGAACTTTGTAGTCGTCGCCGAAGTCGGTGACAAAAAAATCCACCTGGCCGTTGTTCTCGTAATCGCCGGCGGCAATGCCCATCGAAGCAATTTCGCGCCCGGATTCATTCAGCGCAAAGCCGGACGCGTAGCTCTGATCGTCGAAGGTGCCGTTGCCCTTGTTGATGTAAAGATAGTTGGGCGTCGAATCATTGCCCACCAGCAGGTCCGGCCTGCCGTTGCCGTTCAGGCTCATGAAAATTGGTGTAAATCCGTAGGCGCGGTCCTTATCTTCCACCCCGGCCTTCACCGTCACGTCGGTAAAGGTGCCGTCGCCGTTGTTGTGGAAGAGATGGTCCGGCTCGCCCTGCAACCCGCGCGGCCCGCAATTCACCGTCACACCGCGATACTGGCAGTTGGAGTAGCCCGCCGCCTTGCTCCCCGCAATCGGCATATTGTCGCGGTCAAAGTGAACATAGCCAGTCACGTACAAATCCAGCAGCCCGTCGCCGTCATAGTCGCCCCAGGTGGATCCCGGCGACCAGTTGCCCAGCGCCACGCCCGCATTTTCGGCCACGTCGGTAAAGGTTCCGTCGTGATTGTTGTGGTAGAGCCGGTTCTTGCCGTAGTTGCCCACGTAGATATCCGGCCAGCCGTCGTTGTCGTAGTCGGCCACGCTCACCCCGTAGCCCCAGCGGTCGTTGGTCACACCGGCTCTGGCCGCTACATCGGTAAAGGTGCCGTCGCGGTTGTTGTGGAAGAGAGCCGCGTGCGGCGGAGTCTCATGGCCGTCCAGCGCGTTGAAGGTAGAGCCATTCACCAGATAAATATCGAGCCAGCCATCGTTGTTGGTGTCGATAAGCGCCACGCCCGAGCCGTTTGTCTCCACAATAAACTGCTTGGCCGGCGCGCCCATCTTGTGCCGCCAGCCCGCCAGCCCCGCGGCTTTGGTCACATCCTCAAAGATCACCGGGCCGCTGGCGACGAATCCGCCCGCGGTGATGGGACGCTTCTCGGCATCGTAGACCGCGGCCGCTCCCAAGCCGCCGGCGATGCCGCCCATCCCCTGTTGCGTTTTGGCGGGCGCGGGCTGCGGCGGCGGCGCTTGCGCGCGCGAGGCACAGGGTGAAAAAACAGCGGCGATAAAAACAATCAATATGAGTCCGCGAACAGGCTGCAACGAATCTCCCCCACGGTTTGCAGTGTATCGCAACGGGCGCATTCATCGCGGCCTGTCGCGCAACGGAGAAGGGATTGCTAGTGCAGATCAACGGAGAATAATTTCTGTGTACCCCATTCCGGGGTCCCCACGGACTGGTCTTGGTCCGTGGGGTGGATGCCCCGCCTTTTTGGGGTCGAGAGACTATGTACTTTGACCTTCTACTCAGAAGGAGAGCGCCGCCTGGAAGAAGATGCGCCGCGCCGAAGCTCCCGAGGAGAAGATGCCGCCGGCTAGACTGGTTGACTTTCCAAACAGACTGCCTGGGCCGTTGATTCCCGTGCTTGAGTTCGGAGTGGGGATCACCGTGCCGCTGGGTTGTCCGTAGTCGATGTCGTTGAAGAGGTTCATCGCCTGGGCGCTGAAGTTGAGCGAGTATTTGTGGCCGGTGTTGTTGCTTCCGCCCATCGGTCCGCCCGGACCTCCGCCCCCCGGGCCGCCGCGGCCACCGCCGCCGCCGAAGCCGCCGGGGCCAAAGCCACCGCGACCACCACCCGGAGGCATACCGCTCATGCCATTCTGGGCGGCTGACGCGAGCTTGGGACCGAGGCCCCAGGAACGGCTGATGCGCAGGTTCACGGCCACCGCCGCCGGACCATTGGCCATGTTGATGGGAAGAAGAGTATCACCCGCCGCGGGAGTGGTGTTGAGACAACCGAAGGTGGTTTGCACATATTGCATTGAAGCGCCCCCGGAGCAATCGGACGAATCCACCAGCGACGGACGGTCATTGAAGTAGTTGTCGCCAGTCAGGTCGTTGCCGGTGACGATGTTGTAAGGACGGCCGGCCTGCGCAATGAGGAAGGGGTTGAAGCTGATGCCCCAAGGACCGGTATAGTTGCCCATCAGGAAGAGCATCTGGCGCGAGGCAAAGCTGGCCCGGCCGTAATTCTCCTTCAGATTGTAGGAGTTGGAAGCCGTGCCGGTGTCGGAGTTGGCCGCAGTCACGTTGTAGAAGCCCATCACATTGAAGTTGGGTGTGAAGCGGGCGTTGATGTTCACAATCAACTGGTTCTGCTTGAAGACTGCTTCGGAATCAAACTGGTTGACGATGCCGAGAGCTGGATTGGGCCGAATTCCGGTCAGCGTTGTGCTGCCGAACTGAAAGGTTCCCGGTTCAAAGGCATTCGAGTCGCGCGTAGCCATTTGGTGAATGCCGTAAGAGTGCATATAGGTGGCCGTGAGCGTCGTGGTCTTGGTCAATTGGCGCTCCAGACTGGCCGTGGCCTGCTCGGTGTAGGGCGAATGGTAACTGGGTGTGATCTGGTCGATGGTGGCTGTAGAGGCCGTGCCGGTGCCGCAAGTGGAAAGGTTGAGAGCGCCCAGGCTGGTCGGATCGAAGCAGGTTGGATTATTGATGGTGGTCTGCGTTTGGCTGCCGGGGCCGCCGCTGAAGCGCACCAGCGACATTTCGCTGCCCAGTCCGAAGCGGTCATAGAAGAGACCAAAGCCGGCGCGCAACACGGTCTTTGCCTGTTTCTTGTCCTTGTGGCCGTCAAGGGCATAGGCGATGGCCACGCGAGGCGCCCAGTCGTCGTGATCCTTGACATGGTTCTGCGACTCCCAGCGAAGGCCGCCGGAGAGGGTCAGAAAGGGATTGAACTTCCAGTCGTCCTGCACAAAGATCGCCGCGTCAAAGACATTGGCGGTGGCGCCGGCAGCCCCAGTGGTGTAACCCATCCTGATGGGCGCGTTGGTTGTCCCGCAGACGGTTGAGCCGGCGGGTGCGTTCGCCGGGCAAGCGGTTCCGCTGGTAAGCAGGTTGAGCGCGCCCGTGTAATTGGCTGGCGTATCAAAGGTAAAGCTGCCATTGAAGCCCGCATCGGTCGAGTTCGCGTCGCGATTGTCGCGCAGCCGTGTGCCGAACTTGATAGCGTGCGCGCCCGCGGTCATCGTGGTGATGTTTTGCAGCTCCAGGTGATCGGTATGGTCGTGGGAGTTCTGGCCGCCTGAGCCGCCGGTGGATAAATCACCCTCGACCGAGATCTCAGGAGCGGTGCTGACAGGTGTGGTGGTAGACACATCGCGCAGATACTGGAAGCGAGTCTCGTTGACGATGTGTTCGCTGATAATCTCGGAGTCGCTCACCTGGACGGTGTTTTCAATCGAGGTGGACGAACTGGAGAGTGAGGGCATCGAAGTGGAGCCGATGTTGCCGCTCTCACTGTTGCGGAAGAACTGGTAGCGCAGGGTGAGGGTGTTCTTCTGTCCCAGTTGCAGATCAAGGCGCGGAGAGATGTTGGTGTGCGTCTGCGGACTAAAGAGGCTGCCGGAGACGGGATTGGAGGAGATGGCATAGACATTGGTGGCCGCATCCAGAATTGGCGCCTGCTTCAGCGTATAGACGCTGTCATTCTGGTTGTTGCGCTGCTCCACACTGATGAAGAAGGAAGCCGTTTTGGAGAGCGAACCATTCAGGGTTCCGTTAACCTGGTAGCTGTGGTACGCGGGCATATTCTGCGTGAAGGGATTGCCGGTATTAAAGACGTTGTCGTTGCCCTGCGCAAAGAAGCGGCCGTGCAGTTGGTCGGTGCCGGGCTTGGTGAGAATTTCAATGCGGCCATATCCCAGCCGGTCGAATTCGGCGGAGAAGGGATTCTGGTTGATGCGAATCTCGCGGATTGCCGACTTGGGAGGCAGTTGCCCGCCGTTGAAGCCGTCAATGTAGATCTGGCCACCGTTCGGTCCCGCCGAGGGTCCGGCCAGGGCCGTCAATTCGTTGGACAACTCATCGGGGTCATCGGAGAGCGCATCGAGGTCCTTGCCTTTGAGAACTATGGCGCTGGCGTTCCCGCCGGCCTCGACGCTGACCGTGGGCGAGTCGTCGGTGACGGTTACGCTCTGCTGCTCGACCTCAAGGGCCATGGAGATGTCGACGCGCTTTGCCTGGCCGGCGGCAAGCGGAATCGCGGGCGAGTTAAACGGAGCGAAACCGGGGTAAGTGGCGCGCAAAATGTAACTGCCGGAGGGCAGATTGGCAACTCTGTAAGCGCCGCTTGCGTCCGAGGTCGCGGTGGCCACAACGGCTCCGGCCGGCGTGGTAATGGTAATCACCGCTCCCGGAATCAGCGCGCCCTCCGGGTCGGCAATGTTTCCGCGCAGGGCTGCCGTGGTGGCGGGAGCCGCTGGCGCGGCGGTGACCGTGTTGACCGCTGACGCTGAAGGCGCCGCCGGCGCTGGAGTTTGTGCCTGCGCCACGGCCACGCTGGCCGTGCTCAACGTCAGGGCAATTAGAAGATGTGTGAAGCTATGCAGTTTTGAATACACGATTCCCTCGCTTGTTTCCGCTGGTTGTTTGAATGACTACTGGGCCACGTCCGCCGCGCCCGCGCCGGTGCTCATGCTCCAATTGGAGAGCAGGTCCTGGGCAGCGGGCGCCTCGAGCAGCGGCTCGACGCCCGCCATCAATGAAATGGCCGTAACCTCGGTTGTTCCGTCGGTGGATACCACCATTACCGCTTCGCCTTTTTTCAAATCCGCAAATTGAATGGCTGGAGCGCGGCTCAACATCTGCTGCGGGTCCATGGCAGCAGCACCGGCTGCACCGCCATTTTGTCCAGCGCCCGCCCACTGACCGCCCTGACCAGCAGCGCCGCCGGGCCTTTGTGCTGCGCTGCCAGACCTTTGTGCTGCGCCGCCGGTCGGCGTCGCGGAGGCTCCTGCCGTTGCCGATGGAAGTCTACCGCTCCATCCGCCCGGGCCGCCGATAGAGGTTCCCTTCAGCCGAATGGCGAGCATCTGCGCCATGCGATCAGGCAAGCGCCGTATCTGAGTATCCGCCGGAATGTGAATAGTAACGAGCTTCTTCGTCGCAAGGTCCTTGGTCACCAGCGTCAAGGTAGCCGCATCCAGAGAAGCGATGGTTCCCGATATATTGCGGAAGCTTCCCGATACCACTTCTTCCGCATCCATCTGGGTTCCGTCCGCGTTTTTTGCGCCTCGCGCACGCAACTGGTCGCCCACGTGAATTGCATCGATAGGCGCCAACTGCGCATCGTCATAGCGCACCGAGGCTGCGGCATAACGCTTGAGGATCGTTGACTTGACGGTGTGCACGGTGATTGTCTTGGCCGTTGTGCCGGCGCCACTGGTTAACACAATGACGCCCGCCGGAGCATCCACGCTCTTCACCAACCCGCCCACACCGCGCTTTTGCCAGTCCTCGCGGTCTCTCTGCTGCTTGGCCGCCAAGTCTTCCTGTTTGACGGCGATAATCTGCAAGGCCTGCGTGGGAGCGCTGGGATCGAGCTTGACCAGCGCGCGGTCTCCCACGGCCAGATCGCTGAACTGAATCGCCGCCGCCGTGCTCAGATCTTTTTGGCCGGGAGCGATGCGCTTGAGGACCGCCGCCGCCGGAACCTCGACCTGTACGGTCTGGCCTGCATCGGTCTTCACCGTCAGCGTATCGCCATTGATGGCGGTAATGGTTCCCACAATCCGCGCGGAGGCTGGCGAGCCGGCAGCAGGCGCCTGCGCGCCAGCCGCGAACCCAGCCGCCAGAAAACCGATCAGCAGCGCTGAGACAACAGAAATGTGAATCTTCATCTTGATCTTCATCAGCCAATCTCCACGGACCCATACCGCTTGAGTTTTCGGGATGCTCAATCTCATCCCTGCTTCGGTAGACGAGACAGGCCGCCAAAAGGTTGAAAGGAGATTCCACAAGGTGAAGGCGTTGCCGTAAAACTCAAGGATTCAGCAAAATCTGTGTTTGAGCCGCTCCCCGCTGCTAAAATCACTTGAGAGCTGTCATCATGAGCGTAAGCGCCCTTTATCCCGGCACCTTCGACCCGCCCACGAACGGGCACATCGACCTGATCCAGCGCGGGGCCAAGCTCTTTGACCACCTGATTGTCGCCATTCTCAACAATCCCGACAAGAATCCCCTCTTCTCGGTCGAAGAACGCGTGGAGATGCTGAAGGAATCGACGGCCATGCTGAGCAACGTCTCGGTAGCCACCTTCGACGGGCTGATGGTGGAGTTTGCGCGCCAGCAAGGCGCCTCGGCGGTGCTGCGCGGCATCCGCGCCATCAGCGACTACGAGTACGAGTTTCAGATGGCGCTGATGAATCGCCGCTTGGCCCCGGAGATCGAGACAGTCTTTCTGCAACCCGCCGGCCGCTACTCGTTTGTCAGCTCGCGCATGCTGAAGGAGGTCTTCAGCTTTGGTGGCGACGTCAGCGGCCTTGTCCCGCCCAACGTGCTCAAACGTCTGCGCGACCGCATGGGCGCGAGCTGACGGCTGAATCCCAGGTCTCAGAATCAAATCCTGGGCAACCTGGAGCCGTGAACGGTAGATTGAGGAACGCAGGGAATCGTCTCGGCACCTACCGCGCCAATCCCAACTAGGTTCACAGCCCGCAAGGTTTCGTCACCAGATCAGGGTTTTCGGTAATGGTCTGAGTACTGCCATTCCATTGCAGGTAAACAACGCCCTTGAGCCACGCCGGATAGTAAGTAAATACTGGCCCGGAGGTAACACATACCGTGCTTGGGAGTTGATAGCCGGCGGAACCAGCCCCGCTCGCCGATGGTTGAAGGTCATAGATCGCAGAGGGATTTGTCAGCGTTTGCGTATTCGCGTTGTATCCCATACAGGCCGTCGTGTTGGTAAATCCACTGCAGTTGGGCACCCCGCTTCGATTACTAACAAGATCGCCTGGATTATTAAAAGCCGGACTCGTGTAGTAGTTGGTTCCAAGCTCCGCTGCCGTCCCAAATGATACAGCTCCATACGGTGCGCTGGATGGCGCGCACGCGTTGCCATTGCATGAAGTCACAATTCCGCTAAAGTAGTTCTCGCTGCCGCTTCCGCCAACTGTTACGTTGGTATAATTGCCTCCGAGATTGAACGCAAACACATATCCGTTGGAGCTGACGCCTCCCGGCCACTGCTGATTTTCCTGAACGAGATTATCCTGGATGGTCAAGCCTCCCCATATCGTGTTCAAGGATTGGCTGTTCTGGACGTTAATGTCGCCAATGGCCCAGTCCGATGCATTCAACTGACCGCTGCCGTAGAGCGTGTTATTGAGAATGAACGCTGTAGCGGCGGTGGGGAAAATATCCTGATCGAATACATGGAACCCCATGCGGCCTGAAAGCCACCCCATGTTATTTTGCGCAACCCCCTGGCTTGAGTAAGCGTTCGCGTCCCATGTATCGAACATATAATTCTCTACATCTGTTGGGCAGCTGGTCTGGTTGTTATAGGAGAAATTCCCGTACTCATACAAATGCGTTCCAGGCTGGGTATCATAGTTTGCCGGCGCAACTATATCCAGCGCGGCCACGCAATACTGGGAATTCGGATTGCCCTGCGCGGAATTTTGCGCGATGTCTCCGACCATGGCGAGGTAATCTACGCCGTATTTGCCTTGCTGGTCATAGCCGGAAGGCCCGAACCCGTCAGCAGAGTTATAGGCAATATCGTTGATAAAGGCAAAATGATGATAAACGCCGTTGCAGGGGCCCTTGTTCCCACCGCAAGCGCCATCATATGCCGGAGTCACTTGATTCGAGTCATCCGCGCCGTCCGTCGTAGTCTTGAATCCCTCAACAGCCCAATTGCTTTGCTGTTCGATGTCGAACCCAAAATGATTGGCGCCTGGATTCACCTGGCACGCCTCCAGATCCGGCCCGGCGCATAGAAGCGTCGCGAAATAAATACCGCCCTTCCCGTCAATTCCCCCGCTGGTAGACGGGCAATTGGAAACAGCGCCCCAACTCTTATTGAACTGATTCGTATAGCTGCCAGCGGCTGCAATAATCACATCTCCGCAATCGACCGGGTGATCAGGCGTTGCCCACGGCTCACTTGAGGACGTGCCGGAGTTGCTGTCACTTCCCGCCGGCGACAGGAAATAGAGGTGAAGAGGCGTGAATGGCGTGGATGTTGTTACGGAGCTTGTGACCGGACCAACAGGATTGCTTGTCGCCGCTGTCGATCCGCTGGGATTGGTCGCCGTTACGGTGACCGTGATTGAGTCCCCAACCTCGCTGGATATAAGCGTGTAGATCGATGAAGTGGCGCCAGAGATTGCTGTCCCGTTCGCATTCCACTGATAAGAATACGATGTGGGCGAGCCGGTCCATGTGCCTGTTGACGCGGTAAGAACACCCCCTGTTTGCGCCGTGCCGGAAATGACCGGAGCCACAGTGTTCACTGGAGCCACGGACGTAACCGGGCCAACGGCATTGCTTGTCGCCGCTGTCGATCCGCCGGAATTGGCCGCCGATACGGTGACCGTAATTGAATCTCCGGCCTCGCTCGATAGAAGCGTATAGGTCGATGACACAGCGCCCGAGATTGCTGTCCCGTTCGCGTTCCACTGATAAGAATAAGATGTGGGCGAGCCGGACCAGGAGCCTGTCGACGCGGTGAGGGTGTCCCCTGCTTGCAGGGCTCCACTGATTGCCGGGAGCGCCGTATTGACCGGCGCGGCCGGTTGAGGAGCGGACGATTGATTGCCGCTGCCACACCCCTGCAATGCACCCAGACTGAGCACGCCCACAACCAACATCAACAGAACCGGCTGTTGATGCCCTCCCCACCCGTTCCAACACAATTTGGGAAGCCGCCTTCTGATTGATCTTCTGCGTTTCGTGACCCTGCTGTTCATATCAGCCTACCTGAGTGAGATGTCTTCCTTATCGCTTTCACGGAGCTGCATCTTGAGCACGCAGAGGCCTTGGGAGGCGAACGGCCGCATTGCAGGAATCGTTAGCAAATAGCGATAAAAATAACAATATTTTTCGATGTAAACGAGATTACGCCGGTGCGCGAAGGAGTGTCAATTTTGATTTCCATCGCTCCCGTCGCGGCAATCGGAGCCATCGCCCCTCCATCCAGACAGACGCCGCACTGGCGCAATTGCTCAAGAATATTGGAGACGCAAGCATCGTTTTTCCACGGCGGATTTTGTCCCAGCCCAAAAATCTGTAAAAATAGAAGGTACTATGACGATTGCCGCTCCTTCTCCAAAGATTTTTACCGACCGGATAGGCCGGATCGAGGTCTCCGCAACGATGGCCGTGGCCGCCGAAGCCGCCAAGCTGCGCGCCCAAGGCGCTGATCTGGTGGATTTCGGCGCCGGCGAGCCGCACTTCCCTACCCCGCGCCACATAAAGGACGCGGCGATCGCGGCCATCGAGGCCAACTTCAGCCGCTACACGGTCGTGCCGGGGATTCCCGACGTGCGCAAGGCCATCGTCGAGCGCCACGCCGCCGACTTCGGCTCCGACTACGCAATCGACGAGGCCATCTTCACCACCGGCGGCAAGCTGGCGCTCTTCAACGCCGTGCAAATCCTCGTCGATCACGGCGACGAGGTGATTCTGCCGGTTCCCTACTGGGTCAGCTTCAAGGACATCATCCAGTACGCCGGCGGCAAGGTGGTGCTGCTGGAAACCAAAGAGGCGGAGAACTTCCGCATCACGGCCGACGCGATTGAAAAGGCCGTCACGCCGCGGACCAAGGCCATCATTCTCAATACGCCGTCGAATCCCGCCGGCTCGGTGGTCAGCGCCGAGGATCTGGAGCGCATCGTCCATCTGGCGCACGAGCGCGGGATTTTCCTGCTTTTGGACGAATGTTACGCGTATCTCAACTATGCCGGCAAGCCGGTGAGCGGCGGCTCGTTTACCTGGGCCAAGGAGCAGATCGTCATTCTCGGCTCGCTATCAAAGACTTACGCGATGACCGGCTGGAGAGCGGGCTTTGCGCTGGCGCCGAAGGCCGTGACGGCCAACCTGAGCAAGCTGCAATCGCAATCGACCTCGAACGCCACCAGCTTTGTGCAGAAGGCCGCGATAGCCGCGCTGACCAGCTCGCAGGAGTGCGTGACGGAGTTCCGGGCCGAGTTCATCGATTTGCGCGACCATATGCTGGCCAAGCTGGCGGAGATTCCCGGCGTCACCTGCACCAAGCCGGAGGGCGCTTTCTACGTCTATCCCAACATCAGCGCCTACATCGGCAAAGGCGGCGTCAAGACGGCGACGGAGCTGGCCACGCGCCTGCTGCACGAGGCCCACGTTGTCACCGTTCCCGGCGAAGCCTTCGGCACTAGTGAGCACATTCGCATCTCGTATCCTGTGACCAAACAGAATATCGACGAGGGAACACGGCGCATGGGCGAGTTCCTGAGCGGGCTGAAGTAGGTTGACGCTGGCCGACAGCGTAGAACTTCTTTACGCGGTCAACTTTGCTGCCTTGAATGGGCACGGCATTCGGAGCCTTTTCCATAATTTGAGACGGTATCTCAGTAATTGTTGATTTACCTCTGTGCAAACGTATCGTTTGTCCGTTAGGATGTGTCTTCAATGTCGAAGCCTATGGATTTTCGCCCTGTAATTCTTGCCGGAGGCAGCGGAACACGCTTCTGGCCGCGCAGCCGCCGCGCCCACGCCAAGCAGGTTCTGGCGCTGGACGGCGAGCGCTCCATGATCCAGCAGACCGTCGAGCGGCTCAGGCCGCTGGTTGCGGCGGAAAAGATCTGGGTCATCACCAACGAATACCTGGCAGCGGAGATCGCCGACCAGTTGAAGGGCGTGCCCACCGACCAGATCATTCAGGAGCCGGCTGCGCGCAACACAGCCCCGGCCTGCGGTTTGGCTGCTTTCCTGATTGAGCGGCAAAATCCTGAGGCGGTGCTGGGCATCTTTCCCTCTGACCATGTGATCGCCGACGAGCCGCGCTTTCTCAAGGCGCTGCAAAAGGGCATCGCGGTGGCTTCGGCCGGCGACAACATGGTGGTGCTGGGCATTGAGCCGACCCGCGCCGAGACCGGCTACGGCTACATTGAGACCGGCGACCTCACCCCGGACGACGCAGCCCTGCACGTGCGCCGTTTCACTGAGAAGCCCAACCAGAACCGGGCCGAGGAGTTTGTGGCCGCGGGCAACTACTACTGGAACTCGGGAATGTTTTTGTGGTCGGCGCGCACCCTGGCGAATGCTGTCCGCGAACACCTGCCGGAGACCGCGCCGCTGCTGGAAGCCATTGCCGCCGCTTACGGAACGCCGCACTTTCGCGAGGTCTTCCACGAGGCCTATCCCAAATGCGAGAACATTTCGGTCGATTACGCCGTGCTGGAGCCGCGCTCGGCCAAGGGCGAACACCTCTCGAATCTCTATTGCATCCCCGCCGAGTTCAGTTGGAACGATCTCGGTTCCTGGGCCTCGCTCTACGAGTACCAGTTGGAGACCCGCCTGCGCGGCGACGCGGAGGGCAACGTGACCGACACCCAGGGACACATGGCGCTCGACTCCTGCAACAACTACGCCTACAGCCCGCATAAATTCATTGCCATGGTCGGCGTCAAGAACCTGGTTATTGTGGACACCGAGGACGCGCTGCTGATTGTTCACCGCGACCACTCGCAAGACGTGGGCAAGATCGTCAAGGAGCTGGGGATCAACGGGAGGACGGAGCTGATCTGAGGTGCGTTCCCTAGTCTCAGAATCGAGATCTGGGGCACACGCGCACGTCCGGCATACTGAGCTATTCTTCTTTGGAGGGTCATTATGGCAAACAAAGCTGCAAAGAGCTATTCAAATGGCAGGTGTTGTGTCTTTCAGCCCTTCGACAATGGGAGTGACTTCGATAAGCGGTTTGATGACGTACTGTCCCCAGCTATCGAGGCAACGGACATGGAGCCTTACAGAGTTGATCGCGATTTGGGTGCCATAATTCCAGTAGATACACTTCATAAAGAGATCAAATCTGCGACGGTCTGTGTCGCGGATATAACAACCCGAAATCCCAATGTAATGTATGAACTCGGATACGCCCTCGCCGCAGGAAAAGACGTGGTAATAATTTCCGGGCCAAACCCTGATAAATTTCCGTTTGACATTCAACATCGCGGGATACTTCCCTATTCGGTTGGGTCTATAAGTGATTTCAAGGAATTGGAGCAGAAATTAACCGCGAAACTGAACGCCGTCCTTGAATTGCACGAAAAAACGACAGAAATTTCTGAAGTGTCACCCGTAAAGGAAAGTGCGGGTCTCCAGCCGCACGAACTGACCGCTCTTGCTCTGCTTTTAGCAAATAGCGACACAACAGATGACATGGTCTCTGCGAATTGGGTCAAACAGGAAATGCGTAAGGCGGGATACTCAGATATTGGAACAAGAGTTGCTTTAGCCCGGCTAGCTAAATTGGAGTACGTGACCTCTAAATGGAGAAATGACGAATCGGAAGCTTGGGTCGTTTACGGCATCACAGAGCATGGAGAGATGTGGCTAGTTGAGAATCAAACGAAGTTGGAATTGCGTCTTCGTCCACGTCAAACGGAAGCTAGTTTTGAAATCAAGGATGAAGACATTCCATTCTAGTTTGGGGCAGGTGCCCCGGTTCTCAGAATCATCATGAACCGTAAGAAGCCGGGTGCCCCATCCTTTTCGCATACTTGTCAGAAAGGGTGGGAGACCATGAGCTACGCCGCCGCGCTCACCGCCAACGGTTTCACTTTCTTGCGCTTTTTTTGCGAGGCAACCCAAAGATCGCGCTGGGCCTGAAGTCGAAGCCAGAAATCCGGCTCCGTGCTGAAGGCTTCCGAGATGCGCAAGGCCATATCCGCGGAGATGCCGGCCTTGCCATTGAGCACGCGAGAGAGCGCCGGCCGCGTGACGCCAAGATGCCGCGCAACTTCGGTCACAGACCTGTCCTCAAGGTAATAAGCAAGAATCCTGCCGGGATGGGATGGATTGTGCATCTGCATGGCGCGAACTCCTTTCCTCAGTGGTAATCCTGATAATCGACGAGAATTGCATCTTCCCCATCGAAGCGAAATGTCAGCCGCCAATTTCCATTGACGCTGACTGCCCAATGCGCCGCAAGGCTGGAGGTAAGCGCATGAAGTTGCCAGCCGGGAACATTCATCTGCTCTGGCCTGGTGGCGGAATTCAATACTGTGAGCTGATCATTCAACTTTTTGGCATGGCTGGGCTGAATTCCTGCCTTCGATCCAGTCAGGAAGAACTTCTCGATCCCCTTATGCCGGAAGCTGCGAATCATTCTTCAAACAGTGTACTGCGTAACGTCACGCTGCACAAGAGTTAATTCGGATTATTTTCCGGCTTTACGATCAGCCCAGCGCACTTCAGCTCCTCAACGTGTACCGGAAACGCATATCTTCGCCGTACCACATGATGTAGTTGGTTCCCCAGGCGTTATTGAAGAGATTGGAGTGGATTCCCGCGCTCAGATCGGGCTGGCTGTTGGAGAAGAGCAAGGCCGATCTTTCGCCCACGGCGACCACCGGAGCATCGATGGTTTCCACCGCGAAGCGATGGCCGGGTTCCTGGTAGGCGAATCCCTTCTCCAGGGCGTGCATATGGCGATTTCCCGATACGGCTACGTCGAAAGGCGAAACGGACTCGCCGGATTTGTTCAGAGTCCAACCGCGAGGGTCTTTGACTATGGGGTTGAAGGTGAGCCAGAGGGCTTCAGGGAGCCGGGTGGCGGGCTTTTGAAAGCACGACAGCGTGAGATGGATCTCCGGCGAAGCCTTCGGCAGCAGCAATTCGAGGAAAACCTTGCGCGGGAAGCTGGCGCGGCCGGACTGATACGCCTCTTCGTCCTGAATCTCCATGCGAACCAAGATGCGGTGCGCACTGGCTGTCTCCTCCACGCTCACAAGGGCCAATGACGGCTGCCATTCCTGGCTTACCGCGCCGCACTTTTCAATCTCCGGCTTGCCGAAGTCTTTATAGACCCAATCGTCCTTTGATTTCGTATAGGCGGCGATAAAGCGCTTGTAATCCTCCTGCGAGAGCGTTTGGTAGGTAAACAGGGCAATGGGATTGGTATTGCCGGCCCACTCTCGGCCGGTTGCCTTGTTGCGCAGTCGCGTGATGGCGCCGCTTTGCGCATCGATTCCCAGAATGAAATGAGGGGTTTCGACAAGCTGCCCGGCAGCCAGCGCAACGGCGCGCGGCGAACTGACCGGCTCAACGGCCACGAGGCCCCGCATGGCGTTTTGCGCCTGGGTGCGGAGGGTTGCGGGCAGCGTAGCCACTGCATCGAGCAGATCCTGGCGCTTCTCTTCCCATGTGAACCGGAGGAATTTATAGTTCTTGTTCTCCTGCATTTGGGCCAAATCGGCGGGCTTGTACTTGTCGTAGTCGATGGAGAGAGATTGATCCCAGTCAACGGTGGGAGAGTTCTTGCCGGCGCAGAAACAAGCCCCGCGCCAGGGGTCGCCGCCCCAGGTGTGCTCCACTTCAAGCAGCAGGTGACGAAGCAGGGCGATGTCGGTTGCATCTCCATTTTGAAACTTGCCTTGCCCAATCCAGGCTTCGCGCAGGCGCGCCACTTCGCGATAACGAGCCACCTTGAGCGGATCGCTGGGGCATCCGTAGATCCAGGTATCGCCAATCTCCTCGGTCACAACGGGCAGCCCGTCGCGATAGGGATGAAGCGAGTTCGCCATGTCGGAGAGCGAGCAGGCCGTGATTTCGGCATTTGGGAAGCGCTTGCCGAGAGCGGCGTGAGCGGCGGCGATCTCCTCCGGGTTGTGAGGCCCCATGTTGTCTCCCTGCATCCAGGTGACAAGGGCCAGATCGGAACCGGGGACGGTGGCAATACCGCCGTAATCGAGGTGATACATGACCGGCAGGCTTGCGCCGGAGGGGTCTTTCCACAGGAAGATGGGCGGCAATTGAGCGGGTGCGGAGGCGCTGTTGACGCCAATTTCGAGCAGCTTGACGCCGTGCTTGGCCAGCGGAGGAATAATGCCGCGCGTGTGGCCGGGAACGTCGGTCATCTTGGCGCCCGTGGTGACCTTGCCAAAGCGGCGGTCGAGTGACTGCGAGATGGCAAGGCTGCCCTCGATCATCGATTGGCTCATCATCTCGGTCTGCCAGGTGAAGGGCAGGGCGTGCCAGGCAATCTCTCCGCGCGCGATTGCCTGCTCCATGATTTTGCGGTCGCTGGGCGAGGCCTGTTCCAGATATTCAAAGAGCAGCCAGGAGCCGGTGGTCCACACATAACGGCGCTTGCCATTGGCGTTCTGGGCGCGGGCAATCTCGATGGCGCGGGGAAAGTAGTGGGCAAAGTATTGATGAACAACTGAGGCCTGAGTGTCAATGAACCCCGCGTCAAAGTGGCACTTGAACATCACCAGCACACGCTTGACGGCTGGGTCGGTCGGGAGTTGCTGGGCTTGGAGCGAAAATGGAGAGCCGGGGCGGAAGAGCAGGCCCGTTCCCAGGGCGGAGATGGATTTCACAAAATCGCGGCGTTTCATGCGATGCCTCTTACCCATTGCGGATTTTTACGGAGTGTACCACACATGGGGAGCGTGGAGAGCCGGAATCTCCCTGCTTCAGCGCAGATCAATCAGCCGGATCGTCTCCATAAAGACATCGCCGTCGATGGTCAGGCTGTGAGCGCTGATCTTGTCCAGCGTGTCCTTGTCGGTGTGGTGGTAGCTGTTGTTGGGGCCGTAGTTGATGTCGATGATGTCGATGGAGGGTACGCCGCGCCGAAGGAAAGGCAGATGATCATCGCTCACCTGCTCCTCTTTCCTGAAGAAGTAGCGATCGTAACCGAATTTCTTGGCCGCCTGTCGGACCAGATCGACCAGCCACGCGGTTGATTGGCTCTCGCGTTGAATGTCCAAGTCCTTGTCGCCGATCATGTCGGCCAGGATGAATGCCTTAATCTTGCCCAGGGTGCCGTCGCGTCCCCACCTGGCGGCCAGGTGGCGTGTGCCATAAAGCGAATCTGAATCGGTCCATGCTGGTTGAATCGACTCTTCGCCGTCGTCGAAGACCAGCCAGACCGAGTAGCCGTCGATCTTTTTCCCGCCCGCGGTTCGGGCGCGCAACTGGTCGGCAATGGCCATCAGCAGGCCGGTCGTCGAGCCGCCGTCGTTGGCGCCGACAAAGTTGATGTTTTTGAGCCAATAGTTGGTCTCGTAATGTGTGGCGAGCACGATCACGCCATCTTTTTTGCCGGCATAGCGCACGATGAAGTTGCGCATGGGAACCGCGCCGATGGGCGTTGAAGCGGTGAAGGCGTCTTCTTCCAGCGCATCGTGCTGAAAGTGGCTGCGGAGAAAAGCTTCAGCCTTGAGGTGATTCTGGCTGGTGGGCCAGCGCGGGCCGATAGCGACAAATTGGCGGGCGTATTCCAGCGCCTGGGCGCCGTTGAAGTGGGATTGGGCCGGCGCGGAGAGGGGAAAGAGCAGAAGCGCAAAAACAAATCCCATCCAGAGTTGTGCGATCCCACCCTTGCCGCAAAAACAAGTACGCGGCAAGGATGGGGCACCCGACGATTTGTTTCTATCGCAAGGGTGGGAAGCCATCAAGCTGTCGCTGTTCACTTTGCGGCCTCCTCGGCTTTCCTGGCCTCCTTGGCTTTGCGGCGCGAAGGGTGAACCCACCAGGCGACGCCGATGCCGACCAGATAAAGCCCCAGCAGCGGCATGGCGTAGATGCACATGCTCACCGGGTCGGGCATGGGGCAGATGATGGCCGCCACAACGAAAACAGCCAGAATCGCGTAGCGGATATTCTTCCACAAAAAGCGCGGGCTGACGATGCCAAACATGGCCAGAAAGAAGATGAGCACCGGCAGCTCGAAAGCGATGCCCAGCCCGAGAATAATGGAGAGAAAGAAGCCAGTGTACTCTTCGATGCTGATGACGGCTGTAAATTTGCTGCCGAAGACATCGAGCATGATGTGCACGGCGCTGGGCAGCACCCAGTAGTAACCGAAGTAGGCGCCGGTAAGAAACAGCCCCACCGTGGCGCCCATGAAGGGAACCACGAAGCGCCGCTCTTTTTGGTAAAGTCCCGGCGCAATGAAGAGCCAGACCTGATAGAGGATGAAGGGCGATGCGATGATCAGGCCGCCGACCAGCGAGACATGGATGGCCAGATTCATTCCATCCATGGGGTGGATCATGTTGAGAGATTTGCCGTCGTTTTTAAGCGGGGCCTGGATAAAATCGACGAGCCGGTTGCGGAAGCCCCAGGCCACGGCAAAGCCCAGGCAGAGGAAGATGGCCGAGCGGACAATGCGCTTGCGCAGCTCTTCGAGGTGCTCCATCAGGCTCATGCCGGGCAGCTCCGCGCGCTCGGTCACGGCAGCGCGCGCCTTGCCGATTGCCTCCGAGGTATCAACCATGGTGGGCCTGCTCCGAGGATGGGGTGGTGTCGCCAAGCGGAGTCACTGCCGCGCCGGACTCCGGGATGTTGGAACCGCTGATGGCCGTATCCGCTGACTCCGGCTCCGCGGATGCCCCAAGGCTCGACTCGGAGAGCTGGGAGTTCGATGCCTCCAGCTCCACCGGCGCTGCCATGCGGTCCGGTGGCTCATACACCACCGATTCGCCGGTGGAGGACGGAGAAGAATCTGCCGGTTGAAACTCCCCAGGCGAGACTTCTGGATAAACTGATTCTCCAGGATACGGGCTGGGCGTAGGGAATTGGCCATCGGGCACAGGTGCGGACGCCCGATCTCCCGTGTTTGGAAGCTGGGATTGAGCGTCCAGTGCGGGAGTCTGGGCCTCTGCCGGCGGGGCCAGCGCCAGCGTACGCAGGCGCTCCTCTTCCTTGACGCGCCGGTCGTTTTCCTCGGACTTGCGCAACTCTTCTTCCATCTGAAATTTGAAGTCGTTGGAGGCTTTGCGGACCTCGTACATCAATTTGCCGATCTGGCGGCCAATCTCCGGCAGCCGGCGCGGCCCGAAGACCACCAGAGCCAAGACACCGAGGATGAGCGTGTCCCACATCCCCAGGCTGGCAACTTCAATTGGCGGTGTCATTGTCATCAAGGTTCATGATACCCGTCCACACGCGGCGCGAACAAACCACGGCGTGGAGTGCGGGGTTTTTCTGCTGCCAAGGGAGCAACATTGCCGGTGTCTCGCCCACGTGATTCGCGCTATTTGAGTTCATTGTTACGCCTTTGTTACAATAAAAGGCAGTGGAAGCGGCTTTAACCGGACCGGATTTCTCGAATCCGCCGGATGGGGGTCGCATCTAACAAAGGAAGGCTTGCAACAACCCCGTGGGTGGGGCTTTTCTGAAGCAGTTGGCCTCAGGGCCGGCAAAGCTTCAGCAAGGCTGGCGCATCCGCTGCAAGTCCTGGATTGCTTTCAACATCCCCGTCCGCTGCCCAACCAGAGACTTGGAAGGGTGAATCGGACTGAAGGCGGAAGACAGTGAATTTGGTACTTGATGATCTGACGGCGGCCTCGCCGGAGGCTGGCAGCGCTTGCAGCCTCGAAGAGACTTGCAGCCTGGAAAATTATCTGGCGCTGCCCGACCACACGATGGACGACCGCATAGCGGCGGCGCGCGCCAAGCTGGCCACGACCACGCTTATCCTTGGCCACCACTACCAGCGCGACGAGGTGATCCGCTTTGCGGACGCAACCGGCGACAGTTACAAGCTCTCGCGCATTGCCGCTGAAACCGGCGCCAAATACATTGTCTTCTGCGGTGTGCACTTTATGGCCGAGAGCGCGGACTTGCTGAGCCACGCAGGCCAGCAGGTGATTTTGCCCGATCTGAACGCCGGCTGCTCCATGGCCGATATGGCGGAAATCTCCCAGGTCGAAGCCTGCTGGGAGGCGCTCACGCACTGTGGTGTTTCCGACGATATCGTGCCTCTCACTTATATCAACTCAACGGCCGCCATCAAGGCCTTCTGCGGAGAGCGGGGCGGGCTGGTGTGCACCTCGTCGAATGCCCGCGCCGCTTTTGAGTGGGCCTTTGCGCAGGGAAAGCGGATCCTCTTTTTACCGGATCAGCACCTGGGTCGCAACACCGGATACGCGATGGGCATCCCGCTCGACGAGATGGCCGTCTGGGACCCCTGGGCCTTACAGGGCGGCCAGACAAAGGAAAAACTCGCCGCCAGCCGCATCCTGCTGTGGAAGGGCCACTGCGCTGTCCATCAGCGTTTTTTGCCCAGCCACGTGGATGCGGTGCGTGCCAAGTACCCCGGCATTCAGGTGATCGTTCACCCGGAGTGCCGCTGGGAGGTCTGCCAGAAAGCCGACGCACTCGGTTCCACTGAGCGGCTGATTGCGCTGGTGGATCAGGCTCCGGCGGGCGCCATCTTTGCCGTGGGCACGGAGATTCACCTGGTCAACCGCATGGCGCGCCGCTTTGCCCAGCAGGGCAAGAAGGTGATTACGCTGGACGATACCGGCTGCCTGTGCACGACGATGTATCGCATCAGCCCGCAGCACCTTGCCTGGGTGCTGGAGAATCTGGTGGAGGGCCGCGTGGTCAACCGCATCCAGGTCCGCCCCGGCGTCAAGCGCTGGGCCAAGGTGGCGCTGGACAGGATGCTGGAGATCGGCGGTAGCTAAAGCCAATCCGCAAATTGTAGCGCCGGCCTCCTGGCCGGCTGTACCGTGGACCTCTTGGTCCACGCCGCACTTTATAAAAATAGGAAAATACTCTAACAGCCTGTCTCCTTCCAACTGACTTGTGATACATTGTCGTGTGATCAAGTTGAGGGAGAAAAGATGGCGCAATCAAGGCTTGGTGTAACCCGCCGCGAGTTCATCGTCGGATCGGCGGCGCTGGCAGAGTCTCTGGCGATGCAGGCGAGCAGCAGTCCCCTGGCAAGCCGCGGCGAGGGGGAAAGCCTCGGCCTCTATCAGGAGCGCCGCCGCCGCGAACTCTGGAAGCTGCTGGGCGATCTGCCCTGGGATCACAAGCCGACGCCGCCGCGGCAAGTGGCGACGGAGAAGCACGACGGCTACACGCTGGAGCGCTGGATTCTGGATCTGAATGGAATTGAGCCGGTGCCCGCGCTGCTGCTGATTCCCGACCATCTGCAAAAACCCGCTCCGGGGTTGCTCTACATTCACTGGCATAACGGCGAGTACGGTCTCGGCAAGGAGCAACTGCTGCGGGGAACCAGCGTTCAGCCGGCTTACGCGCCGGTTTGCGCGGAAAAGGGGCTGGTGACACTGGCCATTGATAGCTGGTGCTTCGGCGAGCGGCAGCACGATGCCAACGGCCACCGGGGCGAGGAAGACGCCTTCAAGGAGATGCTGTGGCGGGGAAGAGTGCTGTGGGGCATGATGATGTTCGACGAGTTCCGCGCCGTTGATTTTCTCGCCGGCCGTCCTGAAGTGGATCGCTCCCGACTGGGCGTCTTCGGAATGTCGATGGGAGCCACAAAAGCATGGTGGTTGGGGGCGCTCGAACCGCGTCTGCGCCTGACCATGGACGTTTGCTGCCTCACCGATTTCGAATCGCTGATCGCGGCGCATGGATTAAGCGGCCACAGCATCTTTTACTATGTTCCTTCGCTGCTCAAGCACTTCGATACCTCGCAGATCAATGCGTTGACTGTGCCGCGCGCCCACCTTAGCGTGAACGGCCGCAAGGATCCGCTTACTCCACCTGCGGGCGTAGAGAAGGTTCGCGACGAGCTGCTGCCCTTGTATCGCAGCTATGGACGCGAAGAGGACTGTCTGATTGAGCTATTTGACTGCGCGCACGAGGAGCTTCCCGAGATGCGCAAGCAGATCCTTGCATGGATGGATCGATACCTGGTAGCGCGGTAGAATTTTCCTGGGAATGCCGCCAAGACAGTCCTTCAACAAACCAGCCGGTCGCGCTTCAGGCTGACGCCATCCAACGGCCCGAGGAGAGTGACAGCGATGCGCTCAGGGGCAAAGAGGCGCTGGGCCATCGACTGCACCTGGGTAGTGCTGACCTCGCAGATGCGTGAGATGATTTCGTCCACGGGGATGAACTCATGGAAGTACATCTCCTGGCGGGCAAGGTTGGCCATGCGAGCATTGGAGCTTTCCAAACCCATGAGGATGTTGCCCTTCACCTGGTCTTTGGCGCGGGTCAGCTCTTCCTCGCCCAGCGGCTCCTGCTTCAGCTTGCTGAACTCGGCCAGGGTCAGATCCACCACCTCGAGCGACTTGCTCGCCGAGGCGCCGGCGTAGACGCACAGCGTTCCGGTATCGCGACAAGGACTGAGATCGGAGTAGATTGCATAGGCCATGCCCCGCTCCTCGCGGATGGTCTGGAAGAGGCGCGAACTCATGCCACCGCCGAGCACGGTGTGCAGAAGCAGCGTGACGTAGCGATTTTCGTCGGTAACGGGTGGGGCCGGAAGACCCAGACAGATCTGCACCTGCTCCAGGGAAGGCTTGTTGCGCCGCACAATGCGTGCGCCTGCCACGGGCGCGGGCAACTCGTGGAGCGTTTCGCCGCCGGGCAGGGCGCAAAACCTGGCAGCCACCGCTTCGGCGAACTTATCATGGTCCAGGTTGCCGGCCGCGGCGAAGATCATGTTGCCGCCATGGAAACGGTCGAAGTGGTAGGTAAAGAGGCTCTGCTGGTCCAGCCGCGCCACCGTCGCCTTGGTGCCCAGAATCGGCCAGCCCAGCGGATGGTCCTTCCAAAAGGCCTGGGTGAAAAGTTCATGCACCAGCACTTCCGGATTATCTTCGTCAATTTTTATTTCTTCGAGGATCACGCCCCGCTCGCGCTCGATCTCGGCGGCGGCAAAGGCGGGATTCAGCACCAGATCGGCCAGCACATCCAAGGCAATGGGAACGTGCTCGGCCAGCGACTTGACGTTGAAGCAGATCATCTCCTTGCCGGTGAAGGCATCCAGATTGCCGCCAATCGAATCCATCTCGCGGGCAATTCGCTTCGCCGAGCGTGTGCCAGTGCCCTTGAAGAGCATATGCTCCACAAAATGCGAGATGCCGTTGTTCTCGGGCGTTTCGCAGCGGGAGCCGCTTTTGATCCACACCCCCATGGCCACGGAACGCATATGCTCCATGCGCTCGGTCAGCACGATCAGGCCGTTGGGCAGTACGGTGCGTCTCAGATTGCGCTCTGTGTCCATTCTCATCCCTGGCCAGTGGCCATATTCTGATTGTACAGGCTGCGGAAAAACCGGGTATTTCGACGAGAAACGTTCCTCTAGATCTGAAATTCGCATTGATTCCATTGGCTTTACGCTACGGTTAAAACTCCCGGTTCGCTCTGGCCGGGTGACGCAACCTAAGCATTTTTACAATCTGACCATCCTGAAAACTACAGGTGCCCCACCCATTTCGCGTTCTTTGCGAAATGGGTGGGATATCAAGAACTCACATGCGAGGGAATAGCAAGCGCTGACTCGCCCCACCGCAGGTGCTTGCGGATTATTTCCACACTTTGGCGCACAATCATTCTCAGTGGATTTTCTCCTATCGTCCCCGCGCATTTTTCAGCTAAAAGCCGTCAGCAGAGGCCAAATCATCTCGTAACTCTTTATATTGGAGGATTTTAGCCGTAACTCCTTTTTTATGACGATTTTGCAACGCAACCCCACCTCTAACCTCATGAAAACAAGGATTTTATTTCCAAAATACGGGTGGGGGTACCCGATGCTCCTTATCGCGTTCTTTGCGGAAGTACGGGATGGCCATCGGCGCATTACCTTTGGGATCCACAATTCCGTCCAACGGTTATTGGAAAATCATAAAATTTTTTACCGGCTCTCTAAATAATTTCTAACCTTCGCCGATGCAGCCATTATTGAGGAAATCAGAATGCTCACTCATTCCACTTCCCTGTATCTGCTTGCATCCGCCGAACCAGCACTTCTGGCCTCCTTTGAACCCGTACTTGCCGCCAACGGCGCGCGCGTGGAGATCTTTCTTACCGCCGAGGCTGCCCTGCCAGCACTGACCGCCGCGCAAGGGCCTACGCTCGCCCTGCTTGACGTGAAACTGCCCGGCATAGAGATAGACCGTCTACTGGCCGCCACGCAGGCTGAAGCAGCCGACAGGCGCTTTCCGATCATTCTGATCTCGGACGCAGTTACCCAGGAGTGGCTTGAACGGCTGGCCGAGGGCATCATCATCGATCTGCTGCCGCGCTCCACTGAGCCGGCTTTCCTGAGTCTCCGCCTGGAAGCGGCGCAGCGCAGCCACCAGCGCCTGCGCGAGATCGAAGCGCTGCGCGAAGCGGCCGCCCTCAGCGCCCAAACCGACCGTCTCACCGGGGTCTACAACCGCGAAACCATGCTCTCCATGATGTTTCGCGAAACCGACCGGGTGCAGCGGATGAACAGTTCGCTGTGCCTGATTCTCTTTGATATTGACGACTTCGGTCACTGGAACGCGCGGCTGGGCACGGAGGCCTGTGACAACCTGCTCTGCCAGGTTGCCGCCCGCACTGCCCGCTTGTTGCGCAGCTATGATCTGTTGGGCCGCGCCGGAAAGGATGAGTTCATGGTCGCCCTGCCAGGATGCGGCGGCGCGAATGCACTGATGATGGCCGAGCGCCTGCGCATGGATGTCTTCTCGGCTCCCTTCCGCGTCGACGGTGAAGCGGTACGCCTCTCGGCCTGCTTCGGCATTGCCAGCAGCATGGGCCGCTCGCCTGTGGTGGTTTTACGCGAGGCCGAACAGGCGCTGCTGGTCGCCAAGGCCACGGGCCCTGAGTCCATCCAATGTGCCGGGGACTGCCCGCAAGCCTACGCCGCGCCCGTTGCCTTCCTCTCCTCCGACTCTGGCGACGAACTGCTGGCTTGGTAGCGGGCACTCTCCATCCTTTCGCATGAATGCGGGCAAAAGGATGGAGAGCGGCTATACTCAACCGGCCTTCTCTGCGTGAGCTGCTGCTACTCTGCCGCCTTCACGATTGCGGGGCCAAGATTGCCCGCGAATGCATCGGTGAGTGAGATGACCTTCAATTGCGCCTGCAACTCAGCCAGCGAAGCCTTGCTGGTGGCTGCAATCTCGATACTCTCGCCCGGCAACAGGTCAAAGTAGTTGTCGGAGAGCGTCACGTCGAGGTTGCCGAAGGCGAGATAGACGCTGCGCGCCAGCACGGGCGAGGACACGCGAATCTTGTAGCTTCCATTGGCGCCCGTGGCCTCGACCTTCAGTAGCGCGGATTTGAGATGAATCTCCTTGACCGGCGCCAGATATGCGAGGTTGCGCGAGATCGGTTCATTACCGGCCAATAGCTCCGCGGAAACAAAGACGCGAGAAGTGTCCGCCGCGCCCGCATCCGTCATTCTTTTCATTGGCCATTCGAGATAGACCTTGCTGGCGAGCGGCGCGACATCGACGGAGCGCGACTCCTCCAGCAGCACTTTGCCGTCAAAGTTCATCAGCCGCACCCGCAGCGTGGCCGGCTCGGCCTTCACCTTGTCGCTGACAACATAGACCTTGAGCACGCCTTCCTCGAGGTGCGGCGAGACCAGCGTTGGCGCATAAAAGCGCCGCGCATAGTATTGCAGCGCCTTCCAGCGGCCAAAGGAGTCAATCGACGACCACGAAGCCACCGGCCAGCAGTCATTCAACTGCCAGAAGAGCGTGCCCATCGTCTCCGGCCGTGAGCGGCGCCAGTTCTCCGTGCCAATCTTGATTCCCTCGGCCTGCAGGACCTGGCTGACATAGAGGAAGCTGGGGAAATCCTTCGGCTCCGGGTAATCCTTGGCGATGTAGTCGTGGATAATCGAGTTGCCTTCGTTGTTTTTCTGGTGGGCCAGCATCACGGGCGTGAAGATGTTGGCGCGATCCTCCGGCTGCGTAAAGCTCTCCACCGTACGCAACTCTGGGAAGGATTGGAAGCCGTACTCGGTAACGAATCTCCAGTGGTGCTTCTCGTACTCAGTGAAGGGAACGCGGCCGTGCCAGACGCTCCAATCATGCGCGTCGCCGGATTGGTAGTGGTCGCTGAGGGCTTCGTAGTCGGCGCTGGGCGAACTGGGCCAATAAGGCGTCTCGGAGTCGAGCCGCGCCACCACGCGGGGCAGAATGCCGCTGAAGACGGTCAGATAATCCTGCTGCATCTGCATCCGCACATTCGCCGGCAGCGCACCCCTTTCGCCCCAGTTGAAGGAGCCTTCGGTCTCGTTGTTGCCGCACCACAGCACGATGGAAGGATGGTTGCGCAGGCGGCGCACCTGGTCCTCGGCCTCGGCCTCGACGTTCTGCTTGAAGGCGTATGTTCCCGGCTGCCAGTCGTTGCCGAACATGAAGTCCTGCCAGACCATGATGCCCAGTTCGTCGCAGATCGCGTAGAACTCATCCGTTTCGTAGTAACCGCCGCCCCAGTGGCGGATCATGTTCATGTTGGCGTCGCGCGCCGATTGCAGGATGCGGCGATAGTCGGCAGTCGTGACGCGATTGGGAAAGCTGTCAAAGGGAATCACGTCCGCGCCCTTGGCGAAGACGGGAATGCCGTTGACGATGAACTCAAAGCTGCGGCCCCACTTGTCCAATTCGCGGTGGAGCACGATGGAGCGCAGCCCGGCCTTGACCGTGCGCTCCTCTGCCGCCTGCTCACCCGTACCCACGGATGCGGTGAACTCGTAAAGGGGCTGGTCGCCATAGCCCGCCGGATACCACAGCTTCGGCTGGCGAATTTCAATGGGCAGATCAAGGTTGTTGCGTCCGGCATGGAAGCTGACCTTCGCTTGAATCGTCATCGGCTTGCCGTTTACGGCAAACTTCACGTTCACGCTGGCCAGGCCCGCGCTGGCGGCTTCGACCTCAACCTCGGCGTCGAGATGCGCCACGTCCTTGCTCACGTCGCGCTGGCGGATGGCAAAGTCGGCGATTCGCAGCTTGTCCCAGGCTTCAATGCGCGCCGGCTTCCAGATGCCGCTAGTCACAAAGCGCGGTCCCCAGTCCCAGCCGTATTCATAAGCGGGCTTGCGGATGTAGGTCTTGGCAGCGGTTTTTGTCTTCGGTTGCCAGGGATCGCGCACGGCCACTTCCTCCGCAGCGGTGATGGGCGATGGAAAGACGACTCGCAGCAGATTCTTGCCGATGTGCAGATGGCTCTTTGCCGGTACGCGCCAGGTGCGGAAGCTGTTGTCGACTGCGAGCAGCTGCGCTCCATTCAGGTAGACCGTGGCCGCCGCATCCAGGCCATCGAAGACCAGGTCAACATGGGCGCGCGCCATCATCGCCGCGGTGACATTGAAGTTCAGCCGATACTCCCAGCTCGCCTGCTCGATCCACTGAAGCTTGGCTTCGTTGTCACGGAAGAATGGGTCGGGAATCTTCTTGTTGGCCAGCAAATCCAGATGCACGTCGCCGGGAACGGTGGCGGGCAGCCAATCGGCCTCGGTGGCCTCCGCCTTCACCTGCCGGAACTGCCAGCCGTGATCGAGCACTAACACCGCATTCTGGGCCCGTGCCATTTCGCCTCCACTGATAACCGCAGCGCCCAACAGAGCGCAACACAACCCACGACGAATACCTGTTGCACGCATTCAACTCTCCATGCTTCCATCTGCCGAATCATCACCGATTCAAATCAGAGGATGAAATCGTTTCTAAGACTAACACGACGGCTGATGCTGATCCTCACTACCGCCTGCACACAGCCCGATAGAGCGCCTCCCACTCAATGGCTTTGGCGTCGATGCTAAAGCGGGTCGCAATGCGCTGGCGCGCCGACGGGCCCAGAGCGTGGCGGGCTTCGGGCGTTTTTCGCATCAACTCTACCATCGCATCGGCCAGCGTCACCAGGCTTTTGGCGGACACGATTACGCCAGCCGTGCCCAATAACTCACGTACACCACCCACATCGGTGGCCACGACGGGCTTTTCCATCGCCATCGCCTCACCCACTACCAGCGGCATTCCCTCCCAGGCCGAGGCCAGCACAAAGCCGTCGGCGGCGTCGAGCAGGGCGGGCATATCGCGCCGCAGGCCCAGCCAACGAACGCAATCCTGCAAGCCCAACTCGACCGCCAAAGCCTGCAGGATTGCGGATTCATTGTGCACCGCTTCCCCGGCAATCCAGAGCTGCGCGGCGGGAATCGCCGCCCGCGCTCGCGCAAAGGCGCGCAGCAGATTGGGATAATCCTTGGCGGGCGTGATGCGCCCCGCAGAGAGCCAGATAAATTCGTCGCCGGCGCTCATCCCTTTGCGCATGCGGGCGCGGCGCTCCGGACTGGGCGCGAACTCTGCCGTGTCGATACCATTCATGAGGACAGACAACTTGCGGGCCGGAACGGCCTTGAGGCGCACAAATCGATCGGCGGCGGCCCGACTCACAGCAGAGGTGCGGCGGCTCAATCCATCGGTCAGCCGGTAAGCCAGCATCCGCGGCCAGCCGCCTTCATAGACGTTGTGAATTGTGGAGATGACCGGCGTCAGGCCGCACGGCCGAAGCAGCCGCGCCATCATATTGGCAGGAAATGTGTGGCTGTGGATCAGATCGGGCTGAAAATCCCGCAGAAAACGGCGCGCCTTCCAGGCTCCAGCAAGCAAGCTCAGGGGCCGCTTGCGCATTTCCAACCGCACCAGATCGAGCGCTGTGGGCCACTCCTCGGCCTGGCGCGGCAACAGCACGACGAGCAGGACCGCGTGGCCGCGCGCCTTCATGCGCTCGGCCAGCGCCAACACCTGCCGTTCCGCTCCGCCCACGCCGAGCGAGGTGAGCACGTACGCAATCCTCATTCCACTCGCACCCCGCCAAAACCGGTGGGACGATAATAACGCGCGCGGGCAGGCTTTGACAGGGTCCCGAAATGAACCGGCCGATTCCTGGAGGCGACTGCTCATCCGATGAAGCTGTGATTGGGGATACTGCTTCATCCCAGTCTTTGGCAATCTGATAAACTCAGAAGTGTTTCAGGGAAAGCGAGGACTTTGATGGACGTAGGCGAGTGGGTAAAATCCAACATAAGTTATGGCCGGCGGTTGGTGGACTCTGGAATTGAAGGCGCCCGCACGGGCGAGGAAGAGTTCCTCGACGGAAGGCCTCTTGCTCCCTTTCTGGGCGAGTCAGTCAAGAGCGCGTTGGTTCCCGCTGCAATTGGCGCCTGCGTCGGTGGCCTGGCCGCTTACACCATCTCCAAGCGAAAGTCCTCGATGGTGGCGCTGGCCTATGGCTTGCTGGGCGGCGTCATCGGGCTGACCGGCGGCATGGCATGGGAGAGCCGCCATTTAAGCGCCAGTGTGGCAGGCGGCGCCCTGAGAAAGATCGGCCGAGTGCGCGACGAGCAATGGCTCGCCAAAAACCCCATCAACTACGCGTAGAAGCGCGGCAACACAGTTCATCCAGGCCAGAGCCGTCCGTGGGTATGCCAACGGACGGCTTTTTGCGTAGAGGCGCTGGGTTGAGGCCAATGGGGTCAGGCAGAAGTTTGTAGCAGATTGCCTCCGCATTGACTCGCCCGCCGTGCGCGCCGTAGGCTCAAAGCATGGAATTCAAAATTATCGAACTGGAGCGGGAGCCGATTGACTTTGACTTGGAGCTGGCTCCGGGAGCGGTCGATCTGGGCGATGATGCCGTGCAGAAGGGGCCTTTGGCTGCCAGCGGCATGGCCGAGGTGCTGCACGAGCACCGCGGCCCAGGGGATATTGTGGCCGATATTCGGCTGCGAGGACATTTTGCTGGCAACTTCCAAGCGCCCTGCGCGCGCTGTGTCGAGCCGGTGGAGATCCCGCTCGCCGCCGACTACGACCTGATTTTTCGCCCTGCTAAAGCCGATGCCGATGCCACAGAAAGGTCGATTACTGCGCCGGAGACGGAAATCGGGTATTATTTAAAGGACAGCCTGTTGCTTGAAGATGTGCTGAGGGAGCAGGTGCTTTTATCCCTGCCGGTCAGGACGCTGTGCAAGCCGGATTGTAAAGGACTTTGCCCGCACTGCGGCGCGAATCGCAACAGCCAGCCCTGTACCTGTGTTGGGAGTGACCCCCGCTGGGAGGCGCTGGCCGATCTTCGCAGCCGGATCGAGTCCAAAGAATAGTGTCCCCGGAGAGCATTCAGAGAAGTTTTTGATGCGCTGGGGAAGCTCGCAAAGTGCCGGATGGCAGCCAGGACAGCATATGGCATGAAGCCTGAAGGAGTTGCAAGCGAGCCATGAACTGAAAGGAAGATTGCAATGCCGAATCCGAAGAGGCGCCATTCGACGCGCCGCACCGCGCTCCGTCGTTCACACGACTTTTTAACCGCCGTCGGCGTCTCCGAGTGCCCCAACTGCCACGAGAAGAAGCTGCCCCATCGCGCCTGCCCCAAGTGCGGCGAGTACAAAGGCCGCGCCGTTCTGGACATCAAGGAAGAAGCCAAGTAGCCTCCCGCGCCCATGCTCATCGATATTGCGCTTGACGCCGTAGGCACCGACAAAGCTCCGGAGGCGGAGATTCGTGGGGCTATTCTCGCCGTGAAAGCTTTGCCCGTGCGGGTCCACCTCGTGGGTCCTGAGGCGGAGCTGCATGGCCTTCTGGACGAGGCTCTGGGCAACGACGACCTGCCTATTGTCATCCACAATGCCACGGAACGCATTGGCATGGAGGAGAAGGCGGCGCACGCCTACCGGACCAAGAAAGACAGCTCAATTCGTGTTGGGCTGAAACTGGTGCACGAGGGCAAGGTGGCGGGCTTTGTGACCGCAGGCAACACCGGCGCGGCGATGGCTACGGCCAAAGGCGTGTTGGGCGCGCTGCCCGGCGTGGACCGTCCTGCTCTGGCCACACCGATGCCTAGTTCCAAAGGCAATCCCTGCGTCCTGCTGGATGTGGGCGCCAACGTGGACTGCAAGCCGCACAATCTGGCGCAATTTGCCGTGATGGGCGAAATCTATGCCCGCTGCGTGCTCAAGATTGACGCGCCGCGTGTGGGCCTGCTCTCGGTGGGCGAGGAAGAGAGCAAGGGTAACGACCTTACGCGCGAGGCTTATCCGCTGCTGAAGGCGCTGCCCATCCGCTTCATCGGCAACGTCGAGGGACGCGATATCTTCAGCGGCCTGGCCGATGTGATTGTCTGCGACGGCTTTGTGGGCAACGTTGCTCTCAAGACCAGCGAGGGCGTGGGCCGCTTTGTGCGCGAGGTGCTGCGCGAGTCGCTCAGCCGGACCGTGACGCGCAAGGTGGGTGCGCTGCTCTCCCGCCAGGCCTTCAACGACTTCCGCCAGCGCCTTGACTATCGCGAATATGGTGGAGCGCATCTGCTTGGCGTACGTGGCGTCTGCATCATCGGCCACGGCTCCTCGAACGACCGAGCTATCTTCAATGGGATTCGCGTAGCCTATGAATCGGCCCAGTCAGGAACCATCCAGAGCATCGAGTCCGAGTTTGCCATTCGTCCCAGGCAAGAAGCAAACACGGTTGACATCGCGATCAGCAGGTAGGGCCTGACGCGTCCGAATTCCGGCGCTTCTCTGCACCGGCCGGTCTTTTCCAACTCCGCTTCTTCCCAGTTGGCCTGTCGCGCTTGCTGTCGGCAATTTGCGCCCTGAAAAAAGGCAAATCCACACGGATACGCCTACCTGATTGTGGACGAGGTTCCGGTGCTGAGGGCGGGAGGCCGTCAGAGTTCCAGACATTGTCTTTCGGGAGATGAGTAAGGCGTTAACGCGTGACAAAGATGTGGCTATTAATAAACGACAAAGCCATGCAACTCCACGCGCCAAAAAAGCAGGCGACCCCGAAGGGCCGCCCGCTTTGGTTGCTGCAGGTTAGAAGGAGTACTTCGTGGAGAACTCCACGATCCTCTGACCATAGTGTTGTGTCGCCTTGCCAAAGTTCGCGCCTGCCTGAAGGAAAGCAGGGCTGTTGGCATCCCCGTAGAATCCAGCAGGAACGGTGATGTTGGTGTGATTCAGCGAGAGATCAACGTCGCTGGTTTGAAACGACAACAAGCCATGGTTGAGGAAGTTGAAGGCAGCCGCACGGAACTGAATGGACTGCTTCTGCCTGACCTTAAAGTTCTTCATCAGGGTCAGATCGCTCTTCCAGTACTTCGGGCTCGGGAAGTACGGCATCTTCATTGTGCCGTTGATGCCGTGGCCGGCAGGTAATGCAAAGCAGTTTACGTTGAGGTAAACGCCCTTCGCATTGTGCTTGCGCGGGTCGCAGATCA
>Ga0181519_10000018_pt1 | contig 173100 bp, 175 predicted proteins | sample PEATcosm2014_Bin_26_FD_121102 | JGI IMG/M metagenome (GOLD analysis project Ga0181519, IMG submission 121102) | Peatland microbial communities from MTU Mesocosm Facility, Houghton, MI, USA - PEATcosm2014_Bin02_10_metaG | ecosystem: Environmental > Terrestrial > Soil > Wetlands > Peat | place...
AAGGCCCTCAACCTCGATCCCGACTGGGCCATCCAGGACGAGGACGGCCGCTGGATGGTCAAGCGCGGGCCATGCCCGCCGGAGGTTTCGGACTACGCCCTGGTCGCCTGGCCACCCCCAAACCCGGCCGCGTCGGCGCCGGAGGACGCCGACCCCGCGCCGGCCTGAAGCTCAGGCGCCGCGACTCTCCTCCCCCGTTGGGGGAGGGGGACCGCGAAGCGGTGGAGGGGGCTCCAGCCGGGCTGAAATATAGGCGCCAAGCGGGAACCCCCTTCCCCCAAAGGGGGGAAGAGATTAGGTCGCGCTCAAAACACCTCCGACGTCACCCTGCCGTCCGGCCACAGCGCCGCGCGCTTCATGCCCTGTGACGTATAGGGCATGGCGATGGCGCCATCGGCGGCGATGGCGATCAGGCCGCCGTCTCCGCCGAGGCTCAGGGCGTCGGCCAGCGCCGCGTCCGTGGCTTCGGCCAGGCTCTGGCCGGCCAGGGCCATCCGGTGCGAAACCTGGGCGGCGACGGCGGCGCGGATGAACATCTCCCCGGCCCCGGTGCAGGAGACCGCGACCGTGTCGTCGGCCCACACCCCGGCGCCCGGGATCGGGCTGTCGCCCACCCGGCCCCAAAGTTTGCGGAACACCCCGGCGGTGGAGGTCGCGGCGGCCAGGGTCCCGGCGCCGTCGCGGGCCACGCAGCCCACCGTGCCGGTGGCGAGATCGGCGCGCTTCACTGGGCCGCTCCACCCGGCCTTGGTGAACCAGGCCTCGGGATCGGCGATGCGCTCCAGCCCTTGCTCCGCCGCGAAGGCGGCCGCGCCTTCGCCCGCCAGCAGCACATGCGGCGTTTCCTCCATCACCGCCTTGGCGGCGCGGATCGGCGAGGCGAAGCCCTGCAGGGCGGCCACGGCCCCGGCGCGGCGCGAGGGGCCGACCATGACGCTGGCGTCGAGCTCATAGACCCCGGCCGAATTGGGCGAAGCGCCGCGTCCGGCCACATAGAGTCCCGAGGCCTCCAACGCGGCGACGGTTTCGACCACCACATCCAGCGCCGCCGCTCCCGCAGCCAGCCGGTCGCGGCCGGCCTCGATCAGGCCGCGCATGTGGATGACCTCGCGCTCGTAGTCGCGGCCCTTGAGGGCGCCGGCGCCGCCATGGATGGCCATGCTGAAGGTCTTGTCGCTCATTCCATCTCCTTGAAGGGCTTCCGCCGCCAAGGTCCATCGGATAGCGTCGCGCGCCAATAAGAAAACGCGGAGAGGACGCTCATGAAAGCCTTGCTGAGCAAACAGGTCGGCGGCCCCGAGACCCTGGTGATCGAGGAGGCGCCGAGCCCCGTGGCCAAGCCTGGCGCGGCGGTGGTGTCGGTCAAGGCCTGCGGCGTCAACTATCCCGACGTGCTGATCATCGAGGACAAGTACCAGTTCAAGCCGGCCCGCCCGTTCTCGCCCGGCGGCGAGATCTCCGGCGTGATCAAGGCGGTCGGCGAAGGCGTCACCCATCTCAAGGTCGGCGATCGGGTGCTGGGCAGCACCGGCAATGGCGGCATGGCCGAAGAGATCGCCCTGGAGGCCTCGCGCCTGACGCCGATCCCCGATTCCATGCCCTTCGACGAGGCGGCCGCCTTCCTGATGACCTATGGCACCTCCTACTATGGCCTCAAGGATCGCGGCCATCTGAAAGCCGGCGAGACCCTGCTGGTGCTGGGCGCGGCCGGCGGCGTCGGCCTGGCGGCGGTGGAGCTGGGCCACGCCATGGGCGCCCATGTGGTGGCCGCCGCCTCCTCACAGGAGAAGGTCGATCTCTGCCTGGCCCACGGCGCCGACGCCGGGGTGGTCTATCCCACCGGCCCGTTCGATCGCGACGGCCAGAAGGCCCTGGCCGAGCTCTTCAAGCAGGCCTGCGGGGCCAAGGGCGCCGACGTGGTCTACGACGGGGTCGGCGGCGACTACGCCGAGGCGGCCCTGCGCTGCACCGCCTGGGAAGGCCGCTTCTTGGTGATCGGCTTCCCGGCCGGCATTCCGCGCATCCCGCTCAACCTCGCCCTCTTAAAGGGCTGCGACATCGTCGGCGTCTTCTGGGGCGCGGCGGTGGCCCGCGATCCGGCCGCCCACCAGGCCAACGTCAAGGCGCTGATGGACCTCTACGCCGCCGGCAAGATCAAGCCCCACGTTTCCGAGCGTTTCCCCCTGGAGCGCGCCGGCGAAGCCATCGCCCACCTCGCCGCCCGCAAGGCCCTCGGCAAGGTCGTGGTCACCATCGACTAGCTTAGCCCTGCGCGCCGCGGGCGCCTTAATTAACCACGGAGGACACAGAGGACACGAAGTTAAGGTCTTTCGCTTCCGTGCTCTCCGTGTCCTCCGTGGTGAATAAGATCGTCGCCGCATCCACCCCCTCAACCCGTTTCAACCCAACAATGGAGAGCGCCACATGGCCGGACGTCTAGCGGGCAAGGTCGCCCTGATCACCGGCGGCTGCTCGGGCATTGGCCTGGGCGCCGTGGAGCTGTTCGTGGCCGAAGGCGCCAAGGTCGTGGCCGCCGACATCCAGGACGAAAGGCGATTATGCCGGACTTGACTGGCGCTCCGGATCGGAGCAAGCCCATGCCCGACAGGCCGGCGCTAGAGGTGGGCGGTGATCGCCGGTGCGGCGCTTGCCGTCTTAGCCCTTCTATGTTGGGGAGCAGATATCGGGATGCCTCTAAGTGAACACCTGCAATCTAGTATGCCCGTAGAAGGTAACTGGAAGTTGGTATCCGATCGGGCGAATATCATCTGTAATGGGCTCGGTTCCCGTAAAAATCAGCTGCTCACAGTATTGAGATATTCTAGTTTCGGTTTTTTCAAAGACATCATTATATTCAACCCGGAACACGACAAAAATCAATATTTCTCGCCTTCCCAATCGGATCAAATCTTGAGGACTAACATCTACGTGGCCGCCTCCCATGGGTTGATTTGGTCCCAAGGTAATAAACGCCCTGTTTTCCACGTCGATAAACTCAGGCTCAAAATCGGGAATTGTCGAGGGTGTGCCTTCAATAATGATGGGTCGAGAGCTTCTAAAATTGACGTTTCTGGCGGGGGTGGTGCCATTGTTTTGCCAAAAGGGCACGAGCTGCCACATTCTCAAGCGCCCTGGATTATCCGCCAAGAAAACGGCCTGAACATCAATGCGAACTCGGGAAACGTAGGCTCGCTGGGTGTTGACGTCGGTCTGAATGGTGTGATCCAGCGTCCGTTGGATGAGCCTAGATTGTCCACGAGAAACGCTCATCAAAGCCCTAGTGAAGGCTGCAATGAAAACTGTCGCGATTGCCGTGACCGCTCCACTATGAGCCTCCACAAAGTCCATCGCGGCCGAAATCCAACAGGCCAGATAACTCATGCGGAATGGGCCTTGGCTGTTTTGCTTGTCCTGTCACCGTTTGTTGCCGCCGCCATGATTTTCCCGGTTATAAGAGAGGCCCGACGATGGGGTTAGCAGGCGCTCACCGCCGCCCCAAAGATGTCGTCATTGTTCCGGTTGTTATACCGGAACTGGAACTCGGCGACATAGAGCGGGAGATACTTGGCGGAGACCTTATGGAAGGTTCCCACCATGCCGCGCTTCACCATCGACCAGAAGCCTTCGATGGTGTTTGTGTGAACCGCTCCGACGACATATTGGCCCGCGCTATGGCGGACGACATGGTGGGGGAAATCGCGGCCCAACAGGCGGTAACCAGAGTGTTCATCGGTCGCCAGAAGGCTGACGTTGGTAGAAACCGCCTCATGGACGAAGCCGTCCAAGGTTGCGGTGTCGGTGCGAGCGATCACGCGGGCCAGAACACTCCCCTTGCGCTGGACCGCGCCGATGACGGCGGTCTTGCCGGACGTGCCGGGGCCTTTGTTGTGGCGTCCGCCGTGCTTGTTATGGGCCTTCCCTCCGACGTAGGTCTCATCGACTTCGACAACCCCGATGAGCTGCTGGAATTTCTCATCGGCGAGCCCGGCGCGGACTCGGTGGCACATGTGCCAAGCAGTCCGATAAGAGCCGAAGCCCATGACGCGCTGGACCTGGAGGGCGCTGACACCCTTTTTGCTGGTCATCATCATGTGAATGACCCGGAACCACTCGCGAAGGCCCTTGTTCGTATTCTCGAAGATCGTCCCGGCGATGACAGAGAACCGATAGCCGCTATCGGGCGAGCAAGAATAGCACTGCCACTTGAAGGCCATCGTGGTCATGGCGCTGATCTTGTCGCAGGCGCCGCAACGCGGGCAATGAACGCCATCGGGCCAGCGGTGAGAGACCAGGTAGGCGGCGCAAGCGTCGTCATCGGGGAAGGCCCGTTCAAACTGCGGGATCGTCATTTGATGGATGCGGGCCATGTCGCTCTCTCCGTCTCGATGAGAGGATAAGAGCATGGATAACCTAACCAGTCAAGTCCGGCATAATCGCCTGACGAAAAGGGCGCCATGCTGGAAAAGCGGTTCCCCGACGCGGTGCGCTACGCCCACTGCGACGTCACCGTCGAGGCTGATATCGCGGCCGCCTGCGCCCTGGCCAAGAGCGCTTTCGGTGGGCTCGATACGCTCTTCAACAACGCCGGCCACGCCGGCATGCCCGGCGGCGTCGAGACCATGACCGCCGAGGGCTGGGACGCCATCTTCGCCGTGCTGGTGCGCGGCCCGGCGCTCGGCATGAAGCACGCCAGGCCCCTGATGCTGGAGCGGGGCGGCGGCTCGATCATCAACACCGCCTCTATCGCGGGGCTCCAGGCCGGCTGGGGGCCGCTCGCCTATTCCACCGCCAAGTGCGCCGTCATCCACATGAGCCGCTGCGCCGCGGCCGAGCTTTCGCCGCACAAGATCCGCGTCAACGCCATCTGCCCGGGCCTCATCGCCACCTCGATCTTCGGCACGGCGCTCGGCATGGCCCGCGACGGCGCCGACCAGATGGCCGCCATGGTCGCCCAGAACGCCGCCATCGCCCAGCCGGTCCCCAAGGCCGGCCTGCCCCACGACATCGCCGCCGCCGCGCTCTATCTGGCCAGCGACGATTCGGTGTTCGTCACCGGGACCCACATGGTGGTGGACGGCGGAATCACCATCGGTTCGCGCCACGCCTGGGATCAGGGCGCGCCCTCGCCGTTCGCGGCGATCTTCGGCGTGACCACCGAGCAATTGCAGGCGGGCTTTGGAAACAGCCCCGAGCCGGCGCCCTGATTTCGTCTCAGCCCGGAAAACACGACGCAACAAAGACGAGGTACGGCAAAGGCTCCTTCAACTGAACGGACGCCGTCATGAACGCCGCTCGCCTTTCCGCTCTCGCCCTCGTCGCCGCGCTCGCCGCGGCGCCGGTCGTCCAGGCCCAGGACGCCCCTCCCGGACCGCCGCCCATGGCCGGCAAGGGCTGGGACCCGGCCCAGATGCAGGCGCGCATGGACGCCCGCCGCGCCGCGCGCATCAAGGCCCTGCACGACGCGCTCAACATCAAGCCCGATCAGGAGAGCGCCTTCGCCGCCTTCGCCGACGCCATGAAGCCCACGGGCGGGCCGGGAGGCCCCGGCGGCTGGCGCGGCGGCCCGGACGGCAAGATGGGCCAGGATCGCGCCGCCATGGCGGCCATGACCACGCCTCAGCGCCTGGATTTCATGGCCAAGAAGATGGATGAACGCATGGCCCAGATGAAGGCCGCCTTCGCCAAACGCGACGCGGCTGCGAAGGCGCTCTACGCCCAGCTCAGCCCCGATCAGAAGCGCACCATGGACGCCCTGCCGATGCTGCGCGACGGCGATGGCCGCCACGGTGGCTGGGGCCGTGGTCCTGGGGGTCCGGGCGGTCCCGGCCGGGGCTAGCGCTCTTATCGCCCATGCGGGCGGTGTGGTAGACTAGGGCCCATGTCCGTCGCCGCCCGCGTCAATCCCAGGGACTTCTTCACGCCCGAAGAGTGGGCGCCGCTGTCCGCGCGCTCGTCGTGGAAGGGCCTGGCCCTGGTCGCCCATTGTTGGATCGCCATCGGCCTGGCCATGGCCATGGCGATCGTCTGGCCGATCACGATTCCCTTGGCCGTGGTCATCATCGGCGCCCGGCAGCTGGGCCTTGGCATCCTCCAGCACGACGCCGCCCACGGCGCCTTGCACCCCAACGCGGCGATCGGCGACTGGGTCGGCGAGTGGCTCTGCACCGGCGGGTTGGCGAGCTACCGCGCCTATCATCTGCAGCACCACAAATTCGCCCAGCAGGCCGAGGATCCCGATCTGGTGCTCTCCGCCCCGTTCCCGATCAGCCGCGCCTCTTTCCGCCGCAAGATCGTCCGCGACCTCACCGGCCAGACCTGGTTCAAGCAGCGCTTCGGCCGCCTGGTCGCCAAGCTCAAGGCCCGCAAACGCGGCGAGCCGCTCCTGCCCATCCTGGGGGATGAAGTCTATCGTCAGCGCCGCTGGCTGATACTCAACGGGATCGGCGTCATCGCCTTCGGCGCCGTCGGCGTCTGGTGGGGCTGGTTCGCCCTGTGGCTATTGCCCAGGGCGACCTGGTTCCAGCTCGTCACCCGCCTGCGCAACATCGCCGAGCACGCCCTGGTGGCCAAGAACGAGCCCGATCCCCTGCGTCACGCCCGCACCACACGGGCCAATCTGATCGAGCGCGCCCTGATCGCGCCCTATTATGTGAACTACCACTGCGAGCATCACATGTTCATGCACGTGCCGTGCTGGAACCTGCCCCGCGCCAGCCGCCTGCTGGAGGCCAAGGGCTGGTTCCCGAAGATGGAACGCGCCAGCGGCTACGCCGAGGTGATCCGGGCCGTGGCGCCGGCTTAGTCTTCCTTCTCTTCCCCCTCTGGGGGAAGTACCGGCGAAGCCGGGGAAGGGGGCTCCAGCTTGGCGCCAACCTTTCAGTCTGGCTGGAGCCCCCTCCACGTTGGCGTCGGGGTCCCCCTCCCCCAATGGGGGAGGAGAGTTATTACCTTCCCACCCGCGCGTTCCGCCTGGCCAGCACCCTCAGCCTCAGGGCGTTGAGCTTGATGAAGCCGGCGGCGTCGCGGTGGTCGTAGGCGCTGTTGCCTTCCTCGAAGGTGACCAGGTCCTGGTCGTAGAGGGAATAGGGGCTTTCGCGGCCGATGATGCTGACGTTGCCCTTGTAGAGTTTGACCCGCACCCGGCCGGTGACCAGGGCCTGGGAATGGTCGATCGCCGCCTGCAGCATCTCCCGCTCCGGCGAGAACCAGAAGCCGTTGTAGATCAGGCTGGCGTAGCGCGGCATCAGCTCGTCCTTGAGATGCATGGCCCCGCGATCGAGCGTGATGGATTCGATCCCCCGGTGCGCGGCCAGCAGGATCGTGCCGCCGGGCGTCTCATAGACGCCGCGCGACTTCATGCCGACGAAGCGGTTCTCGACCAGGTCGAGACGGCCGACGCCGGCGTCATGGCCGAGCTGGTTCAGGCGGGTCAGCAACTCCGCCGGAGAGAGCGCCTCGCCATCGATGGCTGTCGGATCGCCGGCCTCGAAATCCATGGTGAACTCGACCGGCCTGTCCGGCGCATCCTCCGGCGCGATGGTGCGCATATGGACGAATTCGGGCGCCGGGACGGCGGGATCCTCCAGCACCTTGCCCTCGGAGGAAGAGTGCAGAAGGTTGGCGTCGACGCTGAAGGGCGCCTCGCCGCGCTTGTCTTTCGCGATCGGGATCTGATGGGATTCGGCGAAGGCGAGCAGGGCCTCGCGGCTCTTGAACTCCCATTCGCGCCACGGGGCGATGATCTGGATGTCCGGGGCCAGGGCGTAATAGGCCACCTCATAGCGCACCTGGTCGTTGCCCTTGCCGGTCGAGCCGTGGCTGACGGCGTCGGCGCCGACCCTGCGGGCGATGTCGATCTGGGTCTTGGCGATCAGCGGCCGGGCGATCGAGGTGCCCAGCAGATACTGGCCCTCATAGACCGTGTTGGCCCGAAACATCGGAAAGACGTAGTCGCGCACGAAGGTCTCGCGCAGATCCTCGATGAAGATGTTCTCTGGCTTGATGCCCAGCAGCAGGGCCTTTTCCCGCGCCGGCGCCAGCTCCTCGCCCTGGCCCAGATCGGCGGTGAAGGTCACCACCTCGCAGCCATAGGTCTGCTGCAGCCATTTGAGGATAATCGAGGTGTCCAGCCCGCCGGAATAGGCGAGCACCACCTTCTTGGGGCTCAGGTCGGCGGCCATGGGGGTATCCTTTTGGAAGCGGGAAGTCGGCGCGCTTAAAGGCGGCCTTGGCCCTGAGCGCAACCCCCCGCGAAAGACCCCCGAGCTAGACCGTCATCTGGGCGCCGAGCTCGACCACCCGGCCCGGCGGAATGCGGAAGAAGTCGGTCGGGTTGGCGGCGTTCCTCATCAGGAAGATGAAGAGCTGATCCTGCCACATGGGCATGCCCGAATGGGCGTCGGCGATGATCGAGCGGCGGCCGAGGAAAAAGGTCGTGGCCATGATGTCGAACTTGAGACCCAGCTTCTTGCATTCGGCGAGGGTGCGCGGAACGTTGGGGCTCTCCATGAAGCCGTAGGTCAGGGTCAGGATGGTGAAGTCGTCGTTGATCGGCTCAAGGCGGATGCGGTCGGTTTCGGCGACCCGGGGGGTCTCGGCCGTCCGGATGGTCAGGATGATATTCTTCTGATGCAGGACCTTGTTGTGCTTGAGGTTGTGCATCAGGGCCACCGGCGCGACCTCCGGGTTTGCGGTGGGAAAGATCGCCGTGCCGGGCGCGCGCCACGGCGGCCGGGTCGCCAGCATGGCGATCACATCCTTCAGGGGCACGCTCTCGACCTGGCTCTTGCTGTTGAGAATGCCCACGCCCCGGGCCCAGGTGACCATGACGATCACCATGGCGGCGCCGAACGCCAAGGGAATCCAGGCTCCGTCGGGAATCTTGGTGAGGTTGGAGGTGAGAAACACCGTGTCGATGACGGTGATCGGCGCCAGCAAGGCGATGACCCTCGGCCAGCCCCACTTCCACAGATGGCGCGCCACCACATAGGCGAGGCATGTGCTGATGAACATGGTGCCGGTCACCGCCACGCCATAGGCCGAGGCCAGGCGGTGCGAGCTCTGAAAGATCACCAGCAGCAGGAGTACGCCGGTCATCATCAGTCCGTTGACCGCCGGCACGAAGATCTGGCCGGTCTGGGTTTCCGAGGTGCGCTTGATGTCGATGCGCGGCAGCAGGCCGAGTTGAACCGCTTGCTGGGTCAGGGAGAAGGCGCCGGTGATCACCGCCTGGCTGGCGATCACCGCGGCCAGCGTCGCCAGGATCAGCACCGGCCAATAGGCGAAGTGCGGAACCATGTTGAAGAACGGATTATGGCGCGCGTCCGGATGATGCAGGACCAGGGCGCCCTGTCCCAGATAGTTGAGCGCCAGGCACGGGAAGACCAGGCCCAGCCACGCCGCGCGAATGGGGTTTTTGCCGAAGTGCCCCATGTCGGCGTAGAGCGCCTCGGCCCCGGTCACGGCCAGGAACACACTGCCCAGAATGACGAAACCGACGAAGCCGTTCTCGATCAGGAAGCGGGCCGCATAGTAGGGGTTGAACGCCCATAGCACCGAAGGATCGGCGGCCAGATTGTAGATCCCCAGGGCCGCCAGGGTGACGAACCACAGGCCGATCACCGGTCCGAACAGAGCCGCCAGGCCCTTGGTGCCGCGCGCCTGCGCCAGGAACAGCACCACCAGGATGGCCGCGGCGCCGGGAAGCACGAAGGGATTGAGCATGTGGCCCAGATGCGGCGCGACCTTGAGGCCCTCCACCGCCGACAGCACGGAGAAGGCGGGCGTGATCACGCCATCGCCATAGAAGAGCGCCACGCCGATGACACCCAGCAGGAACAGCGCGCCGGATCGTCGGCCGAGCGCGCTCTGGGCCAGCGCCATCAGGGCCACGGCGCCGCCCTCGCCCTTGTTGTCGGCCCGCATCAGCACGGCGATGTATTTGATCGTGACGATCAGGGTCAGGGTCCAGAGGATCAGCGAGACCACGCCCAGCACGGCGATCTGCGGCGGCCCGACGGGCCTCGAATGGGCCATGGCTTCGCGCAGGGCGTAGAGGGGGCTGGTGCCGATATCGCCGAATACGACGCCTACCGCGCCCAGGCTTAGGGCCGCGAATCCGCGCCGGGTGCCCGGCACATGTGGGACCTTGTCTCGCCGCGAAAGGCGCGCGTAGCGATAGGCCGAGGCGATGCGGTCGCGCGGAGATCGGGGCAGGCCTCTTACGGCCAAGGTCTTGCCTCCAGGGGCTGGCGATCCACGCTCAAGGCCGCGCGGTACACCCAAACTTTGCCCCGTTCAATCGCGGCGTATGGCCGCTGGGGCTTGGAACCTTGAACGTTTGAGATCGCGACGGTTCAAGGCGCCGAAGAACATTTTCTTAGCCAGCGGCGCGGGGCGCCGTTAGGCTCCCCCCCATGGGAGATTCCACCCAGCGCCCGATCAACCAGCGTCTCGCCCTGATCACCGGGGCGTCGGCGGGCATAGGCGCGGCCCTCGCCAGGGTATACGCCGCCCATGGCTATGATCTGGCCCTCAGCGCCCGCCGGGAGGATCGTCTGCGCGCGCTCGCCGACGAAATACGTCTCAGCCACGGCGTCGAGGTGCTGATCGCGCCGGCCGATCTCGCCGATCCGGTGGCGCCCAAGGCGATTCTGGATCATATCGAAGCGCACGGGCGGGTGGTCGACGCCCTGGTCAACAACGCCGGCTACGGCCTTGTCGGCCCCTACGCCGACACGAGATGGGAGGATCAGCGCGCCTTTCTGCAGGTCCTCGTCACGGCCGTTTGCGAGCTTGCCCATCGGGTGGCGCCCGGCATGGTCGAGCGACGCTTCGGGCGCATCCTCAATGTCGCCTCGGTGGCGGGATTGATCGCCGGCAGCCCTGGCGGCGGCCTCTACAGCGCCGCCAAGGCTTTCGTGGTCAGCTTTTCCGAGAGCCTGCATCTGGAGATGGCGCCGCACGGCGTCCACGTATCGGCGCTCTGCCCCGGCTTCACCTACACCGAGTTTCACGACGTGAACGGGACCCGCGCCATCGTGGGCCAACAGGCTCCGCCATGGCTGTGGCTGGGCGCCGACGAGGTGGCGGCGGCCGGCTTCGAGGCGGTCGAGGCGAACCGGCCGATCTGCGTGCCCGGCGCGCCCAACAAGGCGATCGCCGCCGCCGCCCATATACTCCCCGACGAATGGGTCATGGCGCTGATGGCCAGACGGGCGCGGCGGCGGGTCTAGCCGGGGCGATCTCTCGTTGACCCTGCGACCATTTCTCGGCATCGAACGCCCATGACTGACAGCGGCGCTGGCGTGGTGATCGTGGGAGCCGGCCATGCTGGAGGCACGGTCGCGGCCCTGCTTCGGCAATATGGCTTCGAGGGCAAGATCACCCTCCTCGGTGAAGAGCCGATCGCTCCCTACCAACGCCCGCCCCTCTCCAAGGCCTGGCTCAAGGGCGAGGCGGACGCCGAAAGTCTGGCTCTAAAGCCGCTCTCCTTCTACGCCGAGGCCGGGATCGAACTGATCCTCTCGGCGAAAGTCACCGAAATCCATCGATCGGCCCACACCGTCAGCCTGGCCGACGGGCGGGTCATTCCCTATTCCACCCTGATCCTCGCCACCGGCGCCCGGGCTCGTTCCCTGGATATTCCCGGCGTCGATCTGGCCGGCGTCCTCACCCTGCGCTCGGCGGCTGACGCCGAGGCCCTCAAGGCCCTGCTGGGACCGGGCAAGCGGCTGGCGGTTATCGGCGGCGGCTATATCGGCCTGGAGGCGGCCGCCTCGGCGCGGGCGCTGGGCGCGGACGCCGTGGTGATCGAACGCGAGCCGCGCATTCTCGCCCGGGTAGCCTGCCAGGTGCTGTCTGACTTCTTCACCGACTACCATCGCCGCCACGGGGTCGCGTTCGAGGTGAACGCCCAGGTGGAGCGCCTGGAAGGGGCGGGCGGCAAGGTGACCGGCGTGCGTCTCGCCGATGGCCGGGTGATCGCCTGTGATGTCGCCCTGATCGGCGTCGGCGCCCCGCCCAACGACGAACTCGCCAAGGACGCCGGCCTCGAATGCGCCGGGGGCGTCGTGGTGGACGAGGAGGCCCGCACCAGCGATCCCGACATTTTCGCCATCGGCGACGTCAGCCGTCGGCCCATGACCCACTACGGCCGCATGTTCCGGCTCGAAAGCGTGGCCAACGCCCTGGAGCAGGCCAGGCTCGCGGCCTCCGCCATCACGGGAAGGCCGCCGGCGGCGCAGGAGGTCACCTGGAACTGGTCCGATCAGTATGACCTGAAGTACCAGTTCGCCGGCGTGCCGTTCGATGTCGACGACGTTCTCGTTCGTGGCGACCCGGCCGCGGCCAAGTTCGCCGTCTTTCATTTGAAGGGCGATGTGATCCAGGCGGTGGAGGCCGTGAACGCCCCGGCCGAGTTCATGGCCGGCCGTCAGCTCATTGGCCAAAGACGCCCGATCTCGCGCGCGAAGCTTGCGGATACCGCCATTTCCATGAAAGAGGTCGCCGCATAAAACGCTCGCGCGGGGAGTCCATGGCGAAAATCACCTACATCGAACACAGCGGCGCCGAGCACGTCCTGGACGTGAAGACCGGACTTTCGGTCATGGAGGGCGCGGTCAAGAACAACATTCCGGGCATCGACGCCGACTGCGGCGGCGCCTGCGCCTGCGCCACCTGCCACGTCTATGTCGATGAAGCCTGGAAGGACAAGGTCGGCACCCCATCGGCCATGGAGGAATCCATGCTGGACTTCGCCGAGAACGTCGAACCCAACTCCCGCCTCTCCTGCCAGATCAAGGTCACCGACGAACTCGACGGCCTGGTCGTGCGCATGCCGGAGAGCCAGCACTAAGCCTGGGCGTTAAGGCCTTCCGATCGCGTAAAAGCGTTCGGCGCGCTGGTCGCGCAGGGCATCGGGAGAGAGCGGCAGCAACGCCTTCAATTCGGCTTCCACCGCATCGCCCACCCGGCTGATCGCAAGAGCGGGGTCGGCGTGGGCGCCGCCGACCGGCTCCTCGATGATCCTGTCCACCACCTTCAGGGCGATCAGATCCTCGGCGGTGATCTTCATCGCCTTGGCCGCGCCCTCGGCCAGGGCCCGGTCGCGCAGCAGGATCGAGGCGCAACCCTCGGGCGAAATCACCGCATAGATCGCGTGCTCCATGATCAGCACCCGGTTGGCCGCGGCGATGCCGATGGCCCCGCCGCTCATGCCCTCGCCGGTGATGGTGGCGATCATCGGCACGCCGAGTGTCAGGCATCGCTCGGTGCCGCGAGCGATGGCTTCGGCCACGCCGCGCTCCTCGCTGCCGATGCCGGGATAAGCGCCGCCGGTGTCGACGAAGGACAGCACCGGCAGGTTGAACTGTTCGGCCAGATCCATCAGCCGGATCGCCTTGCGGTAACCCTCCGGTCGGGCGGCGCCGAAGTTGTGCTTGATACGGGTGGTGGTGTCGTGGCCCTTCTCCTGACCGATCACCACCACCGGGTGGCCGCGAAACCGGCCAAGACCGCCCAGGATCGCCTGGTCGTCGGCGAAGGTGCGATCGCCGCGCAGCTCGACGAACTCCTCGATCAGGCCGGCGGCGTAGTCGACGAAGTGCGGCCGGTCCGGATGGCGGGCGATCTGGGTCTTCTGCCAGGCGTCCAGATGGGCGTAGGTCTCGGCGCGCAGCTCGCCGACGCGGGCGCGCAGGGCTCCGATCTCGGCGTCGAACGCGCCATGGCCAGTGGTTTCGGAGAGCCTGGAAAGCTCATCGATCTTGGTTTCGAGCTCGCCGATCGGGCGCTCGAATTCCAGATAGTGCGCGGCCATGAAATCCTGAAACTGCCCGGCTCGTTAAAGCGCGCGAACCTAGGGCCGATGACGGCCGCGAGCAAGTTGGACGGCGAAAGGCTTAAGTCTTGGAGGTTCAAAGGCCGTAGATCGCCGCCATCGCCGCGTCCTTCGCCGCCACCTGACGGGCGAGGTCGAGCATGACGGCCGCCTGCTTCCAGGTGGCGTCGTCCTGCATCTTGCCATCGATCATCGCCACGCCGGAGCCGTCCGGCATGGCCTCGGCGATGCGCCGGGCGAAAGCCACCTCGGCAGGGTCCGGTGAGAACACCCGCTTGGCGATGGCGATCTGGCTGGGATGCAGGCTCCAGGCGCCGGCGCAGCCGAGCAGGAAGGCGTTCTTGAACTGTTGCTCACAGGCCTCCGGATCGTCGATGGCGCCGAAAGGCCCATAGAAGGGTTTGATCCCGGCGCTGGCGCAGGCGTCGACCATCCGCGCCAGGGTGTAGTGCCAGATGTCCTGCTGGACCGCGGCCCGAGGCGCCCCGTCTTCGCTGGGATCGGAGAGCACCCGATAGGCCGGATGGCCGCCGCCTACCCTGGTCGTCTTCATCCCCCGGCTGGCGGCGAGGTCGGCGGGGCCGAGGCTCATGCCCTGGAGCCGGGGGCTCGCCGCGGCGATGGCCTCGACATTGGCGACTCCTTGGCCGGTCTCGAGTATCGCGTGCAGGAGGATGGGGCGCTTGACGCCATGGCGAGCCTCCAGAACCGCCAGGAGCTGGTCCATATAATGAATATCCCATGGCCCCTCGACCTTGGGGACCATGATCACGTCCAGCACATCGCCGCAGCCGGCGACGATCTGGGTGATGTCATCGAGGTGCCAGGGCGCGGCCGGGCCGTTGATCCGAACCCAGAGACCCGTCCCCATGGCGGCGAAGTCGACCGCCCTGGCCATTTCGACAAAGCCGTCGCGCGCGGCCCCTTTGGCGTCGGCGGGAATGGCGTCCTCCAGATTGCCGCACAGCACATCGACGCCCCGGGCGGTCTCGGCGGCCTTGGCGCGCACCTTCTCCAAATGCGGCGGGAGAAAGTGGATCACACGCTCAAGCCGGACCGGCAGTTCGCGCGGCGGCGCCGGCGCGCCCTGGGCCAGCGCTTGGAAGAAGGCTCGCGGTGGCTTGGTCAAGAGTCTCTCCGGCGCGAAAGCGGGTGTTTGGTCTCCACCACTTCCCTAAGCCGTTCCTGGGCGACGTGGGTGTAGATCTGGGTGGTGGCGATGTCGGCGTGGCCCAGCAAGGTCTGAACGACGCGCAGGTCCGCGCCGCCTTCCAGGAGGTGCGTCGCGAAGGCGTGGCGCAGGACGTGGGGGCTGACCTTAGCCGGGTCGAGACCGGCGGCCAGGGCCGCCTCGGCCAAGAGCTGGGAATAGCGGCGTGGCGTAAGCCGCCCCGCCTTTCCTCGCGAGGGAAAGAGCCACGGGCTCTCCTTCACGCCCTTGGGCAGGAACGACCGGCGATGGACAAGATAAGCCTTCACCGCCTCGCGCGCCGCGCCGTTGAGCGGGGCGAGCCGTTCCTTGCCGCCCTTGCCCTTGACGATCAGATAGGCCGGGTCGCGCGCCAGGGCCGCGAGCGTGAGGGCCGTCAGTTCAGAGACGCGCAGTCCAGACGCGTAGCTGAGCTCGACCATCGCCGCCAGCCGAGCGCCCCCAGCGTCGTCGGTCCGGGCGGCGGCTTCGATCAGCCGCTCCATCTCGTTTCGGCTCAGGATCTTGGGCAGGGGCCGGCCCTGGCGCGGCGCCTCGACCCGGCGAGAGGGGTCGTCCGGACGCCAGGTTTCGCCAACCACGAATCGGTAGAACTGGCGCACGGCGGAGCGGCGTCTGGCCGCCGTCGAGGGCGCCAGGCCCCGCGCGCCCAGTTTGGCGAAATAGGCCTCGATTAGGGTAGCGTCCGCTGCGGTGAGATCGGAACCGTTGGCCGCGAGAAAGGCCTGGGCGTCCTCGAGGTCGCGGCCATAGGCCGTCAGGGTGTTGGCCGCCGCTCCGCGTTCGGCGGCCATCATTTCCAGGAAGGCTTCGATCCAGTCCGCGCTGGTCATGGTGATGGCCTGGGGCGAATCATGGCGAAACTTGGCGCTTGGCGGCGGCCCGGTGTAAAGCCCACATCTGGTCATGAGCACCTTCCCGCCATCCATCCGCAAGACCATCGCGCTCGTGGGCCTCATGGGCGTAGGCAAGAGCAGTATCGGCCGGCGACTGGCCAACGCCCTGTCGATGCCGTTTCGCGACGCCGACGCCGAGGTCGAGGCCGCGGCCGGCCGCACGATCCCGGAAATCTTCGAACAGTATGGCGAGCTGGCGTTCCGTGAAGGCGAGCGCCGCGTGATCGCCCGCCTCCTCGAAGAACCCCCCCATGTGCTCGCCACGGGGGGCGGCGCCTTCATTGACGAGCGTACACGAGAGCTCATTCAATCGCGGGCCATCTCGGTCTGGCTGCAGGCCGATCTGGAGGTGCTGGCGCGTCGCGTCGGTCGCCGCGACACCAGGCCCCTCTTGACCGGCAAGGATCCGCTGGAGGTGCTGAGCGCCCTGGCCGCCGCGCGCAACCCGATTTACGCCGAGGCGCACCTCTCGGTGGAGACCGGCGACAGCGCCCATCAGGTGGCCGTGGACGCCATTGTCAAGGCGCTCGCTTCGCACGCGGCGGCCGCGACGTGACCGCCCGCGTCAACATCGCCCTGGCCGGCCGGGACTATGATGTGGCGATCGGCCCCAGCCTTGTCGACGACGCCGCTTCGTGGATCGGCCCCCTGTTGCGGCGTCCTAAAGTGGCGATCGTAATGGACCAGACGATCGCCGATCTGCATGGGCCAAGGCTCATCGGCGCGCTGGAGGCGGGCGGCGTCGCCAGCCACCCCATCATCCTGCCGCCGGGCGAGGCGACCAAGAGCTTCACCTATCTGGCCGAGCTCTGCGACCGCCTGCTGGCCCTGGAGCTCGATCGCGGCGACATGATCATCGCTTTTGGTGGTGGCGTGATTGGCGATCTGACCGGCTTCGCCGCGGCGATCTACAAGCGGGGAATCGATTTCATCCAAATCCCGACCACGCTGCTGGCCCAGGTTGATTCTTCGGTGGGCGGCAAGACCGCCATCGACACGCCGCGGGGCAAGAATCTGATCGGCGCTTTTCACCAGCCGCGCCTCGTTCTGGCGGATCTGTCGATGCTGGACACCCTCCCTCCGCGCGAGCTTCGCTGCGGCTATGGTGAAGTGCTCAAATATGGCCTGCTGGGCGATCGCGGGTTTTTCCACTGGCTCGAAGACCATGGCGCGGCGGTGCTGGATCGGGAGCCGGAGGCTCTCGCGAGGGCCGTGCGCCGCTCCGTCGAGATGAAGGCCGATATAGTCGCGGCCGACGAGCGCGAGGGCGGCGCCCGCGCCCTGCTCAATCTCGGCCACACGTTCGCCCATGCGATCGAGACTCTTACCGGATTTGGCGAGACGCTGAAGCATGGCGAGGCGGTGGGTCTGGGCTGCGCCATGGCGTTCCGATTTTCCGCCCAGCTGGACTTCTGCCCATCGAAGGACGCCGAGCGCGCCGCCCAGGCCGTGGCGGTCGCCGGCCTTCCCTCTCGGCTGGCGGACGTGACCGCTAAGCCATTCCGCGTCGACGACCTGGTGGCGGCGATGGCGCACGATAAGAAAACCAAGGCCGGCCGCCTGACCTTCATCCTCGCCCGGGCCATAGGCGAGGCCTTCATCGCCGACGACGTTGAGAGTGGCGCGGTACGGTCCTTTCTGCTGACCGAAGGGGCGACGCCATGATGGCCGAGATTGGCCTGTTCTCTCTGCTGATCCTGGCGTTGCTGGCGGTCTCGGCTGTGTTCTCCGCGGCGGAGACGGCGCTCACCCGCGCCAGCCGGGGCCGGATGCATCAGCTGGAACGGGAAGGCGACCGGCCCGCCAAGCGCGTCAATCTGCTGCTCTCCGACCAGGAGACCATGATCGGCGCGGTGCTGATCGGATACAACATCATCAATATTTTGAGCTCGGCCCTGGTCACCGAATTCATCACCAAGGAACTGCCCGGAGGCCTGGGCGTGGCCCTCGCCACCGTCATCATGACCGTTCTGGTGGTGGTGTTCGTCGAGGTTCTGCCCAAGACCCTGGCCATCGTCCGCGCCGACGAGGTCGCCAGGGCCCTTTCCGCGCCGATGCTGTGGACGGTGCGCATTCTGGGCCCGGTGATTTTCGCCATCCAATGGATCGTTCGCGCCACGCTCGGCGTCTTCGGCGTCAAACTCGACATGGAGACCGATGTCCTGGCGGCCCATGAGGAAATCCGCGGCGCGGTGGAGTTCCACCACTCGGAAGGCGCCGTGGAGAGTGGCGATCGGCGGATGCTGGGCGGCGTGCTGGATCTTTCCGACATGGATGTTTCGGAGATCATGGTCCACCGCAAGTCGATCTCGATGATTGATATCGACGCGCCGACAGCGGACCTGGTGGCCAAGGTGTTGAAATCGCCGCACACGCGGCTGCCGCTCTACCGCGGAGAGCCTGAGAACATTGTCGGCGTGCTGCATGTAAAGGATCTTCTTCGCGCCATGGCGGGCGCCGCGGGCAAGGCCGAGGTCATCGATGTCCGCGCCATCGCCCGCCAGCCCTGGTTCATTCCCGAAACCACCAATCTGAAGGACCAGCTCAACGCCTTTCTCAAGCGTCACAGCCACTTCGCCCTGGTGGTGGATGAATACGGGGCTTTGCAGGGCCTGGTCACCCTGGAGGACATCCTCGAGGAGATCGTCGGCGAGATAGATGACGAACACGACCAGACCATCCAGGGCGTGCGCAAGGAGCCGGACGGCTCCGTCCATGTGGATGGCTCGGTCACCGTGCGCGACCTCAATCGCGCCATGGACTGGAACCTGCCGGACGACCACGCCGTCACCATCGCCGGCCTGGTGATCCACGAAGCCCGGGCGATACCCGAGCCTGGGCAGAAATTCCTCTTCCACCACCACCAGTTCCAGATCCTGGACCGGCGCCGAAACCAGATCACGGCGTTGAAAGTCGGCCCGCCGATCGCCGCGGAGGACGAGGCTTGAGCGTCAGGCCTCTCCAGGCGCGCGGAGCTTCAGCGAAAGGGCGTGAACCGGCCCGGCCAGTTCCGCGGCGAGGAGGCCAAGCACCAACCGCTGGCGGGCGATCCTGCCCATCCCGGCGAATTCCGAGGCTTCTATGCTCAGGTTGAAGTGGCTTTCGCCTCCGGCGCTTGCCCCCGCGTGACCGGCATGACGATGGGAATCGTCGACGATCTCGATGTTCGCGCCCTGAAAGGCGCGGCCGAGTTTGTCTTTGATGATTTGGGCGACGCCCGACATTTGGCGGTCTTTCCTGGCGGCTGTCAATTCTTGAACTTAAACCATTCGACCCCTTAGTTTGAGCCCATGCCCACCGCCTTTTCATACCGACCTCGATTCGTCGATATCCGTGTGCGCCCGCCCAAGGTCGAGGCGGAGCCGGCGGAGGACGTTCACGCACTCGAACCGGGCGAGCGGCCCTGCGACCACCAGGGCTGCCGCGCGGCCGCCTCCACGCGTGCGCCGAAGTCGCGCGACCTGCCCAATGATCACTATTGGTTCTGTCAGGCGCACGCGGCCGAATACAACCGTTCATGGAACTTCTTCGCCGGCATGAGCGAGGGCGAGATGCGCGACAAGATCGCCGACGACCTCGCCACCGGCGGGCGACCGACCTGGTCGTTCAAGGCCGGCGCCCGCAACCGCGAAGCCGCCGCGGCGCGCGGCGTGTTCCGCGACGCCTTCGGCATCTTCGGAACAGCCAGGGCCAATGATGAGCGCGCCGCCTTCGAGCGTCGGCTCGGCAAGCTGGAGCGGGCCGCCCTCGCCGATCTCGATCTCGACGCCACGGCCACCGGTCCGACCGTCCGGGCGCGGTATATCGAGCTGGTCAAGCGCTGCCATCCCGACGCCAACGGCGGCGACCGTTCGGCCGAGCATAAGCTCCAAAGGGTGATCCGGGCCTACAAGACTTTGCGGAAGGCGAAACTGGCCTGATCCGCCCGGCGTGTGAGTTTGTGTCAGAGCGTTTGCGTCGGCCCGAGGCTTTGTCTAGTGATCGCCGGTCATGACCAGCCTCACAGACCCCGCCGCCGATCCGTTGCTCACCCTGGTCCCCGACCGCAAGGTCTCGATCCGGGAGGCGTTCGGCGTCGATTCCGACATGCTCGTGCCGGCGTTTTCCACGCGCGACAGCCATGTGCCCGATCTGGACGAAGCCTATCGCTTCGATCCCCAGACGACCTTGGCCATCTGCGCCGGCCTCGCCTACGATCGCCGGGTGATGGTCCAGGGCTATCACGGCACCGGAAAGTCGACCCATATCGAGCAGGTCGCCGCGCGCCTCAACTGGCCGATGATCCGTGTCAATCTCGATAGCCATGTCAGCCGTATCGATCTGGTGGGCAAAGACGCCATCGTCCTGAAGGACGGCAAGCAGATCACCGAGTTTCGCGAGGGCATGCTGCCCTGGTGCCTGCAACGTCCCATGGCCCTGGTGTTCGACGAATATGACGCCGGCCGCCCGGACGTGATGTTCGTCATTCAACGGGTGCTGGAAGCCCAGGGCAAGCTGACCTTGCTCGACCAGAACCGGGTGATCCGGCCCAACCCCTATTTCCGCCTGTTCTCCACCACCAACACCATCGGCCTTGGCGACACCACCGGCCTCTATCACGGCACCCAGCAGATCAATCAGGGTCAGATGGACCGTTGGTCGATCGTCGCCACCCTCAACTACCTCTCCCACGACGTGGAGGGCGAAATTGTTCTGGCCAAAGCCCCGTCCTACGCCAAGACCGCCGAGGGTCGCCGCCAGATCGCCGCCATGGTGCGGGTCGCCGACATGACCCGCAACGCCTTCATGAACGGCGACATCTCCACGGTGATGAGCCCGCGCACGGTGATCACCTGGGCCCAGAACGCCGAGATCTTCGCCGGCGACCTGGGCCTCGCCTTCCGCATGACCTTCCTCAACAAGTGCGACGAGTTGGAGCGGCCCACCGTGGCCGAATTCTACCAGCGCGCCTTCGGCGGCGACCTCCCCGAGAGCGCGGCCCGGGTGAAGGTGGCCTGATCAGCGCTGGGGCGCGGCGATCGAGCCGACGAAGGCTCGGCGGAAGGACTCCAGGTCGGCGGGGCTGATGTCTGAGACGGCCCAGAACTCCAGGCCGCCTTGGGTCCACCGCACCAGGCTGTAGCCGTCGCGCCGGCTCATCACGCCGGTCAGGGAGGAGAAGGCGCCGGCCCGGCGCACGAACAGATTTATCGTGTGTAGACGGCGATGGTAGACGATCGCCGGGGTGACGGCATCGCCCACATAGTCCAGCCGCCCGCCAGCCAGCGGGAAGCCCTGGTCGGCCAGCTCGACGACCGGCGGGGCGAAATCGATCTTTCCGTTGAACCACGGCTTGACCACGTGCTCGTTGGACGTCGCCACGTCTGTGAGGTGATCGGCCAGGAGCGAGCGGACATGGCTCGAAACCAGTTGATCCTCCAGCCGCACCGTCGCCAGCTGCGGCGCGGCGATCAGCAGAGTGAGGCTGGCGGCGACGGCGGCGCCCGCCAGGGCGGAGAGCCAGGGCCGGGTTCGGCTCGGCCTGGTGGAAGCGCGACGGGCCGGGGCGGTTTCGGCCGCCAAGGCCCAATCGATGCGCTCTCGCAGATCGCTCGGCGCCGCATAGGCGAGGCCCGGCGCGCGCAGGCTGGCGCGCATCGCCTCCAGGCGCGCAAGTTCTTCGGCGCAACCGGGGCAGCCGGCGATATGGGCTTCTGTGGCCAGGCTGTTGGCGGCGTCCAGTTCGCCATCGATCAGAGCCTGGAGCTGGAGCGTTCTGTCCTCGCACGCGGTCATGGCGCGGCCTCCAATCCCCGCCCTTGGTTGGAAAACATCAAGGCCCCCAACATGGCCCGCGCCCGGGCCAGGCGAGACATCACCGTCCCGATCGGCGCGCCGGTCAGATGGGAAATCTCCTTGTAGGAAAGCTCTTCCAGCTCGCGCAGCACCAGGGTCTCGCGGAAGGGTTCGGGCAGATTGGCCAAGGTCTCGCGCAGGGCTTTGGCCTCGCCCTCGCGCACCAGGATCGCCTCCGGGTGATCATGGTCGGCGCTGGCGCCTTCCAGGAATTCCTCGCCCAGATCGTTCCGGGGGCTAGTCTTGCGCCAATCGAGGAAGCCATTGCGGACGATGGCGAAGAGCCACGCCTTGGCGTTTCCGCCGGCGAAGGTGTGGAAACCGCGGAAGGCCCGCAGGAAGGCGTCCTGAACGATATCCTCGGCGGCCACGGGATCGCGGGCCAGATAGCGGGCGAGATTATAGGCGGCGTCCAGGTGTGGGAGCATAAGCTCGCGAAAACGGGCGGCCTGGTCGGGAGACACCGGCGCGGTCCGGGCCGACTCGCTGGCGGGCGCGTCGGCGCTGAACACCAGCTGGGGTCTGAACAAGCCTCTATCCGCCGCCATCGGCCAGCTTTCCGCTCCGCCGGTCAGGGCGCCTTGACCACGATCCGCCCGGTCATGTGCGGGTGCATCACACAGAAATAGGCGTAGTCGCCCAGCTTGGTGAAGGTGAAGGCGAATTTGTCGTTGGTGTCCAGGGCCGGGGATCGGAAGCTCTTGTCATTGGCCGCCGGGGCGTGGGGATCCTCGTCGGTGTTGGTCCAGGTCACCGTCGTGCCCGGCGCCACCGTGAGGATCGCTGGCACGAAGGCGAAGTTCCGGATCGTAACCGCCGCCACCGGGCCAGGCGCGGCCGCAAGAGGGCCGGCGGTCAGGGACAACAGGACGACGGACGTCAGTATTGAGCGTCGGGCGAACAAGGCGGTTTCCTTAATGTCAGGCGAGGGAAGAATCGATCAGGGCGATCGGGGTGTCGCCGCGCACGAAGGCGGCGGTGCGGATGCCAAGCACGCCCGGCAGTTGTTCGGCCGGCACCTTGAGCGGGCCGGGCGATGGCGCCGCGCCGGGCGCCGGCTGCGGATAGGCGGTGGAGCGGGCGCTGTGGAAAGTGATATTGCCCTCCGCCTTCTGGAGGATCTGGTGGATGTGGCCGTTGAGCACGGTCACCGATCCGAAGCGGGCCAGCAGGGCCAGGGCCTGGGCGGAGTCGTCCGTCCCCCAGCCCCAGTCGGCGTAGACCGTCCAAAGCGGAATATGGGCGAAGACCACCAGAGGCGTGCTGGAGCCAAGAGGCGCGAGGTCGTCCTTCAGCCAGGCGAGTTGGTCCTCGCCGATGTGGGCCATGCCACCTGGCTTCAGGTCGGCGACATTGACGAGGGCGACGAAATGGACGCCGCGGTGATCGAAGCTGTACCAGCCGGTTCCCTTCGTCCCCTTGCCGAAGCGGGCGAGGTAGGCCTTGCCGCCGCCCTCATCGAGCATGTCGTGCTCGCCGGGCGTATAGAAGACGGGAACGCCGATCTCCGAGATAATCGCCTCGGCCTCGGCGAACTGGTCATCCTTGGAAAGATGGCTGATATCGCCGGTGTGCAGGATGAAGTCGGGCCCGGTCGGCAGGGCCTTGGCCTTGGCGACGGCCTCCATGAAGGTGCCGCGGGTATCCGGATTGGCGGCCTTGTCGAAGCCGATGTGGCTGTCGCTGATCTGCAGGAAGGTGAAGGGCTTGGTGTTCGCCGGGCGCGGCGTCTGGGCCAGGGCCTCGTCGAGGCCGATCGAGGAGAGGCCGCCGCTGGCCAGGGTGTACAGCGCGCCGACGCCAGCCCAACCCATGCACCGCATGAGCCCGCGCCGGTTCATGCCGCTCTCGTTCACTTCTGTCATCGTTCGCGCTCCGATCTTGTGCGTTCAGGAGACAAGACTGGGACGCGCGCGCGTTTATTCCCGGCGCGGCGAAAAACTCCGAACGAAGGAAGATCGTCCCTGAGAGTGCTGGACTTGCCCGGACGGACCGGGCGCCTATGGTTCCAGGCGAGGAGCCTCAGCCGAGGGAGCGCGCATGATCGGGACGCTTTTGACGGCCTGGGCCACCGCCAGGCCTTGAAGCTTTTCCTTCTCGGAAAGCGCGGCAGCATCGTCCATTGGCTGGAGGACGCGGCGAGCGCCTTCGCCGGCGCCGGTCACGAGGTGCGGGTCGGAATTACTCGCCGGCCCTGGCTCAACGCGCGGCTGGAGCGCGCGCTCGCCGAACCGATCGGCGAGGCCATCGCCCGCCGCGTCGCCAGTTTCGAACCTGAACTGATCCTCGCTATCGGCGCCTACCATGTCCCGTCGGCGATCCTGGCTCGGGTGGCGGCGGTGCCTGGCCGCGCGCCCCTGATCGGCTGGGTGGGCGACGTTTTCGATGACGCCGCCGGCGCAGCCGCCGCCGGGCTGTGCGACGCGGTGGGATATACCGACAGCGGCCTTCTCGCTCGCCATAAGTCCCTGAATTTTCCCTCGTCGGCGCTCTTCTTGCCCCATGCCGTCGACCCGCGCGGCGCCGAGCCGCCAGTGGCCTCGGCGCGCCGTGAGCGTATGGTGTTCGTCGCCAACCCCACGCCGGCGCGCCAGGCGGTGGTCGACGCCATCGCCTCCCCGATAGCCGTATGGGGACCGTCTTGGCGGCCATCGCCAAACGTTCGCCACGAGATCCATGCGCGGCGGATCGCGCCGACCGAGGCCCGTCGTGTCTATCGAAGCCATTTCGCGGCTTTGAACATCCGCAACGAGTTCAATGTCCTCACCGGGCTCAACCAGCGCAATTTCGAGCCGTGCTTGGCCGGCGCCGCCCTGATCACCGACGACCAGCCTGATCTGGGTCTCTGTTTCGAACCTGGAGCGGAAGTGTGGGCTTGGCGAGATGTCGACGAGTTGAACGACCTCTACGCGCGCGCCTTGCGCGATACCGCCGGGGCGGCGGCCCTGGGGGCGCGAGGGCGAGCGCGAGTGCTGGCCTCACACACCTATGAGCGGCGGCTCGATGCGTTGAAGGCGGCGTTCTGACGCGCCGCGGCGGCGATCCCTTGCCCGTGCCTGGAAATTAGGCGAGCTTGAACCCGACAGCGCCGCTGATGGCGGCAAGCCGATCGGGGAGGATGTCATGCAGGTCGTCGTTAACGGGGCAGTCGGCGCGGCCGGCTTGAATGGGTCCAAGGCCGGCCAGGCCGGCGGCGCGGGCGGCGCGGGCGGCGCGGCCACGGCGACCAATACCGATACCGCCTCGGTCTACGACACGGCCACGGCCAACGGCGGCGCCGGCGGCTTCGGCGGCGCCGGGGCGGCGGGGACGACGGGCGCCGGCGGGGCGGCGGGGGCTGGCGGGGCGGGCGGCGCGGCCACCGCGACGGCGACCGCGAGTTCGCAAAGTCTGGTGATTGGCCGTATCGAAACGGCGACCGCTTCGGGGGGCGCCGGTGGTTCCGCCGGGACGAGCGGATCTGGCGCCCCGGCCGGGGCCGGGGCGAGCGGTGGTGCGGGAGGCGCGGCCACCGCCGCGGCGTTCGCCCACAATGCTCGGCAGGGTCAGGCCCTCTCCACGGCCACCGGAGGTTTGGGCGGCGCGGGTCAGGGCGCCGGCTTTGTCGGTGGCGCTGGCGGGGTGGCCATCGCCACGGCGGACGCCACCCACAATAAAGGCGGCGAGGCGTCAGCGATCCAGACGGGGGGATCGGGCGGAGCGGGTCTCGACGGAGCCGGCGGCGGCGCCGGCGCCGCGAGCGCCATGGCCAATTCCGTGACCGGCTCCGAATCCAACGGCAACAAGATGATCCTCTACCAGGCGGCCGTGGGCGGCGCCGGGGGTCGAGCGCGGGTGGCATGGCCGGCGCGGCCGGCGCGGCGACCTCGACGCTAACCGACGCCATCACCACCGGTACGCCGGGAAATGACAAGACACAGGCTCAGGCCTGGGCCATCGCCGGCGATGGCGGTTCGGGGTCGGCGGGATCGAACGGCTCGATCGGCGCCGCCGCCCAGGCGAGCGTGCAACTGACCAGCGTGGCGGATATTGAAGATTCAGCCGCCGTGGCCCAGGGCGGCGATGGTGGGACGGCGGCGTCCGACGGCGTCGGCGCCGCCGGCGGCGCGGCCAACGCCACCGCTTCAGGCGTCTCCGCCGGCGATATGAGCCTTGGCGCCCATGCTTTTGGCGGCGACGGCGGCGGCAGCGATGGCGTCGGCAACACAGGCGGCGCTGGCGGAGTGGCGACGGCGACTGCCAGCGACACCGGGAACAATATCGACGTCTCGACCGACGAGGAGGGAGGATCCGGCGGCGCGGGGACGGACGGCGCCAACGGCGGCGCCGGCGCCTCGGCGTCCATGACCAACACGGTCACGGCGATCGGCGTTGCCCAGAACGGCAATGCGCCTCAAGTCGATCTTGAACAACGCGCCATCGGCGGCGCCGGCGGCGGCAGCGCCGGGGGCGTGGCCGGCGCCGCTGGCGCCGCGACCTCCAAGCTGACCTATAACGACACACTGAACCCGGTTGAGAGCCAATATGCTGAAGCCGACGCCTATGCGGTCGGCGGCGTTGGGGGAACCGGCACCGCCGGGTCGACGGGCGTGGCCGGCGGCGCGGCGACGGCCTCCGCCACGGTCACGGGGGCGTTCCAGGTCACCTCCAACGTCAACGCCACCGGCGGCGATGGCGGCGGCGGCGATGGCGCCGGCCACAAAGGCGGCGCGGGCGGCGTCGCCACGGCCAAGGCCTCGACGACCAGCACCGGGACCAGCAACACCGGCGGGACCGCAAGCGTCGAACAGACTGGTGGTTCGGGCGGCGCGGGGACCGACGGCGCGACCGGCGGAGCGGGGGCGGCCAGCACCCTCGCCAATGCCGTAACCGCCTCGGTCGGCGCCGGCGGGGTGACTCTCTCCCAGACCGCCGTGGGCGGCGACGGGGGCGGCTCGGACACCGGCGTGGCCGGCGTTGCGGGGGCGGCCAAATCCACCCTGACTTTCGATGGAACCAAGGCGGCGACATCCGCCTCGACGATCACCGCCACGGTCGAGGCCGATGGCGGCGCGGCCGGCGTGCGAGGGACCGGAACCAACGCGGTGGCTGGCGGCGCGGCCACGGCCGGGGGCGTCTTCACGGCTTCTCAGACCGTCACTGGGACGGTGACCGCCGTGGGCGGCGTCGGCGGCTCGGCGCTGGCGAGCGGATCCGGCGCTAAGGGCGGCGCGGCCACGGCGTCGGCCACCGGCACGGGGAAAATGGCCACTATCACCGCGAGCGCCACGGGCGGCGCGGGCGGCTCGGCCGATGGCAAAGGCTTCACGGGCGGCGCCGGGGGTGTTGGGGCCATTAGCGCCGCCAAGGCGACCTCGACCGGCTCGACCCTATCCGCTGTCGCGGCCAACGCCACGGGCGGCGCGGGGGGCGCCGGGTTGGATGGCGCGAACGGCGGGGCCGGCGCGGCGGCCAGCCTCTCAAATGTCGCCACCGGTTCTAGTGTGTACTACGCCTTCTGGGCGACTCAGAATGCGATCGGCGGCGCAGGGGGCGCCAGCGCCGGGGGGACTGCCGGCAAGGGCGGCGCCGCCACCTCGACCCAGACCCTCACCGACACCACAAGCGGTTGGCTATATAGTACGATCGATGCGACAGGCGGGGCCGGAGGGGCCGGAACGGGAGGCTCAAACGGCGCCGCGGGCGGCGCCGCCAAGGCGAGCTCGACCATGACCGGCGCCTCTCAGGTCGCTGTTGGGGTGACAGCCACCGGCGGCGCCGGCGGCGCCGCTACAGGCGGCGGCAAGGTTGGGCTCGTCGGGGCCGCTACGGCCGTGGCCTCGGCGACCACCCAATCCCATACGACCAACGGGTCCAATCCTGCCTATGGCAACGCCGTGGCGACGTCCGGGGCCACCGTGTCTGGCTCGTCGGGAACCTTTTCTTCCACCTCCGCCACGACCTTAGTTGCCAGCGATCTGATAGAGCAGGTGTCGGCCACCGCCAGCGGTGTCACCGACGGGACGAGCGAGGGCTCTACCGGTGTCGGCATTGGCGTCAACTTCGGTGTCACGGTTCCTACGAACAATCAGGCCTTCGCCAGCGAAGACGGAGCGCCACCAACGACTCTCGTCAACCAGGTTCTGTCGGCGAATGCCAATATCGCCTCGGCCTTTGGCGCTTCGCCGACCTTTTTTGGCGGCGGCGCGCTGGAGGGCAGTTATTCGTCTGGCGGGACCAAGAGCCAGACCTCCACGGCGACGATAAACGAGACGGTCAACCTATCGCTATTGCCCTTGCGCGAGGACTTGGTGGCCGGCTTTTTTGACGGAGCGTCTCTAGTCGGATCGGGGGTGACCAAGATCACCTTTGATCTCTATGTCAATGGCGTCGACGAGGACGCCCAGAGCTGGACGGGCGCCGGCGCCGCAACGGCGGCCACCGCCTATTTCACCGACAACGCCGTCGATCTCGGCTCTCTGGCCAATGACGGGGCCCTGACTGGGACCAGCTCCACCCTCAACCTTAAGGCGGTGATGACCGTGACTTCGACGAGCGCCAATTCCGGCTTCTACGGCGAGATGCTCATCGGCGATCCGCCGTCGTCGACGCCGAAAACCAAAACGCTATCGGTCCCGCTGTTCGCCAACGCCGCCGCGGGCTTCGCTCCGGCCGCCGCAACCACGGCCGTGGCGTCCGCAAGCCATCACGGCGCCAACGCCCCGCTGGCGCTCTTGTCGCCTCGGGGCGCCGCTCTGGCTTAAGCCGGCGAGCGCCTCTTCCTATCGGCCCTCCCGGCGCGCTATGACCGTCCGGCCATGAGCCAGAAGGAAAGTCCCGGGGAAGTTTTCAAGCGCGCGCTGGCCCACGCCGCGCGCTCGCTGGCCGAGCAACCGGACCTGGAAGTGGTGTTCTCCGGCGATGGGCCGAGCCTGGTGGGCAATCGGGCGATCCTGCCGCATCCGCCGCGCGAGCTTTCCGGCCCCGAGACCAGCCGCATCCGCGGCCTCGCCGATCAAATGGCCCTGCGTGTGGCCCACCACGATGATGGGGTCCACGCGAAGGCCAAGCCGAAATCCCTGGAGGGCGCCCAGGTCTATGACGCCCTGGAGCAGGCCCGCATCGAAGCCATCGGCGCCAACGCCCTGGCCGGCGTGCGCGACAACCTGGCGGCGGTTCTCGAACAGACCGCCCAGCGCAAGGGGCTGAACCATCTTGGCGACCGCGCCGCGGCGCCGGTGGCCGATATCGTCGCCTTGATGGTGCGCGAGCGTCTGACCGGCTCGCCGCCGCCGGCGGCCGCCCAGGCCCTGGTCGATTCCTTCCGCGACGAGATCGAGGCCAAGGCCGGGCCCGATCTGGATCGTCTCACCGGCGCCATGGAAGATCAGAAGGCCTTCGCGCGGATCGCCAGGGCGGTGGTCCGCGATCTTTCCATGGGGGATGATCTCTCCGACGCACCCGACCGCGACTCTGAGGAAGAAGAGAACCAGGAGGGAGAGCCCGAGGCCTCCGAGGGTCAGGGCGATGGCGAGGAGCAGGCGCCGCAGAGCTCGGCCCTTGATGATTCCGAGAAGAGCCATCGCGAATCCGAGACCGCCGAAAGCGAGATGACCGAGGCCGAGGACGACGAGAACGCCGAGCCGTCCGACGATGAGATGGACCTCACCGACGGCGACAAGCCGGCGAGGCCCAACATCAAGGATCACGGCCTCCCCGAGCCGGCCTACAAGATATTCACCGCCGAGCATGATGAGGTGATCGCCGCCGAGGAGCTGTGCGAGCCCGACGAACTTACCCGCCTGCGCGCCTATCTAGATCAGCAGCTCGCCAGCCTCTCGAACGTCGTCTCGCGCCTGGCCAATCGGCTGCAGCGCAAGCTGATGGCACAGCAGAACCGCAGTTGGAGCTTCGATCTCGAGGAAGGGATGCTCGATGTCGCCCGCCTCACCCGGGTGATCGTCGATCCCACCGCGCCGCTGTCCTTCAAACAGGAGGAAGACACCGAGTTCCGCGATACGGTCGTCAGCCTGCTGATCGATAATTCCGGCTCCATGCGCGGCCGGCCGATCATGGTCGCGGCCGTGTGCGCCGACATCCTCGCCCGCACCCTTGAGCGCTGCGCGGTCAAGGTGGAGATTTTGGGTTTCACCACCCGGGCCTGGAAGGGCGGCACGGCGCGGGAGGACTGGCTCAAGGCCGGCAAGCCGCCCTCGCCCGGCCGGCTCAATGATCTGCGCCACATCATCTACAAATCCGCCGACGCCCCCTGGCGCAGGGCGCGGAAGAACCTCGGCCTGATGATGCGCGAGGGTCTGCTGAAGGAAAACATCGACGGCGAGGCCCTGATGTGGGCTCACCAGCGCCTGATCGGCCGCACCGAACAGAGGCGTATACTCATGGTCATCTCCGACGGCGCGCCGGTGGATGATTCCACTCTGTCGGTGAATTCCGGCCACTATCTGGAGCGCCATCTGCGCCGGGTGATCGCCGAGATCGAGGGCAAGTCGCCGGTGGAGCTGATCGCCATCGGCATCGGCCACGACGTCACCCGCTATTATCGCCGGGCGGTGACCATCGTCGATGTTGAACAGCTCGGCGGCGCCATAACCGACCAGCTTGCCGCCCTGTTCGAGGAAGAGCCGCGCGCGGTGACCCGCGCCAGCGCCGCCCTACTCGCGCCTTTGCCTGCCGTCCAGGGCGCTCCGGCCAAGACCATGGCCCAGCGTCGGGCGCGCGAGCCGGTGGCGTGAAGCCAGCCTGCGTCGCCGACTATCGCGACGCCGCCCGCGCCCGCCTGCCCAAGGTCCTCTTTGACTACATAGACGGCGGCTCCTATGGCGAGACCACCCTGGCCGCCAATGTCGCCGACCTGCAGGCGGTGGGCCTGCGCCAGCGGGTGCTGCGCGACGTCTCCAAGCTCTCCATGGGCGTCCGGCTGTTTGGCCAGGACCTTGCCATGCCGGTCGTGCTCTCGCCCATCGGCCTCGCTGGCATGTATGCGCGCCGGGGCGAGACCCAGGCGGCCAGGGCCGCTAAGGCCGCCGGCGTGCCCTTCAGCCTTTCCACCGTAGGTGTCTGCACCATCGAGGAGGTAGCCCGCGCCGCCGTCCCGCCCTGGTTCCAGCTCTATATGATCAAGGACCGCGGCTTTATGGCCGAACTCTTGGGCCGCGTCCGAGAGGCGTCCTGCCCGGTGCTGCTCTTCACCGTCGATCTGCCCATTCCCGGCGCGCGCCACCGCGATACCCGCAATAGCATGACGGCGCCGACCCCCGGCGCCCGCCTCGCCCAGGCCTTCGACGGCCTCTCCCATCCGGCCTGGCTATGGGATGTGCAGGTCAATGGCCGGCCCCACACTCTCGGCAATGTCGCCGTCGCCGCGCCGGAACTCAAATCCCTCAACCAGTTCTGGCGCTGGATCGGGAGCAACTTCGATCCTTCGGTCACCTGGAAGGATATCGATTGGGTGCGCGAGCGTTGGCCCGGGCCCCTGGTGCTCAAGGGTGTGCTCGATGTCGACGACGCCCGCGAGGCGGTCCGGTGCGGCGTCGACGGGATCGTCGTTTCCAACCACGGCGGGCGCCAGCTCGATGGGGTGGCTTCCGGGGCCCGGGCGCTTCCGGCGATCGCGGGGGCCGTGGGAAGCGATCTGACGGTGCTGATGGACGGCGGCGTACGTTCGGGCCTGGATGTGCTGCGGGCCCTGGCCTTAGGCGCCAAGGCCTGCCTGATCGGCCGCGCCTGGGCCTTCGCCCTGGGCGCCGGTGGCGAGGCGGGGGTCGCCCACATGCTCTCCATTCTGCGCCAGGAGCTGCGCATGGCCATGTCACTCACCGGCTGCACAGATGTGAAGGCGGCGAATGGCGGCCTGCTGCTAGGGGCGGGCCAGCCATGAAGATCGAGGCCATCGAGACCTTCCTCGTTCCGCCGCGCTGGCTGTTCGTGCGGGTGGAGGCGGGCGGCCTCGTGGGCTGGGGCGAGGCCAGCCTGGAGGGCCATGCCGAGGCGGTGGCCGGGGCTTTCGAGGCCCTGAAGGATCGCTTCATCGGCGCCGACGCGCGGCGGATCGAGGATATCTGGCAGATCGCCTATCGCGGCGGCTTCTATCGCGGCGGCCCGGTGCTGATGTCGGCGCTCAGCGGCCTGGACCAGGCGCTGTGGGATCTCGCCGGCAAGGCGCTTGACGTGCCGGTCTGGCGCCTGCTTGGCGGCCAGGTGCGCGACCGCATACCGGCCTACGCCTGGATCGGCGGTGATCGGCCTTCCGAAGTGGCCGAGGCCGCCGCCGCCCGGCGAGAGCAGGGCTTCAAGGCCGTGAAGATGAACGCCACCGCCGAGGTCGGCTGGCTGGAGTCCCCCAGGGCTCTGGACGGCGTGTTGGAGCGCGTGGCGGCGGTGAAGGCCCAGGGCCTGGACGTCGCTCTCGATTTCCACGGCCGCCTTCGAAAGCCGATGGCGAAGCAGTTGCTGCGCCTGCTCGAACCGATGGGCCTGCTGTTCGTCGAGGAAGTCTTGCTCAGCGAGGAGGTCGGCGGCCTGGCCGAACTCAAGACCGGCTGCGCCATCCCCTTCGCCCTGGGCGAGCGGCTCTATTCACGCTGGGATTTCAAGCCGTTCTTCGAGCGCGGCATCGTCGACATCATCCAGCCTGACCTCTCTCACGCTGGTGGCCTATCCGAGGTGCGTCGCATCGCCGCCATGGCCGAGGCCTATGACGTGGCGCTCGCGCCCCACTGCCCGCTGGGCCCCCTGGCTCTGGCCGCCTGCCTGCAGATCGCCGCCGCCACGCCCAACCACGCCCTGCAGGAGATGTCGCTCGGCATCCACTACAACGCCGGCCACGATCTCTATTCGTTCGTCGTGGACCCCGCGCCGCTCACGCCGGTCGATGGCGCTTTGCCCATCCCGCAGACGGCCGGCCTCGGAATCCAGATCGACGAAGACGCCGTTCGAGCGGCGGCCGCCAATCCCCACCGTTGGCGCAACCCAATATGGCGTTCGGCCGATGGCGGCTTTTCGGAATGGTGAAGGGGCGCCGCGCGAACGCGACGAATAGTTCTAAGCCGCCGTCGTCTCGGCCAGCTTCGCCTTGACCTGCTTTTTGATCTTCAGGGCGCGCGGCGAAAGGGCTTCGTCCTTGGCCTTGAGCAGAAAAGTGTCGAGGCCGCCGCGGAAATCGAGGGTGCGCAGGGCGGCGTTGGTGATGCGCAGGCGGAAGCTTTGGTCCAGGCTGTCGGACCGCACCGTGGCCGGGCTGAGCGCGGGCAGAAACACGCGCTTGGACTTGATGTTGGAGTGGCTCACATTGTGGCCGGTCATCGGACCGACGCCGGTGAGTTCGCAGCGGCGAGACATGGCGCGAGGCTTATCCAGGCAAAAGGGATCGGGCGGGAAGGTCCCCGCTCGGGGAGCGGCGATATAGGCCAAGGCGTGGCGACCCGTCAAGGCGGGCTCCCATATCGGCGTTCGATCGGCCGGTTCGCGGGCGCGCCAGGGCTACGGCATTGCGGCAAAGCTCGCCTTCGCATAGCGATCCGGAAGGGAGACTTCCAATCGTATGGCGGACATCTTCATTTCCTACGCCAGATCCACCGAAGCCAAGGCGCGTCAGATCGCCGAGGCGCTGCGCGCTTTGGGCTGTGGCGTATGGCGTGATGACGAACTGCCGGCGCATCTTCCCTACGAGGAGGTGATCGAGGCGCGGCTGAAATCGGCCAAGGCGGTGGTGGTCGTCTGGTCGGCCGAGGCGGTCAAGTCTCAGTGGGTGCGGGCCGAGGCGAACCGCGCGCGCGGCGAGGGCAAGCTGGTTCAGCTGTCGGTGGACGGCGCCAGGCGGCCCCTGCCTTTCGACGAAATCCAGTGCGCCAACCTGATCGGCTGGAACGGCGAAGCCGACGCGGCCGGCTGGCGCAAGGTAGTGGGCAGCGTCGCCGATCTGCTCGCCGGCCGAGGCGGCCCCGGCCCGCCCGAGGCCGCCGATGCGCCGGGCGTCCGGCGCCGCCACGGCATCTGCGTGCTGCCATTCGCCAATATGAGCGGCGATGTCGAGCAGGAGTATTTCTCTGACGGCATCAGTGAAGACATCATCACCGACCTGACCAAGGTCGCGGCGCTCTCGGTCACGGCGCGCAACACCGCCTTCAGCTTCAAGGGCAAAGCGCTCGATGTCACCGAACTCGCCGGTCGACTTGGGGTCGGGTTCGTTCTGGAGGGCAGCGTTCGCAAGGCCGGCGCCCGCGTGCGGATCACGGCGCAGCTTATCGACGGCGTGGCTGGCGATCAGGTGTGGGCCGAACGTTGGGATCGGGACCTGGCCGATATCTTCGCCCTTCAGGACGAGATCAGCGAAGCGATCGTCGGCGCCGTCAAGCTTAAGCTGCTGCCCGAAGAGCGCGCGGCCATCGAACGGCGCGGCACCACCAATCCAGATGCCTACAATCTCTTCCTGATGGCGCGCCAGCAGCATGTCAGCGGCAATCAGGGCGATACGCGTCGGGAGGAGACGATTATCCGCCTGTGCCGCCGCGCAACCCAGATCGATCCTGGGTACGCCCGCGCCTGGGCGCTGATGGCCCTGGCCCAGACATCCCTGCATTTCCGCTTCGGTCGCCAGGGCGATGACGGCATGGCGGCGGCCGAGCGAGCGCTGCAGCTGCAGGGCGATCTGGCCGAGGCGATCGCGGTCAAGGCCCGGCACCTTCGCGAGGAGGGCCGCGACGAGGAGGCTACGGACGAGGTTGGCAGGGCGCTCGTCCTCGATCCCGAATCCTACGACGTCAATCTGGTCGCCGCCTATATCAGCTTCCGCCAGCGCCGGTTCGACGACGCGATCCGCTATTACGAGAAGGCCGCCTCGCTGATGGAAGCGGACTTCACTTCGGCCGGGACCTTGCTCTCCTGCTATACGGCGGTGGGCGATCAGGAGGGCATGCGCCGGGCGGCCAAGATGACCCTCGCCCGGGCGGAACTGGCGGTGGCCCAGGACCAAAGCAATGGTTCAGCCATGGGCTTCGCCGTCGTCGCCCTGGCGGTTCTGGGCGAGGCCGAGCGCGCCAAGGGCTGGATCGACCGCGCCCTGCTTATTGATCCCGACAATCTCAACATGCGCTACAACTTCGCATGCGCCCTTTGCGATCACCTCAAGGACGCCGACGGCGCGCTCGGGCTGATGGGCCCGGTATTTGAAAAGGCCAATCTCACTTGGCTCAACCACATGAAGATCGATCCGGACCTGGACGCCATTCGCGACGACCCGCGTTTCGCCGCCATGGTCGCCGCCGCGGAGGCCCGGTTGGCCGCGGTCGAAGAGGACTCGCCTTAAGCGGCCGGTAAGCACTTCTTCTCTATGCCTTAGTTCGCCGTACTTCCGAATCGGAAGCGTGGAGTCCGACTCAATCTTCGAGTCGAAGCCATTGGGCGCCCGCGCCGAGAAGTTGCGGGGGGTCGAGTACAGGACGAGGCCGGTCGATGTTGCTTTTGTATGCGTTCGTCATCATGGCGACGATTCTGCTGGTCAGCCGGCTTCTGGTCACCATCGAGCGCGGGCGCCCGTCCCAGATCGCCTTTCACGTCATCGTGTCGCTCGAGGTGATCGCCGCGGTCGTTCTGGTCTATTTCGTCATGCGCAGCCCGGCGTCGCAGCCGCCGCCCACACCCCAGAAGCTCGCCGCCGCTCATGGCCACAGGCGGCATGGCGCGCATGTGGCCACGCCGCCGCCAGCCCCAACCTTCGCCGATGATCCCTTGGGCGCCACCGAAGCGGCGCTGGGTTTCCAGCGGTAAAGCCTCTTCCGCCGTACAACAGCGCGGCGTCCGGCCCGACAGACGAACTCCGGCTTCAGACATCAATGAGCGCCACTCAGGCGCCTGCGTCTTTCCGTGACGGTCAACACGGTCGTGGGTAGCCAGAACAAGCCGCCAGATAGGGGCCGGGCGGGGGCTGAACGACAAGTCAGCGCATCGAAGCGCGGAGCGGTCATCGCGGCTTCCCGACCGGTTTCCGAATTGTGGTTAATTTTCTTTCGGATACAATAGGTTGTGGAGAACAAAGCCTGAATCGGCGGATGTCACCGATTCGGTCATGATTCGTTTCGCTCCTGTTCGGGGCGGTTAACCATGACCGTTTACGCCTGATGGACCGCCCCAAGCTTTCCCGCCAGGCCATCCCAATCAATGATCCTGCCGGCTTGATCGCACGATGTCGCCGCGCTAGAACAAACAAAGAACGAGATGGAGGTGGCCATGCGCGAGGACGGCAAGATAGACTATGTCGAGTTTCCGGCGGCGAACCTGCCGGCGGTCAAGGATTTCTACGCCAAGGCCTTCGGCTGGAGCTTCACCGACTATGGGCCGGGCTACGCCGCCTTCGAGGGTGAGGGCGCCGATGGTGGATTCACGTCGGACGCCGCTGAAGCGCCGGCCAAGCCGATGGTCATCCTCTACGCCCACGATCTGGAGGCCATGCTGGTCAAGGTCGCTTCGTCGGGCGCGACCATTAGCCGGCCGATCTTCTCGTTTCCTGGCGGTCGCCGATTCCACTTCAAGGATCCGGCCGGAAACGAACTGGGCGTCTGGACGACCGCCTGAAGACTATGCCGGCGTCGCTGACCCAGACCTTCGTGGCCATGGCCTACAACAACGCCTGGGCCAACCACCGGCTGCTGAGCGCTTGCCTGCCGCTGAGCCAGGAGGCCTTCGAGGCCGAACGAACCGGCTTCTTTCCGAGCCTGGCGGCGACCTTCAACCACATCCTCATAGTGGACTGGTTCTATGTCGATGGGCTGGAGGGTGGCGCGCTCGGACCGGCCGCCTGGGCCGATGAGATTCCCTTTCCGAGGCTCGCCGACTTGAAGCGCGAGCAGCGGGCGGTCGATGAGCGGCTGATCGCCGTCTGCGAGGCGCTCACCGACGAGAGCCTGAACGCGGAGGCGCGCTTCCATCGCGGCGATCGAATCCAAGTGGAGCGCCGAGACCGTCTGCTGCTGCATCTCTTCCAGCACCAGATTCATCACCGGGGACAAGCGCATGCCATGTTGTCGGGCGCCACCGTCAAGCCGCCGCAGCTCGACGAGTTCTTCTCGATCGGCGAGGACTCTTTGCGCCGAGCCGAATTCGCCGAGCTCGGCTGGACCGAAGAGACGATCTGGGGGCGGTGACGGCGCGAGCCTCTCGCGGCTATGGTGGCGCGCATCGCCCAAGGACAAACCCGCCATGCGCCGCCGCACGTTTCTCGCCACCTTGCCAATCGCCGCCGCGGCGTCCACCACGACCGGTGTCATGAGCCCCAACACAGCTTCAGCGGAAACCGCCGCATCGCCCAGCGTGACCCATGGCGGCGACCGGATCGCCGGCGCGCCCTTCGCCTCGCGATCGACAGTGTGGGGCAAGCACGGGGCCGCCGCCACGGCCCATCCCCTGGCCACCCTCACCGCCATCGACATCCTGCGCGCCGGCGGCTCGGCCGTGGATGCGGCGATCGCGGCCAATGCGGCGCTGGGCTTTCTGGAGCCGATCTCCTGCGGCGTCGGCGGCGACTGTTTCGTCATGCTCTGGGATCCCAAGAGCAAGAAGGTCATCGGCCTCAACGGCTCTGGCCGCTCGCCGCGCTCGCTCAGCCTCGAAACCCAAAGGGCGCGGGCCAAGAACGGCTTCATCGCTTCCCACGGCGCGGTCTCAGTCTCGACCCCTGGCGCGGTGGACGCCTGGTGGACGCTCCACGGGCGCTATGGCCGGCTCAAATGGGCGGACCTCTTCGCGCCGGCCATCGACATGGCCAAGGACGGCGTGCCGGTGGCCGAGACCATCGCCTATTATCTCGCCGCCTCGAACCGCTTCTTCACTCGCCCCGGAAACGGGATCGAGGAGGTTGAGAATTTCAAGAAGGTCTGGGCGCCCAATGGCGCGACGCCGGTCGAGGGCGACGTGTTCGCCAATCCCGCGCTCGCCCACACCTATCGCCTGATCGCCCAGGGGGGCCGCGAAGGCTTCTACGGCGGCGAGGCGGCGGCCACGATGGACGGCTATTTCAAGCGTATCGGCGGCTGGCTGACCAAGGATGATCTGGCGGCGCATCACTCCGAATGGATCGAGCCGCGCTCCACCAACTATCGCGGCGTCGATGTCTGGGCCCTGCCGCCCAACAGCCAGGGCCTTTCCACCCTACAGATCCTCAACATTCTCGAGCGTTTCGACATGAAGGCCCTGGGCTTTCAGACCACCGCCAGCCTGCACACCCAGGCCGAGGCCAAGCGTCTGGCGTTCGAGGATCGCGCCCGCTACTTCACCGATCCCGACTTCGCCAAGATCCCCATCGATTGGCTGATCTCCAAGGACTACGCCGCCCAGCGCGCGGCTCTGATCAAGCCCGACCGGGTTCTTGCGACCATCTCTCCAGGTCAGGCGCCCAGCCACGGCGACACCACCTATTTCTGCGTCGCCGACGCCGATGGCATGATGGTCTCGATCATCCAGTCCAACTATCGCGGCATGGGCTCGGGCCTGATGCCCGATGGCCTGGGCTTCATGTTCCAGGATCGCGGTGAGCTCTTCAGCCTGCGCGACGGCGACGCCAATATCTATGCGCCGGGCAAACGGCCGTTCCAGACCATCATTCCGGGCTTCGCCACCAAAGGTGGTGAGCCATGGCTCGCCTTTGGCGTCATGGGCGGCGATATGCAGCCCCAAGGTCAGGCCCAGATCATCGTCAATCTGGTGGATTATGGCCTTGGCCTCCAGGAAGCCGGCGACTCCCCGCGCTGGCATCACGAGGGATCGAGCGAGCCCACTGGCGCGCCGGCCGACGGGACCGGGATCTTGCGCCTTGAGACCGGCGTTCCCGAGGAGACGAAGAAGGGACTTGCGGCGCTCGGCTGGAAGCTCGGGCTCGGTCCCACCGACGGCGGCTTCGGCGGCTATCAGTGCATCGAGCGCCTTGCCGGCCGCTACGCCGCCGCCACCGAGATGCGCAAGGACGGCGCGGCCCTGGCCTATTGAGGCCCAGTCGAGGATTGACGTGATGACCCAGGAGGAAATGCGCGAAATCTGTCTGTCGTTTCCGGGCGCCGAGGAAGGGACCTCCTATGGTCGTCCGTCCTTCCTGGTGAACAAGAAGTTCTTCACGCGTCTGCGCGATGAGGACGACAGCGTGGTGATCATGGGCGTGAGCTTCGATGAGCGGGAGATGCTCATGGAGGCCGAGCCGCGGACCTTCCATTTCACCGCCCACTACAAGGACTATCCGGCCGTGCTGGCCAGGATCGAGACCTTGCACCCCGGCTCGTTCCGCGCCTTCCTGGAGCGCCGCTGGCGCAAGATCGCCCCTAAGGCCGCGGTGAAGGCCTGGGACGCGGCGAAGGCGGGTTAGGAGCGGCCCTTTTCTTCTCTTCCCCTTGTGGGGGAAGTACCGGCGAAGCCGGGAAGGGGGCTCCAGCTTGGAACCAACGTCTCAGCCTAGCTGGAGGCCCCTCCATCCCTTCGGGGTCCCCCTCCCCCAAAGGGGGGAGGAGAGGGTAAACCCCTCAGAACTCGTCGTGGATCATGGCGTTGAACTGCTCCATGACCTCCTTCATGCCTTCCTCGGGCGTGACGTCGGCCGCGGGTTCGGCATGGGCGGCCGGCGCCTCCGCGCTCAGTCGCAATACGATCAGCCCGCCCCTCACCAGCACCAGTTCATCGCCTGACCGCAACTCCTCCAGAGCCTGGGCGACGCGGGGCGGCAGGTCATCGAGATCGATCTGTTTCATGGGCTGTCGATCATAGCGCCGCGGCGCCAAGCGTGACAGCCCTCCCCGCCGGCCCTACGGAAGGGATCATGGCCTATCGCAGCTTGCGTGACTTCATCGCCGCCTTGGAAGCGGAAGGACAGCTCATCCGGGTGAGCGAGCCGGTCTCCACGGTTTTGGAGATGACCGAGATCTGCACGCGCCTGCTGGCCGCCGGCGGTCCGGCGGTGCTCTTCGAGCATCCGGTGAACGCCGACGGGACCCGTTCGGCCATGCCATGCCTGGTCAATCTGTTCGGCACGGTTCGGCGGGTGGCCATGGCCGTGACCCTCGGCGACAAGGCGCGGACCACGGCCGCAGACCTTCGCGAGGTGGGCGAGCTGATGGCCTTCCTGCGCAGCCCCGAGCCGCCGCGTGGCATGAAGGAGGCCTGGGATATGCTGCCGCTCGCGCGCACGGTGATGGGCATGCGCCCCAAGACCGTCGGCCACGCGCCGGTCCAGGACGTGGTGCTGACCGGCGACCGGATCGATCTGGCCCGCCTGCCGATCCAGACCTGCTGGCCGGGCGAGCCGGCGCCGCTCATCACCTGGCCTCTGGTGGTGACCAAGGGCCCTTCGGAAACACGCGAGGACGACTTCAACCTCGGCATCTATCGCATGCAGGTGATCGGCCGGGATCGAACGATCATGCGCTGGCTCGCCCATCGCGGGGGCGCCCAGCACTATCGCCGCTGGAAGGAGGCCGGCAAGCCCGACGCCCTGCCCGCCTGCGCGGTGATCGGCGCCGATCCGGGAACTATACTGGCCGCGGTGACCCCGGTCCCCGACACCCTATCGGAATATCAGTTCGCCGGCCTGCTGCGCGGCGCGAAGGTCGAACTGGTCCCGGCCAAGACCCAACCGCTCCTCGTCCCGGCTCAGGCGGAGATCGTCATCGAGGGCGAGGTGCTGCTCTCCGAGCACGCCGACGAGGGCCCCTATGGCGACCACACCGGCTATTACAACAGCGTCGAGCCGTTCCCGGTCTTCCGGGTGACGGCCATCACCATGCGGCGCGATCCGATTTACCTCACCACCCACACCGGCCGACCGCCCGACGAGCCGAGCGTGCTGGGCGAGGCCCTCAACGAGGTGTTCATCCCTCTCTTCCAGGCCCAGTTCCCGGAGATCGTCGACTTCTGGTTGCCGCCCGAGGGCTGCAGCTATCGCATCGCCGTGGTGTCGATGAAGAAGGCTTATCCGGGCCACGCCAAGCGGGTGATGATGGGCGTGTGGAGCTATCTGCGACAGTTCATGTACACCAAGTGGGTCATCGTGGTGGATGACGATATCGACGCCCGCGACTGGAAGGACGTGATGTGGGCGGTCTCCACCCGCATGGACCCGGCCCGTGACATCACCCTGATCGAGAACACCCCGATCGACTATCTCGACTTCGCCTCGCCCGAGAGCGGCCTTGGCTCCAAGATCGGCCTGGACGCCACCAACAAATGGCCGCCAGAGACAAAACGCGCCTGGGGACGGCAGATCGCGATGGATCCGGCTGTGGTGGAGCGTGTGACGCATATGTGGGGACGGCTGGGGCTGCCGGGGGAGGGGCGGTCGATCTGGAAGTGATCGCGGCCCTCACTCTTCACTTCCTGGATGATAAGCGCGCACGGTGTGGCCTTTAAGCTCATCAGGATAGAAATAGACCTTCCTCAGATCGCCCTTGGCGTAACGCGCCGATTGGTCATCGAAATGCGGCGACGCCGGATCGCCGCTTTCACCACCAATCGAGACCGCCAGGGCCCGCACCCTCGGACCGAACTCCACCGCCGCGACGAAGCTGTTGCCACTGACGCCATAGCGGCGTTTCGTTCCGCTGTCCGGCGCCGTCTCGAAAGCCGCCAAGGACCCCCAGCGGGACGAGGTGAACGGCACAGCGAGGCTGGGGGCCTGATCATCGAAGTGCGGCGCGATGTCGTCCGATCGGCGCTGAAAGCGGTTGATCTGGCCCCACGGCGTTCGCCAGGTTCCAAAGTCTTGCTTCAGACGGTCCGAGGCCTCTGCAAGGGCTTCCAGCCGCTGCCGGTCACTGTCGCGGCTCTCGATGTAGGCGTATTTCGAGACGCCCTCTATGGCGGCTGGCGGCCCGGCCGCGCTCCAGAGCGTCTCGCCCCAATACACCGCCAGGGATGTAGCGACGCTGTCCGCCGACCACCGATCATCCCAGCCCCGCAGGACAGTGACCTGTTCGCGGAGCGCCGCCTTCAACGGGTCGCTGGCGTCGAGCCGATCGTAGGCGCCCGTCAGGGTCGGGACCAGCTTGGCGAATTCCGGCAGGTATGGATCGTAGGCGGCGGCAATCAGGGATTGCAGCGTGAAATCCCGGCGCTCCTCGAGCAGTCGGACGGCATGGACACCGCGCGGATTTTCGCCGGCCTCATCCATATAGCGCGGATAGTCGACCTGCCGTGGGCTGTCCTTTCCGGCCGCCGAATAGGGCCAGTCATTGGTGTTGAAGACCCAGCCGCCAGCCGGATTGAGCACGTGCGGCGCCTCCTCCAGGGTATGCACGCCTTTCCAATCCGTGGCCGGATCAGCGCCATCGACGGGCGCTGAGTAGTCGAACCGATCGTCACGCCTGGGAATGAACTGGGGGTGCAGATAGGCGATGTCGCCCTTGGCGTCGGCGAAGATGGTGTTGTTGGACGAGTTGGCGTGGAGGCGCGCCACCTTAAGGAAGCTGGCGTAGTCCGCCGCCTTGGTGCGAAGGAAGGACTGGCTGAGCGCCTCTACCGGCCGTTGCATCAGAGCGACGGCGATCCATTTGCCGTCGGTGGCGCGGACGATGGGGCCATGGTGGGTGCGGTAGACGGTGAAGGTGCGAACCCCTTGCCCGCCCTCGTCGGTGCGGCAGGCGATGGCGATTTTGGATACGTTCACCGGCCGCTCTTCCTGGCCATAACGATAATAGAGCGCGCCGTTCTTTCGGATGATCGTCTCGGCGAACTCATCGACCGCATCGACGCCGCTGGAGGTGTGCATCCATCCCGCCGTGGCGTTGAAGCCTTGATAGATGAAAAACTGGCCCCAGGTCGCGGCGCCATAGGCGTTGAGGCCCTGGCCGCTGGTCATCTGCAACTCGGAACGGAAGAAAAACAAGGTGTGCGGATTGATCAGCAGCAAGGCGTGACCGTCGCGCGTGTTCGCCGGCGCGATGGCGATGCCGTTCGAGCCGCTGGGAAGCGTATCCTGGCGATCCGACCGCGGGTCGGCGACGGCGGGCCCCTGGGCGCCATAGAAATCGCGCAGGCGGGCGAGCGACACGCGCTCGATATCGCCGTCAATGCTGCCTTCGCTAAAGGCGAGCGTCATCCAGGGCTCGAAGCGGGTGATGAGCTTGGGTTTCACCGCCGGATGGGTGGCGAGATACCAGTTCAGCCCGTCAGCCCATGCGTCCATCAGGGCCTGAAGCCAGGTGGGGCTTGATGCGTACTTCCCTTTCAGGTCGGCCGGATTTATGAAAAGTCGCCGCCGCAGGTCCCGGTAAAGGGCCCGTTCGCCTTCCACTTCCGCCGAGCGACCGAGCGCGGTTATGTAGTTCGTCTCGATCCGGTTGAAGTCATCCTCGGCCTGGGCATAGGCGGCCCCGAACACCGCATTGGCGTCGGTTGCGCCCGTCACATGGGCGATCCCCCAATCGTCCCGGACAATCGTGACGGTGGCCGCCTCGTGGCGCCACCGGGCCGCCTGGTCGTCAGCCGACAACGCGTGGGACGCGCCGACGACAGCCGCCGCCAAACTGGCGATCACGCTCCAAGCCTTCATCGCCAGCCCGACCTCCCGCCGCGCGCTGGTGCTTAGCGCTGATCTGGGCGGCGCGCACGAATTTGCGTAAATTCAAGCGGTCTTCTTCTGACCCGTGACATTGTGGCTTTCCTGGGGGACGATGCCGACGAGGCTTACGGGGTTTGGCCGATGATGTTCAAGAATCGCTTTCGCAAAATGGTCTTGAGCTTCGCGCTCGCGGCGATCGGCCCGCTCGGCGCGACGGACGCCGCCCACGCCACCTGCCCGACGGGCTTGCCACCGGGCGTCTCCTGTGGCGGAGACGATCTTTCCCTTGCGACGGCCGGGACCTACGCCATCGACCCCAACCACGCCGCGGTGATCGCCAAGGTCTCGCACATCGGCTACTCCTACAGCGTCTTCCGCTTCGACAAGGTCGCCGGAACGCTTAGCTGGGATCCCGCCGCGCCGGAGGCGTCCAAGCTCTCGGTGAGCGTGGACACCGGCTCCATCGCCACCAATGTTCCAGGTTTCGCCGCCGAATTGTCGGGCGACAAATTCCTCAAGTCCGCGGCCTTTCCCAAGGCGACCTTCGTCTCCACCGCCTTTCGCCGAAAGGACGCCACTCATGGAACGGTTACCGGCGACTTCACCTTGATGGGCGTCACCGCGCCGCTCACCTTCGATGTGACCATGGTGGGTGCCGGCAAGGGCTTCGGCCAGCCGCGCCTGGGCGTGGAGGCGACCGCCAGCATCGACCCCAAGAAATTCGGCATGCCGCCGTTTTTCGTCGATCCGATTCAGCTCGTCATCGACGTCGAGTTCCAGCGTCAGTCCTGAGGCGCCTCGCAACCCTGGACATCGCCGCCCCCCACGACTAGAAGCGCGCGCTTCGCTTTACCCAGGGTTCGATCCCCTGGTGGCGCAACCGTGAAATCTCGCTCGAATGTCTCGCCCGTCCCAAAAGAGTCGCCGTCCGGCCGGCCCATCCCAGCGTCAGCTTCGCGCCGGCGAACTCATCCGCCACGCTCTGGTGGAAATTCTGCACGAGGAGGGTCTGGCCGACCCGGCTCTCGCCGACGTCTCGGTGACCCTGAGCCAGGTGAAAGTCAGCCCGGACCTCAAGCACGCCATCTGCTTCGTCGAGCCGCTGGGCGGGGTCAATTCCCCCGAGGTTGTGGCCGGCCTGAACCGAGCCTCCAGGTTCTTGCGCGGCAAGCTCGGCCACGTCATCGACATGCGCTTCACGCCGACTCTCAAGTTCGTTCATGACGACAGCTTCGACGCCGCCGCTCACATGAACGCCTTGCTCAGCGATCCGCGCGTGCGTCGCGACATTGAGGCGCCGCTCGAGCCTGAAGACCAGGACGATTACTGATGGCCCGCCGTCGCAAGGGCGACGCCGTTTCCGGCTGGATCTGCCTGGATAAGCCCCATGACCTGGGCTCGACCCAGGCCGTGGGCCGGGTGCGCCGGGCGTTCAACGCCCAGAAGGCCGGCCACGCCGGCACCCTCGATCCCCTGGCCACCGGCATCCTGCCCATCGCGCTTGGCGAGGCCACCAAGACCGTTCCCTTCTTGATGGATGCCGACAAGGCCTACCGGTTCACCATCGCCTGGGGCGTCGAGACGGCCAGTTTCGACCGCGAAGGCGCGGTGACCGCAAGGTCGGACCTCCGTCCCATGCCGGATGCGGTCGCCGCCGCCCTTGGCGCCTTCATCGGCGAAATCGACCAGATTCCCCCCGACTATTCGGCTGTGAAGGTCGACGGCGCGCGGGCCTACGACCTCGCCCGCGAAGGCGTGGCCATGGAGCTGAAAGCCCGCCGCGTCGTCATCCACGACGCCCGCGTGACGCTGGCGCCGGACGCCGACCATACGGTGATCGAGATGGAATGCGGCAAGGGAACCTATGTCCGCGCCCTGGTCCGCGACCTCGCCGCGGCGCTGGGCGCCCACGCCCATGTGAGCGCCCTTCGCCGCACCCGGGTGGGACCGTTTACCGAAGGGAAGGCGATTGGGCTGGAAATCTTGGAGAACTTGTGTAATACAGCCGCGCCTCTGGAGGCCTTGCTTCCGGTCGAGACCGCCCTGGACGACATCCCGGAGCTGGCCGTGACCACCGAAGACGCCTTCAGGCTGACGCAGGGACGATCGATCGTTCTGCTTCCCCGGCAAGTGGAGACCTTGAGGGCGCGGCTTTCCGCCTCTCGCATCGTTTCCGCCCGTCATGGAGCGAGGATCGTGGCGCTCTGCGAGATGCGGGCGGGACGGCTCAATCCCACGCGCGTCTTTCACCTCACCTGAGCGGAAAGAAAACTTTCGATGTCGATCACGCCTCTACGCAAGACCGAACTGATCTCCACCCATGCCCGCGGGGCAAACGATACCGGGTCGGCCGAAGTCCAGGTGGCCATCCTTTCCGAACGGATCGCCAATCTCACCGAACACTTCAAGACCCACAAGAAGGACCACCACTCCCGCCGGGGCCTGCTCAACATGGTCTCGCAACGCCGCTCCCTGCTCGATCACCTCAAGGCCACCGACGAAGGTCGCTATACGGCCCTGATCGGCACGCTCGGCCTGCGCCGCTAGGCGGAGTTTGTAAGATTTTCCGCCGCTCGCCATCGACAGGCATGAGGGCGGCGGGCCTCGCCTTCGCCGACGACCGGCGTGGGCGCCATACGCCGAGGGTTCAAACGCAATCCTCATCCCGCCTGTCGACTGGAGAGGATTAACGGAACCCCGGCCAAGACGGCCAACCGACCCTGTCCGCCCCCGAGGGAATTCGCCCCGGGATCACAGAAAGAAGCAAGACATGTTCGATATTCGACGCAAATCCATCGATTGGGCCGGCCGCAAGCTGACCCTCGAAACCGGCCGTATCGCGCGGCAAGCCGACGGCGCGGTTCTCGCCACCTACGGCGAGACCACGGTCCTCGCCACCGTGGTGTTCGACAAGGCCCCCAAGCCCGGCCTCGATTTCTTCCCGCTGACCGTCAACTACCAGGAAAAGACCTACGCCGCCGGCAAGATCCCGGGCGGCTTCTTCAAGCGGGAGGGTCGCCCCTCCGAGAAGGAAACCCTGGTCTCCCGCCTGATCGACCGTCCGATCCGCCCGCTGTTCGTCAAGGGCTTCAAGCATGAGACCCAGGTGGTCCTCACCGTGCTCTCCCACGATCTGGAGAACGATCCCGATGTCGTCGCCATGGTCGCCGCCTCCGCCGCCCTGACTCTGTCGGGCGTGCCTTTCATGGGCCCGATCGGCGCGGCGCGCGTCGGCTTTATCGACGGCGAATACGTCCTCAACCCCACCCTCGACCAGATCAAGGACCCGGCCAACCGGATCGATCTGGTGGTGGCCGGCACCGACGACGCGGTGATGATGGTCGAATCTGAAATCGAGGAAATGAACGAAGACGAAGTCCTGGGCGCGGTGATGTTCGCCCACAGGGGATTCCAGCCGGTGATCCAGGCGATCATCGATCTGGCCGAGCACTCGGCCAAGGAGCCCTTCGACTTCACGCCGGAGGATCTGGACGCGCTTCAGGCCAAGGTGGCCGGCCTCGTCGGCGCCGACATCAAGGCGGCCTACGCCATCACCGCCAAGGGCGCCCGGCACGAGGCGGTCTCCGCCGCCAAGGCCAAGGTGATCGCCGCCCTGGCCAAGTCCGAGACCAACCCGGACGGGGTCGATGCGGCCAAGCTCGGCGGTGTCTTCAAGGCCTGCGAGGCCGACGTGGTTCGCCGCGCCATCCTCGAAACCGGCAAGCGCATCGATGGCCGCACCGTCGACACCGTTCGCCCGATCGTCTCCGAAGTGTCGGTCCTGCCGCGCGCCCACGGCTCGGCCCTGTTCACCCGGGGCGAGACCCAGGCCCTGGTGGTCGCCACCCTGGGCACCGGCGATGACGAGCAGTTCATCGATGCTCTGGAAGGCACCTATAAGGAGTCCTTCCTGCTGCACTACAACTTCCCGCCCTATTCGGTGGGTGAGACCGGCCGCATGAACGCGCCCGGACGCCGCGAAATCGGCCACGGCAAGCTCGCCTGGCGCGCGATCCGCCCGATGCTGCCTTCGAAGGAGGACTTCCCCTACACCGTGCGCCTGGTTTCGGAGATCACCGAGTCCAACGGTTCGTCCTCCATGGCCTCGGTCTGCGGCGGCTCCCTGGCGCTGATGGACGCGGGCGTGCCCCTGAAGAAGCCGGTCAGCGGCATCGCCATGGGCCTGATCCTGGAGAAGGACGGCTTCGCCGTGCTCTCCGACATCCTCGGCGATGAGGATCACCTGGGCGACATGGACTTCAAGGTCGCCGGCACCGCCGACGGCATCACCTCGCTGCAGATGGATATCAAGATCCCCGGCATCACCGAGGCGATCATGAAGCAGGCCCTGGCCCAGGCGAAGGGCGGCCGCCTGCACATCCTCGGCGAAATGGCCAAGGCCATCGACGGCGCCCGCGAGGACGTCGGCGAATACGCCCCCAAGATCGAGACCATCACCATCCCCACCGACAAGATCCGCGAAGTGATCGGCACCGGCGGCAAGGTGATCCGCGAGATCGTCGCCCAGACCGGCGCCAAGGTCGATATCAACGACGAAGGCACGGTCAAGGTGTCGGCCAGCGACGGGGCCAAGATCAAGGCCGCCATCGACTGGATCCGCTCCATCACCTCGGAGCCGGAGGTGGGCCAGATCTACGACGGCAAGGTGGTCAAGGTGGTCGACTTCGGCGCCTTCGTGAACTTCTTCGGGGCCAAGGATGGCCTGGTTCACGTCAGCCAGATCGCCAACGAGCGGGTCAACAAGGTCTCCGACGTGCTCAGCGAAGGCCAGGCCGTGAAGGTCAAGCTCATGGGCTTCGACGATCGCGGCAAGACCCGCCTTTCCATGAAGGTCGTCGACCAGACCACCGGCGAAGACCTTTCGTCGAAGCAAACCGCCGACGCGGAAGCCTAAGGCCGATCGGGGCGTTCGCGCGAAGCGGGCGCCCCATTTCGGCGAAACGGAATGCCCCTCAGTCGGCCAGGCCCAGCGAGAACGCCAGGGCCGCGTTGAGCCTGACGACTTGGGCGGGGTCCAGCCGTCCGATCGTGGCGCCCACACGATCGCGCCTGATCGTCACCGGCTTGTCCGCCATGATCTGCGAGACAAGCCGCAAGCCGTTGGCGGGGGCGGGCTCGATGGTGACGCGAAAATCGGCGGCGCCCGAAACGTCCGAGGTCATCTGGCAGAGGATCACCGAGGCGTGAGCTTCCGGCAGCGCATCGGTCTGGACGATCACGGCGGGCCTTGGCTTGCCATAGTCGCCGCCCGCCGCCACCGTAACGACATCACCGCGCCGCATCGGCGTCGAATTCGCTGACCGCCTCGATCCAGTCCAGCGCGGCGTCCTCGGCGCGCGGGTCGAGCGCCGCCACCTGAACCGCCACCCGGCGCCGGACGGTCCGGGATCTCGCATCGGGCACGATCAATCGCAGTTCGCGGACGCCTGCCAGTCGCCGCTGCTCGCGCATCTTCCTCATTCGTTCCGCCGCTGGCGCCATTGGTCGCTCCTCTATGGATGACATCGTAGCGTAACGCGTTACGGCTATCAAAGGCCTCGCCGCCCTTACCCCCGCTTCCAAAACACCCCGGACCGCGCCACGTGCCGCGCCGGCAGGTCCTTGCGGCCCGCTTCGACATAGCCAAGGCCGGTCATCAGCTCGGCCACCAGAACCTGGGCGGTGGGGACGGCGGCGGGGTTGAGGCGATAGTCTTCGCCCAGTTGGTCGTGGAGCAGGGTGTCGATTCCGGCCATGGCCGGAAGGCCGTCCAGGGTCGCCTCGATGGCGGCCGACCTTGCCGAGGGCGAGGCCATCACCTCGCGCATGGCCATAATGAGGGCGTCGTCCGCCGCCAGGGGTTCGGGCTCGGCGTAGGGCAGGCCCAGGCGCTCTATGGCCCTGGCCAGATGATTGCCTTCGGCCGAATGGAGCGCGCGGGCGCGTTTCCACACCGCGTGGCGCTCGCTCTGGCTGCGCTCCCGGAGCTTGTCGCGGGTCCAGCCGCCGATGAAAACTTCTTCCTTCATGGCCCTTCAGATAGGGCGCCGGCGCGGCTTTGCTCAAGAGGGCGCCTCCTCTATCGTCGGCATATGGCTGTCTTCCAATCGCGGGGCCTCAACCTCGCCTATGACGATATCCGCCCCGAGGGGGGCGAGACCGGCGCCGTGGTGCTGGTCCACGGTTTCGCCACCAATCGCGAGGAGAACTGGCGCCGGCTCGGCTGGCTGGGCGCCTTCGAGCGCAAGGGTTGGCGGACGGTGTCGCTGGATCTGGTCGGTCATGGCGAAAGCGACAAGCCGCACGATCCGGCCGCCTATGCTCGCGCCGACATGGCCACGGATATCGTCGCCCTGATGGACCATGTCGGCCTCCAGCGCGCCGATCTGATGGGCTATTCCATGGGCTCACACCTGGCGATGTCGGTCGCTCGCAATCACCCGGGCCGGATCGCCAATCTGATTCTGGGCGGGGTCGGCGCGCGGGTGCTGACCGGCGGCGGCCCGGCCCCCGGAGCGACCATGACCATGGGCGAGGCCATGCGCGCGGCCGATCCGGCCACGATCACCGAGCCTACCCTGCGGGGCTTCCGCCAGTTCGCCGAGAACCAGGGGGAGGATCGTCTGGCCCTGGCGGCCTGTTCGGAAGGGTCGGGAAGGCCGCTCACCGCCGACGACCTACTGGCTCTGTCCGCCATCCCCACCCTGGTGGTGGCCGGCGCCCGTGACGAGATCGCCGGCGACCCTCAGACCCTGGCCGACGCCATCCCCGGGGCCAAATGCGTCAGCCTGCCGGCCTGCGACCACTTCAGCGCCATCCCTCACGCCCTCTTCAAGGCGGCGGTGTTCGACTTCCTGGAGGGCTGGCTGGAGGAGATGTGAGGGCCTTCTCCATCAGGATCAGCGGCACGATGATTCCCTCCACCGGCGCTGCGGCCGTGCGTTCCACTTCCCGATAACCGCAAGCCCGATAGAGCGGCTCGCCCGAAAGGGTGGCCATCAAGGTGACACGGCGAAAGCCCGCCTCGGCGGCCGCGGCTTCGCATAGCGAGAGGATCAGGCGCCCTATGCCTCGGCGAGCGAAATGGGGATGGGTGTACATGGCCCGCACACGCGCCGCGTCCCGCGTCGGGTCGAGGCGCTTGGCGTCGCGCAGGGCGGCGCTGTGATCACCGCCGTAGAGCGTGGCGCGCGCGCTCCAACCGCCGCAGCCGGCCAGGACGCCGTCCTGTTCGACCACGAAATAGGTGCGGTCGGCGATCAGTTGGGTGTCGAGTCCCATCACCGCGCGGCTGGCCGCGATCTGGGCCTCGTCGAGAAAGCCTTTCTGCAGCTCGCCGATCGAGCGGGCCATCAGCGCCTTCAGGGCCGGCAGATCGGCCTCCGTGGCCACACGGCTGGCTAGGACGCCCGTCATGCTAGGCCAGGTTGTAAGGGCCGCCCTTTTCCAGCGCCGCCTTGAAGGCCGGTCGTTCGTGCAGCCGTTCGACCCATGCGGCGATGTTGGGATAGTTCGCCAGCCGGCCAAAGGCGCGGCCCACCTCGCCGACAAAGCTCATCTGCACATCGGCGCCGGTGAGCGCCTCGCCCATCAGATAGGGCCGGCCCTCCAGCGCGGCGTTCACATAGCTGAGGTGATTGTCGATCTCGCCGTCGATGCGGTCCTTCAGCGGCGCGGCGGCTTCGCCCAGACGCATGGTGTACAGCAGCAGCATCAAGGGCAGCATGGCCGAGCCCTCGGCATAGTGCAGCCACTCCAGATAGGTCTCGTAATCGGCGGCTTCCGGCGCCGGAGCGAGTTTGCCGTGGCCGTATTTGCGGATGATGTAGTCCACGATCGCCCCGGATTCGGCGATGGTGATGGCCCCGTCGGTGATCACCGGCGATTTGCCCAGCGGATGAACCGCCTTCAGTTCCGGCGGGGCCAGATTGGTGACGGCGTCACGCTGATAGAACTTGATCTCATAAGGAACGCCCAGCTCCTCCAGAAGCCAGAGGATGCGCTGAGAGCGCGAATTATTGAGGTGATGGACGACGATCATGGGGCGCTCCTCCGAGATGAGGCCCGATCAGTAGCGGCCCGGGCGGCGACGGGATAGGGTGGCCTCATGCATGATGCGTTCGATGTGCTCATTCCCCTGGCCTTGGCGGCGGTGACGATCACTCTGGGGTTCGGCATATATTCGCTGTTCCGGGGCGGCGATTTCGCCCGCTCCTGGTCCAACAAGCTGATGCGGCTGCGGGTGCTGCTGCAGTTCTGCGCCATCATGGTCCTGGTGGCCGCGGTGCTATGGCGACGGAGCCACGGCTAGGATGGTCGTCCTCAACCGCATCTACACCAAGACCGGCGACAAGGGCGCGACCCGCCTTTCCACTGGCCAGAGCGTCAGCAAGGCCAGCGCCCGGGTCGCCGCCTATGGCGAGGTCGATGAGCTCAACGCTGTCTTGGGCCTCGTCCGTCTGCAGACCGCGGGCGATGAGGCGCTTGATCCGCTGCTGGCGCGCATCCAGAACGATCTGTTCGACCTGGGCGCCGATCTCGCCACGCCGGAAAAAGGCGGTGATGAGCAGATTGCGTTGCGCATTGTCGCCAGCCAGGTGGAGCGGCTGGAGCGGGAAATCGATCAGCTCAACGAGCCGCTCTCACCCCTGACCTCCTTCGTCCTGCCCGGAGGCTCGGCGGCCTCGGCGGCCCTGCATCTGGCCCGCACCACCTGCCGCCGCGCCGAGCGGGCGGCCGTGGCCTTCATCGAGGCGGAGGGCGGCGGCCACGCCGAGGCCCTGCGCTATCTCAACCGTCTGTCGGACCTGTTGTTCGTCGCCGCCCGGTTCGCTAATGCGCGGGGGCGGGGGGATGTGCTGTGGGTTCCGGCGGCGAACCGCTGAGGGCGGCCCTGTAGGGCGCCAGCGCCCGGCCGGTGATCCGCCAGATTGGAATGGGCGTCAGGCACTGCCGATCCTGGCCGTCCCACCAGCCGCCGTGCTGCTCGCAGTGCTGGGCCGGCCAGACATAGAGCATCTCGTAGCCGGTGATTCCCAGGCTCGCGACGACGAAAACCCCCAGGGTGACCAGCTTGGCGTTGTTGATCCAGCGTTCCATGCGGCGCGCTTCTTACAGATGAACGGCGAAGTGGGCCACCCCCAGGTCTGCCCCGACTTGCAAACCGCGCTCAAGGCGTTATTGCCCTCCGGCGCCTCGGCTCGGGGCGACGAGAATTAAACGATCCAGGCGGAGACGTCGATGAAGGTGCTGGTCCCGGTCAAGCGGGTGATCGATTACAATGTGAAGGCGCGTGTGAAGTCGGACCAGTCGGGCGTCGACCTCGCCAATGTGAAGATGTCGATGAACCCCTTCTGCGAGATCGCCGTGGAAGAGGCCGTGCGCCTGAAGGAAAAGGGCGTGGCCGAAGAGATCATCGCGGTGTCGGTGGGGCCGATCCAGGCGCAGGAGACCATCCGCACGGCCCTGGCCATGGGCGCCGATCGCGGCATCCTAATCCAGACCGACGCCGATCCCGAACCCCTGGAAGTGGCCAAGCTGCTCAAGGCGGTGGCCGAGGCCGAGGCTCCTGGCCTGATCCTGATGGGCAAGCAGGCCATCGACGGCGACAACAACGCCGTGGGCCAGATGCTCTCGGCCCTGCTAGGCTGGCCCCAGGCGACCTTCGCCTCCAAGGTCGAGGTGGGCGGCGCGGTGGTGCGCGTGACCCGCGAGGTGGACGGCGGCCTTCAGACCCTGGAACTGGATCTCCCGGCCGTGGTCACCGCCGATCTGCGCCTCAATGAGCCGCGCTACGCCTCCCTGCCCAACATCATGAAGGCCAAGAAGAAGACCATCGATATCAAGACGGTGGACGACTACGGCGGCGTCGGCGCCGGCCATCTCAAGGTGCTCAAGGTCACCGAGCCGGCCAAGCGCGTCGCCGGGGTGAAGGTGGAAAACGCCGCCGAGCTGGTGGCCAAACTCAAGACCGAAGCGGGGGTTATCTGATGGCCGTGCTCGTCGTCGCCGACCACGACAATACGTCGCTGAAGGACAACACCCACAAGACCGTCACCGCGGCGCTCGCCCTTTCCGGCGATGTCGATGTGCTGGTGGCCGGCCAAGGCGTGGCCGCCGTCGCCGCCGAAGCGGCCAAGATCGAGGGCGTGCGCAAGGTGCTGACCGCCGAGAGCGATGCGCTCGGCAAGCAGATCGCCGAGGCGCTGGCCGCCTGCATCGCCCCTTTGATGGCAAGCTATGACGCCGTGCTGGCCCCGGCCACCTCGGTGGGCAAGAACTTCGCTCCCAGGATCGCCGCCCTGCTCGATGTGGCGCCGATCTCGGAAATCCAGGAAGTGGTGGACGCCAACACCTTCGTGCGGCCGATCTACGCCGGCAACGCCCTGGAGACCGTCCAGTCGAGCGACGCCAAGAAGGTGATCACCGTGCGCGCCACCGCCTTCAAGGCGGCCGGCGAGGGCGGTTCGGCGCCGATCGAGGCGGTGAATCCAGGCCCCGGCGCGCCGCACACCCGCTTCATCTCCGACGAGATCGTCAAGTCCGATCGCCCGGAACTCGCCGGCGCCAAGATCGTCGTTTCCGGCGGACGGGCCATGGGCTCCGCCGAGGAGTTTCACAAGGTGATCGAACCCCTGGCCGACAAGCTGGGCGCCGCGGTCGGCGCCTCGCGCGCCGCGGTCGATGCCGGGTATGCGCCGAACGACTATCAGGTCGGCCAGACCGGCAAGGTGGTGGCGCCGCAGCTCTATGTGGCGGTGGGCATCTCCGGCGCCATCCAGCATCTGGCGGGCATGAAGGATTCGAAGGTCATCGTCGCCATCAACAAGGACGCCGACGCGCCGATCTTCCAGGTCGCCGATTACGGCCTGGTGGCCGACTACAAGACCGCCGTTCCCGAACTGATGGCCGCGCTGGACGCCGCCGCCGGCTAGAATTCCGCAGCAGCCTTCGCTGCAATGCAGCAAAAGCTTGCCGCCCGCCCCTCGGGTCGTGTTAGAAAGCCGTCACACGAGGCTTGAACAGGCGGATCAGCGCGCCGCGCAAAGGCGCCCAGGGCGGAATTGATGGCTGAAATCAAAACGGTCGGTGTCATTGGCGCGGGCCAGATGGGCGGCGGGATCGCCCACGTCTGCGCCTTGGCCGGTTACGACGTCCTGCTCAACGACATGGCCCCGGATCGAATCACCGAGGCCCTCGCCTCCATCGACCGCAACATGGCCAGGCAGGTGGCGCGGGGCCTCGTCACCGAAGACAACATGACCGACGCTCTGGCGCGCATAAGGCCGGCCGCGGCCCTTGAGGCGCTCGGCGAGGCGGATCTCACCATCGAGGCGGCCACCGAAAGCGAAGAAACCAAGAAGCGCATCTTCGCCGCCCTCCAGCCTCATCTGAAGCCGAACGCCCTTCTGGCCTCCAACACCTCCTCGATCTCCATCACCCGCCTCGCCTCCTCCACCGATCGGCCCGAGCGGTTTATCGGGCTTCACTTCATGAACCCGGTGCCGCTGATGAAGCTGGTGGAGATTATCCGCGGCATCGCCACCGACGCGGCCACCTATGAGATCGCCGTCGCCTTCGCCAAGTCGCTGGGCAAGACCACCGCCAACGCCGAGGATTTCCCCGCCTTTATCGTCAATCGGGTGCTGGTGCCGATGATCAACGAGGCGATCTACACCCTCTATGAGGGCGTCGGCACGGTGGACGCCATCGATACGGCGCTGAAGCTCGGCGCCAACCATCCCATGGGACCGCTGGAGCTGGGCGACTTCATCGGCCTCGATACGGTGCTGGCGATAATGAACGTGCTGCACGACGGCCTGGCGGATTCGAAATACCGGCCTTGTCCGCTGCTGGTGAAATATGTCGAAGCGGGCTGGCTCGGCCGCAAGGTCGGCCGGGGCTTCTACGACTACCGGGGGGAAACTCCGGCCCCCACGCGATAGGGCCTAAAGGGCCTTCATGCCCCAGGTGATCGATGGCCTATCGGCGATCGCCGAGCGCTATGATGCGCTGCTCTGCGACATCTGGGGCGTGATCCACAACGGGCGCGAAGCTTTCCCCGGCCCTTGCGCCGCCCTCGCCAGATGGCGGGCCGAGCGCGGACCAGTGGTGCTGATCTCTAATTCGCCAAGGCCGGCGCCGGAGGTGGTAGACCAGCTGGACGCCCTGGGCGTGCCGCCCGAGACCTGGTCGGCGGTGGTCACTTCCGGCGACGCCACACGGTTGCTGTTGGCCGAACGCGCTCCGGGGCCGGTATGGAAAATTGGCCCCGAGCGCGATGCGCCGCTGTATGAAGGCCTGGGGCTTGTCTTCGGCGCCCTGGAGGACGCGACCTTCATCGCCTGCACCGGCCCGAACGACGATGAGGTTGAAACGCCGGAGGATTATCGCGGCGTTCTCTCCCGCGCCGCCGAGCGGGGTTTGGAGATGGTCTGCGCCAACCCCGATATTGTTGTCCAGCGTGGCGACAGGCTGATCTACTGCGGGGGTGCGTTGGCGGCGCTTTATGAGACCCTCGGCGGCCGGACAGCCCTCGCCGGCAAGCCGCATGCGCCTATTTATGAATTGGCGCTCTTGGAGGCGCGGGACCGTCTTGCCGGGCCGCTCGATCCCCGGCGGGTTCTCGCCATCGGCGATGGGGTGGTCACCGATGTCGCCGGCGCCGGCGCCCAGGGCCTCGATTGTCTCTTCATCGCCGCTGGTATTCACGGCGCCGATAGCCTGGGGCCGGATGGCCGTTTGGACGCCGCGGCGGTTGATGGCCTTTTGGCCGAGGCTGGCCAATCCGCCGCCTTCTCCATGGCCGAGCTCGCCTGGTGAGCCCCTCGCCAAACGGCGCCAAGCCGCTAAAAGCGAAGCGCGACAAGGGGCAGAAGCGGTGGCTTTGAAGATTCTGCACGGCTGGAAGCGGCTCGGCGACGCCGACCGGGGCGCCGCCGTGGCTCACGGAAATTTCGATGGCGTGCATCTGGGCCACCAGAGAGTCATCGCCGACGCCGCCGAGGCCGCCGGCCGGCTCGGCGCGCCTTTGGGGGTGATCAGCTTCGAACCTCACGCCCGCATGCACTTCGAACCCGACGCCGCGCCGTTCCGTCTTATGCTCCCTCATCAACTCGCGAGAGCCGTCGAGAGCCTGGGGGTGGAGCGGCTCTATCTGCTGCCCTTCGGCGCCGAGATGGCCAACTTCACCGACCGCGACTTTGTTCGCGACGTCCTGGTGGCGGGCCTCGGCGTAAAGCATGTCGCCGTCGGCTTTGACGTCACCTTCGGCAAGGGCCGCACCGGCGATCCGGATTCGATGCGTCGCTATGGCGATGAATTCGGCTTTTCCGTTTCGGTGGCCGAGCCCGTCGAGAGCGGGGGGCGCAAGCTCTCCTCCACCGCCATTCGCGAGGCCCTGGCCGCTGGCCATCCGGACACCGCCGCCGCCATTCTCGGCCGGCCGTTCGCCATCGAGGGCGTGGTGCAGAAGGGCCGCCAGCTCGGCCGGCAGCTCGGGTTTCCCACCGCCAATGTGCCGCTGGGAGACTATGTTGCGCCGAAGTTCGGCGTCTACGCCACCCGGACCCGCCTCGCGGATGGCCGCGAACTGGGCGGGGTGGCCAATATCGGCGTCAACCCCACTACCGGTGAAGTCGATCCGCGGCTGGAGGTGTGGCTGTTCGACTTTGATGAGGACATCTATGGCGAGACCATAGAAACCGACCTGATCGCCTTCCTCCGGCCCGAGGAGAAATTCTCGAGCGTCGAAGCCATGGTCGAGCAGATCTGGCTGGACGCCCGAACCGCCCGCCTGCTGCTGGCTCCGGACTTCTAAGGTGTGGTGCGCTTTCCTAACAAGGCCGCCCCTATCGGTCCGCCCGCGGCTCTGCTACAGGGCGGCGATGAGCCTGGTTCGAACCCGTTCGCGAATTAACCGCCCGGCGTGACGCCGCCGGACACTTGAAGAGTTCCAGCGCGCGCCGGGATTTTTGCAGCCCCCTCGTTTCGAACCTCACTGGAACCGTCATGCCCGACGACGCACCCGCGCCCAAGCGCGACTACCGCGAAACCGTCTTTCTTCCCGACACGCCCTTCCCCATGCGCGCCGGTCTGCCCAGCCTGGAGCCGAGAATCCTCGAACAATGGGAAGGACTGTACGGCGCTATCCGCGCCGCCCGCCAGGCGGCGGGCGCCCCCCTGTTCGTGCTGCACGACGGACCGCCCTACGCCAATGGCGCGATCCATATAGGTCACGCGCTCGACAAGCTCCTCAAGGATTTCGTCGTCCGCTCGCGCTTCGCCCTCGGCTTTGACGTCGATTATGTGCCGGGCTGGGACTGCCACGGCCTTCCCATCGAGTGGAAGATCGAGGAGGCGTTCCGCGCCGAGGGTCGTCGCAAGGACGAGGTGACCAAGGAAGAGTTCCGCGCCCGCTGCCGCGACTACGCCGCGGGCTGGATCGAAGCCCAGTCGCGCGAGTTCCAGCGCCTGGGCGTGCTGGGCGACTGGGCCCATCGCTACTCGACCATGGACTATGCGTCGGAAGCGGCGATCGTGGCCGAGTTCCACAAGTTCGTCGCCTCGGGTCAGGTCTACCGCGGCTCAAAGCCGGTGATGTGGAGCCCGGTGGAGCGCACCGCCCTGGCCGACGCCGAGGTGGAATACCACGACCACGTCTCGCCCACGATCTGGGTGAAGTTTCCGGTGAAAGAGGCGGCGGGCGCTGGCGCCGATCTCCTGAAAGGCGCCTCGGTGGTCATCTGGACGACCACGCCATGGACGATCCCCGCCAACCGGGCGATCGCCTACAATCCCAAGATCGCTTATGGCGTCTATGAGGTCGAGGCGATGGAGACCGACCTTCCCTTCGAGCCGTGGGCCAAGGTCGGCGAGCGCTTTCTGGTCGCGGAAAAGCTGGCCGAAGACGTGCGCCAGGCGGCGAAGATCAAGTCCTGGCGCCATCTCGTCACCCACGATCCGGATGGACTGATGGCCGCCCATCCCCTCGCCGCGCTTGATGAGGGATACGGTTTCGACGTGCCGTTGCTCAAAGGCGATCATGTCACCGAGGACGCCGGCACCGGCTTTGTGCACACCGCGCCGGGGCACGGCGCCGACGACTATGCGGTCTGGCTGGCCAATGGTCATCGCGACATTCCCGAGACCGTGGACGAGGACGGCGCCTACTATCCGCACGTCCCCCTCTTCGCCGGCCTCAAGGTGCTGGAGACCGAGGGCAAGAAGATCGGCAAGTTCGGCCCGGCCAACGCCGCGGTGATGGAAAAGCTGATCGAGGCCGACATGTTGCTGGCGCGCGATCGGATGGAGCACAGCTATCCCCATTCCTGGCGCTCCAAGGCGCCGGTGATCTTCCGCAATACGCCCCAATGGTTCATCCGCCTGGATGAGGCGCTCGACGATCCGATCCACAATGGTGCCACCTTGCGCGAGACCGCCCTGGCGGCGATCGACGCCACCGCCTTCCACCCGGAGGCCGGGCGCAACCGCATCCGTTCCATGGTCGAGACCCGCCCCGACTGGCTGATCAGCCGTCAGCGCGCCTGGGGATCGCCGCTGGCCATGTTCGTCGACAAGGCCAGCGGCCTGCCGCTGCGCGACCCCGACGTCAACGCCAGGATCGTGGGCCTGATCGCCGAAGAGGGCGCAGACGCCTGGTTCACGCGGCCGGCCGGCGACTTCCTCGGCAACCGAGACCCCGACGCCTATGAGAAGGTCGATGACATCCTCGATGTCTGGTTCGATTCCGGCTCGACCCACGCCTTTACCCTGGAGGGACGGCCGGACAGTCACTGGCCGGCCGATCTTTATTCCGAAGGGTCCGACCAGCACCGCGGCTGGTTCCAGTCCTCGCTCCTGGAGGCCTGCGCCACGCGGGGCCGCGCGCCCTACCGGGCGATCATGACCCACGGCTTCACGCTCGACGAGCAGGGGGTCAAGGAATCGAAGTCCCGCGGCAACACCACCAACCCTCAGGATGTCATCGCCAAAAATGGCGCGGAGATCCTGCGCCTGTGGGCGGCCCTGGCCGATTACTCGGAGGATCAGCGTATCGGGCCTACGGTCCTTCAGACCACCACCGACGCCTATCGCAAGCTGCGCAACACCATCCGTTACCTGCTGGGCGCGCTCGCCGGATTCGAAACCGACGAGGCGGTGGATCGCGCGCTGATGCCGCCGCTGGAGCGCTATATCCTCCATCGCCTTTGGGAGCTGGATGGCAAGGTGCGGGCCGCCTATGAAGGCTATGTGTTCGCCGACGCCGTGCGCGCCCTGGCGGATTTCTGCTCCAACGACCTTTCCGCCCTGTTCTTCGATATCCGGCGCGACGCGCTCTATTGCGACCGGCCGGATTCCATCCGCCGACGGGCCTGCCGCACGGTTATGGCCCTGGCGTTCGAGCGCCTGACCATCTGGCTGGCGCCGCTGATTCCCTTCACCATGGAGGAAGCCTGGGGCGTTCGGTTTCCGGCCGGCGGGGCCAACAGCGCCAGAACGTTCCCGGCGACGCCCGACGCTTGGCGCGACGACACCGAAGCCGCGCGCTGGATCAAGGTCGAGCGTGTCACCCGGGTTGTCACCGGCGCCCTGGAGATCGAGCGGCGGGAAAAGCGCATGGGCGGGGCGTTGGACGCGGCGCCCGTGGTTCACATCGCCGATCCCGAGCTTCTCGCGGCTTTCGACGGTCTCGATCCGGCCGAGGTGTTCCGCACCAGCCAGGCGAGGTTGAGCGCCGATGCCGGGCCGGCGGACGCTTTTCGCCTGGCCGAGGTGGCGGGGGTCGCGGTTGAGCCCCTCAAGGCGATCGGCGCCAAGTGCGCCAGATCGTGGCGGATCCTCCCCGAGGTCGGCGCCGACCCCCTCTATCCGGATCTCTCGATCCGCGACGCCGAGGCGGTGGCCTGGTGGGACGCGACGCACGCAACATGAAAGCTCTTAGTCGCTCTGGCGCCTTGGCCTATGTCCTAGCCCTCGGCGTGGTCGTCGCCGATCAACTCACCAAATCATGGATCGTCAACGGTCTGCGCCCGGCGCCCGGTTTCCCGGTGGCCGTGTGGGGGCCGCTGCGCCTGACCCTGGTCGAGAACAGGGGCGTCAGCTTCGGCCTCTTTCAGAGCGACGCGGCGTGGGCGCATTGGGCCCTGGCGGCGTTCGAACTCGCCGTCGTCATAGCCTTGGCCTTTTGGGTCCGGCGCTCGGACAAATGGTTCACCGGACTTGCCATCGGGCTGATCATGGGCGGCGCCATTGGCAACCTCATCGACCGCGCCCGGATCGGCTCCGTGATCGATTTCGTGGACGTTCAGGCCCTGCATTTTCCCTGGGTGTTCAATGTCGCCGACAGCGCCATAACCATTGGCATCGTCCTTTTGATGGTCGAAAGCTTCTTGACCCCACGACCGAAGCCGGTCTGAACGCCGTTGGCGCCGGCGCGGCGAATGCGGTATTGAAACGCCAATCGGGCCGGGGCGGTCGCGATGGAGCCAATGAACCTATGCGATTGAACCACACCCTGGCGGCCATGCTCCTTATTGGCGCCGCGGGCGTATCGGGCTGCAGTTCCACCTCCAAGGCGCTCGGCATGACCAAGGTGACGCCCGACGAGTTTCGCGTGGTCACCAAGGCGCCGCTGGTCTTGCCGCCCGACTACTCGCTTCGCCCGCCAGCGCCCGGCGAGCCGCGTCCGCAAGAGCTTCAGCCGGAAAGCGCGGCGCGCGTGGCCATTGAGGGCCAGCGCGAGGCGGAGGTCCGCTCGGACGGCGAAAAGATGCTGGTGGCCAAGGCCGGGGGCGACAAGGCCGACCCCTTGGTGCGCTATGTGGTCGATGATGAATTCGGCGGCGTGGCGCACAAGGACAAGGGCTTCGCCGACTGGGTGATCTTCTGGCGCAAGGGTCAGCCCGCGACACCCGCCGCGCCTCCGGGGACCGACGAGGCCGCGCCGATCGACGCCGCCACCGAAGCCAAACGCATCCAGTCGCTCACCGGCAATCAGCAGGTGGTGATCGCGCATCAGACCAGCACCAAGACCAAGCTGCCAGGTCTTTAGGTTTTTTATGAGGTTGTAAGCTTCGGCTCCCGGAGCGTTTGATCGAGATCGCGTTCGATCACCTCGGAGAGCCCTCGGAACCGCGCTTCCGTGGGGGCTTCGAACAGCGGCAGGGTGGGTTCGTGCGCGGCCACAAGGGCGCCAACGAAGGCGTCGCGCCACGCTTTCACATCGGTGCGGCGTATGCCCTCCATGAGGTTGGTCCAACGCCGGACGCGCTCGGGAAGCTCCATGGTCAGGGCCATTTTCACCGCCTCGGCGACCTCCTCGCGGCTGAATGGATTGACGATCACCGCGTCGGTCATCTGGCGCGCCGCGCCGGCGAAGCGCGACAGGATCAGCACCCCAGGGTTTTCCGGGTTCTGAGCGGCCACATATTCCTTGGCGACGAGATTCATCCCGTCCCTCAGCGGGGTGACCAGGCACACCCTGGCGGCGCGATACACCCCCGCCAACTCGTCCCTGCGGTAGGCGCGATTGACGAAGCGGATGGGCGCCGAATCCATATCCGCATAGTTGCTGTTGATCCGCCCGCATAAAGCGTCGATCCGCATTCTCAGGTCCTGGTAGGCCTCGACCTCGCCGCGCGAGGTGGGGGCCACCTGCAGATACAGAACGCTTCGCCTCAGGTCTGGGTTGTCATGCAGGAAGCGCTCAAACCCCTTCAGGCGTTCTTCGAGCCCCTTGGAATAGTCGAGCCGATCGACGCCCAAGATCAGGGTTCTAAAGACGCTGTGCGCCGCCATCCGGTCGTAGGATCGAAGCGCCACCGGCGTGCCGACCAGCGCTGTGAAGGATTCGACGTCAAGGCCGATGGGAAAGATCTGGGCGCGCAGCGTGGCGCCAAAGGCGGTGAGCCGGCCATCCGCCTCCCATCCGCCGTCCGCTTCGCCGAGAACATAGGATTCGAACGCCCAGAGCCATTCGTCGGTCTGAAAGCCCACCAAGTCGTAGGAGAAGAGCGCCTCCACCAATTGCCGATGGCGCGGGAGGGTGGTGAGGAGCTGGGACGGCGGCCAGGGTATATGCAGGAAAAAGCCGATGGGGTTAGCCACGCCGAGGCGCCGCAACTCGCGGCCCAGCGGAATCAAATGATAGTCGTGGACCCAGATCAGATCTCCTGGCTCGATCAGCGGCGCCAGGGTCTCGGCGAAGCGCCGGTTGACCCGGTCATAGCCCTCACCGAACGAGCGCTCGTATTCGGTGAGGTCGATGCGATAGTGGAACAGCGGCCAGAGCGCGCCGTTGGCGTAGCCGTTGTAATATTCCTGATAATCGGCTTCCTCGAGATCGATGGTCACGACCCGAACATCGTCCACCATCCGCTCCTTCAACTCACCGGTGAAGGTCTCGATGGTCTCGCCACTCCAGCCGAACCAGAAGCCGGAATATTCGCGAAGCGCCGCCGAGATCGCCACCGCCAGGCCGCCGGCCGGCGCCTCGCCCTTTTCTTCAGGCGCGTTCACGCGGTTCGAGACCACGATCAGGCGGCTCATCTCACCGAACTCCATGGCCTGCTCAACAGCACGGCGCAGTTGATCAAGCCCACAAGCGAGTAGGTTTGCGGATAGTTCCCCCAGAGCGACCCATCCGTCAAACTGACATCTTCGGAAAGCAGGCCGGCATGGTTGCGCCTAGCCAGCATCTCTTCGAACAGACGCCGAGCTTCTTCCGTCTCGCCGATCAGATGCAGGCCTTCGATGAACCAGAAGGTGCAGAAATTGAACGCCGTCTCAGGCGTGCCAAAGTCGTCCGGCTGATCGTATCGCATGAAGTTGGAGCCGCGCCGCAGATGCTTTTCCAACGCCTTGAGCGTCTCGCGGTGCCGGGGATCGTCGGGCTGGAGAAAGCGGAGATCGACCAGTTGGGTGAGGCTGGCGTCCAGTTCGTCGCCACCGAAGGTCGCCGCGAAATGCTGGCTTTCCTCGTTCCAGGCATTGGCCTCGATGGCCGATCTGATGATCGCCGCCCGATCGTTCCAGAACCGCGCGCGATCGGTCAGGCCCAGATGCGTCGCGGCGTTGCCGAGACGGTCACACGCCGCCCAGCACATGGCGGCCGAATAGGTGTGGACCGCGGCGCGGGTGCGAAGCTCCCAAAGACCCGCGTCCGGCTTGTCATAGGTGGCGAACGCGCGCTCGCCCACCCGCTCGAGGGCCTCGAAGTCTTCGTGCGTCGCAGGCCGCAACAGGCGGTCGTCGAAGAACGCCTGAACGTTGGAAAGCACGATCTGGCCATAGACATCATGCTGGATGTGCTCGTGAGCCTGATTGCCCACCCGCACCGGCCCCATGCCACGATAGCCGGGCAGAGTATCGATGATCCGTTCGGTCAGGATCGGCTCGTAGCCTACGCCGAAGACCGGCTGGATATGTCCGCCATTGGCGGCGTCCATGATGTTCCTCAGATAGCCGAGATAGTTTTCCATGATATCCACGGCGCCGAGGCGATTGAGCGCCTGGACGACATAGTACGCGTCGCGGATCCAGCAGTACCGATAGTCCCAGTTGCGGCCGCTGCCCGGGGCCTCGGGAATGGAGGTGGTCAACGCCGCGACGATGGCGCCGGTTTCTTCGTAGGCGCAGAGCTTCAGAGTGATCGCCGCGCGGATCACCGCTTCCTGCCAATCGAGGGGAACCGCCAGCGTACGCACCCATTCGCGCCAATAGGCGGTGGTGTCGGCCAGCATCCGCTGGGCGGTGGAGAGCACCTCGCCCTGGAAAGGCTCGTCTGGGCCGAGGAACATCGCCATCGGCGCTTCGAGGCGAAAGATCCGCTCCTGCAGGATCTGCGAGACACCGGCGTTGGTCGTCAACCGCAAGGTCATGTCCTTGCCTTGGTACCGGATATGATTGGATCCCGAGGTCATGGGCGCCGGCGCCGCGCCCCAATCGCTGGTCGGACGAATACGGATGCGAATACGAGGAGCGCCGGCCACGGGTCTCACCAGCCGGATGAAGGAGGCTGGGCGATAGCCGCGATCGAAAAGGCGAAAGCGCGGCGCGAAGTCGATGATCTCCACCACCCCTCCCGAGGCGTCGGCGATCTCGGTGCTCAGGATGGCGGTGTTGCGCAGATAGGCTTGGCGGGTGCTGGCCGCGCCTTCCACATCGATTGACCACAGTCCCTGCGCGTCCGGGTCTTCCGGCTCGCCGGCGGCCAGCAGGTTGGAGAATACCGGATCGCTGTCGACCCGAGGGGCGCAGCACCAGACGAACCGACCCTGTCGATCGATAAGGGCGCTGATCGAGCAATTGCCGATCGGCGCGAGGTCGAGATCGCGGCTCACTTCGCCGCTCCCAGCGTCTGGTCGAGCCAAATCCTGGCCGCCGCCACGCTTTCCAGGGCGTAACGGGCGGAGGTCGGGCGGCGAGGCCCGACAATGATCCCATAGCCACCGAGATCCCGAGCCGCCTTGAAGCCATCCTCGTCGGTCAGGTCATCGCCCAGAAAGACAGGCGTGAAGCCGGTGAAGGGCCCCTCGGCCATGAAGGCCCGCACCGCATCGCCCTTGTTCGGACCGGGCCTTCGCAGTTCAACTACCATGTCGCCTTCCTGGACCGACAAACCAAGGGTGACACCCAGGCGCCGGGCGAGGTCACGGCAGGCGGCCTCCGCCGCGGGCTCGCCACGATAGTGCAAAGCGGCGGCCACCTCCTTGTCCTCCACCAGCAAGTTGCGATCAGTCTTGGCGAAGTCGCGAAATGCGCGGACGGCCTCGCCCATTCGGCCGCTTCCGGTTGATCGGACGATATGGTTCTCGGCGTTGCGGCGAATAAGCCCGTGGACGGCGCCGAGAGCCGGAATTCGGCCCTCCAGAACCCGATCCAGATCCGGCAGCGATCGGCCGCTCACCACGGCCAGCCGACCGCCGAGCGCCAGTCGCAGCGCATCTAGCAAACGCCGACGCGACTTGTCCGGGCCAACAGCGTCGGGCGTCGCTTCCAACGGCGCAAGAGTCCCGTCAAGGTCGGCGAAGAGGGCGATCTCCGCCAGCCGTGGAATCGGAGGCGCGGTCAGAACGCCGTCGCCCGCCAGCGGCCGTGCCGCATCGTTCATGAAACCTCCCCGACCTTTGCCGTCACAACGCTCCGGCTCACCTTTCGATGCGCCGGAAAGAGCGCCCTTGGTTAAGATAGGTGGCCCGGCGCGCCCGGAGCCGCGTCGAGAGTTTCGCTCTTTGCGGCCTCGGCTGCACGCCGCGCCTCACCTTTTCGCCTTTGCCGCCTCACGTACCAGAAGGTCCATAGCGTCAGAACGCCAACCGTCGTGTAGCCAACGACAGGACTGACTAGCAGATAATCGCGGATCGATAGCGTGAAGACCAGCATGCTGGCCACGGCGGCCTCGGCCACTAGGCCAAAACCCCAGACCAGCGTCATGATCATCATGGCGCGCCGAAAGAAGCGGTTGTCTCTGAGCGCCTCGAAGGACTGCGCTTCGGTGGCCGATTGCCGGTTCAGCCGCGCCCGGGCGAGGTAGTAGATCAGCGGCTTTCCGATCGCCGCCGATCCGAGGAAGACGAGCCCGATCAGGGCGGTGACGAGTTTTTCCCGCAGCTGCAGGAAGCGCGCACCGCCGCCGCCTAGGAACGCCAACAGAGAGAGGCCAATCCCCGCCAGCACCAATATCGAAACCGCGTCGACCCGCCTTCGGCGCAAAAATTCGAACAGGCTCCAGGCGATTGGCGGCGCCGAGGAGGCGATCAGCGCCCCGACATCGCCCAGACGCTGCTTGGTGAGGCTATAGACGACGAAAGGCGCCGCGAAGTTCACCCCGGCCTCGACCGCAATCGCACCGCCGTTCTTCCGGAGGAAATCCCCCAACCTCGCGAGCTTCGATGGCTCGTCGCCCATCACACTTCGTCTTCCACCACCACTGAGATGGATCGGTCGGAGCGGTCACCCAGGACGACGTCCACCTCTCCACCCAAGCGCCGGATGTCGATATCCACCGCCGCATCGCCGATGCGCAGGTCCTTGACTTGAAGATGATCCACGCCGCGCGGCAATCTGGGACGAGTTAAGCGCACCTCGCCGGCGGAAGCATCGACCGACAGGCCCAGGGCCGATTGAAGCATGAGAAAGGTGGAACTCGCGGCCCAAGCCTGCGGCATGCAGGCCACGGGATAGGCGATTGGCGGTTCGTCCGGTTCGCGCTCGAAACCGCAGAGGAGTTCAGGCATGCGGTTTTCAAAATGCTTCGACGCGTCGAAGAGGTCGTCCATCACCTTGATCAGCCCGTCGCGCTCGCCATAACGCGCCATACCGGCCAGGGCGATAGCGGTGTCATGCGGCCAGATCGAGCCGTTGTGATAGCTCATCGGATTGAACCTCGCCTGGTCAACGGCGAGGGTGCGCAGGCCCCAGCCGCTGTCGAACGCCGGAGATAGCAGGCGCTCGGTCACCTTGGCCGCGCGCGTCCGACTTGGCAGGCCGACGAACAGCAGGTGACCGGGGTTGGAGGCCTCGACACGGCATTCTCGGCCCTCGCCATCAATGGCGAGGGCGTAGGCGCCCAGATCCTCCATCCAGAAGCGTTCCTCCACGGCGGCCCGCATCGCCTCGGCCTTGGCTGACCACCGAGCCGCTCCGGCTTCGCCTATGGTCTCCGCCATCGCCGCCATCGCCCGCCAAGCGGCGAAGGCGTAGCCCTGGACCTCGACCAGGGCGACCGGCCCCGTCGCCAGAGTTCCGTCGGCGTGGAAGATCGAATCGAGGCTATCTTTCCAGCCCTGGTTGGAGAGGCCCGCCTCGGTGGCCCGCGCGTAGTCGATCAGGCCATCGCCGTTGGAGTCGCCGTAGTCATCCAGCCAGGCGCTCGCCGCCAGAAGCGCGGGCCAGAGGCCGGCGATGAACTCGGCGTCGGCGGTGCGCGTGAGATAGGCGCCCGCCAGGGCGATGAACAGCGGAGTGGTGTCGACCCCGCCGTAGTAACGGCCGAAAGGAACCTCCCTCATCGCCGCCATTTCGCCCCGTCGGGTCTCGTGCATGATCTTGCCGGGCGTGGCGTCGTCGAAGGCCGAAACGTGCTGAGCTTGATTGGCGGCGAGGAAGGCGAGGACGCCCTTGGCCAGCGACGGGTCCAGCCACAACATCTGCCAGGCGGTGATGATGCCGTCGCGGCCAAACGGCGTGGAAAACCAGGGAATGCCGGCGTAGGGATAGGCGCCGGTCTGGCGCTCGGTGGTAAGTACGGCCACATCGACCCGGGACTGGTCGAGCCAGGCATTGAATGCGCCGTCCGAGGCGGTGACCTTGGCGCCGCGATCCTTAAAGATTCTCACCTGCCGCCGAGCCGCCGTCAGAGCGGCGCGAAATCTCGTGGCGTCTGGCCGGGAGCCGTTGGTGGGCCCGATTTCCACGAACAGATCCACTCTTCGTCCCGGTGTGACAGGAAACATGAAGTCGGCGCGCGACGGCGTGATCCGCCACGGCGCCTCGGAAAAGGCGATGACCGAGGTCCGACGCCGCCCGTCCAGGCCATCATAGGCGAAAGCGATCCCTCGGCCCGTGGGCTCCGGCGGCAGGGTCTTGCCCCTTGACGTGCGCCCCATTCCTCGGACCTCGAACATGTCGCGAAAATCGGCCGAAAACAGAAAGGTGACCGGCGCCATCACCTCGTCCAGGCCGAAATTCGTCAGGCGCAACCGTTCGAACATTCGGCCTTCATGGAGGCACCGCTTGCGTTCGACATGGATCACGCCGCGAGGTGTCGCTGTTCCGCCGACCGGCGGCAGTGACCGATTGGCGCCGTTGAAGCTGAAGGCGGCGTTGTCGCGCGAGAGACTGAAGCTGAGCCGCGCTGGGCGCTTGTCGCCCACCAGCAAGCAAAACTGGGAAAGGATTCGCGTGTCTTCGAAGAAAAGGCCATCGGCGTCGCCCAGCACGTCGCCCCAGGCATCCGCCACCAGAAAGGTGTCGCCGTCCTTCAGCGACAAGAGCTGGCCGGTCTCACCAAGCTGAACAGCCTCCTCGATGTCCGGTTCGGGGGGGCCGGCGAGATCATCCATGGGCGGCGGGGTCTTCTAGGCTATGTTGGCGAGAGCCGTGGCTTTGTCCTCCGTGTTGGTGTCGGACGCAAGGTCGGGGGCGAATGTCAGGCGAGACAAACGGTCGGCGTACAGATCGAGATAGCCGCGCGCCATCGCCATGGCAGAGAACCGGCGATCGAACCTCCGGCGCACTTCGCGGCGATCCAAGGCCTGCGCCTTGCCTACGGCCGCCACCGCCTCGTCCTCATTCGCAACCAGATAGCCGGTGACCCCGTCATCGATGACTTCGGGCGCGGACCCATGGGCGTAACCCACCACCGGCGTGCCGCAGGCCATGGCTTCAATCATCACCAGTCCGAACGGTTCGGGCCATAGGATCGGGAAGAGCAGGGCCTCGGCCCCGCCCAGGAACGCCGACTTGTCGGCATCGCCGATCTCTCCGACGAATTCGATCAGCGGATGATCGAGCAGCGGCGCGATTTCGGCTTCGAAATAGGCGGTGTCGGCGGCGTCGACCTTGGCGGCGATCTTGAGGGGCATGCCAACGCGTTTGGCGATGGCGATGGCGCGGTCGGGGCCCTTCTCCGGGGAGATGCGGCCAAGGAACGCGAGATAGCCCCGCGGCTTCGCCTCGAAGCGATAGAGCTGCTCTGGCATGCCGTGGTAGACTGTTCCCACCCAATTGGCGAACGGCAGGTGTTGCCGCTGAGAGTCCGATATCGACACCAAGGGGAACTTTGGCCAGCGGCGGTAGACCTCCGGCAAGTCCTTCAGATCGAGCCGCCCGTGCAGGGTTGTGATCGTGCGGTGGGCGCCGTCCTCGAAGAGGGGAAAGTGAACCATGTCGGTGTGGAAGTGGATGATGTCGAACTGATCACGCTGGCGGCGGACCTCGCTCAGCATGGCAAGGTGAGCCGCCAGATCGGATTTGAGAGGCGCCGGATCGAGCCGGATAGCCTGGTCGCGCACGGGAACAAGCCTCGCTCTGGTCTTGGCGTCCGCGCTGGAAAACAGCGTGACCTCGTGACCAAGGTCGACCAGGGCGTCGGTGAGGTGAGCGACCACCCGTTCAGTGCCGCCGTAAAGCTTCGGAGGCACCGCCTCATATAACGGCGCGACTTGAGCGATTTTCATTTACGCGAACCTCCTGGACTGACCTCACGAAGGCCAAGGCGGCTGGGCCGGTTTTTGTTCCCGGCCATTCGATACTGTGACGACTATATAGGAGGTCCAGCCTCCGGCGCCCACGCGCGCGGCAGCCTCGCTCCTGCCAATCGCGTGAACGCAACAGGAACCGGCGCCCCCGGGGCAGCCGGAGTTCAAACTTTCGGCTGACAAGGTTCACAGGGCCGCTAGGGTGGCGCACCCATCAGGACGCCGGCCAAGAGCGTTCCCGTCCGAGGAGACGCGTGTGACCGAACTGATCCAGGAAGCTGATCTCAGCGCCGCCACCAGCCTTGGCGGCGATCAGAAGCTCTCTCTTGGCGCGGCGTGCTGGTCGCTGTTCGAGGGCGCCCGCAATCCCTACGTCGTCCTGATCACGATCTACATATTCATGCCCTATGTCGCGCAGACGGTCGTGGGCGATCCGGTCAGGGGCCAGGAGATCATTTCTCAGTGGAGTCAGTATTCCGGCTGGGCCGTCATGGCCACCGCGCCGTTCCTGGGCGCCTCGATCGACAAACTCGGGGGCCGTAAGATCTGGCTGGCGCTAATCGTCGCCTTGATGGTCCCGTTGATGGCGGCCCTGTGGTGGACCAAGCCCGATCACAGCGGCCTTTCGGTGACCCAGACCCTGGCGATCACCACGGCCATCGGCATTCTCTTCACCTGGTCCGAGGTGCTCCACAATTCCTTGCTGGTGCGCGCCGCCGGTCTCTCCGCCGCCCACAAGGCTTCGGGCTTGGCCCTGGCGCTGGGCAATTTCTTCGCCCTCGTGGCGCTCGGCTTCACGGCCTGGGCCTTCGCCTTGCCGGGTCTGCCCCAGACCGCCGATTGGGGCTGGGTCCCTTCGGCGCCGCTGTTTGGATTGAGCCGGGCTCTCCATGAACCCGAGCGCGTCGTCGCCCTCATGGCCGCCGGGTTGTTCGCTCTAGGCGCTATTCCCTTGTTTCTCTTCACCCCTGATGCGCCGCCGACCGGCATTCCGGTCTTCACCGCCTTGCGCGCGGGCGCGGCTGATCTGCTGGCCATGGTCAGGACGGTGGGGCGTCACCGTAACGCCGCCATCTTCCTGGCGGCCCGGATGTTCTATGTCGATGGCATGACCGCCATCCTGATCTACGCGGGCGTTTACGCCACCGGGGTGATGAAATGGCGCGCGCTGGAGATGCTGTTCTTCGGCATCATTCTTTCGGTTCTGGCGGTGCTTGGCGGCTTTGTCGGCCGTTGGCTGGACAATGGCGTCGGCCCCAAACGCGCCGTACAGATCGAGATCGGGATGTCGCTGCTGGGAATCATCGCCTTTCTGGGGATGGCGCCGGACCAGATCCTCTATTTCTGGCATTGGGATGTCACGACACACGCCGATCTGTGGAATGGCCCATTCTTCCGCACCGTCCCGGAATGGGTGTTCCTGCTGATCGGGTTCTCGAACGCGGTGTTCATCACCGCGCACTACGCCTCCAGCCGAACCCTCCTGACGCGCCTAACGCCGCCCGAGCAGACCGGCGCCTTCTTTGGCGTCTATGCGCTTTCCGGCACCGCGACGAGTTGGCTGGGGCCGTTCCTGGTCAACCAGGGCACGCGCATCTTCAAAACCCAGCAGGGCGGCTTCGCCACCATCATCGGGCTTCTGGCGATTGGTTTCGCGGGTCTGTTGTTCGTGCGAGGCGGTGATCGCGCCGCGCCTCGGGAATAGTCGGAGGATAGCCGTGTTTTTCGATAACGGCCGGCCTTCATCGAGGGCGCTTCATCGTGCTTGCGCGATGGCGGCTTAGCCGTTTATGGCCTTGCCATGACGCTCCACTTAATTGATCGCCGTTTCGCCCTTTGCTTGGTCATAGGCCTCGTCGCCGTCGCAAGCGCCAGGGCGCAGAACGCCGGCCTGGTCGTGACCGGCGCATGGACGCGCCCCGCCGCGGCGGGCATGAACGCGGCCGGCTATATGACCATAACCAACAAAACCGGTGTGGCTGATCAGCTTGTAGGCGCCTCGAGCGGAGCGGCGACCTCGGTCACCCTTCACCAGAGCCGATTGATGAATGGGGTGATGACCATGCGGCCCGTGCCCGGCGTGCCGATCGCCTCGGGCGCCGCCGCCTCACTCGCCCCAGGAGGATTTCACCTTATGTTGGAAGGCCTGAAGCGGCCCCTGGCGGCCGGCGGCAAGGTTCCGATCGTCCTCACCTTCACGCACGCCGGGCCCGTTCGCGTCGAACTTGAAGTGCGTGATGGACCGCCGGTGGCGCCGATGGCTGGAATGAAGATGTAAAAGAACAAAACCCGCCGCGGGCGCTCCCGGGCGGGTCTTGTCTTGTTGTCGCTAAGGGCGTCTCCTCCCCGAAACGCCGAAGATCAAGGGCTCTTTGCTTACGGCCCCCGTCTCTCGCAACGTCAATGAGCGGCAATTTTTGACCGCTGTCAACGGCCAACTCTCCGTGCTTGAGGACGTTCGAGCTAAATTTCCCGAGTTTCGGGTGAATTATTCGATGCTGCGGCGCAATATTCATATTGCGGCGCGCAAAGCCGCCTTTTCCGTCAGGCGCCGGCGGTTACGGCTTTCGCCAATTGGTCCGCCGCCTCGCTGGCGGCCTCGAAGACATAGGCGGGGTTGGTCACACTAACCGGACCGACGCCGGCGGCGGCCAAAGCGCCAGTTGCGAAGAAGAGGTCCGCCTGGGCGACCAAGGCGCCATTGGCGCGCTCCGCCTGACCTGGATGCGCGAACGGTGAAACCGCCGCCCGCGCGGTCTCGTCCTGAGCGGCCGGCCAGACGAGCGCGGCGATACGCCGCCCTCGCGCCCGGGCCTCCAGGATCGAGAGAAGCCGGCGGCACTCCTCCAGGCTGGCCGCACCCCAAACGGCGCCCAGGCTGGCGGCGAGGATCGCCTGGCTGTGCAGGATCAGGCCGTCGCCGAGCACTTTGAGGCCATTGGCCGCCAAGGTTGCGCCACTGGTGGTGATATCGACGATCAGTTCGGCGGCGCCGGCGGCCGGGGCGCCCTCGGTGGCGCCGCCCGATTCGACGATCCGATAGTCGCTGATATGGTGCGCGGCGAAGAAGGCCCGAGTCTGGCTGAGATACTTTGTCGCCACGCGCAGGCGCCGGCCGGTGCGGCTCAGATACTGATGCGCCACCTCGTCAACATCGGCCATGGTCTCGACGTCGATCCAGCTCTTGGGCGCCGCCACCACCAGGTCGGCGCGGCCGAAACCCAGCGCCATCAGCGGCATCACGGCCTGATCCGGTATCGGCGCGGCCTCTCGGAGCAGATCCTCGCCCGTCACCCCGAGATGGAGCTCTCCGGCCACGATTCCGGTGGCGATGTCAGCCGCCGAGGCGAAACGGACCTGGATCGCGTCGAGACCCTCGATGGTTCCGGCATAACCTCGCGCGCCGCCCGCCGCCTGGATCGTCAGGCCGCAATCGGCCAGCCAAGCCTCGACCTGGTCCTTCAACCGGCCCTTGGACGGCAGGGCGAGGATCAGTGACGAACTCATGTCGCCCCGCCCCGCCACGCCCGGCCCGGCCGAACCATACAGCCGACCGCGCCGGTGGCGAGCGGTTCGCCGAGGCGGCCCGGAAGCCCGTCATACCTGCCCCCGGCGGCCACGGGTTCGTCCTCGCCCAGGGCCGCGCTGCGCACCTCGAAAAGCATGCCGTCGTAGTAGCCGAACGCTCTGCCGAAGCCGGCGGAGAAGCGCATCCGATCCTGGCGCACGCCGCCCGCGATCAAAGCGGCGAGGCGTCGCTCCCAATCGGACAAGGCGCGGCTTAGGGGCCCGCCCGGTGCGCCCGCGAACTCGCCAATGGCCGCCAGGGCGTCGTTCGGCGCATCGGCGATGGCTAGGTAGCGGCCGATCATGTCGGCCTGGGCCTTGGAGAGCCGCAAGGCCGGGTTGTCGGCGGAGGGGCCGGCGAGCCGATGGACGATCTCGGCGGCGGAGCGGCCGCCCACCGGCTCGATTCCCGCCAGGGCCCAGATTTCGTCGAGCACGGCGGCGGCGTCGACTTCGGTGAGGCCGGCGAGCAGGTCCATCAATCGGGTGCGCCGCTGGGTAAGGATCGGCGTGTCTCCGGCCAAGGCCAACTCCTGGGCGAGGCGGCCCGAATTGGCGAAGGCGCGATTGAGCCGAACCGCCAAGGGGTCCGCGACGCCGATCGCCGTGAGAAAGGCCCCGAACAGCGCGACATCGCCGAGCACCAGGCTGAGATCCTCCCTCCCGCCCGCCGAAGCGGCGGTCCAGGCGAGACAGGCCATGTCGGCGTCGGCGAGCGGCGTGTCGCCCGTTTCGAATACCTCAAGCCCGATCTGGGCGAATTGTTCGGTGCGCGAGGCGCCTGGGGGCGAGACCCGAAACGCCGGGCCTTCATAGAAATAGCGTCCGCTTGCGGCGCCGGAGGCCAGGTGACCAAGCACGGCGGCCAGGGTGAAATCGGGCCTGAGGCACGCTTCGGCGCCGCCCGGCTCCTGGACCACGAACAGCCGCTCGCGAAGCGCTTCTCCGGCGAGATCCAGCATCAGGCTTAACGGCAGAACCGTCGGCGCGTTGAGCGGTGTCGCCGCCATGGTCAGGAATGGCGCGCGAATGGCGGTCAGCACCTCCGCCGGCACGGCCGCTTCCAGTCTCATTTCGCCGCCTCGACGATCCGGCGCACGGCGGTCACGAGCTCGGCGCGTGGCGCCGTGATCTGGCCCGGCCGATCCTCGCGCCAGGCGCGATTGTCGTCGATCTCACCGGCCATGGCGCGGCCGAGATCGAGATCCTTTATGGTTACCGTCCCGGCGGCGATCTCGTCGTCGCCTAGGATGATGGCGGCGGGCGCCAGCCGTCGGTCGGCGTATTTCATCTGCGCCCGCATGCCCGAGGCGCCCAGATAGACCTCGGCGGCGATGCCGCCGCTCCGCAGCTCCGCGGCCAGGGCGAAATAGTCGGCCATACGCGCCGCGTCGAAGGCGATGACGACAACAGGCCCTCGGGCGCGCTCCACCCCCTCGGCCTCCACCACCGCCAGGGCGCTGGCCAGGCGCGAAACGCCGAAGGAGAAGCCCGTAGCGGGTGTCCGCTCGCCGGTGAAACGCGCCACCAGATCGTCATAGCGGCCGCCGCCGCCCATGGCGCCGAACCGGATCGCCTGACCGCGCTCATCGAGGGTTTCGCTCAGCAGCTCGGCCTCGAACACTACGCCAGTGTAGTATTCCAGGCCTCGGACCACGGACGGATCGAAGACGGCCGCCGTATCGTTAACGCCAAGCACGCCGAGCGCCTCACCGATTCGCGACAGTTCGGCGAGGCCCTCGTCGCCCTCGGCCGAGCCGCCGATCACCTTAGCAAGGCGATCGAGGGTCTCGCCGCGCGTCGGGCGGCCGGCTTCGACAAAGGCCAGCACCGCGTCGATCGCGGCCGGTCCCAGCCCCGCGCCTTTGGTGAAGGCGCCGGATTCGTCCTTGCGTCCGGGGCCCAGGAGCGCGGTCACCCCGCCGGTTCCAAGCCGGTCGAGCTTGTCCACCGCCCGCAGCACGGCCAGCTTCTGGCCCGCGTCGGTGACCCCAGCGGCGGCTAGCAGGCCGTTAAGGAGCTTTCGGTTGTTGATCTTCAACACATAGGCGTCGGGGGGCAGGCCGGCGGCGGCGTAGCCATCCACCGCCATGGCGATGATCTCGGCGTCGGCCTCCGGGCGGGCCGATCCCACGGTGTCGGCGTCGCACTGGGTGAACTGGCGATAGCGGCCGGGGCCGGGCTTCTCGTCGCGCCAAACCGGGCCGTAAGCGTAGCGGCGGAAAGGTTTGGGCAGGCTCGTCCAGTGTTCGGCGGCGAACCTCGCCAGCGGCGCCGTGAGATCATAGCGCAGCGCCATCCACTGTTCGTCGTCGTCCTGGAGGGCGAAGACGCCTTCGTTGGGTCGATCGGCGTCCGGCAGGAATTTGCCCAGGGCGTCGGCATATTCGAATGCGGACGTCTCGAGCCGCTCGAAGCCGTAGGATTCATAGACGGCCGACACGGCGCGCAGAATTCGGTCCTCGGCGGCCAGGGCGTCGGCGCGCCGATCCAGAAACCCGCGAGGCGCCCGGGGTTTCGGCCGAAAGTCTGCCTCGTCGGTCATAGGCGCGCGCTTAAAGGCTTGAGCGGGGAGGGGCAAGGAGGGGGTGGTTCGATCGCGCTCGCGCGCGCCTACCCCGCCGGCTTCTTAGCGGCCGTGTTCAGGGCCTCGACGAGCATGGCGGGCGTCAGGATTTGCGGCAAAACCTTCGGCTCCGCCGCCCCTGGCGCGTAGACCAGATAGAGCGGTACGCCGATCCTGCCTTGGTCCGCCAGCGCCTTGGCGATGGCGCCGTCCCGGTTGGTCCAGTCGGCGACCAGATAGGCGGCGCCGGCGCGCCTGGCGGCGTCCGCCACCTCGCCGCTGGAGAAGGCCACCCGCTCGTTCACCTGACAGGTGACGCACCAGGCGGCGGTGAAGTTGACCAGAACCGGGGTTCCGGCGGCGCGAAGGGCGGCTAGACGCTCGGGACTCCAGGGCGTCGCCCGCAGATCCGAGTTCGCTTGCGCCGGCGACTGCGCGCTCGCCGAGCCGTATCGGCCAGCGGCCACGGCGCCGACGCTTATCGCCAAGGCGCCGGCGGCGAGGGCCGCGAGCACCAGCCCGGGCTTTCCCTCGGAGCGGCGGTGTTGAGCGAGGCCGAAGAGCCACGCGGCGAGCGCCAGAACCACCCCGGCAGCCAACAGGCGCGCCAAGCCCTCGGAGCCGGTCTGTTGGGCCAGCACCCATACCAGCCAGGCGGCGGCGGCGTACATTGGAAAGGCCAGCGCCTTCTTCAGCGTCTCCATCCACGCGCCGGGCCTGGGGAGGCGGCGCATGAGCCATGGGCTGAAGGCGGTCACGGTGAAGGGCGCGGCGAAACCGAGGCCCAAACCGGCGAAGACCGTCAGGGTCGCGGCCGGCGGCTGGGTGAGGGCCCAGCCGAGCGCCGGCCCCATGAAGGGGGCCGTGCAAGGCGCGGCCACGACCACCGCCAGGATGCCGGTCAGGAAAGAGCCGACGGTTTCGCCATGCGCCGATAGTCCCGCGCCTAGGCCCTGGACGGAGGCGCCGATCTCATAGAGACCGGAAAGGTTGAGCGCGGCGGCGAGCATGATCAGCGCAAGAATCGCGACCACGGCCGGGGATTGCAGCTGAAAACCCCAACCCAGGGCGCTCCCAGCCGCCCGCGCGGCGATCAGGGCGACCGCTAGGGCGAGGAAGCTGACCAGCACGCCGGCGAGAAAGGCCACACCCTGCGTCCTTCCGCCCCCCACCGATGCGTGCCGGGCCAGGGCCGCGGCTTTCATGGAGAGGATAGGGAAGACGCATGGCATGAGATTGAGAATCAGGCCGCCCAGGAAGGCGCCGGCCGCCGCCAGGGGCAGGCCCATGCCGCCGCCACGTTCCGCTGACCGAGGCGACCCAAGCCCGGCGACCCCGGCCGGCGCCGCCCCCGGGGCGGCGACGATCTCATAGGCCTTGCCGTCCACGGCCAGGACCCCAGAGACCTGGCTGGGCGGCGCCGCCGACCCGGCGAAGGCCGCGCCTGGCGTCATGGTCAGGGTAAGGCCGGCGGCGCCCAGATCCACGGCCTGCGGCTTGGCCTGGTCGATCAGTTTGTCGTCATAGGGATAGAAGTAGACGTCCGATGGCGAGGCGTGAGCGAGAGTGGCGCTGGTGACCGCCAGGGCGAGGCGCCGTCCGACAAGCTGATAGGTCGCGGTCAGATCGCTTGGTTTGGGCGAATCCGCCAGCGCGCGTTGAATCTCCCCGCCCCATACAGGATCGACCGTCGGCGCGCCTTTTGTGATCGGGACCGAAAGGTTCACTTGAGCGGATCCCGGCACACAGACCTCGGCGCAGACGAGATAGTCGACGCTGGCGACGAGCTTTGCGGTTTCCCCAACCCGCGCTCCGGTGGGAACCGTGATTGGCACAGCCAGCAGCGCCCGGCCCTCGTAGCCATAGTTCATGATCGGTCCCACCGGCAGGCGGTGGGGCGCGGGCCAGACGATCTCCCCGGCCTTCCAGCCGGCCGGCAAGGCCCAGGTGATCGCGGTCGCCTCGCCGGCGTCGCCGGGATTGCGCCAATAGGTGTGCCAGCCCTTGTCGGCGGTCAAGATCACGGCGGCCTGGAGCGTTGACCCTGGCGCCGCCGCGGTGGTTTCCGCGACGAGTTCGACGGTTACGTGCGGCCTACGCACCGGCTCACATCGCCCGCCAGTGGCGGCAAGCCCCAGCGCCATGGCGAGCGCGACCAATAAAATTCGGTTCATGACCTCATCCTTAAGCGCTCGGCGGCGACCGTGGAACGGTGAAGCGCTTGCGCGGGCCTTACGGCGCGGCCCATAAACGCCGCTTCCAACCTATGCCGGAGCTTCCCATGCCCGCCGCTTTCGACGATCTGGAGATTGGCGCCGTCGCCTCGCTGGGCGTCGCCATGGTCGACGAGGCTTCGCTGGCCGCCTTCATCGGCGCCTTCGCCCCGGGCTGGACGGTGGACCTGGGCGCGCCGGACGCCATGGTGTTCGCCATCTGGTCGCGCCTGGACGCCGAGGCTTCCGCCGCCTGGCCGCAGACCAAGCGTGTCGGCGTCGACGCCCTGCGTTGGGTGCGCAATCCGCCCGCCGGCGAGCTGCTGCGCGGCCGTATGACCGTCATGGGCAAGGATCCGGTCGGCGACGGCAAGGGCATCATCATCGCCCAGCACGACCTCCTCGATGAGGCCGGGCGTCTGGTCTTCTCCTGCCTGACGCGCAGCGTCTACGCCCGCTAAACCAATCTAGGCGTATGACTCGGTCATCGCCGAATAGACCAGGGTCCTCATGTCGCGGCGCAGGGTCAGGCGCGCGTCGGTGCCGATCACCTGGGTCATGAACACCACCGCCAGCTCCTCGGCCGGATCGATCCAGAAGGCGGTGGAGGCGGCGCCGCCCCAGAAGAATTCGCCCAAAGTGCCGGGCAAACGCGTCTTGGCCACGTTCACATTGACGCCGCAGCCGATGGAAAAGCCGATTCCGGAATAGCCGGCTTCGCTGAAGAGGCCCGGGGGCGCCATGTCGGCCAGTTCCTGGCCGTTGGGCAGGTGATTGAGGCTGAAGAGCTCGACCGTCTTGGGGCTGAGGATCTGGACGCCGTCCAGGGTCCCGCCGTGCAGCATCATCTGGCAAAAGCGCATGTAGTCGCGGGTTGTCGAAACCAGGCCGCCGCCCCCGGACTCCAATGACGGAGGATGATCGTAGGTGCTCTTCTGGCCGTCGTCCTGGAGATCCAGGCCGCCGCCGCGCTTGGGCTGATAGCAGGAGGTGAACCGGTCGAGTTTTTCCGGCGGGCAGTAGAAGCCCGTGTCGACCATGCCGAGCGGATCGAAGAGGCGTGTGCGCAGGAACTCGCCGAACGTCATGCCTGAGAGCTTCTGGACCAGGTAGCCCATGACATCGATCGACACCGAATAGTTCCAGGCCGCGCCGGGCGAGAATTCCAACGGCAGGGTCGAAAGCTGTTCGATGAAGGCGTCCAGGCCGCCGGGGGTCTGGAAATCGTTGATCTTGGCCTTGCGATAGGCGGCGTCGACACTGGTGCGCATCATGAAGCCGTAGGTCAGGCCCGAGGTGTGGGTCACCAGATCAACCACTTTCATAGGTCGTTGCGGCGGCGTGGTGATGAAGGCCGGCGGGGCGTTGGCCAGCAGGGTCGGCATGCCGCTGGCGTAAACTCCGAGTTTTTTCCACGAGGGGATGTGGGTCGCCACGTCGTCGTCCAGGCCGATGAGCCCTTCCTCGGCCAGCATCATCAGGGCCACCGACGTGATCGGCTTGGTCATGGAATAGATGCGGAAGATGGCATCCTCGCGCATCTTCGTTCCGCGTTCGAGGTCCATATGGCCAGCGATGCCGGTGTGGGCCAATTGACCGCGCCGATAAACCTGAGTGATGAAGCCGGGAAGATCGCAGCCGTCGACATAGCGTCGCGTCATCATCTCATCGAGCCGCGCCAGGCGCGCGGAGGACAGGCCTACGGACTCGGGTTTCGTCATTCTGTTTCCTCCTGTTGTCGAGTGGGAGCTTCTTTGGCCCCTGATGATGCGCCCGGAACTTGGACGGGAAACGCTAGTTCAAGTTCGCGGGAGCCTGGAGCTGAGCCTCGGCCTGTTGCGCGAAGCTAAGAGCGATCAATCGGTCCCAGACAATCAGCGAGGTCAGGTGGGCGTAGATCTGCGGCAGCGCGCCGTTGACGACCAGCTCCTTGAGCTTATCGGCGGGGAGCGCCTGCACCTTTTCCTCGGAGATCGCGAAATATTCAGCCACCGTTTGCGGCGGCCCCGCCGGAGTTCCATCGCGATTGGCGGGGGTGAAGTTGGCTGACTTGGTCTCGAACAGGTCCAGTTCTTTCATCAGCGCGACAAATGATTGGGTACGCCGAACCTCAACCTCGAAATCGTTACAGAACTGGATGCAATTCTTGGTGTACTCGGTGGGCTCGCCGGCGGCATCGAAAAAGGCCAGATCCGGCAATTCGCCCAGCATTTCCGCCCCGCGATCAATGCAGACGACAAGCTGTTCGCGGCTTGCGTCATTGGCGAGGACGAAAGGATAGCGGCGGATATAGGCGGGCACATAGGTGCCTACTTCGAAGAGCCCATCGGGACGCAAAAACAGATTTGCCCCAGGGTTGACGCCCATGACCGCGAGCGGCTGGTATTGCTCGCCGGCGAAGATGATTGGAAAGCAAATCGCCGCGACGCGAAACTCCGTGACATTGAGCGGCACGATATGGCTGCGCCCAGCGAAGGCGAAGGGCTTGGCGATGCGCCGGAGACCTATGTTGCGGTGGATCGTGTTACTGAGGGGTTCGGGCTTGGAATAGAAGAGCAAATCGCCGGTAAGGTTCGCGGTGCTGCTGGTGTCGGTGGCTTCGGCCATGGGCGCTCGATTCGCGTAAAAGGCGTTGGAAACCAAACGCGCCGGATTCCCAACACGATGGCCGCCGGCTTCTAGCCGATAGGACCCGCGCGGGCAATGTGGGCGCGCGCCCGGCGTCAGGCCCCTTGCGCTGGCGCTCTCCGCCCGGCCTAAATGGCGGCAAAAGCGGAGGAGCCCAGACAAACCATGCCCATCTTCTATCCCGACATTCTCAATCAAAAGACCGCGCCGCGCACCTTCAGTTACGACGACAAGGACGTCATGCTCTACGCCCTGGGCATTGGTCTGGGCGCCGATCCGCTGGACGAAAAGGAGTTGGCCTTCGTCTATGAGAAGGGGCTGAAGGTGGTCCCCACGGCCGCCACCGTCCTGGCCGCGCGCGCCAGGTCGGCGCCGGGCGAGGCTGTGGAGCATCCTCCCGGTCACCGGGCCAGCCAGATCAATTTCCTGATGGTGGTGCACGGCGAGCAGAAAGTTGAGCTCCACAAGCCCTTGCCCGCCGCCGGGACCTTCACCGCGTCCAGCCGCACCATCGGCGCCTATGACAAGGGCAAGGACAAGGGCGCGGTCGTCATCAACGAGACCGTTTGGACCGACGATTCGGGGCAAAAGGTGGCGACCTTGACCGGCTCGACCTTCGCGCGCGGCGATGGCGGCTTTGGCGGTCCCTCCGAGGGCCAGCCGGCGCCTCACCCCACGCCCTCACGCCCGGCCGATCTGTCGCTGGATTTCGCCACCCGACCGGATCAGGCCTTGCTCTACCGGCTGAACGGTGATCGCAACCCCCTGCACTCCGATCCGGATGTCGCCAGGCGCGCCGGCTTCGAGCGGCCCATCGTGCATGGACTTTGCACCTATGGGATCACCTGCCGCGCCGTATTGGCCGCCATTACCGACTACGACGCCGACGCCATCTCCAGCCACGAGGCCAGATTCTCGGCCCCGGTGTTCCCGGGCGACACCATCACCGTCGATCTCTGGCGAGACGACAAGGTGATCTCATTCGAGGCTCGGGTGAAGGCGCGCGGCGCGACCGTGATCAAGAACGGAAAGACGGGGCTCCGCTAGACCCGTCGGCCGGCTTCAATGTCGGTGATCGTGATTGTGATCGTCGTCGCCATCGGGATCGATCAATTTGTGCGCGTGGATGATGAAATAGCGCATATGGGCGTTGTCCACCGTGGCCTGAGCCTTGGCCAACCACGCTTGGCGGGCCTCTCGATAGTTGGGATAGGCGCCCACTAGGTCTATCTTCGTCAGGTCTCGGAACGTCACGTCGGTGACGTCCTCGAGTTCGCCGCCGATCACAAGATGCAGCAGTTGTTCATCCGACATGGCTCACCTCATTTCCCCGCGATCGAAAGTGCGTCGACCAGGATGGAGGGAGCGTTGGCCGCGCCACGGAACTCTAGATCGGATCCCGGGATCAGCCGCGCATAGATGTCGATCAGATTGCCCGCGACGGTAATCTCGGTCACTGGATAGGCAATTTCGCCGCCTTCGAACCAATGTCCTGAACAGCCGACCGACCAGTCGCCGGTGTTGGCGTTGAGCGAAGGACCGAACATGGAGGTGACGAGCAGGCCGGCGCCCGCGTCACGCATCAAAGACGCTCGGTCACGAGGGCCGGGCTCCAATGTGAGATTGCTCGTGCTTACGCCAGGAGGCCCGGCCAAGCCTCGGGAGGCGTGTCCGGTGGTTGCAAGTCCGAGTTGCCGGGCGGAACTGGCGTTCATCAGCCAAGTGGTCAGGACACCGTCCTCGATAATGTCCATCGCCTTGTTCTCGACGCCCTCATCGTCAAAAGGCGACGAGCCTAGTCCACGCACCTTGTGCGGGTCGTCTCGCACGGTGACGCCTTTGGCGAACACCGCGGCGCCCAGCCGATCCTTGAGAAAAGAAACGCCCCTGGCTACAGAAGGCCCGGAAATCGCGCCGATCAGGGGAGAAAGCAGGGAGACGGCGAGCCGGTTCTCGAAGATCACTGGCGCGGTCGTCGAGGCGATCTTGCGCGCGCCAAGGCTGGCGACGGCCCTGCGCCCCGCCTCGGCGCCGATGATTTCCGCCGCCGGCAGATCGGCGTCCCAACGAACCGAACGGCCGTCGCCGCCCTGCTCCATGCCATCACCCTCGCCGGCGATCACTTGGGCGTAGAGGGACAAGGCGGTGGTCCTATAGCGGCCGGAAAAGCCGCCGCTGGTCACCAGCCGCCACGAGGACGAAGACCACGAGGCCGAGCCGCCACCGGAATTGGTGACGCCCTGAACCGCCAGCGCGCTGGCTTCGGCGGCGCGCGCTCGGGCCTCCAACAGGTCTGGGCTAGGTTCGGTGGGGTCGAACAAGCAAAGGTCAGGGCCCTCGTTCCGGGCGAGACGATCGGCGGGCGCGAGGCCGGCGTAGGGGTCCTCGGCGGCCAACTGGGCCATGGCCACCACCCGCTCAACGAGCTTGGCCCGGCCCCCGGCCGAGACGTCCGATCCGGAGACCGAGGCCTGGCGCGCGCCGACGAACACGCGAACCCCGAGATCACTGGATTCCTCGCGCTCGACTTCCTCCAGTTCGCCCATGCGTACGGTCACTGACAGAGCGGCGCGATTGGCGAACACCGCCTCGGCGCTGTCCGCGCCGGCGGCCAGGGCGGCGGCGACCACACTTTCGAGCAGATTGTCATCCATGTTGGCGATATGGCCGATGCGTCGTCGACGGGCAAGGCGCGTAGGCCGAACCAAAGGCGCCTAGACGTCACCGAGGCGCCCACGGCGCGCCCAAAAAATGCCAAAGGACGACTGGATGGTGTAAGCGCCATAGCCTCAAATAGGAGATCGTCATGCGACCCTTGAGCACTGTCCTCCTCGCCGGCGCCGTCGTCGCCGGCCTCGCCGGGCTGGCGGCGGCGGAGATCAAGAACACCCACCTTCTCACTGTCCGTCTTCCGGATGGTTCGATCGAACAGATCCGTTACACCGGCGATACGCCTCCACGGGTGAGCGTGAACAATCCCGCGCCGTTCATGGCGTTCGCGCCCATCGCCGACCCTCTGGGCGATGATCCGGCTTTCGTCGCCTTGGCGCGGATGTCGGCGGCGATGGACCAACAAGCCGATGCGATGCTTCGCCAGGTGGCCAGCCTGCCGCGTCCGGCGCTGAATGGCCCGGGCGGGTTCATGATCGTCGATGCGGCCCAGCTTCCGCCCGGCGTCAGTGGCTATTCCTTCGTCTCGACGATCTCGGGCAATGGCGTGTGCACCCAGAGCATGGAGTACACCTCGGCCGGGAACGGCCAGGCTCCTAAGGTCCTGACCAAGAGTTCCGGCGATTGCGGTGCGACCCCTTCGGCAAGTCGCCCGGCCGTTGTCGCGGCCCCAGCCCCGGCGCCGGCTGTGAGCGAGGGACCGAGAATGACCCAGGCCAGCTATCATCCTCCCGTCGGAGCGCCGGAAGCCAAGGCCTATCCGTGAGAGACCGCCTTTGCCGGTTGCGCGGGCGAAGGTACAACCGGCTGTCACTGCTAGGTGAGGCACGGCCCGCATGTATACGCTCTTCGCCCGCGCGGGCTGGGGTTCGCAGATCGTTGAAGCCCAGCTCGCTTGGTATGGCTTGCCCTACCAACTCGAGGAGGTTGACGACCTCTTTGTTTCGGCTCTGGCGCGGGAAAAGCTTTCGGCGATCAATCCGCTAGCCCAATTGCCGACGCTTCTGCTGCCGGATGGCGGCGTGATGACCGAGAGCGCGGCGATCACGCTCCATTTGGCCGAGCTCGCGAAGGACGAAAGCCTGGCGCCGGCGCCTGGCGATCCGCTGCGGCCGAAGTTCCTACGCTGGCTTATCTTCCTGGTCGCCAACATCTACCCGACCTTCACCTACGCTGACGATCCCTCCCGGTTCGTGGCGGACGAAGGCGCGCGCAAAGGGTTCAAGGATAATGTGAACCGCTATGGCGAGCGCTTGTGGGGCATGGTCGAGGATGCCGCGCAGGCGCCTTGGTTTCTCGGCGAGGCCTTCAGCGCGCTGGACATCTACATCGCCGCCATGAGCCACTGGCGGCCGGGGCGAGGCTGGTTCGCGGATCATGCGCCGAAACTCACCGCCATCGCCGCGTGTACGGACGTCTTGCCCAGACTTGCCCCGGTCTGGCGACGCAACGCGCCGAGCGGTCCGGATGAGTAAGGCTGGGCTTAGGCGATGATGTCCGGCGTTAGCCGGCTATCGACCCGGGCTATCTGGTCGCGCAGGATGAGCTTCTTCTTTTTGAGCCGGGCGATCTGAAGCTGATCGGGGGCCGGAAGGGCTTCGAGGGCGCTGACCGCGGCGTCCAAATCCTGGTGCGCCTGGCGCAAGCTCGCCAAATTCAAGCGCAGAGCCGCATCCGGATCGTTGTCTTGAACCCCACCGTCCATGGCCACGATCTCTATCAGAGCTCAGGGGGCCGGCAAGCAGAAGCCAGCGCTTGGGCGAGGGCGTCCAGCCTATCTGGAGCCGGCAAAGGCGCCCAAGCCGAGGTGACGGCGACAAGAACGCTCAGCTGATTGACCGCGGACGCCTTCGGCGGCGGCGTCAGGCCTTCCAACTGGACCAAAAGCAGCCGCTCAGCTTCGATTTCAGCCGCGCCGACCGTACCGGCAAGCGCCGCGTGGCCGTGCGATCTCAGCATTCGTCTGGCGGCGCGCAATGGTCCCGTGACGCCATGCTCCCATTGTCTAGCAGCGGCGAGGGCGGACGCGAGTGTCTCGGGTGGGAGGGGGCGGCTTTCGCTCGCCGCCCATCCGGCCCACAGGAGCAGGCAGACACTTTGGCCATCTCGGTCCTGAAGCTTGAGGCAGGCTTCGCGGACGTCATCGCGCGCATAGGCGACCAAGGCGAAGTCCCACAGCTTCAATCGCCGTCCTCGACCGTCTCTTCGATGTCGGCGCCCCAACGGCGAACCGGGCCCCAGGAGAGGCTGAATATGTCCAAGGCTCGGCCCACCGCCTGGTCCACCATCTCCGCCACAGTGGCGGGCTCGGCGTAGAAAGCCGGAACCGGCGGGGCGATCACCGCGCCCATTTCGGCGAGCTTCACCAGCGTCCGCAGATGGCCCAGATGCAGCGGCGTCTCGCGCACCATCAGCACCAGGGGTCGGCGCTCCTTTAGCGTCACATCGGCGGCGCGGGTGAGCAGGGACGAGGTCACGCCGGTGGCGATTTCGCTCATGGTCCGCACCGAGCAGGGGGCGATGATCATGCCGAGGGTCCGGAAAGAGCCTGAGGCGATGGCCGCGCCGACGTCCGTGGCTTTGTAGGTCCGATGCGCCTTGGCCATCAGCTCGGCCATCGAAAGCGAACTTTCCTGGGCCAGCGTCAGCGCCGCCGCGCGGCTGGCCACAAGATGAGTTTGGACCCCCAGCTCGCGGCAGGCGTCGAGCACGCGAATTCCGAGGGCGACGCCGGAGGTGCCCGAGATCCCCACCACCAGTCCCCGCGCCAAAGATTCGACCATCGCCTCGTCTCGCCGCGCCCATTTGCCAGGCGCCGACCTCGCGCGCGCCCAGTACAATCATATGTGATCTGACAGATACCCGTCAGGGGTGTTCATTAGGTTTGGAGATTGAAAGAGGAGACTGCCGTCATGGCTATCGAAGCCCGTATCCGCGAACTCGGCGTGCGCCATAAGACCCTCGAACGCGCGATCGAAGACGAGACGGGCAGGCCCTCCGCGGACGCCACCCGATTGAGCGAACTCAAACGACAGAAGCTACGGCTCAAAGAGGAACTGGAGACCCTGAAGACGCGAATGCACTGATCGCGCTGGGCGTGAGGGCGCTCAGATGTCGCCCTGAGCGCCCGCCTCCACTTGATCCATGCGATCCGCTTCGGCCGCCGGCTGGAGAGGCTGGCCCTCAGGCTCGGCCATCTTGCGCTTGGCGTCGTCCTTGGCCTTCTTCTCGGCCGCCTTCTTCACCAGGGCGTCGAGTTCCAGTTGACCGACTAGGCCAAGGGAAACCGGGTCCACTGGCTTGACATTGGTGGCGTTCCAGTGGGTGCGGTTGCGCACTTGGTCGATGGTAGCCTTGGTGGTGCCGAGCGTCTTGGCGATCTGGGCGTCGGTGATCTCGGGGTGGTTGCGCACAAACCAGGCGATGGCGTCCGGTCGATCCTGGCGACGTGACACCGGCGTATAGCGCGGCGCCTTCTTGGTCGGCTTGAGAAGTTCTGCGTGACGGCTTTTCTGGGCCTTCATCCGATAGGTGGGATCGGCCTGGGCGGCGTCCAGCTCCTCGCGGGTCAACTGGCCGTTGGAAATGGGATCGGCGCCACGGATGTCGCGAGCCACTTCGCCATCGGCGATGCCTTTCACTTCCAGCGGATGCAGGCCGCAGAAATCGGCGATCTGTTCGAAGGTCATGGAGGAGTTGTCCACCAGCCAGACGGCGGTCGCCTTGGGCATGAGGATTTCGTTCACGGGCGTTCTCCAGAAACAGCGGCGCCCGGCCTTGCGGCCGGGCGGGTATGTCTCTGATATAAGCGCCCGGCGCCGCGAATGAAACGATTTTGCGGAGATCGAGGCCGCTAAAGTCTCAGGCGCGCCTCTGAAACCGTCACCGCCGCTCCGCGCAAGAGCACCCGATCGCCGCGATATTCGCACTCTAGATCGCCGCCCCGGCCGGGATAGGCTTGGTGGAACTTCAGGGTGGCTCGGCCGAGCTTGGCGGAAAACAACGGCGAAAGCAGACAATGTAGAGAGCCGGTGGTCGGGTCTTCCGGAATCCCCGATCCTGGGGCGAAGAACCGGCTGACGACGTCATAAGGCGCCGCCGGCCCCGCTGGCGCCGTCACGGCGACATTGCCGCGGCCGCGCGTAGCGCCGCTGGAGATTGGCATGAGGGCCGGAATGTCCGGCTTGAGGCCGCGCACCGCGGCTTCGCTGTCCAGGACGGCAATCAGATATTGCGCCGCCCAGACCTCGACCGGCTCGGCGCCCAGGGCCTTGGCCAAACCCTCCGGCGCGCTTGAGAGCGTTGGACTGTCGGCGGGAAAATCCATCTCATAGCCGGCGGCGGCGTGGGCCACGGGCAAAGGTCCCGATTGAGTGTCAAAGATTATGTGATCCCCCGCGATTCCCAGCTCCTGGAAGAGAGCATGGCCGCTGGCCAAGGTGGCGTGACCGCATAGAGGAACTTCCAGCGCCGGGGTGAACCAGCGCAGGCCAAAGCGCGCCGGATCGCCCGTCTTCAGCAGGAAGGCCGTCTCGGCCTGGTTGTTCTCCGTCGCTAGGGCCTGCATCCAGCCATCCTCCGGCCATGCGTCGAAGGGTTCGACCACACAGGCGGGGTTGCCCTTGAAGGGCACGGAGGCGAAGGCGTCGATCATCCACTGGCGCATGGTCGAGCTCCTTGAATTTTAAGCCGAACTCTAATCACGGTCCCCGGCCGCCCGTCTCTTCGACCACGGATTCCAGTCATCTAGAAGTCGCGTTCTCGATCACGCCGGCAAATCCCGCAGAGGGTCGCAAAGGATTGGGCCCGAGGCGCGTGCGAACAGGTCTGGCGCGGGATGTCCCGCAAACGGGTTTTCGTACGCGATCATGGGCGCCGCATGGCCCAGCCGTGATCCAGTGGTCCGGCGCCGGTCCCGAAGCCAGGAGCGCGGCGAATGGCTTCGGCCGTGTAACCCCAGGCCCGCGCGACCGCGACCTCCAGAGAAAAGCCCTGGGCGAGGCCGGTGGCGCAGGCGCTGGCGAGCGTACAGCCCGTGCCGTGGGTGTGGCGGGTGTTGATCCGCGGGCCTTCGAAGCTGGTTTCGCCATCGGCGGTCATGAGCACATCGACGACCCGCTCGCCAGGGATGTGGCCACCCTTCATCAGCACGGCTTTCGCGCCCAGATTCAAGAGAGCCTCGCCGGCGCGCCTCAGATCATCGGTGGTCTCGATCACAAGGCCGGTGAGGGCCGCCGCCTCCGGCGCATTGGGCGTGAAAAGCGCGGCGGCGGGGACAAGAAGGCGTTTCATCAGATCGACAGCCCGATCGTCAGCGAGCGCCTGCCCCCCCTTGGCGACCATCACCGGATCGATCACCGCCGGGATCTCCGAAGCCCGCGAGAGATGCTCGGCCACGAGCCTGACCGTGACGCCGTTTCCCAGCATGCCGATCTTGATCGCGTCGGCGCCGATATCCTCCAGGACGGCGTCGATCTGAGCGGCGATCATCGCTGCGGGGACGGCGTGAATGGCGCTGACACCCAGAGTGTTCTGCGCCGTGATGGCGGTGATCGCGGTGGCGGCATAGCCGCCGAGGGCCGTCACGGTTTTGATGTCCGCTTGGACGCCCGCGCCGCCACCGCTGTCCGAGCCGGCGATGACCAGGACCCGACCCTGGGCGTCACCCATGGACCCGCGCCCCTTCGATCGCGGAGGCGGTGGCAAGGGCTTGAACCGTCTCGCGCACATCATGGACGCGGACCATCGAAACGCCGGCTCTGGCGCCAGCCAGGGCGGTGGCGAGGGAGCCGCCCAATCGATCGCAGGGTTCGGCGGCGGCGGGGTCGATGGCTCGGATGAAACCTTTGCGACTGGCGCCGATGAGGACTGGAAAGCCCAAGGCGACGATCTGGTCGATAGCCGTCAGAAGCTCCAAGTTATGAGCGGTTGTCTTGCCGAAGCCGATCCCTGGATCCAGCCAGATTCGATCCCGCGCGACGCCGGCCGCCATGGCCGCCTCGGCCCGCGCGGCGAGAAAGGCGATCACCTCGCCGACGACATCGTCATATCGCGGCGCGACCTGCATGGTCGCCGGATCGCCTTGCATGTGCATGAGCACGATTTCGCAGCCGAGGTCGGCGGCCGTCTCCGGGCTTCGCGGCGAACCGCGCAGGGCGGTGACGTCGTTCCACATCGTCGCGCCGGCGGCCATCGCCGCGCGCGCCACCGCCGGCTTCATGGTGTCGATCGAGATCGGGATGGCGTTGGAGGCCCGGATCGCCTCGATGAGCGGGATCGCCCGCTCCAGCTCCCGCGCTTCAGACACCGAGGTCGCCCCAGGACGGGTCGATTCGCCGCCGACGTCGAGCCAATCGGCGCCGTCCGCGATCATCCTTTGCGCGGCGGCGAGGTCGGCCTCGACGCCGCCGTTGGAGAAGCTGTCCGGGGTCGCGTTCAATATCCCCATCACCAGGGGATGGCTCGGCGCCTGCACCTCGGGCGAGACCGTCAGGCCAGTTCGGGGTCCGGGCGAGGCGCCAGGGGCACCGACACTCTCGGCCCTGCCGGCATGCGGGCTTCCGGTTCATCGCGGTTGGGCTTCACGCCCTTGATCGCGTTGATGATCTCATCGCCCGATAGGCTCTCGTACTCAAGCAAGGCCTTGGCCACGGTGTGCAGATCATCCAACCGCTCGGTGAGGATGCGCCGCGCTTCGTCATGGGCGTTCTGGACCAGGCGGCGGACTTCAAAGTCGATCTTCTGGGCGGTGTCTTCCGAGACGTTCTGGGTACGGGCGACGGAGTGACCGAGGAAGACCTCCTCCTGATTGTCGCCATAGGATACGGTGCCCAGAGCGTCCGAGAAGCCCCAGCGGGTGACCATGTTGCGCGCCAGGCTGGTGGCCGCCGAGATGTCGCTGGAAGCGCCGGAGGTGATCTTATCCTTGCCAAAGATCAGCTCCTCGGCCGTGCGACCGCCCATCATGATCGCTAGGCGCGAGGTCATCTGCTCATAGTTCATGGAAAGTCGATCGCCTTCCGGGAGCTGCATGACCATGCCGAGCGCCAGTCCGCGAGGAATGATGGTCGCCTTGTGCACCGGGTCGGCCGAGGGCACCGACAGGGCCACCAGAGCGTGGCCGCCCTCGTGATAGGCCGTGGTCTTTTTTTCCTCGTCGCTCATGACCATGGACTTGCGCTCGGCGCCCATCATCACCTTGTCCTTGGCGTCCTCGAAGTCACGTTGCAGGACCATGCGCCGGTTGCGCCGGGCGGCCATCAGGGCGGCTTCGTTAACGAGGTTGGCGAGGTCGGCGCCGGAGAATCCTGGCGTGCCGCGCGCGATCACCCGCACATCTACATCGGAGGCCAAAGGCACGTTGCGCATATGGACCCGCAGAATCTTCTCGCGGCCGCCGACGTCGGGATTGGGCACCACCACCTGGCGGTCGAAGCGGCCCGGTCGAAGCAATGCCGGGTCGAGCACGTCGGGCCGGTTGGTCGAGGCGATGACGATGATGCTCTCGTTAGGATCGAAGCCGTCCATCTCCACCAGGAGTTGGTTGAGCGTCTGTTCGCGCTCGTCGTTGCCGCCGCCCAGACCCGCGCCGCGATGGCGGCCCACGGCGTCGATCTCGTCGATGAAGATGATGCAGGGCGCGTTCTTCTTGGCCTGCTCGAACATGTCGCGAACGCGGCTGGCGCCAACGCCGACGAACATCTCCACGAAGTCGGAGCCGGAGATATAGAAGAACGGCACCCCCGCTTCGCCAGCCACGGCGCGGCCGAGCAGGGTCTTGCCAGTGCCTGGCGGGCCGATCATCAGGGCGCCTTTGGGGATCTTGCCGCCCAGGCGCTGAAACTTGGCCGGGTCCTTTAGAAAGTCGACGATCTCGGTCAGGTCATCCTTGGCCTCGTCCACGCCGGCGACATCGTCGAAGGTGACGCGGTTCTTATTCTCCGTGAGAAGCCGGGCTTTTGATTTGCCGAAACCCATGGCCCCACGCGCGCCGCCCTGCATCTGGCGCATGAAAAAGACCCACACGCCGATCAGCAGCAGAATGGGCAGCATGTTTATGAGGATGGTGGGGATCAGCCCCTGACCGGGCTGTTCGAAGTCATAGGCGACGCTGTGCGCCTCGAGGCGCTTTTGCAGATCCGATGTGTCCAGAGGTCCGGTCGCGGTGAGGCCCGCGCCCTGCTTGTCCTTGGCCTCGATGGTCTGGCCATGGATCTTGGCGCTCTTCACATCGCCATTGTCGATCTTGCTCAGCAGGTCCGAATAGGTGACCTGATGGCTGGCGCCGCCGTGGGCGCTGTTGGTCATCACGCTATAGACGGCGATCAGGGCGACGACGATCACCCCCCAGATGGCCAGATTACGCAGGTTCATTTAAGGACGCGCCTCAGGGTTAGATCCTCCATTTAGGATGCCGCATCGGATTCCGCCACGCGTCGGATTGACGCTTCGTCGGTTATCATACCACAGGCGCCGGCCATGCGCGCCTTCACGAGACAGTTAACCTCAATGCCGCCCATGGGGGTCAGCGTCGGGCAATTCACTTTTCCAGCCTCGTCGACAATCGCTGGAAGGCCGGCGCGAGCTTTTCGGGCGACCGTGCGAAGCTTCGAACGGCTAGCGGGCTCGAGGCGGGAGGCCAGCCCCGCGAGAGGTTGAACGCGGAAACCCGGCCGGCGCGCCAGAATCTCGAATCGGCCATCCCAGACGACGGCGCGCGCCTCGGGCAAGGCCATCTCGCAAGCCGTGCCTTTGCGCCGATCTCCGATTTCGCGCGCGATCCTCAGCCGGCCATCGGCGAGCGACAGGCGCGCGCCGGCCAGCGTTGCTATAAACGGATCGCCCGCCGCGACAAAAGCCGCCACGCGGTCCAGACGTTCGCGCCTGGGCGTCCGGTCCTGGCCGCCGACGCACACAAGCGCGGCGCTGAGCATAGCCCTGGCCGCCTCGGGCGACGAATACGCCAACGCCTCGACGGGGAGCTCGATGTCCCCCGCGGCGCCGAACCTTAACGCTCTGAACAAAGGACCGATATCGAGATCGGGAGCCGAATTCACGGCCTGCTCCCTCTTCATTCCGGCGCGCGCGCGGGCTCGGGGCTGGCGCGTATCGACATTGGCCGGGTCTTCGATCCAGCGCTCGCGGGCGCGCGTCAGCGCATCGCGGATGGCGGCCCGACGAACCTGAAGCAGCGGGCGAAGCAGGAAGATCCCTCGCCCCGCCGGCCAGACCGGCGAGGGGGCGAAAACGCGCGGCGCCGAGACCCGCGTTCCTTGCGCGCGCATGGCCGCGGCCTCCATGCAATCGTCCTCGGTATGGCCCATCAGGACGACGCCGGCGCCCGCCGCGCGCGCAGCTTCCGCGACCAGGCTATGACGGGCCGCACGGGCGGCGGCGGCCATGCCCGTTCGAGGCTTGGCGCCCCGCCAGGTGAGTGTTTCATGGGCGACGCCCAGGCGCTTTGCGCGGTCACGGCACCAGGCCGCCCAGGCCGCGCCGGCGCCCTGGATCTGATGGTCGACGGTGAGCGCGACCAGCCGCCGCCCGGCGCCGTCGGCCCAGGCCTTGGCGGCCAAGAGCAGGGCCAGGGAATCGCCGCCGCCGGAAAAAGCCACCATGACCGGCGCGGCCAAGTTGCGTTCAAGGTGGTCGTCCAGACTGGGTCTGACGGCGCCCAGCTCCAGGAGACTGTCTTCAGCTACAATGGGCCTCGCTCCCCACCGCCTGAGCGCCCTTCAGCACGGCTGGCGAGGCCTTGGGGTAGCGCTTGGCGAGCTCACCCAGGGTCTGGCAGGCGTCATCAGGCTTTCCGAGCCCCACCAGCGCCCGTGACAGGTCGAGCACCGCGTCGGGCGCCCATCGGGTCTGCGGCCAGCCGCGAATGGCGCCGATGTCCGCGGTCGCGGCGTCTGACCAGGCTTTGCGCGCCAGAAGGGTCTTGCCGAGATAGTAATGGGCCTCGGGCGATCTCGGCGAATCTCCATAACGGTCGACATAGTCGCGGAATCCCGCTTCCGCCGAGGCGGTGTCGCCGGCGACGAACGACGCCCGCGCCGCGGCGAACGCGGCCGCTGGATCGTCCACCGGAGCGGGCGCAGGTTCTGGCGCCGGCGCGGTCTGGGCGGCGGGCGGCGGCGGAGGCGGCCCGGACTGGCCCTGGACCTTCTGGTCGAGCGCCGTCACCTCCTCCTTCAGCGCCGCGTTCTGGCTGCGCAGGTCGTTGGCTTCCTGACGCGACTGATCCAGGTCGTGCCGCATGACCTCCATCTCGCCGTTCAAGCGGGTGAGTGTATGATCGAGATCGTTCAGCCGGTCGGTGAGGCTGGCGATCTGGCTGTCGGTGTCCGCCGGCTGAACCACCACCGGCTGGCCGGTTTCCCGTCCTTGAAAGACGATCGCGCGGATTTCTTTCAAGGACTTTTCCATCCGGTCCAACCGCTTGGCCGAGTTCTCGTCCAGGGGCGGCTCGTCCAGCGAAGTCTGGGCGAGAGCCTCGCCGCCCACAAGCAGCAGGCAGGCGACGGTGAGGGCGAGGATGGGGAGGCGGGAGGCCATGGCCGGCTTAGCGTGTCCCCGAGGTGGGCGTGGTGTGGGCGTTGCGGTTGTGCGCTTGCGCCGCCTCGCCGCCGTTGAGGTCGATCGGATGTTCCTTGCCGTAGGACACCGTCTCGATTCGCGATGCGGAAACGCCGCGTCCCACCAGATAATCACGCACGGAGTTCGCGCGGCGGGCGCCTAGGGCGAAGTTGTACTCGCGGGTGCCCAGCTCATCGCAGTTGCCTTCGATGCGCACGGCCACGCCCGGATAGCGCGTGAGCCACGCCGCCTGGGCGTCCAGGACGCTACGCGCGTCGTCGCGCAGGGTGTAGCTGTCGAAATCGAAATAGACTCGATCGCCGGCGTTGATCACGAAGTCTCGGGTCGAGCCCGGTACCGCCGCGCCGGATTCGGAACTCTCGGAAACGGCGCCGGGCGGCGGAACGCCGTGCTGGTTATAGGCGCCGGGCGGCGGGGGTGCGACGGGCGGCGTGGGCGCGACTGGGCCCATGGGTTTTGGCCGCGAAGCGCAGGCGGTCATCGAAGCGCCAGCGATGACGACCAAGGCCAGACGGGCGGCGCATCGGATGGAGGGGTTCATTGGCGACTCCTGACTTCGCGACATGGCCTGGGTAATTTCCCAGAAGCTCCGGTGGTTCCGCTTCGCCCCCGCGGATCAGCCATAGCAGTGAGACATGAACAGTTTGACCAGCACATGGCGAGCTTACGGCAGCAGGGGTGACCAGGCCGGATCCGACGCGGCCAGCGGAAAGGGCGCCGGCTTGGCGCCGCGTCCGGAGATGTCCACGGTCCACAGATGCGAGCCCGCGCCGGGCGTTTGCCTAGCGAACATGATCACCCGGCTGTTGGGCGCCCAGGTCGGCCCCTCGTCGAGATAGCTGGTGGTCAGAAGCCGCTCGCCACTGCCGTCGGGCTTCATAACGCCGATGTGGAAGGCGCCGCCCTCCTGTTTGGTGAAGGCGATCAGCTTGCCGTCAGGGCTCCATAGAGGCGTGGTGTAGCGTCCCGATCCGAAGGAGATGCGATGGGCGTTCGAGCCCTCCGCCGACATCACATAGAGCTGCGGCGATCCTCCCCGATCGGAATTGAAGACGATCTGACCGCCATCCGGGGAGAACGAGGGCGAGGTGTCGATAGCCGGATCGGTGGTGAGCCTGGAGATCGCGTGATTGCCGAGGTCCATGAGATAGATGTCGGTGTTGCCGGCCTTCTCGACCGAGAACGCCACCTTGCGGCCGTCGGGGGAAAAGCGCGGCGCGAACACCATGCCTGGGAAATGGCCCAACGCCTCCTGGCGCCCGGTTTCGATATTGAGCAGATAGATGCTCGAACCGCCGGGCCGCAGCGCCATGTAGGTGATTTCACGGCTGTCTGCCGAGAACCGCGGTGTGTAGGCAAGATAGCTGTCGCCGGTCAGATAGCTGGGATTGGCGCCGTCCTGATCCATGATCTCCAGACGTCGCACCGGATTGGCACGCGTGCCGCCCTCGGCGACGAAGATCACCCGGGTGTCGAAGTAGCCCGCCTCGGCGGTGAGCTTGTGATAGACCGCGTCGGAGATTTTATGGGCGACCCGGCGCCAATTCTCCGGCGTCGACGTGAATTGCAGGCCCAGGAGCTGGTCGCCGGCGTAGATGTCCCACAACCGGAAATCGACGGTCAGGCGGCCGTCGGCGTCGCTGACCACGGCGCCGGTGAGAAGGGCTTGGGCGCTGATCGCTTTCCATTTGTCCCAGACCGGCTGGACGTTCATATCGCCGGTCGGCCCAGGGAAGCTGGCGGGGTCCAGGGGACGGAAGAGATCCGACCTGGCGAGGTCGGCCGAGATGACCTGGCTGATCCGGGCGCCCACGGGCGCGCCGCCGAAGGCGGGGATGGCGATGGGTAACGGCTGGGTGGCCCCCTGGTCGACATTGACGACAATGTCGGCCCTCGCTGGTGAGCGAAGGCCGAGCACGAGTATCACGGCGATGGCGACGAAGGTCAGGATCCGCATACGAAACACTCTCCTAGCCCTGTGAGCAGGCCTTCTTGGCGTCGAAGTTTACCGTGAAGCTCTTGCCGCGATAGGGCGGACCGTAGGGCGCCGCCTGATGCACCGCGTCGATCGCCCGCCGGGCGGCGGCGAACACCACCGGATCGGAGGAGCCTTCCCGGCCGCCCGCCGAGACCCGGCCGACCACGCTCCCGTCGCCATCGACGCTGAACCTCACTGGCACGAGCACGGCGTCTCCGCCCTCGACGCTGCAATTGGGATTCCACAGGCGTTGCAGCAGTTGTGAGAGGCCGGCGATATCGCTTTGGGATACGCCGGCGCCAGCGTCGACCCGAGCCTGAGGCGCGGTCTCGGCCCGGGTGGGCCCCCGTTTGCCGGAAGTAGGCCGGGGGGGTGAGGATTTCGCGGCGCTGGCGATGCTGGCCTGCAGGCTGTCCAGGAAATCGGTGTCGTTGGCCGCGGTCTTGCGCGCCGGGGAGGTCGTCGGCTTGGCCGGGGCCTTGGGCGTCGGCGGGGCGGGTTTGGGCGCCGGCGCCGGCGTTGGCTTGGGGGCGGGACGGGGCGCGGGGGGTTTGGGCGCCGGCTTCCGCGGGCTGGGCGTTGGCTCCGGTTGCGGCGGGGGGGCCGGGGGCGGCGTCTCGGGCGTCGGCGCCTCGGTCTGGGCTTCCTGGGTTTCCGGCGCCGCCACGGCCGGCCGCGAGTCGGTGGTTGGGGCGTTGGAGACGATGTTGATCGGCACCGCCGAGCCGATCGGGATGACGCTGGGTCTGGCCACGAACACCAGCAGGATGAAGACGCCAATGTGAAGCGCCGCCGCGGCCAGTAAGGCCGGCGTGAGGCTTCCTGGGCGCCGAAGATCTCGCGAGGTCATGGCCGGTCAGCCGCGCCTCCCGCCCGTTGGTCGGACCGGGCCCCGGAGGAAGGCCCGCCGGTGTCGGTGATCAGATTGATGCTGGAAAAGCCGGACGACGACAGGCTGGCCATGACCTGGGCGACGATGGCGTAGGGCGCCCGGCCGTCGGCCCGCACATAGATCGGCTTGGAAAAGCCGTGGCCGGCCATCTGGGTGAGAGCCGGCGAAAGCGACGAGAACGGAACCTCGGTGTCGTTAAGAAAGATGGAGCCGTCGGCGCGGATAGAGACGGTCAGCGGCTCATTCTGATCCTGCATGGCCCCGGCCTCGGTCTTGGGCAGCTCCAGGGGCACGCCGACGGTGAGCAGCGGCGCCGAGATCATGAAGATGATCAGCAGCACCAGCATCACATCCACCAAAGGGGTGACGTTGATCTCCGAAAGGGCCGCGCGGCGTCCGCGCCGCGAGCGGCCGCGCCGGCGGCCGGCGGAGAAGGCGTCGTGGGTGGAAAGCGCCATCGCTACAATCGCTCGGCCAGGCGCCGCTGGATCGCGGTGACCAGGTCGTCGGCGAAGCCTTCCAGCCGGGCGGCGTATTTCGCCGCGTCGGTGGAGAACTTGTTGTAGGCGATATAGGCCGGAATGGCGGCGGCCAGGCCCACGGCGGTGGCGAACAGGGCCTGGGCGATCGAGGGCGCCACCACCGAGAGATTGGTGTTCTTCTGAATGGCGATCGCCTGGAAAGCGTTCATGATCCCCCAGACGGTGCCGAAGAGGCCGATGAAAGGCGAAGCGGTGGCGACGATGGCCAGGGTTCCAAGGCCCTCCTCCACCCTCTGGCTCTCGCGGGCGACCACGGCGTCGAGCACCCGGTCGATGCGCTGGATCAGGAAGGCGGCCTGGGTGTCCGATTCGCCAGAGGCGAGCAGGCCCTTGTTTCGTGCGTCGCGCCATTCGCGCAGGGCCGATTGCAGCATTCGCGGCAAGGCGTGGCGCGGGGCCTCCCCCGCGGCCGCGGCCACCTCCTCCAGGGGCTTGCCCGATCCGACCTCGTCCTCGAACCGACTCGCCTGCTGGTTAAGCGCGCCGAAGCGGAAGAACTTGTCGATGATCACCGCCCAAGACCACAGCGAAGCCAGGGCGAGGCCGGTCAGAACGGCCTTGACCACCCAGTCGGCGCGCAGGAACTGGTGGACCAGGGAAAAGCTCTCGGGCGAGATGGCGCCGGTGGGATCCATGAGGGCTTTCCGAGGCTGGGTGGGCGAGCGCCCCATGCCGCGATCGAATGGTTAAACTATGACTAATGCGCGCCCAACAGGTGCGGTTTCAGCCGCTCGACCAGTTCGCGCGGCGGCCGTCTGGCGCGGCCCTCCGGGGTGATGCAGGCCGCCTGAACCCTGGCGGTGGCGATCAGTTCCTCGCCCCGGGTGATCGCCTGGCTGATCAGCATGCGCGGGCCTTCGATGGTGTCATAGGTGGTGCGCACGATCAGAGCGTCGTCGATCCGCGCGGCACGCTTGAATTCGACATCGAGCTTAGTGATCACGAAGGCGCAGGGATCGGGACGATCCAAGAGCTCGGCATGGCCGATGCCGATGAGACGCAAAAAGTCCGAACGGCCTCGCTCGAAATACCGCACATGATTGGCGTGATAGACGAAGCCGGTGAAGTCGGTGTCCTCGTAGTAAACACGGATCGCCATGCGGTGTTCGCGGCCTTCGAAGACTCCGGCGGAGGGCTCCGGTCCGGCGCCCACCTCAGGTCTCTTCATCGAACAGCAGCGGCTGGATCTTCGGCCCGGGCGGGGTGGCGAGACCCAGGTGCGCATACGCCTTGGCGCAGGCCAGCCGGCCGCGCGGGGTGCGCTGGATGAAGCCCTGCTGGAGCAGGAAGGGCTCGATCACGTCCTCGACGGCGTCCCTGGCTTCGGCGATGGCGTAGGCCAGGGTCTCGACCCCCGCCGGCCCGCCGCCGTAGTTCTCGATCAGGGCCACCAGATAGCGCCGATCGAGCGCGTCCAGGCCGGCGCCATCAACCTCCAGGCGCGCCAGGCTGCGCGCCGCGCACGGCCGGTCAATCACCGAAGTCCCATCGGCGGCGGCGAAGTCGCGCACCCGGCGGAGCAGCCGCCCGGCCACGCGCGGCGTGCCCCGGGCGCGTTCGGCGATCTCGGCGGCGCCGTCGGCAGCGAGGTTGAAGTCCATCTTCCGCGCCGCCTGCATGAGCACCTTGTGGAGCTCCAGCGGCGTATAGAAATTGAGGCGGATGGGGATGCCGAACCGGTCGCGAAGGGGCGTGGCGAGGAGGCCCGCCCGCGTGGTGGCGGCCACCAGGGTGAACGGGGCCAGGTCGATGCGGATCGATCGCGCCGACGGGCCTTCGCCGATCATCAGGTCGAGGGCATGATCCTCCATCGCCGGATAGAGAATCTCCTCCACATTGGCGGCCAAGCGATGGATCTCGTCGATGAAGAGCACGTCGCGCGGTTCGAGATTTGTGAGTATGGCGGCCAGATCTCCGGCCTTGGCCAGCACCGGCCCCGAGGTGGCGCGAAAATTCACCCCGAGTTCGTGGGCGACGATCTGGGCGAGGGTGGTCTTGCCGAGGCCGGGCGGACCGAAGAGGAGCACGTGATCCAGCGCCTCGCCGCGCGCCCGCGCCGCGTCGATGAAGACCCGGAGATTGGCCTTGGAGGCTTCCTGGCCGACGAACTCGTCCAGGGTCCGGGGCCGCAGGGCCTTGTCGGGCGTCTCAAGGGGCGCGGCTTCGCCGGAGACGAGCCGGGTCACCGGCCGAGTTCCTGTAGGGCCGCCTTGATCAGGCCGGCCTCATCGGCGCCATCGCCCAGGCGAAGGGCCGCCTGATCGACGACGCGGCGGGCGGCGACCTCGGCGACGCCCAGGCCGATGAGGGCGGCGACCGCTTCGCCGCTGGCGCTGGGCGCGGCCGGTTCGGGCGTGGCGCCGGCGTGGAACGCGGCCACCGGCCCCTCGGCGATCGGCTTGTCCTTGAGCTCGACCACTATGCGCAGGGCGAGCTTGGGGCCGACGCCGTTGGCCCGGCCGACGGCGGCCTTGTCCTCCCTCGCCACGGCCGAGGCCAGCTCCGAGGGGGTGAGCACATCGAGGACGCCCAGGGCGGCCTTCGGCCCCATGCCCTGGATCGATTGCAGAAGCACGAAGGCGCGGCGCTCCTCGCGGGTGAGAAAGCCATAAAGCCTTGGCCCCTGGGCCTCGGTCCACTGGGTCTCCACATGCAGCAGGGCCTCGTCGCCCGGCGCCGGCAGGCGGCCGAGGGTGCGGGCGCCGCAGCGGACCACATAGCCGATCCCGGCGACATCGATCAGGGCGTCCTCCTCGGCGACCTCGGCCAGAACGCCGCGCAGGCGGCCGATCATACCGCGCTCTCCAGCCGGCGCCGGGCCGTGCGGGCATGGGCGTGGGCGATGGCCACCGCTAGGGCGTCGGCGGCGTCGGCGGTGGGCGAGCCGGCCGTCGGCAACAGCCGGGCGATCATGAAGGCGACCTGGGTCTTGTCGGCGCCGCCTGTGCCCACCACCGCCTTCTTGACCACCTTGGCGGCGTATTCGGCCACCGGCAGGCCGGCCCTCGCCGGCGCGATCATCACCGCGGCGCGGGCGTGGCCGAGCTTGAGGGTCGACGCGCCATTGGCCGTCATGAAGGTCTCCTCCACCGCCGCTTCGTGCGGCGCGTGGGCGTCGATGATCCTGGCGACGCCTTCGAATAGGACCAGCAGGCGCTCGGCCAGGGGCAGGGTGTCTAGCGGCGCGATCACGCCATGGGCGACGTGGACAAGCCGCGTTCCCTCCACCGCCACCACCCCCCAGCCGGTGCGGCGCAGGCCAGGATCGAGCCCCAGAATGCGAATCGCGTTCGTCATGTGTTCTGGGAGTGTCGCCGATGGCGGCGATCAGGGGAAGCGGGAGCTCATCCCGCCAGGCGAGCCATGTCCTCTTCGCCGATGTCGGCGTTGGTCCAGACCGATTGGACATCGTCGTCGTCTTCGAGGGCGGCGATGAGTTTAATCAGAGTGGCCGCTTCCTGACCGGCCACCGGCACGTCGGACTTGGCGCGCCAGACAATGGCGGTGGACTTGGCGGCGCCGAGGCTGCCTTCGAGCGCCTCGATCACCGAGGAGAAATCCTCGAAGGCGGTGTGGATCACGTGGCCCTCGGCGTCGCTCTCGGCGTCCTCGGCGCCGGCGTCGATGGCCGCTTCCAGCACTTCATCCTCGGTGCCGACGGCGGGCGGATATCGGATTTCACCGAGGCGATCGAACATGAAGGCCACCGAACCGGTGTCTCCCATATTGCCGCCGTTCTTGCCGAACAGGGCCCGCACATTGGCCGCCGCGCGGTTGCGGTTGTCGGTCAGCACCTCGACGATCAGGGCCGCGCCGCCGGGGCCGAAGCCCTCGTAGCGGATCTCCTCATAGGTATCGACATCGCCGCCCATGGCCTTCTTGATCGCCCGGTCGATATTGTCCTTGGGCATGGACTCGGCCTTGGCGTTGGCGATGGCCAGGCGCAGGCGGGAATTGGCCGCCGGATCGGGCAGACCCTGCTTGGCGGCCAGGGTGATGTCGCGGGAGAATTTGGAGAACAGCTTGGAGCGCAGGGAGTCCTGGCGATCCTTGCGGAACTGGATGTTCTTGAATTTTGAGTGGCCGGCCATGGGTCTATTGGGGTCTATGGTTCGTTTTGAGGTGGGCGCTTCTAGCGCTCAAGCCACCAGGAGGCAAAGCATGACGATCGAGAGCGAGATCGACCCCCTCGATGAGGCGCCGGCCGAACCGGTGGTCGATTGGCAGCCCACCCACCGTGTCGCGGCCGGCCAGGCGACGGTCGGTGCGGCGGGAGTGGCGGTGGCTGTCGGCGCCCTGGCGTTTGGCGCCCTCGCGATCGGCGCGGTGGCGATCGGGGCCCTGGCCATCGGCCGACTGGCGATCGGACGGGTGCGGCTACGCGATGTCGAGATCGGCAATCTGGTGGTCAGGAAGGTGAGCGGTCTGTCGTAGACGTCCGGGGCGTGGCGCTCACACCAGTTCATCGGCGGAAACGACCGGCACCGATTGGGAGAGCCGACCGCCCACGCGAATGGCTTCGACACGCACGGCAAGGCCTGTCGCATTGTTGGTTTCCACATAGACGCCGCAAACCGTCGCCGGCCCCTCGGCCGGGCGATAGCGGCCGCCGGAGATTCGGGTGGTGAAGCGGCGCAGAGGCTCCTCCTTCTGGTTGCCGATGACGCTGTCGTAGTCGGCGCAGGCGCCAGCGTCGGTCTGATAGGCCGTGCCCCCGTTCAGAATCTGGGCGTCGGCCGTGGGCACATGGGTGTGGGTGCCCACCACTAGGCTGGCGCGGCCGTCACAGAAGTGGCCCATGGCCATCTTTTCCGAGGTGGCCTCGGCGTGCATGTCGACCACCACCGCGTCGGCGACCTCGCCCAGCGGGCACGCGTTCAACTCATGATCCACCGAGGCGAAGGGATCGTCGAGGGAATCCATGTGCACGCGGCCGAGAAGGTTGATTACCAGCACCCGCTTGCCGCGCTCGGTCTCGAAGAGCTGGGCGCCTCGGCCGGGCGCGGCGGCCATGGCCGGATAGTTGAGGGGGCGGATCAGCCGCGTCTCGCGCACGATATAGGTGAGCGCCTCCTTCTGATCCCAGGAGTGGTTGCCGAGGGTGAGGCAATCGGCGCCGGCGGCGAAGATCTCGCGGGCGGTGGCCTCGGTGATCCCGAAACCGGCCGCCGCATTCTCCGCGTTGACGACCACGAACTCCAGGCCAAGCACACGGCGAAGGCCGGGCAGGTGCTCGGCCAGGCCCTCCCGGCCGGAGCGGCCGACGATGTCGCCGAAGAAGGCTATGCGCATCGAATGTCCTTTCGAACCTCGATATAGCCCTCTTCGGTCAAAATGGCGTCCAACCTTTGATCGTGGGCTTCGACCGGTGCGGCGTCGATCTCCTGATCGGCGTAGGCGAGGCCCAGCACGAACACTGGCCTGACGGCGCGAAGAGCGGCGATTGTGCGGTCATAGCAGCCGGCGCCCTGGCCCAGGCGACCGCCGCGGCGGTCGAACGCCAGGATCGGCGTGATGATCAAATCTGGTAGGGCGACCGCGGCCGAGGCTGGCGGCGCGGGAATGCCGAAGGCGTCGGGAACCAACGGCTGGGCCGAATCATGGAGGCGAAACGCCAAGGGTTCGGCGCGATCCATGGCGGCGGGCAGGGCGATGGCCGCGCCGGCGGTTGCGAACCTCGCCATCAGCGGGCCCGGATCGAGCTCGGCTCCGAGCGGATGATAGCCGCTGATCGCCTTGAATGATGACAGCCGGTCCGAGGGAAAGTTTCGCGCCGCCACGTGCGCTGCCGCGGTATGTGCCTTTGCCACGGCGATGCGCCATCGCCTCATCGCGGCGCGCAATTTGGCTTTTTCTGAAAAGGCGGGATCGCGATCCAAGGGCGCTCGCGGGGACGAAGGGTTGAAGGCGAAGGTGGCGGCGCCGCGAAGACCGTGAAGGCGTTTTCAATCCCCTCGGACCTGGTAGACCAGGTGGGCGCCGTGTGCCCAGGACCACGATCCTGGCCAGGGACAGCTCCCGTAGAGAGAGATTAAGGTCCCCGGGATGTGATGTCTTCGACGCGAGTCGCAGCAGACCCGCCAGGGAGCAACCTAGGGTCCCTGGGGGCCGGACTCAAGGGCGGGGGGTCTAATAGACCGCTCCGTGCCGACTCTATCGCGCCGCCATCGCCTCGATCTTCGCGGCTGCTGCTTCCAGAGCGGCCACGGCATGGTCGTCGGCTCGGTCGAGATCGGCGCGCAGGCGGGCGATTTCAGCCTCGGCGGTGGCCAGCCGCGAGGCGCAGGTGGCGGCTTCGTCGGCCAGCATCAGGGCGCCCATGAGCATGAGACGGGTTTCCCCAGCGGCCCCGCCGCCGGGATCGGCGCTGCGGACCTTGGCGTCTATCGTCGCCGCCAGGGCCTTGAGCCGCGCCTCCTCGCCATCATCGCAGCCGACGACATAGGGCTTGGCGTTGATGCTGATGGTGACCTGGGCCAACCTCAGTCTCCCTTCTGGTCCAGATGGGCGCGGATCTCCTCCATGGCCTTGGCCAGGGCTTGCGAGGCCTGGGCGCCGGCTTCCTCCAACTCGCGCTCCCGGGCTCGGGAGGCGTCAAGGTCGGCGGCGAGTTGGGCGCGGTCCTGATCGAACAGGCCCCCGACCTGGGCGCCGGCCTCGGCCAGACGATGAGCCAAGCGCTGGTCGAGCAGGGCCATGGCCCGCTCCAGCCGGCGGATCGCCACGTCGAGCCGGCCGCTTCGAGCCGCCTCCGCCGTCATGCCTGATCCTCCGGTTCCATCACCTGCCTGTATAGACCGCCCCCGCGCGCCGCTGCAAAGCGGATTGCTTCCGGCGGCGGCTCCGTCGCGCTTGCCTTCCAGGCGGCCCGACCCTTGACTTCCCGGCGCCCGCCCGCAAAACCCGCCCCTCCACCCACACGAGGAAACCCTTCGCATGACTGTTCGCGTCGCGATCAACGGCTTTGGCCGCATCGGACGGCTTGTGCTGCGTTCCATCGTCGAGCACCAGCGGCGCGATATCGAAGTGGTGGCGATCAACGATCTGGGGCCGGTGGAAACCAACGCCCACCTGCTGCGCTACGATTCGGTGCATGGCCGTTTTCCCGGCTTTGTGATCGTCGAGGCGGATTCGATCGACGTGGGACTGGGCAAGATCGCGGTCACCGCGATCCGCAATCCGGCGGAGCTTCCGCACAAAGCCCTGGGCGTCGATATCGCGCTGGAATGCACTGGTCTCTTCACCAAGCGGGCCGCCGCCGCCGCGCACCTGGAAGCCGGCGCGCGCAAGGTGCTGGTCTCCGCGCCATGTGACGGCGCCGACAAGACCATCGTCTATGGAGTCAACGACCAAACCCTACAGGCGTCCGATCTCGTCGTTTCCAACGGTTCGTGCACGACCAATTGCCTTGCCCCGGTGGCCAAGGTGCTGCTCGATCTGTGCGGCATAGAGCGCGGCTATATGACCACCGTCCACGCTTACACAAGCGATCAGCCCACGCAGGATACGCTGCACAGCGATCTCTATCGGGCGCGGGGCGCTGGCCTTTCGATGATTCCCACCTCCACCGGCGCGGCCAAGGCGCTGGGCCTGGTTCTGCCGCAACTCGCTGGCAAGCTCGACGGCTCATCGATCCGTGTGCCTACGCCGAACGTCTCTGTGGTGGATCTGAAGATCGTTCCTAGCCGGCCGACTTTCCGCGAGGCGATCAACGAGGCAATGACCAGGGCGGCCGCCGAGGGGCCGCTCCGAGGCGTTCTGGCCGTCACCAACGATCCTCTGGTTTCGGTCGACCTCAACCACATCGACGCATCGGCCACCGTCGCCCTTCCCCAGACCCAGGTGATCGACGGCCAGCTCGCCAGGGTCCTGGCCTGGTACGATAATGAGTGGGGGTTTTCGACGCGGATGGCCGACACGGCCCTCGCCATGGCCAAGCTCTCCTAGATACCGCCGATGGTCTTCCGCACGCTAGACGAGGCCGACCCCGCCGGCCAAAGAGCCCTGGTGAGGGTCGATTTCAACACCCCCATGGCCGACGGCGAAGTCGCCGACGACACCCGTTTGCGCGCCGCCGTACCGACGATCGACCGGCTGAGGGGCGCCGGAGCCAAGGTGATCCTGCTGGCCCATTTTGATCGGCCCAAGGGCAAGCGTGTGCCCTCCATGAGTCTGAAGCCGGTGGTCGCGCCGCTTTCCGAGATCCTCGGCGCCCCGGTGGGGTTCGCGGAAGATTGCGTTGGCGAGGCGGCGCGGGAGGCGGTGAACGCAATGCGGGATGGCGACGTTCTCATCCTGCAAAATGTGCGCTTCCATCCCGGCGAGGAGGCCAATGACCCGGCCTACGCCCGGGATTTGGCAAGCCATGGGGACCTCTACGTCAATGACGCTTTCTCGACGGCGCACAGGGCCCATGCCTCCACCGAGGGCCTGGCGCGCATTCTGCCCGCCTATGCGGGCGAGGCCATGCGCCGGGAACTGGAGGCTCTGGAACTGGCTCTAGGTCATCCCAAGCATCCCGTGCTTGGGGTCGTGGGCGGATCCAAGGTCTCGACCAAGCTCGACCTCCTGCACAATCTGATCCTCAAGCTCGACGCCCTGGCCATTGGCGGGGGCATGGCCAACACCTTCCTGGCCGCCCAAGGCTGGGACGTGGGCGCCTCCTATTGCGAGCACGATCTGGCCGACACCGCTCGCGGTGTGATGGCCTTCGCCGAAACCCATCGCTGCGAACTGCTGCTCCCGGTGGATACGGTGGTGGCCGAACGGGCCGCGCCCGGCGCTCCGGCTTTCGTTAGAGCCTTGGGCGAACTGGACGATAACGAGCGGATTCTCGACGCTGGACCGGAAACCGTCGCACGGCTAGAGGCGGCCATGGACAAGGCCGCGACCCTAGTGTGGAACGGGCCGCTTGGCGTCTTCGAGACGCCCCCCTTCGACAAGGCGACCACCGCCGCCGCGCGCCACGCCGCGGCCCTGGCGAAGGCTGGCAAGCTCGTCGCCGTGGCCGGCGGCGGCGACACCGTGGCCGCGCTCAACCATGCCGGCGTCGCCGATGACTTCACCTTTGTCTCGACCGCCGGCGGGGCCTTCCTGGAATGGCTGGAGGGCAAGACCCTTCCCGGCGTCGCGGCTCTGGAGGTCTGATCCTGCGCTTTGCAAGCGGCCGGCGGGCGCCGTAAAGTTTCAGTCTGTGGTAACCGGTTAGAGACTCTCATGGCGCGGATAACGCTTCGGCAGCTTTTGGATCATGCCGCCGAGCACGGCTATGGTGTGCCGGCCTTCAACATCAACAATATGGAACAGGGCCTAGCGATCATGGAGGCGGCGGCGGCGGTCAACGCGCCGGTGATCATCCAGGCGAGCCGAGGCGCGCGGCAATACGCCAACGACGTGGTGCTGGCCGGCCTGATCGATTCTCTGGTGGCTCTCTATCCGACCATTCCAGTGGTGGTGCACCAGGATCACGGCAACAACGAAGCCACCTGCGCCACCGCTATCCAGCACGGCTTCACCAGCGTCATGATGGACGGCAGCCTGGAGGCCGACGGCAAGACTCCGGCCAGCTACGACTACAACATGGGCGTGACCCGCCGCGTGGTCGACATGGCCCACTGGGTCGGCGCCTCGGTGGAGGGCGAGTTGGGGGTTTTGGGCAGCCTTGAGACCGGCATGGGCGAGAAGGAGGACGGCCACGGTTTCGAAGGCAAGCTCTCCCATGACCAGCTTCTCACCGATCCGGACCAGGCGGTGGATTTCGTACGCGCCACCGAGGTCGACGCCCTCGCCATCGCCATGGGCACCAGCCACGGCGCCTATAAGTTCACCCGCAAACCCGATGGCGCGGTCCTGGCCATGGGGGTGATCGAGGAAATCCACCGGCGCCTGCCGGACACCCACCTGGTGATGCACGGCTCTTCCTCCGTGCCCCAGGATCTTCAGGATGTGATCAACAAATACGGCGGCGAGATGCCTCAGACCTGGGGCGTGCCGGTGGAGGAGATCCAGCGCGGCATCAAGCACGGCGTGCGCAAGATCAATATCGACACCGACAACCGCATGGCCATGACCGGGGCCATCCGCAGGATTCTCACCGAGAACCCCGGCGAGTTCGATCCACGCAAATATCTCAAGCCCGCCATGGACGCCATGCGGGCCCTGTGCGCTCAGCGCTTCGAAGAATTCGGCGCGGCGGGCTGGGCCGACAGGATCAAGCCGCTGACGATGGCGGCCATGGCCAAGCGCTATGCCGCTGGTGAGCTTTCGCCGAGGTTCGGAGAAGCCCTGAAGGCGGCCGAGTAGGAGCCGCCGTGCGCGGCTGACCGGGTATCGTAACCCGGGCGTCACAAAAAAATCACCTACGGCGACGACCGTTCGGGTGGGCCAGCTCGCCGCGATAGCTTACGCTAAGCCCATGGCCTTCGACGCGCTGATGCTGTCACGTCTGCAGTTCGCGTTCACGATCGCTTTCCACATCATATTCCCCAGTTTCACCATCGGCCTCGCCAGTTTCCTCGCCGTGCTCGAGGCGAGCTGGCTTTTCACCATGCGCGAGGCGTTCAAGACCCTCTATTTGTTCTGGGCCAAGGTCTTCGCCATCTCCTTCGGCATGGGTGTCGTCAGCGGCGTGGTGATGAGCTATGAGTTCGGCACCAACTGGAGCGTTTTCGCCAAGGCCTCCGCTCCGGTTCTGGGCCCCTTGTTGGCGTTCGAAGTGCTCACCGCCTTCTTCCTTGAGGCGAGTTTTCTGGGCGTCATGCTCATGGGTTGGAAGCGTGTCGGTCCGGGCCTGCATTTCACCGCGACCTGCCTGGTTGCTTTTGGCACTCTGGTTTCCGCCTTCTGGATCATTTCGGCCAATAGCTGGATGCAGTCTCCCAGCGGTTTCGTGGTTGGCGCCGATGGAAAGATACTGGCCGCGCGCTGGCTGGCCGTGATCTTTTCACCGACCTTCCCCGAGCGTTTCGCCCACATGGTGCTGGCGGCCTATCTGGTCACCGCCCTAGTGGTCGGGGCGGCCAGCGCCTTCATGCTGCTGAAGGACAAGGCTCAGGTCGAATCCAAGATCGCACTGCGCATGGCCATCGCCATGTGCGCCATCGTCGCGCCCGCTCAGCTTCTGGTCGGCGATCACGCCGGCAAGGACATCCTCCATCGCCAGCCCACCAAGCTGGCGGCCATCGAGGCGTTCTGGGACACCAAGACGCACCAAGCCTTCCACATCGCCGCGTGGCCCGACCGATCGATCGCCGCCAACCGTTGGGAGCTTTCCATTCCCAGTCTCGGTAGCTGGATCACCGCCGGCAGCGCGGATGCCGAGGTCGTTGGGCTTAAGTCTTTCGCGCCCAAGGACCGTCCGCCGGTGTTCATCATCTTCTGGGCCTTCCGTGTGATGGTGGGGCTGGGGGTGGCGATGATCGGCCTTGGGCTTTGGGGCGCCTGGCTCTGGTGGCGAGGCGGACCGGAACGTTCGAGGCTGTTCCTGCGTGCGGCGGTGGCCATGGGGCCTTCGGGCTTCGTCGCCGTGGTCGCTGGCTGGACGGTGGCCGAAGTCGGCCGCCAGCCCTGGGTGATCTGGCATGTCATGCGCACAGCCAATGCGGTCTCGCCCATCGGTCACGCCGAGGTGTCCGCGTCGCTCCTCGCCTTCATGACCGTCTACGCGATCATCTTCAGCGGCGGCGTCCTCTACATACTGCGGTTGATGGCGATGGGGCCAGCGGGCGTCGACACCCAACTTACCGCCCGTGAGCGCGTCCGGGCGCCGGGCTCGCCCCTGGCCGCCGCGCCGCCGGAGCCTTGAGCGTGACCCTGGACCTTCCCCTGATCGGCACGGTGATCATCGCCATCGCGGTGTTTCTCTACGTGTTGCTGGATGGCTTCGACCTGGGCGTGGGGATCCTCTTTCTCTTCGCGCGCTCGCCGCTGGAGCGCGACGCCATGATGAACACCATCGCCCCCTATTGGGACGGCAACGAGACGTGGCTTGTCCTGGGCGGCGGCGGCCTCTTCGCGGCGTTCCCCGGCGCCTATGCCGTGTTGATGCCGGCGCTCTACCTGCCGGTGATGATCATGCTAATGGCGCTCATCCTGCGAGGCGTGGCGTTTGAATTCCGTCTACACGGTCGGAGGCGAGGCAAGCCCCTGTGGACGTTCGCCTTTTTCTTCGGCTCACTGGTGGCGACGCTCGCCCAGGGCATGGCGCTCGGTGGCTTCGTCGAGGGAATAAATGTCGTCAACGGCGCCTTCGCTGGTGGGGCGCTCGACTGGGCTACGCCCTACAGCCTGTTGATGGCCATGGGCCTGGTCGCCGGCTACGCCTTGCTGGGCGCCGGCTGGCTGATGCTCAAGACCGACGGCGGCTTGCACCGGGATGCGCGGCGTTGGGCGATGGTCGCGACGATCGTGGCCACCGCTTTCCTGGCCGCCGCTAGCTTGGCGACCCTGTTGGTGAAACCCGAGGTCGACGCCCATTGGGGAATCGAGGCCGACCACGTGAATGCGCCTGTTCTGGCCCCGCACCTGGCCATCCCCATACTGGGCGCCGTTGGCCTAGCGGTCGTGTTTTTCGGGATCAGGAGAAATTCTCATCATTGGCCGTTCGTCGGCGGCTTGGTGGTATTCCTCTCGGGCTATCTGGGCCTGGCGGCGAGCTTCTTTCCCGACATGGTGCCCTATGCGATCACCTTCCGCCAGGCGGCCAACGCGCCCAACGCCCTTGGTCTGGTGCTCGGCGGCGTCGCGGTGCTGTTGCCGTTCATTCTGGGCTACACGGCCTATGTCTACTGGCTGTTCAGGGGCAAGGTCGGCGCCGATGCCGGCTATCATTGAAGGACCGCCCGAGCCGGGCGATCCGCCGGGGCCCCTGTGGCGACGACTTTGCTGGTTTTTCGCCATCGCCCTGGCCAGCGCCATGGCTGCCGGCCTGGTCGCCTACGGCATGAAGGCCCTGTTGCCGACTTGAGGCGAATGCGGGCATTTTACATCATGCCCGAGCTGCTCTGCCGCCTCTATCTGATCACTCCGCCTGTCATCAACAATCTGCCCGCTTTCCGCGAAATCGTGAGGGAGGCCTTGGCGGCGGGGGATGTCGCCGCGCTTCAGCTTCGCCTCAAAGGCGCGCTGGACGATACCATCGAGGGGGCTGTGGCGGCCCTGGCGCCGATCACCCTCGCCCGCGATGTGGCTCTGATCCTCAACGACCGGCCCGATCTGGCCGCCCGACTGGATTGCGATGGCGTTCACATTGGCCAAGGGGACGGCCCTTTCGACATCGCGCGGCGAATAATGGGGAACGACCGGATCGTCGGAGTGACTTGCCACGACAGCCGCGACCTCGCCATGGACGCCGCCGAGGCGGGGGCCGACTATGTCGCCTTCGGCGCCTTCTTCGCCACCGACACCAAGGAAACCCATCATCGGCCGGACCCGGAGATTCTCTCCATCTGGCAGGAGACCATGCTGACACCCTGTGTCGCCATCGGTGGGATCACCGTGGAGAACTGTCGATCTCTGGTGGAGGCGGGCGCCGACTTTCTGGCCGTCTCCGCCGGCGTCTGGCGCCATCCCGCGGGCCCCGCGGCGGCGGTGGCCGCGTTCAACCTGGAGATCGCGGAAGGCTTGAAAGGGCGGACCGGGGCTTGAGCGCTCTCCTTGCCTTGACCGCACCCCTCCACTAGGGTCCGCCGCCAAATTCGAACCCCCATGCCATCTTGAAGAGAGCCTATGCCCACAGTCGGAAGCAATGAAGTTCGCGTTGGCAATGTCGTCCTGCACCAGGGCGGCATCTGGCGGGCGGTGAAGATCGCCCATGTGAAGCCCGGCAAGGGCGGCGCCTTCAACCAGATCGAGCTCAAGAACCTGATCACCGGCAGCAAGCTCAACGAACGTTTCCGCTCCGAGGACAAGATCGAAAAGGTCACCCTGGAGCAGAAGGAATTCCAATATCTCTATGAACAGGGCGAGGCCCTGGTGTTCATGGATCAGCAGACCTACGACCAGATCGAGCTCCAGAAGGATTTTGTTGGCGAGGATCAGGTCCGCTTCCTGCACGACGGCATGATCGTCACCCTGGAGTTCCACGACGAGCGACCGATCGGCATCGCCCTGCCGGAGAGCGTCGTGCTGGAGGTGGTGGAGACCGAACCGACGGTGAAGGGCCAGACCGCCTCCTCCTCCTACAAGCCGGCCAAAGCCTCCAATGGCATGCGGATCATGATCCCCCCCTACATGGGCGAGGGTGAGCGCATCCTGGTCTCAACTGAAACGGGCGAATACATGCGCCGGGCGGACTAGCCCAGGTGTCCACTCCTACGGCGCTGGCCAAGGTCATGATCGACGCCGCCCGCAAAGCCGGGCGAGCGCTGGCGCGGGATTTCGGTGAAGTCAGCGAGCTTCAGGTCTCCAAGAAAGGCGCCGCCGACTATGTGAGCGCCGCCGATCTGAAGGCCGAACAGACCCTATTCGAGGAACTCCTCAAGGCCCGGCCCGGCTATGGATTCCTGGGCGAGGAGCGCGGTTTGATCGAGGGCACCGACAAGACCCACTCCTGGATTGTCGACCCCCTGGATGGCACCACCAATTTCCTGCACGCCATGCCGCACTTCGCCATCAATATCGCGCTCCAGCGCGAGGGCGAGATCGTGGCCGGCGTCACCTACAATCCGGCCAACGCCGACCTTTTCTGGACTGAACGCGGCCGGGGCGCCTTCCTCAACGATCGACGCCTGAGGGTGGCGGCGCGCACCAGGTTCGAGGAAGCGGTGTTCGCCACCGGTATTCCGTTCCTCGGTCACGGCCAGCACGCCCGGTTCCTGAAAGAGCTGCACCAAGTCAGCCAGAGAGTTTCGGGCGTTCGCCGGTTCGGCGCCGCGGCGCTGGACCTCGCCTGGGTGGCCGCGGGACGGTTCGACGGCTTCTGGGAACGGGATCTCAGTCCCTGGGATATGGCGGCCGGCGTATTGATGGTGACCGAGGCCGGCGGCATGGTTACCGACGCCGACGGCGGCGCCGATCCGCTAGCCACGGGCTCGATCTGCGCGGCCAATCCCGATCTTCAGCCTAAGCTGCTGGAGCGGCTGAAGGCGGCTGCTTAAGCGGGTTCCGCCACAATCTCCGCCGGCGCCGCCTTGGCCGCCGCGCGCAGAAGAATGAACGCCGCGTAGAGAACCACCACCACGACGCCCCAACGGATGGCGGTGAGCGGCAAGGACTTGACCACCAGGGCGGCCAGCAGCACCGCCGGTATGCCGCCCAGCGCGATGCCGATCACGACCCTGAGATCGATCCGGTTGGAGCGCAGGAAGCCCAAGCCGCTCACCGGCATCATGAAGGCGCAGGCCCCCATCATGATCGGAAACGCCGCCTTGGGATCGAGACCCATCAGGCTGAGCATGATCAGCGAAGGCGCATAGAGGCCGATGCCGCAGGTCATCAGGGCCCCCAGGACGAAATAGGCGACGGTGGCGACGGCGAAGGACGTAGCCGGCAGCGTTAGGGCGGTTCCCCCGCCCGGCATGAGACCGAGGTTAGTGAGGGCGTACATAGCCGCGGCGATCAGCAGGGCCGTCCCCACCACCGCCTGCACCACCCGCACCGGCAGGCGCACCACGATCGGCGCGCCGACCAGGGCGCCAGCCACGGTGGCGACGATGCACGCGGCCAGCAACCTGGGGTCGACCTTGACCAGATGAATGAAGATCGCCGCCTGGACGATGGTTGGCAGGCCATGGCCTGCGTTGAGGATCACCGGAATGAAGCTATCCGGCACCATTCGCCGCAGTTTCAGCCAGGCGGTGGTCGGCGCGTAGGAGCCGATCCCCAAGGTGTCGAAGAAATTGGTGACCGCGCCCAAGGCCACGCTCTCGGGATTGGGCGCGAGCTGGCCGCGCCTCCAGGCCGTACGGATAAGCGCCGCGGCGAAGACGCCGCCCAGTAGGACGAGGCCGGTGAGCAGAATGGTGACAACCATGGGTTCTCAAGCGAGGGGGTTTCGGCCGGGTTGTCAACAGAGCCGTTCCAGCCCTGGACACCCGCGCGCGCCTGAGTGAGGTTGCCGAAGCGCGGCCGAGACGCCGGCGGAGGGAGCGGCCATGGCGCAAGCCTATGATCTGATCATTGTCGGCGGTGGCATCGGCGGTTCGGCCCTGGCGACCGTAATGGCCCAGGCCGGACGCTTGGTGCTGCTCCTCGAGCAATCGGAGGTCTACGAAGACAGGGTGCGTGGCGAATGGATCGCGCCCTGGGGCGTGGCCGAGGTGCGACGCCTGGGACTCTATGACCTGCTCGTCGGCGCCGGCGGCCATCACGTGACGCGCCACATAACCTATGATGAGGCGCTCGCTCCGGCCGAGGCGGAGGCCCAGGCTCTGGCTCTGGATATCTTCGCCCCCGGCGTCCCAGGACCGCTCTGTCTGCGCCACCCCGTGCACTGCCAGACTCTGTTCGACGCCGCGGTTGGCGCCGGCGCCAAGGGCTTTCGCGGCGCGCGGGTGATCGAAGCGTCGGGCGGCGAGGCGCCGCGGGTGATCTTCGAGCATGACGGCGAGCGGATCGAGGCCACGGGGCGTCTGCTCATCGGCGCGGACGGCCGCACCTCCGGCGTGCGCGAGGCGGCTGGGGTACGGTTGCATCAAGATAAGCCGCACCACTGGTTCGCCGGCCTGCTGGTCGATCAGGCGCCGAATTGGGATGCCGATCTTCAGGCCATCGGCACGGAGGGTGATTTCGCCTTCCTGGCCTTTCCCCAGGGCGACGGACGGGTGCGGGTCTATGGCGGCTATGCGCTCGATCAGGCTCAGAGGTTCAAGGGCGCCGACGGCCCTCGCCGGTTTCTCGACGCCTTCGCGGTGAGCTGCGCTCCGGCGAACCGGGGCCTTGTCGCCGGCCGGCCGGCCGGGCCGCTGTTCAGCTATATTAACGCCGATTCCTGGACCGATGAGCCCTTTGCCCCGGGCGTGGTGCTGGTGGGCGACGCCGCGGGCTGGAACGATCCGATCATCGGCCTTGGCCTTTCCATCACCTATCGCGACGTGCGCATTGTAAGCGACCTGCTGAAGGGTTCGGACGATTGGGCGAATCTGTCGTTCTCGCCTTACGCGGAGGAGCGGGCCGAACGCATGCGGCGGCTGCGCTTCGCCGGTCAGCTCCAGGCGGCGATCGACATGGAGTTCGACGAAAAGGCCAGGGTCCGCCGGCGCAAACTGTTCCAACGGGCCGCTCTCGACCCAAGCCTGAAGGCTCATAGCCTCGCTGTGATGGCTGGCCCCGAGAGCCTGCCGCCGGAAATGTTCACCGAAGACCAGCGCGCCCGCGTTCTCGCCGCCTGAAAGCCAAACCCATGCCCCCTGATCAGATCGCCCGATACAACGCCGATTGGCTGAAGGCCTGGAGCGATAAGGATGTCGACCGGCTTCTGACCTTCTACGCCGAGGACTGTCTCTATAAGGACCAGCAGACGGCGGCGGGGCTTACCGGTCACGGGCCCCTGCAGGCCTATCTCACCGGCCTTTTCGGCGCCACGCCGGCCATGACCTATGTTCCCGATGAGGTGTGGCCGATCCCCGGCGGCTTCTGTGGGCGGTGGTACTGTCAGATCGAGGGCGCCGGCCGCATGCGCGGCTTCGATCTGGTGTTGCTCGACGGCGACAAGATCACGCTGAACGAGGTCTATGTGCACATGCTCGCCGAATAATGGCGAGGCCGGACATTCGCCGCCCCGGCGCGGTCGACGCCGCGTGGCTGACGGGTGTGCTCCAGGCCGGTGGGGTGGATGCGGTGGTGAAGGGTTTTTCCGCCGCCAGTGTCGGCACGGGCCAGATCGGCGACAGCCTCCGGTTCAAGCTCACCTATGAAAGGGCGGGGGCGGATGCGCCGGCGTCTCTCGTCGGCAAATTCCCGTCCGCCGGCGAAGAGAGCCGCGCCACCGGCGTGGCGCTGGGCAACTATATCCGCGAGGTGCGATTCTATCAGGAGCTGGCGCCCACCGCCCTGATCCACACCCCGCGCTGCTATTTCGCCGACGTCGATGAAGCGACCAGCGAATTCGTGCTGATGATGGAGGATCTCAGCCCGGCCGAGCAGGGCGATCAGCTTGTCGGTGTGAGCCTCGACCAAGCCCGGCTGGTGGTGGTCGAGGCGGCCAGGCTGCACGCCTCTCACTGGGATGACGCGGGCCTGGATGACCTTCCCTGGGTGTCCAACGCCAAGGCGGCGCCGCCGAGCCTCGCCACGCAACACGCTGTGCGGGACCTGTGGCAGGCTTTTAAGGCGCGGTACGACTCCCGCCTCCAGCCCCATTGGATCGAGGCTGGCGAGTGGTTGACCGGCCAATACCCTGGCGTTGGCCAACGTCATGACGGACCGCGCTGCCTGACGCACAACGATTTTCGCCCGGATAATATGATGTTCGCCACGGCCGCCGGCGGATACCCCGTGACGGTGCTCGACTGGCAGTCATTCGCCTATGGCGCTGGCGCCACCGATGTCGCCTATTTCCTGGCCGGGGCCCTGAGCCCGACGGTGCGTCGCGCATACGAGCCGGAACTCCTAGCGCTTTATCACCGGACGCTCACCGACCTGGGCGTGATGGGCTACACGATGGATGATCTGAAACGGCACTACGGTCGTGGCGGCTATCTTCTTTTCCTCACTGGCTTTTTTGCCTCGATGATCGTCACCCAGACGCCACGCGGCGATGACATGTTCATGCAGATGGTGGGTTCGGCCGCTGACCACATGATCGAACACGGGGCCATGGACCGACTGTCGGGCTAGAGAAGCCGTGTACGGATCAGCTGAGAGATCAGGTCGATCGCCGAGACGGCGATGACGATGACGATGACGATGGCGCTGGTCTGGTCGAAGGCGAAGCTGTTGATCGAGTCGAAGACATCCTGGCCGATGCCGCCGGCGCCGATCAGGCTCAGCACCGTGGCCGCCCGGGCGTTGGATTCGAAACGGTAGAGCGCATAGCTGGTCCAGAGGGGCGCGACCTGAGGCATGACGCCCCAGACAATCTGCTGCAGGGGCGCGGCGCCGGTGGCGCGCACCGCCTCGACCGGCCCCGGCTCGATCGCCTCCACCGCCTCGCTGAAGAGCTTGCCCAGCACCCCGCCGGTATTGACCGCCAAGGCCATCACCCCGGCGAACGGGCCAAGTCCCACGGCGACGACGAAGATGGCGCCGACCACCAGGTCGGGCACGGAGCGCAACACGTCGAGCAGACGCCGCGCCGGCTGCTGAATCCAGATCGGCGACAGATTGCGCGCCGCGGCGAGACCTAGGGGGATGGCGATTATCATTGCCAGCGCTGTACCCCAGAGCGCCATCTGGATGGTCAGCCACATATGGGCGACATAGAGCCGCCAGTCGGCGAAGTTGGGCCGGATGAATTCAGCCCCGAGGGCGCGCATATTGGCGCCGCCGGCGAAGAGCGACCCCATCTTGCCGATCTCCGCCCCGCGAAAGCCGGCGACCAACAATGCGGCCAGGCCCCCCCAGATCAGCAGGCTGAAGGCCCGATCGCCCAGGCTCCGCGTCGGCGGTCGGGGGATCGGCGCGGTTTGCGTCAATGAGCGGACCTACTGCGCCGCGGCGGGCGCGCGGGTGCGCGCTTCGAGGGCCACCCGCTGAGCGGTGATCGCATCGAGCTTGGCCTTGGCGTCGGCGATCTTGGCCTTGTCGCCGCCCTCCTTGGCCTGAAGCCAGTTCTGGGTCGCCTCCATTTCGCGCACGGGCAGCAGGTGGCTGTCGTCGGCCGGCTTGAAACCGCCGATGTTGATCTTTGCCAGGTTGGCGCGCTGAACCGCCGCCTGGGGCGTGTCGCCCTGGCCGTAGGTCAGGAAGAACTGACGCACCTTCTCCTTGACCGCCGGATCGAGATCGCGGCGCCAGATGATCGGATCCTCCGGAAGGGTGGGCGATTCCCAGATCACCCGCACCTCGTCGGCCTGCGGCTTTCCGTTCCGACGGTTGAGCATCAAGGAGGTGGAGTTGTTGGTGGCCACATCGAGCTGGCCCGCGGCCACGGCGAAAAGATTGGCCTGGTGACTGGCGCTGCGCACCTGCTTGAAGCAGGCGGAGGGTTTCACCCCCCTGGGGGCGAACAGATAGGTCATCGGCGCCAGAGTGCCGGAGGTGGAGAGCACGTCGCCCAGGCCGAGGGTGAGCTTGCGGTCGCACTTGAGAACCTGATCGAGGGTCAGCTTGCTCTTGGCGCCCACGATCAGGAGCGATTTGTAGCCGTCTTGGCCGGAAGGGTCGAAAGTACGGGCGAAGACCTCGCCATTGGCCCGCCGCACGGCCTCCAGGCCCGAGAGGTTGGAGAACCAGCCCAGATCGGTCTTTTTGAACTTCATCGCCTCGACCAGCAGGGAATAGTTGCTGGAAAAGAACGGCTTCACCTTGAGGCCGGTCGCGGCCTCCATATCCTTCAGCACCGGCGCCCAGTACTGGCTCATGGTCTGGGCGGCTTCGGCCGAAAGAATCGAAAAGCGGATTTCGCCGGCGCTGGGCGCGCCTTCGTCGGCGGTCTTGCCGCAGCCGGCCAGGGCGCTGGCGACCAGCGCCGCGGCGGTGAAGTCGCGACGATTGATCATGGTCCTCACCTCCTCAACCCTCGGCGTCCTCGAACTCCGGTCCGTAGATATCGATGAGCGTGGCCCGGTCTAGCCCCGAGGCGGGTCCGTCATAGGCGATCTGGCCGGCCTTGAGCGCGATCACCCGATCGCAATAGCGCAACGCGAAATCGACCTGATGGAGGGTTACCACCACGGTCAGGCCATCCTCGCGATTGAGATCGCGCAGGATCTCCATCACTCGCCGCGCGGAAACCGGATCAAGAGAGGCCACCGGCTCGTCGGCCAGGATAACCGCCGCCTGCTGGGTCAGCGCCCTGGCGATGGCCCCACGCTGCTGCTGGCCGCCGGAAAGCGTTCCGGCCCGCTGACCGGCGTAGTCGACCACTCCGACCCGAGCCAGGGCCGCCATCGCCGCCGCCTTGACCCCGTCTGGCCAGGCGCCGACCAGACCGCGCAGGAAGCCGATCCGGCCCAGAGCCCCCAGGGCGACATTGGTGTATAGGCTCAGGCGGCCAACCAGATTGAAGCCCTGGAACACGAAGCCGATCCTGGCTCGGGCCGCGGCCATGCTTTCGGTCAGGCGACCGTTGGCCTGGACGGTCCGGCCGAAAGCATCGACCTCGCCGTCGCCCGCGTCGATCACGGTCAGCCCGTTCATCGACCGCAGGAGCGTTGATTTGCCCGAGCCCGAGGGGCCGATGAGGGCCACCATCTCGCCAGCGTCCACTTTCAACGACACCGCATTGAGCGCCTGGCGCGCGCCATAGCGCTTGTCCACATGCCGCAGCTCGATAGCGATGGCGGCGGAGGTCATGGCGGCGGCGCTCCCTCGCGGCTGGCCACTTTTTATTGACATGGCCCACACCGGGCCGTCCAGGCCCGCGCAATTATGACAGGGCGGCGGGGTCCGATTGTCCTTTACTTCGGCGGCCCAGGCCCCTATTTGCACGCGCTCCGGCGGACCCGATGTCCTCGTTAAGCGCTGCTAACGCCGGATTGGGTTAACAATCTGCAGGGGTTTACGTGAATTGCACACGTATTCATCGCCCCTGGACCTGGTCCGTGAGCAATCGCCGGAACGTCCCGTAGCCCTTGTGCGACCGGACGCCGTCGGTATCGCCGCGCGCTGGTTCAGGCAAGCATTCAAGGGTGACGTTCTCTACGCCGTGAAGGCCAATCCTTCACCGTGGGTGATCCGCGAGCTGGTCCAGGCCGGCGTCGCCGGTTTCGACGTTGCCTCCATCGCCGAGATCGAACTGGTGGCCCAGGAGGCGCCCGGCGCCCGCATGGCCTTCATGCATCCGGTCAAGAGCCGCGCGGCCATCGCCGCCGCCTATCACGACCATGGCGTGCGCACCTTTTCCCTCGACAGCCACGAGGAGCTGGCCAAGATCCTCGCCGCCACCGGCGGCGCGGACGATCTCAACCTGATGGTCCGTCTGTCCGTGGACGCGCCTGGCGCCGCCTATGCCCTGAACGGCAAGTTCGGGGTTTCGGCCGTCGACGCCCCCGATCTGCTGCTGGCCGCGCGGCGCGCCACCCGCGAACTAATGGGCGTCGCCTTTCATGTGGGCAGCCAGTGCATGCGGCCATCGGCCTATCAGGCCGCCATGGCCCAGGCCTCGCGCGCCCTGGTGCGCGCCGGGGTGTTCGCCGATGTGGTGGACGTGGGCGGCGGCTTTCCGTCCGTCTATCCCGGCATGGCTCCGCCGGACCTCGAAGAATACATCGCCGCCATCGATCGCGGCTTCGCCGAAATGATGGTGCACGAAACCACCGAACTCTGGTGTGAGCCCGGCCGCGCCCTGGTGGCTGAAGGCTCCTCCCTGCTTACCCGCGTGGAGCTCCGCAAGGGCGACGCTCTCTATCTCAACGATGGCGCCTATGGCTCGCTGTTCGACGCCGCCCATTCCAAATGGCCCTTTCCGGTGCGCGCGGTGCGTGAACGTGGTAACGAGCGCGCGCCCTTACGTCCGTTCCAGTTCTACGGTCCGACCTGCGATTCCATCGACCACATGCCCGGCCCCTTCTGGCTGCCGGAGGATATCGCCGAGGGCGACCATATCGAGATCGGCATGCTGGGCGCCTATGGCGTCGCCATGGCCACGCGATTCAACGGCTTTGGCGAACTGGGCGTGGCCGAAATGGCCGACGCCCCCATGGCCTCGATGTTCGGCCTGGCCCCCAGTTCGATCCGGACCCCGAGGGATCCGAGCAACGTCGTCAAGCTGTCGCGCGCCAAGGGCAAAAAGCGTCGTCGGCGCTAGAAGCCCGCCCAGATCGGAATCCGGAAAATGAACGCCCCCATCCCCAACACCAAGGCCCAATTGCTATCCAAGGTCGTGGAACATGTCGATATCACCGCTTATGACGCGCGGCCGGTGATCGACGCCATGCGCAAGATGAGCTTCACCTCGCGCGACACCGCCCGGGCGGCCGATATCCTGTCCATGGCCATCGAGGATCCTGCCTGCTCGGTGTGGGTCACTCTCGCCGGATCGACCAGCGCCGGCGGCTGCATGCATGTCTATCGCGACATGCTGAAGTACGGCATGGCCGATGTGGTGGTGGCCACCGGCGCCTCGATCATCGATATGGATTTCTTCGAAGCCTTGGGGTTCAAGCACTATCAGGCCCAGGGGGGCGTCGACGACCGCGATCTGCGCGCGCTGTACATCGACCGCATCTACGACACCTATATCGACGAAGAGGAACTCCAGGCCTGCGATCACGCCATCCTGGAGATCACCAACGGCCTGGAGCCCCGCCCCTATTCATCCCGTGAATTCATTCACGAGATCGGCAAGTGGTTGGCCGCCGGCAATGCCAAAAAGCCGGGCAGCCTGATCCAGACGGCCTATGAAGAGGGCTGCCCGATCTTCTGTCCTGCCTTCACAGACAGCTCCGCCGGCTTTGGTCTGGTTAAGCATCAGGTGGAGCGGATCAAGGCCAAGCAACCCTATGTCACCATTGACTCGGTGGCCGACTTCCGCGAGCTGACCGATATCAAGATCGCCGCCGGCACCACCGGCCTCTTCATGGTCGGCGGCGGCGTACCCAAGAACTTCGCCCAGGATACGGTGGTCTGCGCCGAAATCCTTGGCATTGAGGCGGACATGCACAAATACGCCGTCCAGATCACGGTCGCCGACGTGCGCGACGGCGCCTGCTCGTCCTCGACCCTCAAGGAAGCCTGCTCCTGGGGCAAGGTCGATGTCACCTGGGAACAGATGGTGTTCGCCGAAGCCACCACCGTTGTCCCGCTGATCGCCTCGGACGCCTGGCACCGAGAGGGCTGGAAGCGACGGGAAAAGCGCCGGTTCGCCGCACTGTTTGAAGCTCAGGCGTGATCCTGCCCGGATTAAGGCTCGATTGAATCAACCGGCGAACCCCTGCACTCTCCACCGATGCGCGCAAACCTTGCCGCCTCTGGCGCCGCCATGCTGTTGTCTCTGGCCTTATCCACCGTCGCCCAGACGACCAGCGCCGGCTATCTCGCCGGCCACGAGCCGGATGCGGTCCAGGTTATCCCTCAGGCCCCGGCGGCGGGGTCGGCGCGGGATAGGGCGGATCGGGCGATCTTCAAGGCGACGCGGGCGCTGAAAGGTACGCCCCGTTGGGCTCTGGCCCAGAACGACGTGAAGCTCTCAACGCCGGATTTCTATCGCGATTTCAGCTGCGCCGTGGGTGTAGTCTTGACCGAGGCGTCTCTGCCGGCCCTGACGGCGATCCTGGACAAAACCGATCCGGACATCGAGGCGGCTTATAGCCCGGCCAAGGCTCGATATGGGCGCAAGCGGCCCTATCTTCGCGACCAAGGGCCGATCTGTGTCACCAGGTCCGGCGCTCTGGACAAGAGCTATGACTATCCCTCCGGCCACGCCAGCTTCGCTTGGGCCACGGGCCTGATTATTGCGCAGACCGCGCCCGATCGCGCCGGCCCGATCCTTCAGCGCGCCCGGGCGTTCGGTGAGAGCCGGGCGGTTTGTGGCGTCCACAGCGCTAGCGCCGTGGAAGAGGCGCGCACGGCGGCTTCCACCATCGTGGCGGCTCTCGACGCCGACGCCGCCTTTCAGGCCGACATCGTCAGGGCGCGGGCCGAGATGACGGCCCTTCGCGCCTCGTCCGGCGCGGCTAGGCCAAAGGCCTGTGGCGCCGAACAGGCCCTCACGGCCGCGACTCCCTGGTAGACATCGGCCATGACCGATCTCGCCGCCCCCGACGCTCCGGCCGATAACGCCAAGCCCTATTCCGTCAGCGAACTCGCCTTTGCGCTCAAGCGCACCATCGAGGACGCCTATGGCTTCGTGCGCCTGCGAGGCGAGCTCTCGAAGGTGACTTTTCACGGCAACGGCCATGTCTATCTGGACCTGAAGGACGAGCGCGCCAGCATCTCCGGGGTGATCTGGAAGGGCCAGGTGCGCGGGCTTGCCGTGCGGCCCGAGACCGGGCTGGAGGTGATCGTCACCGGCAAGGTCACCACCTATCCCGGCCGCTCGCAGTATCAGATCATCATCGAGACCATGGAGGCGGCCGGCGTCGGCGCCCTGCTGGCTCAGCTGGAGCGACTCAAGGCGAAGCTCGCCGCCGAAGGCCTGTTCGAGGCTTCGCGCAAGCGGCCCCTGCCGGCCATGCCCGCCGTGATCGGAGTGATCACCAGCCCGACCGGCGCGGTGATCCGCGATATCCTTCATCGCATCTCCGATCGCTGGCCCTGCCGAGTGATCGTCTGGCCGGTGGTGGTGCAGGGCGATCAGGCCGCCGCCCAGGTGCGCGCCGCGATCGAGGGCTTCGGCGCGCTGGAGTCCTTAGGCCCTGTCCCGCGGCCCGATCTGATCATCGTCGCCCGCGGCGGCGGCTCGGTGGAGGATCTGTGGCCCTTCAACGATGAGGCGCTGGCCAGGGCCGCGGCGGCCTCGCCGATCCCGCTGATATCCGCCGTGGGACATGAGACCGACACCACCCTGATCGATTTCGTTTCCGATCGCCGCGCGCCGACGCCCACGGCCGCCGCCGAAATCGCCACTCCGGTCTATGCGGAACTGGCCGCGGCCCTGGCCGATCACGAACGTCGCCTCATCCAGTGCGGGGCAAGGGCCATAGAGCATCGTCGCTCTCGACTGGCCGCGGCGGCGCGGGGCCTGCCCAGGCCGTCCGACCTGATGGCTATCGCCACCCAGGGCCTTGATCTCGTGGCGGGCCGCCTGGGCGCGGCGCTGCAACGGAACATCGACGCCCATCGCCACGATCTTTCCGCCGCCGCCTCGCCCCTGAAGCCCGGCCTGCTCACCGGCTCGATATCGGTAAAGCGCCAGCGGCTGTCGGCCCTCGCCAGCCGGCTGGAGCCGTCCGCTCGTCGGCGGCTTGATCTGGCCGCGTCCCGATTGGAAAGCGCGGATAAGCTGCGCCTATCGTTCGAGCCCTATGGACCGTTGAGGCGCGGCTTCGCCTTGGTGCGCCACGCTGACGGCCATCTGGCGAGAAGCGCGGGCGATCTTGAATCCGGCGAAGCCATATTCCTCAAGTTCGCGGACGGCGAGCGCGCGGCCGTGGTCGACGGCGAACCGCCGTTCAGGCTAGAAGGCTAACCATGAACGCCCATGACAAAGACTTCGCTCCGCGCGCCGACGATCTCGCCGTGCTGCGCTATGGCGATGGCGAATTCACCGTCATCCGCCCTGGCCGCTTCGTGGTTTGCGCCGTCAGCGGCAAGCGAATCCCGTTGGACGCTCTGCGCTATTGGAACCCCATCACCCAGGAGGCCTACGCCGGGCCGGCTGAAGCGCTGGCCCGGTGGAAGGAACTCAACCCCTAAAACCCCTCCGCGGCCAACGCCTTGTAGTCCGCCGCCGGCCATCGCTTGTGCAGCCACCACCATTCGCCAGGCTGTTCGCGCACCCGGGCCTCGATGAAGGCGTTGATAGCGGCCACACCAGCGGCCATGTCGGCGGCGCGGTTCCCGGTGTTCGCAACCTCGATCGGTTCATAGGTCACGAAGCGAAAGCGCGCGCCCTTGAGACGGAAGATCGACGCGGGCTGGATATAGGTCTTGAACTTCAGCGCCAGGCGCGCGGCGGCCGGATTGGTCATCACTTCGCGCCCGAAAAACGGTCCCGCGACGCCATCATCGTATCTCTGGTCGTTGAGGATCGCGACCGATCGGCCCGCCGACATCGCTTCCAGCAACGCGCGGGCGCCCTCGCCGCCTTTGGGGGCCAGTAGTCGCACGCCATAGCGCCGTCGGCTGGCCTTGATCCGGGCGTCCACATAGGGATTGTTGGCCGCCCGATAGGTGATCTCGCACTCGATGCCGGCGGCGACGATGGCCGTGGCCATGATCTCCAGATTGGAGAAATGACCGGTGAGCAGCACCACCGGCCGCCCCGAGGCGGCGACATCGGTCATGCGCTCGAAATTCACCAGTTCGACCCGTCCGCTCGCCGGCGTCAGCCGATCGGTCACCGGGAATTCGAAGACGTAGCGGCCGAAATTGTCCCACTGGGCCGACAGGATCGCCGCGCGCTGGGCGTCAGCCATGTCCGGAAACGCCAACCTCAAGCTCCGCTCGGCGGTGCGATGGGCGCCGGTGAGCGGGCCCAGCAACTTGAAGAGCGCGCCGCCGCAATCAGAGGCGAAATCGAGCGGCAGAAGACGGATGATGGCTGTGAAGAGGTCGAAGCCGGCCGCCTCCAGGCGCCAGATCAGATCCTTCATGAACGCCGAACGGGGCTTGGCCATGGAGTCAATAAGCGCGTGAAGGCTGATCGCGCAACGAAGCGCTACCTCCCTTTGCGCCGACGCGGGGGCGACATTAAGGTCGGGCCATGCTCTCCTCCGCCGCGACCTCGACCCTCGAGGATTTTGTCATCGAGTTGAATGCGGCGTCGGCCGGGGCGATCTTGCCTCTTTTTCGGGCGGATCATGGCCTGGAAGACAAGGGCCGACCCGGCGATTTCGATCCGGTGACCGCCGCCGACAAGGCGGCCGAAGCCTCGATCCGCAGGTTGATCGAACAGCACCATCCAGATCATGGCGTTATCGGCGAGGAGTACGGTGAGGATCGGCCCGAGGCCGAGTTCGTCTGGGTGCTCGATCCGATCGACGGCACACGCGCCTTCATCGCCGGCCTGCCGCTCTGGACCACCCTGATCGGGCTCCGCCACCAGGGCGTTCCCGTCGTCGGCTCCATCGGCCAACCCTATCTGGATGAGGTTTTCATCGGCTCTCCCCGGGGCTCGCGCCTGCTGCGCGCGGGCGCCAGCCGCCCCCTCGCCACGCGGAAAGGGACGCCGCTTGGCGAGGCCATCATCGCGACCACTGACCCCGAAGCCTGTTTCAACGCCGCCGAACGCGCCGCCTGGGCCTCGCTCAGGGCCGCCGTGCGGCTGGCAAGGCTCGGCTGCGACGCCTACGCCTACGCCATGGTCGCCGCCGGGACCCTCGATCTGGTCGTGGAGGCCGGCCTGAAGAATTGGGATATCGACGCCGCCATCCCGGTGATCGCGGGAGCCGGCGGCAAGGTTACGAACTGGCGAGGCGAGGTCGTCGGGACGCACGGCGGCCAGGTCGCCATCGCTGGCGATGAGGTGTTGCTGGACGCGGCTGTGGAGCATCTGTCGCCCGCGGCGGCCTGAGCCGCTGTCACGAAACTGTCGAGCCCGTCTTTTAGGGTCGCGCCAAATCGGGGAGACCATCGAAAATGTCGGATATCGCAGTTCCCTCCAGCGCCGCGCCGCGCGGGAGGCCGGATCTTGATGCGAAGCCTCATCTCGCCGGGCGGCTGCTATTCTTCGCCTTGCTGGCCGCCGGGTTGGGGTTCGCCGCACTTGAGGTGACGAAGGATATCAATGGGGCCGGCGAGCCGATCGCCTTTGGCGTCTTTATCCTGCTGGGCCTAGCCTTGCTGATCGCCCTGGGCTTCGAATTCGTGAACGGTTTCCATGACACGGCCAACGCCGTGGCCACCGTGATTTATACCCACAGCCTGGCGCCCCCGGTGGCCGTGGTGTGGTCCGGGGTCTGGAATTTCATCGGCGTGATGGTCTCCACTGGCGCTGTCGCCTACGGTATCGTCAGCCTACTGCCCGTGGAGCTTATCCTCCAGGTCGGCAGCCAGTCGGGCTATGCGATGATCTTCGCCTTGCTGCTGGCGGCCATCATCTGGAATCTCGGCACCTGGGCCATGGGCATTCCCAACAGCTCTTCCCACGCCCTGGTGGGCTCGATCATGGGCGTGGGCCTGGCCAACCAGTTCATGGCCCCCGCCGGCCAGGCCACCTCAGGGGTGGATTGGAACCAGGCCGTCAAGGTGTTCCAAGCCCTGCTCTTCAGCCCGATCGTCGGGTTCGTTTGCTCGGCCCTGTTGTTGCTGGCGATGAAATTCCTGATCCGCAACAAGACCCTTTACGAAGAACCCAAAAGCGATGCCCCGCCGCCCTGGTGGATCCGCGGCATACTGATTCTCACTTGCACTGGCGTCTCCTTCGCCCACGGAGGCAATGATGGGCAGAAGGGCATGGGCCTGATCATGCTGATCCTGATCGGCGCCGCACCGACCGCCTACGCGCTCAACCGCACCATGACCGAGCATGATACGCCGGCCTTCGTTGCTTCGGCCCAGAAGGCCGAGGCGGTCTATGCGGCCCACACCGCCGGCGCCGCGCCGGTCACCGCCGAGGCCGCGCGCACGGCGGTCGGCGACGCCTTGCGCATCAGAAAGGTTGATACGCCGGCCGTCTACGCCGCCCTGGCCAGCCTTTCCGACGACATCACCCAGAAGATCCAGACCGCCGGTTCGATCAAGCATATCCCGGCCGCCGTGACGCCGAACATGCGTAATGACATGTATCTGGTCGCCGACGCCACCGGCCTGATTCTCAAGGCCAAGGCGACGCCGTTCAGCAAGGATGAAACCGCCGCCCTCAAGGGCTACAAGGGCAAGATGGAAGCCGCGACCCGGTTCATCCCGACCTGGGTCAAGGTCGCCGTGGCCTTCGCGCTCGGCCTGGGCACCATGGTCGGCTGGAAGCGGATTGTCGTCACCGTGGGGGAGCGGATCGGCAAGACTCACCTGACCTACGCTCAGGGCGCGTCCGCTGAGCTTGTCGCGGCGCTCACCATCGGCGCGGCCGAGGTCTATGGTCTGCCGGTCTCCACCACCCACATCCTCTCCAGCGGCGTCGCCGGCACCATGGCGGCCAACGGCTCGGGGCTGCAGTGGAGCACCGTGCGTTCGATCGCCTCGGCCTGGGTGCTGACCCTGCCGGCCGCCATGGCGATCGCGGGGATTCTCTACTTCCTGCTACACCAGATCTTCTGATCGGGAACCTTTTCGGCGGCCCGGCTTTTTCCGGGTCGCCGGCCCCGCTTCGGTGGGGCTCATCAAAAGGATTTTCCCCCAAATGACCACCTCGACCCCGCGCGCCTTGCTCATCGCCGGCGCGGCCCTCGCCGCCCTCTCCATCGCCGCCTGTCAGAAGCCCGCTGACAAGGCCGCCGACGCTTCGGCCGACGCTTCCAACTCGGCCGCTGCCGCCACCGCGGCCGCCGACAACGCCTCGGCCGACGCGACCACGTCTCCCGGCGCCGCTTCAGCCGACGCCGCGAACGCTGGCCAAGCTTCGGCCGACGCGGCCAAATCCGCATCCGACGCGTCCAAGGCCGCTTCGGACGCCGCTCCCAAACAATAGCTGGTTCGGGGCGAGGCGGCTTTTCATTGGCCGCCTCGTGGCCCCGGCCATACAATCAAGGGCTTGGCACGCGCATCGCCAGCGGTTTGACTGAACTCAACCGCTAGAGGAGACGCCATGCCCAACCCCGCCATCAATCCTGAGGGCCCGCTGAAGGGCAAGGTCGCCCTGGTGACCGGCGCCAGCCGCGGGATCGGCGCCGCGATCGCCGCGCGCCTCGCCATGGAGGGCGCCAAGGTGGCGATCACGGCCCGCACCGAGGCGCAAGGCGAGAGCCGACTGCCAGGGACCCTTCGTGAGACCGCCGAGCGGATTACTCGCGCTGGCGGCAAGGCTCACGCCATTAAGGCCGATCTTGCCCAATCCGTTGAGCGCGAGCGTCTGGTGGCGGAAGCGGTGGCGGCGCTAGGGCCGATCGACATTCTGATCAGCAACGCCGCCATCACCTATTTCGCCCCGGTAGCCGAGTTCACCGACAAACGCTTCGGCCTGATGATCGAGGTCCAGGTCCATGCACCCTTCCATCTGGCGCAGCTTGTGCTGCCATCCATGCGAGAGCGAGGTCAGGGGTGGATCGTCAACATCTCCTCACCCGCCGGCCTTCATCCCCAGCAACCCTATCGCCGCGGCGCGGTCGGCGGCACGGTCTATGGCATGTGCAAGGCGGCGCTGGAGCGGTTCTCCACCGGACTGGCCTCGGAGGTCTACGAGGATGGGATCGCCGTGAACGCCATATCGCCCGGCCTCGTCGACACCCCCGGCGTCGCCGTACATGGACTGATCACAGACGCTACCCGCGATCGAGTACAGCCGATCGAGTTCATCGCCGAAGCCGTCTACCGCCTCGCCAGCGGCGACCCAGCGACTTTGACCGGCCGCGTGGCCTATGCCGAACCATTCCTCGCGGAGCTGGCGATAGAGCCCTCGGCGCTGATCTGAAGTCCGCGCGACGGTCTGCCTCATGGCGCGTGGCGCCTCAGCCAGTCGGCGGCGTAGCCGCAGATCGGTACGATCTTGGCGCCTTCTTCGCGCGCCTGCTCGACGATCGCGGCCATGAGGCGCCCTGCCGCCCCCGTACCCCTCAGGGCTACCGGCGCCTCGACGTGATCTATGAATAGTCGCCCGTCCGTGCGCCGATAGTCGGCGAAGACGGTCTGGCCGGCTTCGTCCAGTTCGAAACGATGAGCCGCGGCATTGTCGCGCATAGGGTTTTCCTTCTGCGGAAATTGTTGGCGCCCGGCGTGTTTCACAAATATTGCAGTTCGGTTGCAATGTCCCCAGCCGGAGTCGGAGTAACGCCCTGATGCGCAAAGTCCTGTTGACAGCGGTAGCCGCGGCCGCCCTCGGGGGTTGCCACAAGCCGGCGGCGAACACGGTGGCCGACGCCTCGGATTCGCGCGCCGAGACAGTCTCCACTTCCGATGCCCAGCCCCACCGAAAAGCCGGCCTTTGGGAACAGCGGATCATCCGGGACGGGAAACCCCTTCCCATGGGGGCCATGCGCGCCTGTGTCGATCCCGCAAGCGACGCCAAGGCCTCGGTGTTCGGCGAAAAGCTGGGTCAGGGCCCCTGCAAAAGCCATTCAATAAGCCGCGGCCCGGACGGCGCTTTTCACTTCAGCTCCGTGTGCGAGGGCCCGATGGCCGGGACAGTCACCACCCGAGGCGTGGCCGCGGGTGATTTCGCCAGCGGCTATAAGGTCCATTCCGAAAGCGATGTCGACGGCAGCGCCCTGCCGGGTCTCAACGGCCATCACGTGATGGATATGGAGGTGCGCTATTTAGGCGAATGCCCGGCTGGAATGGCCCCAGGTCAGCTGATGCTAGGCAACGGCATGAAGGTCAACGCCGGCAAGATTACCGGCGCCGCCGTGGCGCTGGGGACACAGGACTAGCCCAGGCTATAAGCGCTCTACCGCCATCGCCACCGCCTCGCCGCCGCCGATGCAAAGTGAAGCCAGGCCACGCGTCTCGCCTCGTGCTTCCAGGGCCGACAGCAGTGTGCAGAGAATCCGGGCGCCCGAGGCGCCGATGGGGTGGCCGAGCGCGCAGGCGCCGCCGTTTACGTTGATCTGGTCCCGGTCAATCCCAAGCTCGCGCATGGCGATCATAGCCACCACGGCGAAGGCTTCATTGACCTCGAACAGGTCCACCTGATCCTTGGTCCAGCCCGCGCGCGCCAAGGCCTGGCGCATGGCCGGAACGGGCGCGGTGGTGAAGGCGGAGGGCTCGTGGGCGTGGACCCCGTGGCCTGCGATCCGGGCGAGGGGGGTGACGCCAAGCCGCTCAGCCTCAGAAGCCCGCATCATCACCAAGGCCGCGGCCCCATCGGAGATTGAGGAGGCGTTGGCGGCGGTGATCGCGCCGTCCTTGGCGAAGGCGGGTTTCAGGGTCGGGATTTTGGTCGGATCGGCCTTGAGGGGTTGTTCATCCTGGCTGACGGTTTCGACGCCTTTCAGACCGGCGATCTCCACCGCGATGATCTCGCGATGGAAGGCGCCGCTCTCGACGGCGGCCTGGGCGCGCGCCAGGCTCTCGATGGCATAGGCGTCCATGTCGGCGCGGGTGAACTGATAGGTGGCCGCGGTCTCCTCGGCGAAGGCGCCCATCAGCTTACCCGGCTCATAGGCGTCCTCAAGGCCGTCGAGATACATCGAATCCATCACGCGGTCGTGGCCGATACGGGCGCCGGCGCGATGTTTAGCCAGGAGGTAGGGGGCGTTGGACATGCTCTCCATGCCGCCGGCGACGATGATGTCGGCGGAGCCGGCTTTCAGGGCGTCATGGGCCAGGATCGCCGCCTGCAGGCCCGAGCCGCACATCTTGTTCACCGTCGTCGCCGGCACGGAATTGGGCAGGCCCGCGCCCAGGGCCGCTTGGCGCGCCGGCGCCTGGCCAAGGCCCGCCGGCAGGACGCAGCCCATATAGATCTGATCGATCGCCTCCGCCGCGACGCCGGCCCGTTCCACCGCCGCCCGCACCGCCGCCGAGCCCAGATGGGTCGCGCTGGCGCCGGTCAAAGCCCCCTGGAAACCGCCCATGGGGGTTCGCGCGTACGAGACGATGACGACGGGATCGGCGGACATATCGGCGGGCTCCTGGTGAGTGGAGCTGATTTGGCGGGATAGGGACCCCCGCGCAAGTGCCAAGGCCGCCTTCCGCCGCGCGCGAGGCGCTAGCGCTCGTCCAAGCCTAGGCCCTGGCGATAAACCCGCCGCCGAGCACCCGGCTGGGATCGGCCTCGTCGTAGAGAACGCAAGCCTGGCCTGGAGAGACCGCTTCCTCCGGCGTATCGAACACCACTTCGATCCTTCTCTCGCCCTGCCTCAGACGCGCCGGCTTTGGCGGGCGGGTGGAGCGGACGCGAGCGAGCACCCGACGACCGACGCGCGCCGCATCGGCCATCGAAGGTTCATCGCCCAACCAGTTGCTTTCGCCCAGCGCAAGTGTCTCGCTCAGCAACGCCTCGCGTGGGCCGACCACCACCTCGCGCCGACCCGCATCCAGCCGCACCACGAACAGCGGATCGCCCACCGCGATATTGAGCCCGCGCCGTTGGCCAACGGTGTAGCGGGTGACGCCCTCGTGGCGGCCTAGCACCCGGCCGTCCAGGTGCACGATATCACCACCCACGCCGGACCCCGGGCGAAGCTTGTCGATCACGGTGGTGTAGCGGCCTTCCGGCACGAAGCAGATATCCTGGCTGTCGGGCTTTTCCGCCACCGCCAAGCCCATTTCCCCGGCCACACGCCGGACCAAGGTCTTGTCGACGCCGCCAAGAGGGAAACGCAGGAACTGGAGTTGCTCGGCCGTGGTGGCGAACAAGAAATAGCTCTGGTCGCGCGAGGGGTCGACGGCGCGGTGCAGGGAGGGCCGCGCGCCGCGCATCAGGCGTCGGGCGTAGTGGCCGGTCGCCATGGCCGCCGCGCCGAGGTCCCGGGCCACGTCCAGCAGGTCGTGAAACTTGACCGTCTGGTTGCAGCGCACGCATGGGATGGGCGTCTCGCCTCTCGCATAGGTGTCGGCGAAATCATCGATCACCGCGGCGCGGAAGCGGCTCTCGTAGTCCAGCACATAGTGGGGGATGGCCAAGGCCTCGGCGGCGGCGCGGGCGTCCATGATATCCTGGCCGGCGCAGCACGCGCCCTTCTGACGAATGGCCGCGCCGTGGTCGTAGAGCTGCAGAGTGACGCCGACCACGTCATAGCCTGAGTTCTTGAGCAGGGCAGCCGCCACTGTCGAGTCGACGCCGCCGGACATGGCCGCCACCACCCGCGCGCCTGCCGGAAGGGCCATCGCCTCGCGCGCGGCCCTCCTGGCGTCGCCCAAGATGGCGCTGTCGACAAGCATCGGAATTCCTCTGGATTGAAGCGTTTACTGTAGCGCGCCGGTCCGGTTCTGGCGAGATGGCGGCCGGCGCGGCGACTTTTCAGATGGTCATTAGGACGTCGTTATCAATCGCGCGGCATTGTCGCGCGCTCTGGAACGAAGTGCGAAGGGGGCTTTAAAATGGCGAACTGGACGCGAACGAACGACCGAGGCGAGGCCTGTGTGGTCGGCCCGACGGGCAGCGTGATCACCCTCTTCGATCTCCCGCCTTCGGATACTCGGCGCTGGGTGATCCGCCGCAAGGGCGAAGTGGTCGCCGCCGTGCGAGGCGGGCTGATCACCTTGGACGAGGCCTGCGCCCGCTACGGGCTCACCCATGAGGAGTTCGAGGCCTGGCGCGACGCCTATGATCGCCATGGCCTGGCGGGTCTGCGCACGACGCTTAAAGGCGATCGCGGCGCCCGCGTGGCCTGATTGGCCCCACCATTGCGGCGCGCCTCTCGCGCTGCTAGCCATTCGCCATCAAACGCGGGGATTATCGCCGATGGATTCGGACGGGCCGGCTCTGGGCCAGCGGTCACGCCACGGGCGCACTTGGGCGGTCCTTACTTTCGATCGCCTGATCACTGGACCGGTGATCCACTGGGTCTATTGGGCCGGATTGGGCGTGATCATCGTCGCCGCCTTCTCGGTGGTGGGCGCCTCGGTTGGCGTCGCCCTTCGCGAAGGCAGCTGGGCGGCGATCCTGTTGGCCATTCCAGTGCTGGTGGTCGGTCTTCTGGTTGTCGGCGCGGCGGGTCTGCTCTGGCGCGCTGTATGCGAGTTCTATGTCGCCGTCTTTCGCATCGGCGATGATCTGGCCGCCCTGCGCAAGGTGGCGGAGGCCGAAGCCGCCAAGCCCCTGCCGGCCGAGGGCTACCAGAGCAGCGGGATAAACCGATAGCGCACCCGCGCGGCGTATTCGTTGTAACCGGCGAGGCCCCCGCGCAGCACCCGCTCCTCGCCCACGGCCCGCGCGCCCATGCCGACGACCAGCAGCGGCGCGATCGCCAAGCCCAACCATGATCCCAACAGCAGCGGGACGCCCAGGAAATAGAGAATCGCCCCGGCGTACATCGGGTGGCGAACGAATCGGTATGGGCCACCGGTCGCTACTTGCTGGCTGGTCTGCAGCTTCACCACCGGCGCGGCGAAGCGATTGGCGCGGAAGGTTAAAATGCAGACCCCCATGCAAGCGGCGATCAACACCGCGCCCAGTCCTTGGAGCCAGCCGGGCATCGCGCTCCAGGCAGAGCGCCGCGCGTCCCACGCCATGAACACCAGCCACGCGCAGTAGGCGGCTCCGGCGCTCATCAGGAAAACGCGATCCCAGGGCGACTGGTCGCGCTGGATCGGCGGCCCCATACGCTCCTTCAATAATTGCGGATCGTGGCGCGCAAGCCACAGGCCGATGGCGAGGCTCGACGCCGTCATCTCAAAAAGAAAAACCCAACCCGCCGGCCAAGCGAGCGTGCGCGCTGGAACGAACAGCAACGCACCCAGGAAGGAGATAAAAAGTCCGAGCTGGATGAGCAGGCGAACGATCATGAAACCCTCGCGCCGACCGCGCTTGGCGCCCCCGCGCAAATCAGCCTACCCAATTGCGCTGGGGTCGTTAACCATTAACGCCTCATCAATCGAAGCGCCTGCAATGTGGGGCCGGCGACGACGCTGGGGAGTCGGCGCCGGGGTCAGCGGCCCAAGGTTCGGTTTGGAGATCTGACATGCGTATATTGCTTATCGAGGATGACAAGACCGTCGCACGGGGCATCGAGGCGATGCTGACATCCGAAGGCTTCAATATCTACACCACCGACCTTGGCGAGGAAGGCATAGATCTCGGCAAGATCTATGACTACGATCTCATCCTCCTCGACCTCAATCTTCCTGACATGAGCGGCATGGACGTGCTGCGCACCCTGCGTGTGGCCAGGATCGATACGCCGATCATGATCCTCTCGGGAAGCACCGAGATCGACACCAAGGTGAAGACCCTGGGCGGCGGGGCCGACGACTATATGACCAAGCCCTTCCACCGCGAGGAACTGGTGGCCCGCATCCACGCCGTGGTGCGGCGCTCCAAGGGCCACGCCCAATCGGTGATCCGTACCGGCGAGATCGCGGTCAATCTCGACGGCAAGACCGTCGAGGCCAAGGGTGTGCGCGTGCACCTCACCGGCAAGGAATATCAGATGCTGGAGCTGCTCTCCCTGCGCAAAGGCACGACGCTCACCAAGGAGATGTTCCTCAACCACCTCTATGGCGGCATGGACGAGCCGGAGCTGAAGATCATCGACGTCTTCATCTGCAAGCTGCGCAAGAAGCTCAAGGCCGCCGCCGACGACCACCACATCGAAACCGTCTGGGGCCGAGGCTACGTCCTTCGCGATCCGCAAGAGCAAGCCCAGGCCGCCTGAGGGCGCAACGAAAGACTGGGCGTGGAATCCAGGACGCCCTCCCTTTAGGCGACCTGCCAGGGCGTGTTCACCATTCCCTGAAATGCTTCGATAGCCTCAACCCCTGGCGCTGGTAGTGGGAGCCGCCGGCGCCGTAGAGGCGGGTAGGGCGGTCGGTCAGGGCCTCGAAGGAGAGGCGGGCCACGGCCTGGCCGTCTTCCAGCAGGAACGGCGTCTCGTGACTTCGGACCTCCAGCACCCCGCGCGAACCTTCTCCGCCGGCCTCGACCGTCCCGAATCCCGGATCGAAGAAGCCGGCGTAGTGGACTCGGAACTCGCCCACGGCCGGATCGATCGGCGTCATCTCCGCCGCCTGATGGGCCGGGATTTCCACCTCGTCCTTCGAGGCCAGGATATAGAATTCGCCGGGATCGAGCAGCAGTTCGCCCCGGCGCGCGACGAGCGGTTCCCAGAAATCTCGCGGATCGTGGCCGCCCTCCAGATCCAGGTTCACGACGCCGGCGTGGCGGCGAGCGCGGAAGCCGGCGATCTCGCCGGAGAGATCCACGCCAATGCTCTGGACTTTCAGGGTTGGGGTGGTCCCGCGCTTCAACCGCAGCTGATTGAGCCGGGTCCCCGCTCTGGCCAGCACCGAAAATGTCTGGGGCGCGATTTCGAGAAATATCGGTCCGGCATAGCCGGCGGCGATGTCGTCGAAGGCGCTCTGGCCGTCGGTGAGCAGGCGCACGAACACATCCAGCCGGCCGGTGGAGCTCTTGGGGTTGGCCCTGGCGCAAATGTCCGCCGGCAGGCGCAGGCGCTCGGCCAGCTCGACGATATAGACGCAGCCGCGCTCCAGCACCGCTCCGCCGGTCAGATCCAACTCGTGCATGGCCACATCGGCGATCCGCCCGGCCACCGTGCCGCCCGGCCGTGGAAGGAACGAGGCCCGCACCCGCCAGGCCCGGCGGCCCAGGCGCAGATCCAGGCTGGCGGGTTGCACCTGCCCGGCGCCGATCCCGCCATCGGCCGCGACGGCGCCCGACGCGATCAGTTCGTCGATGGCCTGGCAGGGGAGGATGCCGTTCACGCCGCTGGCCGAAGAATCGCTCATAGGGCGCGACAGTCGCGGACGGCGCCTACGCTGGCAAGGCTTCAAGCTAATCCGATCAGGGATTGACCGAGTGGGGGTCGGCGCCTTTCATGCGCCCCCTTTTGGGTCCAGGGGCGCGCCTGCATGGCTGAGAATCCGAACGACTGGGAGATCGCCACCCGCCTCATCCGCGGCGGCCTTACCCGCTCGCCACACGGTGAGACGGCCGAGGCCCTCTATCTGACCCAGAGCTTCGTTTATGATAGCGCCGAGAGCGCCGATGCGCGCTTCTCCGGCGAGGAGGCCGGGTTCGTCTACGCCCGCTACGGCAATCCCACGATCAAGATGTTCGAGGATCGTCTAGCGCTGTTGGAAGGCGCGGAAGCCTGCCGCGCCACGGCCTCTGGCATGGCCGCTGTTCACCTGGCCCTTGAGGGTCTGTTAAAGGCTGGCGATCACGTGATTTCCGGCAAGGCCCTCTTCGGCTCCTGCCGATGGATTCTCAACACCTGGGCGCCGCGCTTCGGCATCGAGAGCAGCCTGGTGAATGGGCCCGATCTCTCGGCCTGGCGCGCGGCCGTGCGGCCCAACACCAAGGTCTTGTTTATCGAGACGCCGGCCAACCCCCTGCTTGAGGTGTGCGATATCGCCGGCATTTGCGCCATCGCCCGGGAGGTCGGCGCCAAGGTTGTGGTGGACAATGTCTTCGCCACCCCTCTTTTCCAGTCGCCGCTGAAGCTCGGGGCCGACATAGTGGTCTATTCCGCCACCAAACATATCGACGGCCAGGGCCGGGTGCTCGGCGGCGCCATCCTCGGCGCCGCAACCCTGATGGAGGAGGCCTATAAGGACATCGCCCGCCACACCGGTCCGGCCCTCTCGCCCTTCAACGCCTGGGTGCTGCTCAAGGGCCTGGAGACGCTCGATCTGCGCGTGCGCCGCCAGACCGAAACCGCCGCGGCCCTGGCCGACCAGTTCGCCGGCCACCCCAAGGTGAAGGGCTGCCGCTATCCGCTGCGGCCGGATCACCCGCAATACGCCGTTGCTTCCAAACAGATGAGCGGCGGGGGGAGCGTGATCGCCTTCGATCTCGGTTCGCGCGAGGCGGCGTTCAGCTTCCTCAACGCTTTGGAGTTGGTGGACATCTCTAACAATCTGGGCGACGCCAAGTCCATGGCCACCCATCCCACCACCACCACCCACCGCTCGATGAGCGAGGAACAGCGCCTGGAGATCGGTCTCACCCCCGGCTGGGTGCGCCTCTCGGTCGGTCTGGAAGGCGCCGCCGATCTCGCCCGCGATATCGGCCGCGCTCTGGACGCCGCCTGATGGCGGGCGCCCGCGAGTCCTCCCCGAAAGCTTATGAGGCGGTGACGAGGGGCATGCGGGTTCGCGTGACGCCGACCTTCATGCCCGAGCAGTCGGACGCCGGAAGAGGCCAATTCACCTGGGCCTATGCGGTGGAGATCGAGAACGGCGGCATCCAGACCGTCCAGCTCGTCTCCCGCCACTGGATCATCACCGATGGCAAGGGCCGCGCCCAGGAGGCGAAAGGGCCGGGGGTGGTTGGCCAGCAGCCGACGCTCAAACCCGGCGACGCCTTTCACTATGAATCCGCCTGTCGCCTGGAGACGCCCATCGGCTCGATGGCCGGCGCCTATCAGATGGTCACGCAGGGCGGCGCGGCGTTTGACGCGCTAATCCCAAGCTTCGATCTCCCGCCGGCGTCGACGGAGGCGAGACGTCATTGAGGCCTGGAGCGCCTATCGCCGCCTTAGCGCTATCGGTTCTGGCGATCGCCGGTCCGGCCGCCGCCAGGATTCGCCTTTACTCGTACGATCCGGCCAACGCCGAGACTAGGGAGGCCGCCGGGCCCCTGACCTTCGAGTTCGTCCAGGAGATGTTCTCCACCAAGCTCCTCAACGTTCGCTCCACCGAGGCCCAGGCCACCGCCGACCTCAAGCCTGCCAGCGCCTCGGAGCTTGGCCCCGGCGGCCTCTCGCGCCTGATCGGCAATGCGCCCGAGCGTGACCTCTATGAGGTGCGCCAGATCGACGATGGACCGGCACTCACTTCGGCCTTTTGCCCGGGATCGCACCAAGCCTGGATGGTCTTTCCCCGCCTGCGCTTCGATCGGGATGTGCGTGTCTATGTGCTGGGCGATGCGCCGGTCGACGCCGCCGACAAGCGAACGCGTCTGTGCCGCACCTTCGATTTCAGCTTCCATGGCGAGTGGATCGCCCCGCCGGGAATCACACTCAAGGCGCCGCCCATCGGCCCACCCCAGTTTCCCAAGTAGGCGGCGCGCAGGGCCGACTTTCGCCTCGACAGGAATCGCCCAGTCTGAAACTATCTTGAGTGAAGAGTGGTGTCGGGGCGCGTCATGAGACCAATCCCTCTGCTTATCGCCGGCGTGATCGCGCTCGCGCCAATGGCCGCATGGGCGCAGGTGACCGGCGTGGTGACCTCCTCAACCGCCACCGTCGAGCTCCGTCCGGGCGTGAACGGGCCAGACATCACCACCTATAGCGGCGACTATCTGAGCAACTCGTCGGGCGACAACGCCCTCGGCTCAGGCGGGAGCTTCGCGTCGATATCGAGCGTGGCCCCCGGCCTGGTTAAGTTCCAGAACGGCAACGCCGCCTCTGGCGATTATGTCTATGTGACCTCGCAAACCGACGTCGACATCACCTTCAAGAACGACGGCGCCAAGACAGTGACGCCGACTTTGCAATCCCAGATCGCCCCCGCCGGAATCGGCGTCTACGTCGGCGGATGCAATCTGGGAGCGCTGGCATCCACCTGCGAGATCAACGCTCCTGGCGCGGCCGGCGAGACCTGGGCGAACTTCGGACCGAGCGGCGTGGATGGCAACGATATTTCCGGCGCCACGCTCGATTTCAGGATCCTGGCTGGCGGGCGCACCATCTATGACCTGAAGGCCTCGGTGACCCTCGAATATGACCCCGCCACCGGCAAGAACGTGGTGGTCGAGGCGGTGGGCGCGGCGCGGAAGGTTCTGGACGACTTCCGCCTGATCTCGCCCACGGGCAGCAAAAGTTTCGTCGGCTTCGAGTGGAACGCCACCGATCTTACGGTCAATTTTCCCAAAGGCCTGAAGCTCAAACCCGGCCAGTCGTCCACCCTGACCTACCAGACCACCGTCGAGAGCTTTGGAACCACGGCCTGTGATGTGGAAACGACCACCAACGGTTGCGTCGTCGCCTACTCGTCTTTCGGCGATCCGATCGGCGGTGGCGGCGGCGTTAAGCCCAATATTGCGGGGCTCTTAGCGACAGCCAGCGACGATTCAGGGGCTACGGGCGTGCAATTCGGTGAGTTTGCCTTCGACGCTCCGACATTTGAAGATGGCGCCCTCACATTGGATGGCCTGAGATCGGTCGTCCCGGAGCCGACCGTCTGGAGCCTGATGATTGTCGGGCTGGGGCTGATCGGGGCGGCGATGCGGCGGCGTCGCGGCGCCGGAGTTTTCGCCCCGAAGGTCTGATGGCCGCCCGCCCGGCGCGTTATCGCGCCTTCATCAGCTATAGCCACGCGGACAAGGTGATGGCCGCGTGGCTGCATCGCGCCTTGGAATCCTACCCGATGCCCCGCCGCCTGGTCGGCGTACAGACCCCATTCGGTCCCGCGCCCCGGCGTCTGACACCGATCTTCCGCGACCGGGATGAGTTGTCCGCGTCCGGTGATCTCGGCGGCGTCCTGAGCGCCGCCCTAAAGGATTCTTTGTTCCTGATCGTGATCTGTTCGCCGGACGCCGCCCGGTCTCGTTGGGTCAACGAGGAAATCCTGACGTTCAAGCGCGAACACGGCGAGGAGCGCGTTCTGGCGCTAATCGTCGCAGGTTCGCCAAACGTTTCGTCGGACAATGAATGCTTTCCACCAGGCTTGCGTTTCCGGTTGGGCGCCGATGGTCAGGCTACCGCCATCCAGGCCGAGCCGATCGCCGCCGACCTGCGTCCATCGGGCGACGGCCGGCGGCTCGCGAAGCTAAAGCTGATCGCCGGCCTGGCGGGCGTGCGGCTCGATGATCTTGTCCAGCGCGAGACCCACCGGCGCCTGCGCCGCCTGGCCCTGGTCGCCGCCGGCTCGGCGATCGGAATGGTGTTCACCGGCGCTCTGGCGATCTACGCCAACGCCGCCCGGATCGAGGCCGACCATCAGCGCGCCGTGGCCGAAAAGGAAGCCGCCACCGCGCGCGCGACTTCGGACTATCTCGTGGGCACCTTCGCCCTGGCCAATCCGGCCACCGAAAATCCGCGCACGATCACCGCTCTCACCATTCTCGATCAGAGCGCCGCAAGGGCGCGCGCCGAACTCGCGGACCAGCCGGTTGTGCAGGCGCGCCTGATCGATACGCTCGGCCAAGCCTATAACAATCTGGGACTCTACGACGAGTCGCGCCGCGCCATAGAGGGATCGACGCAGGCGATCATCCACGCCGGACCAGACGGGGCGAGCGCCCTGCTGACCCTCGCACAGAGCCGCTATCAGCAAGGTCAATTCGATGAGGCCCTCGCAGCTCTGCACCAAGGTGAAGCTTTGCTGGGGCCAGCTGGGTCTCAATTTCCCGAGGTGCGGGCGAGGGCCGCGGTCATCGAAGGCGAGGTGCGCGCCGGCCAGGGCGACACCAAGCGCGGCGTCGCCGCCTTCGACCGCGCTCTGGCATATTATCGCTCGGCGCCCAAGGTCGATCCGCGCAAGATCGCGGCGGTGCTGCAAAACCGCGGACTCCTGCTATCGGACGACGCGCAATACGCCGCTGCCGACGCCTCGTTGACGCAGGCCCTGGCGATCGACCTAAAGGTCTTTGGCTCTCGGCACCTAGTCACGGGACAAGGCTGGTACGCCTTGGCCCAGAACGACCTCTTGGCGGGCAAGCCGGCGGTCGCCGAAACGCGCATAGCCGCCGCCCTCGCGATCGAGCGCAAGGTGCTCGACGCCGATAATCCGATCCTGGCCGATTCCCTCTCACTCCAGGGCCGGGTCCTTCACGCCCAGCACAAGCTCCCCCAGGCTGAGGCCTCGCTCCGGCAGGCAGTGGCGATCTACCGCGAGGCGTTCGGCAAGCCGCACTATCTGATCGGCATCACCGAGGTTTATCTCGCTCTCGTCCAGGCCGACCGAGGCGCCACGGCTGAGGCCTTGGCGACGCTCGACGACGCCAAGCACAACTATGACGTCGGTTACGGCAAGATCCACGCCAATCACGGGGATCTGCTGGTGAACCGCGCGACGATCCTGGCTCATGTGGGTCGGATGGCCGAGGCTCGCGCCGATTGCGCGGCCGGCCTGAAGATCCTTGGGGATACCCTTGGCCCCGACGCCAACTACACCAAGCTCATGACCCAGACCTGCGCGGACCTCAAAACCGGGTAGGCTCGCTTCAGAAGCCGCGCCGCCAATGCTCAGCGGCGAGGGTCGCGCCCGCGGATCCTGTCAAAGCCTCGCTTGATCTCGGCAAACCGCATTTCGATCACCGGCTCGAACTCGGTGTCGGTGAAGATGTAGGGCCAGTCGCCCTCAATGCCCTCTCGAACCAGTTCGCCGACATAGAGCGGATCGATTCCTTGAGAGATGCGGTCGCGGACCATCTCCAGTTGCGGGCTCGCCGTTCCGGGAGGCGGCATGGCGGGAACGGCGCCGAAGAACCTTTCTGGCAGGTTTCGGGTCGAATTTATGATGTGGGTGCGGATGAAGCCGGGACACAGCACCGAGACGCCAACGCCGCGCGGGGCCAGATCGACGCGCAAGCCCTCCGAAAACGCCACCACCCCGTATTTGGTGACATTATAGGCGCCGCTCGATCCGGAAATGAGGCCGGCGATGGAGGCGGTCGAGACGATCTGGCCGCCCTGGCCGTGACGCTCGATCAGAGGGCCGAAAATCTCGATCCCCCAGATGACCGACATCAGATTGACGCCGATCGTCCAGCTCCATCCGGCGTCCGTCCACATCCCATACGGTCCGCCGCCCGTCACCCCGGCATTGTTGACCAGTATATGGACTTCGCCATAGCGGGCGATAGTGGCGTCCGCCGCCGCCTGAAGTTCGGCCTTGAGGGATACGTCAGCGCGGACGCCCTCGACATCGGCGTTGGTCTGTTTCAGCCCCTCCACCGCCTTGGCGAGGGCGCCCTCTTCGATATCGCAGAGCATCACCTTCACCCCGGCCTGGGCCAGGGCGGTGGCGATCCCAAGCCCTATGCCCGAGGCCGCGCCGGTGACGAACGCGGTCTTCCCAGCCAATTCCTTCATATTCCGCCTCCTCCGATTGGGCGCGGCCTCTACTCCAGGAGCCATGCCTCCAGCGCCTCACGCCGCTTGCGGTCCACCCCCAGGCCTTCCTCGAGATAAGCGTCCAGACCGCCGAAGCGTTCGGCGATGGCGTTGAGCGCGGTCTCCAGATAGGCCGCTTCGACGCTCATGGCCACGCGCACAGCCGCCTCGCTGGGCGGCCGGCCGGCCAACTCGGTGATCGCCTGGGTGACCAACGGTAGACGCCTGGCCATCCGCTCGGGATCATTGGTCAGCATATAGTCGGCGATCATGTCCTCGCGGCTAACGCCGGCCAGATGGTGGGTAAGGGCGGCCAGGATGCCGGTGCGGTCCTTGCCGGCGGCGCAGTGGATCAGCACCGGGCCCGTGGCGCGTTCCAGGGCCTCGAAATAGCGGCTGAAGAGATCGAGGTGGCGGGTGTCAAATGGGGCTTCGCGATAGTAGGTGAACATATAGTCGCGGAACGATTTTTCGGTCAGGTCCGAGGTGCGTATGTGGGCGAACCAGGCGTCCTCTCGCTCGTCCTCCACGCCATTGGCGATCACCTCGCCGGCGAAAGTGGGGTGGCGGCGGGAGGGGTCGCGCTCTCGCTCGCCGGCCCGGCGAAGATCGACCACTATGGCCAGATTGAGGGCGGCTATGGCCTCCAGGTCGGCGTCGGTGGCCCGGCCGTGCGAGGCCGAGCGATAGAGCCGGCCACGCCGCAGATGGCGTCCCGCGCTGGTGGCGTAGCCGCCGAAATCACGGAAGTTCTCCACGCCCTCCAGGGGCAGATGCCTTGTCATGGCCTTGTGTTAGCGGCCCCGCGCGACAAATGCGAGACGGCCCGGCGCCGGCGCGCCGTGTGGCGCCGGACTTGCCGGGAAACAGCCGGCGCCGCACAAGACAGGCTCCATTCGCTCGGCGCCCGCCATGCCCCATGAGCCATCTCCGCTGTCGCCCCCGCGCGCCCGGATCGCGTTTCGCGTCGGCATCGTTGGGCACCGGCCCAATCGTCTACCCAGTCACGAGGAGGGCTGGGACGCGATCCGCGAGCGTCTGGCCACGGTGCTCGGCGCCGCCAGGGATGCGGTGGAGGCGTTCCGGTCGGAACCGGATGCGGCGCTTTACGATGGCGGGCCGGCCGAGCTTCGGGCGATCTCGCCTCTGGCGGAAGGGGCCGACCGGCTGTTCGCCGAAGAGGCCTTGCGCTTTGGCTACGCGCTCTGCTGCCCCATGCCATTTTCCCGAACCGAGTTCGAGAAAGACTTTGCCCACGACACCGCCCAGGAGGCTGGGTCGGCCGAGCGGTTCGGCGCCCTTCTAGATCGAGCGGCCGCGGGCGCCGGGCTAACGGCCTTCGAGTTGGACGGCTCTCGAACCGATGAGGCGGCCGCCTATGGCGCCGCTGGGCGGGTGGTCCTCAACCAGTCCGACCTCCTGGTCGTGGTTTGGGATGGGGATGCTCCAGGCGGCGGCGGGGGTACGGTGGAGACCTTGAGGGACGCCGTGGGCTATCACGTGCCGGTAATCTGGATCGACGCCAGGGGGCCGCATGGCTGGGCCCTTCTGCGCGAGGAGTCGGATCTCGATTGTCTGGAGATGGACGGCGTGTGTGTTCCGCCCTGGGTCGGGTCGTCCGGCGAAGAGGATCGCGAACGCCTCACCCAGGCGGTGGCCGAGGTCGTGCTCGCCGAGTTGAGGCTTCCCCGTGACGCGCCGGGAATCGGCGCGGCGTCAGAAGTGCGCGCCCACGCGGCGGCCTATTTCGCCGAGCGAAAGCCTCACTGGAACGCGGCGTTCGTATGGAAAGCTTTTCGCGACCTGGTCGGATCGGGACGTTTGCGTCTGCCGGCGCTGCGGGTCGAGGATTTCGTCTCCCAGATCCATACCGCGTGGCCCACGTCGGCCGACGATGTGGGATCCGGCGAGCCGCCGCCCAATGTGACCATGTGGGTCAACGCCCGCCTTCGCGGTCACTACGCCTGGTCGGATAAGCTCGCCGACCTCTATGCCGACGCCCATCGAAGCAGCAACATCGTCGCGTCTCTGTTCGCCGCCCTGGCGGTGTTCATGGCGCTGTTGCCCACGGCCATGGACTGGGGCGACAACCACATCGTCGCCCAGCGGATATGCAATGTCACCGAGGTCGCCATCCTGGTGGTCACGGTTTCGCTGCTGACCATTGGCCGGCGGCGGCGCTGGCACGAACGTTGGCTGGAATACCGGGTTCTGGCCGAACTCATTCGCCAGCTCCGCCTCTTGGCGCCGTTGGGCGGCGGCCGGCCGCTGCCACGCACCCCCGCGCACTTGGCGATCTATGGCGATCCGACGCGGAGCTGGATGTACTGGCAGGTGCGAGCGATAGCGCGCGCGGTGGGAATTCCAGACCTACGGGTCACACCGGCCTATACCGCCGAATGCCTCGACTATCTCTTTGACATTGCCGATGGGCCGGAAAACGGCCAGCTTCGGTTTCATATCGCCAGCCACATCCGCTCGGAGAAGATCGGCGAACGGCTGGAGCGCGGAACCCTTTTCCTGTTCTGGCTGTCGATCGTGGGCATCGCCGTTCACTTCGCCCTACCTTCCCTGACGCGATGGGATCCCCAGGCCGTCAGCGACCGCGAGGCGGTCAATCGCTGGCTGACGCTGCTCTCCGCGGTCACGCCAGCCTTCGGCGCCGCCTTGGCGAGCATCAATAACCTCGGCGAATTTTCCCGCCTGGCCAAACGCTCGCGCGCCATGGCCGATGGCTTCACCCGGTTTCGCACCCAGATAGAGGCCCTCCGCGCCAAGGTCGGGGGCCTCTCGCCGTTGCCCATAGCCTCGGTCACCCATCTCGCCAGCCGCATGGCCGAAGCCATGGTGGAGGAGAACGTCGACTGGCGCGTGGTGGTGCTGGATCTGCCGCATTCGGCGGGGTGAAGGCGCCTAAGCGCCATCAATGACTGGTCGCCGCGCCCTCGCGCTTGGCCAGCAGATCGTCGAACGCGGCCCATACACCGTCGGCGCCATGCCAGGCGCCGCGGGTGGCGGCCTTGGAATATTCCGTGGACCTGGCCTCGAAAAAGTTGGCGTGCTCGACGCCCGACAATAGGCTCTGCAGCCACGGCAGGGGGTTTTCGCTCGCGCCATAGACCGGCGGCAAGGCAAGCTGGCGCAGGCGCCAGTCGGCGATGAAGCGGATGTAGCCCTTGATGTCGACAGGCGTCATACCCTGGACCTCGCCGGCTTCGAAGGCCAGGTCGATGAACCGATCCTCCAGCCCCACCACGGTCTTGCAGCAGTCGACGATATCGTCGGCCACCGCCTTGGTGACGGCGCCGGTCTCGGCGTTGAAGGCATGGTAGAGCTTGACGATCCCCTCGCAGTGCAGACTCTCGTCGCGCACGCTCCAGGAGACGATCTGGCCCATGCCCTTCATCTTGTTGAAGCGCGGGAAATTCATCAGCATGGCGAAGCTGGCGAAGAGCTGAAGCCCCTCGGTGAAGCCGCCGAACATGGCCAGCGTCCGAGCGATATCGGCGTTCGTGCCGACGCCGAACTGCTGCATGTAGTCGTGTTTGGCCTTCAGCGCTTCGAGCTCAAGGAAGGCGGAAAACTCCGATTCCGGCATGCCGATAGTTTCCAGCAGCAGAGCGTAGGCGGCGATGTGGATCGTCTCCATGTTGGAGAAGGCCGAGAGCATCATCTTCACCTCGGTGGGTTTGAAGACCGTGGCGTAGCGCTCCATGTAATTGTCGTTCACCTCGACATCGGACTGGGTGAAGAAGCGGAATATCTGGGTGAGGAGATTTCGCTCGCGATCGTTGAGATTAGCCGCCCAATCCTTGCAATCCTCGCCCAGCGGCACTTCCTCGGGCATCCAGTGCACCTGCTGCTGGCGCTTCCAGAAGTCATAGGCCCAGGGATAGCGGAAGGGCTTATAGGCGAAGGACGGCGTGAGCAGACCAGGCTTGGCGCCAGGCGTGATCAGGGCGGGGGCGGCGAGGGTCATGGGCGGCGACTTCCTGCGACGACGGGGCCTTCGAATCGCGACGTCCGCGAGCGGAGGGCAGGCGAGATTATCAGTCGATGGGACAACATCTAGCGTATTCTGAGCGCTCTGGATCAATATGTTGGCGGGAGGCCAATGACGCAATGCTGATTCATGGCCGGCCCATGCGAACCATCTGGCCCGCCGCCGATGGGGCGGTGGAGATCATCGACCAGACTGTCTTGCCGCACCGGGTCGAGATCGTGCGGCTCACCACCGTGGACGACGCGGTGAGCGCCATCGCCGACATGCATGTCCGCGGCGCTCCCCTGATCGGGGTCACCGCGGCTTGGGGATTGGCTCTGGCTTTGAAGGCCGATCCTTCTGACGCGGCCCTGACCGAAGCGCGCCGCAAGTTGGCGGCCTCCCGGCCCACGGCCGTCAATCTGGCTTGGGCCCTGGAGCGGGTCGGGGCCTTAGTCGCCGCCCTGCCGGAGCGCGAACGCCTGGCGGCGGCCCGAGCCGAGGCGGCGGCGATCGCCGAGGAGGATGTCGCCGCCTGTCGGGCCATCGGAGAACATGGCGCCGACCTGATCGAGGCGATCGCCAAGCGCGTCGGCCGCACGGTCAATATCCTCACCCACTGCAACGCCGGCTGGCTGGCGACGGTGGATTGGGGGACTGCCCTGGCCCCGTTCTACGTCGCTCAGGAACGCGGGATCGCCATCCATGTCTGGGTGGATGAAACCCGGCCGCGCAACCAGGGCGCCGCCCTCACGGCCTTCGAGCTTGGGCAGCAGGGCATTGATCACACCCTGATTGTCGACAACGCCGGCGGCCATCTGATGCAGCACGGCAAGGTCGATCTGTGTATCGTCGGCGCCGATCGGATCACCCGAACCGGTGACGCGGCCAACAAGATCGGCACTTATCTCAAGGCTCTGGCGGCGAAGGATAACGGCGTTCCGTTCCACGTCGCCGCCCCCGCCTCCACCATCGACGGGACGCTCACCGACGGTGTGGCGCAGATCCCTATCGAAGAGCGGGACCCTAAGGAGGTCACTCACATGCGCGGGGCCCTGGCCGATGGATCGATCGCCGAAGTGCTGATCGCCGCGCCTGGTAGCGGCGCCGCCAACTACGGCTTCGACGTCACCCCCGCCCGCCTGATCGCCGGCTTGGTCACCGAACGAGGATGTTGCGACGCCAGCGAGGACGGGGTTCTGCGGCTATTCCCGGAGAAGAGGCCTCACTGACAGGCGAGGCATTCCTCGTAGTCGGTGCGCGCCTCCGCGGCGCGGGCGGCGCTGTCGAGGGCCATGTCGGCGCCGGCAAAGGCGGCGCGCTGCACCGATTTGGAGCGCAGATAATAAAGGCTCTTCACCCCACGCTCCCAGGCCTGCCAGTGCAGCATGTGCAGATCCCATTTGTCGACGTCGCCGGGCAGGAAGACGTTCACCGATTGGGACTGGCAGACTTCCGGCGTGCGGTCGGCGGCCAGATCGATGATCCAGCGTTGATCGAGTTCGAAGGCGGTCTTGTAGACTGATTTCTCATCGTCGGAGAGGAAGTCCAGATGCTGGACCGAACCTTCGTTCTCCAGAATCGAGCTCCAGATCGCGGGCGTGTTCTGGCCCTTCTGGTCCAGCAGGCGCTCAAGATACGGATTCTTCACCGCGAAGGAGCCCGAGAGCGTCTTATGAGTGTAGATATTGGCCGGGATCGGCTCGATGCCGGCGCTCGTCCCGCCGCAGATGATCGAGATCGAGGCTGTGGGCGCGATGGCCAGCTTGTGGGAGAACCGTTCCATCACCCCGCGCTCGGCGGCGTCCGGGCACGGACCGCGCTCCTCGGCCAGCACCACGCTGGCGGCGTCGCAGGCCCGGCGCAGATGCTTGAAGAGCCGCATGTTCCAGGATTTGGCCAGCGCGCTTTCGAAGGGCACGTTCTGGCCCTGCAGGAAAGAGTGGAAGCCCATCAGGCCAAGGCCCACCGAGCGCTCGCGCGTGGCGGCGTAGGCGGCCGGGCCCATTTCCTCCGGCGCGCGGTCGATGAAGTCCTGCAGCACGTTGTCGAGGAAGCGCATGATGTCCTCGATGAAGGTCGGATGGTCGCGCCATTCGAGAAACATTTCGGCGTTGACCGAGGAGAGGCAGCAGACGGCCGTGCGCTCGTTGCCCAGGTGGTCGGGACCGGAGTGGAGCATGATCTCCGAGCACAGATTGGACTGGCGCACCTTGAGGCCCAGTTCGCGCTGGTGCGCCGGCATGGCCCGGTTAACCGTATCGGAGAAAATGAGGTAGGGCTCGCCCGTCTGGAGGCGCAGCTCCAGCACCTTCTGCCATAGGGTGCGGGCGTCGACCTCGCGCACAGTCTCCTGATTCTTGGGCGAGCGCAGGGCGAACTTGGCGCCATCGCGCACCGCTTCCATGAACTCGTCGGTGATCGAAATGCCATGGTGCAGGTTGAGCGACTTGCGGTTGAAGTCGCCCGAGGGTTTGCGGATCTCGAGGAACTCCTCGATCTCGGGATGGTGGATATCCACATAGACGGCCGCCGAGCCCCGGCGCAGGGAGCCCTGGCTGATGGCGAGCGTCAGGCTATCCATCACCCGAATAAAGGGGATGATGCCGCTGGTCTGGCCGGAGCCCTTCACCTTCTCGCCGATGGAGCGCACGCCGCCCCAATAGGTGCCGATTCCACCGCCGTTGGCCGCCAGCCAGACGTTCTGGTTCCAGGTGCCGACGATGCTTTCCAGCGAATCGCCCACCGAATTGAGGAAGCAGGAGATCGGCAATCCCCGCGAGGCGCCGCCGTTGGAGAGAACGGGCGTGGAGGGCATGAACCACAGCTTGGAGATGTAGTCATAGATGCGCTGAGCATGGTCGGCGTCGTCGGCGAAGGCCGTGGCCACGCGGGCGAACATGTCCTGATAGGATTCGCCGGGCAGCAGATAGCGGTCTTCCAGAGTGGTGCGGCCGAAGTCGGTGAGCAGGGAGTCGCGGTCGCGGTCGATCTCGACCTTGCGCACCAGGGTGAGTTTGGGTCGCTCGGCCGCCTTGACCGGGCGCGCCTTCGCCGGAGCGCCATCTGACTGGATTTTAGCCTGATTGCCTATCATGACCTTCGGACCCCATCGCTTCTTCTTGAAGCCCCAGAGAGGATCGGTCGATCTCTCCAGAGGCTATATATAGTGGGCAAATCGCCCCCGAACCCCACGATATGGGGTCACAAGGTTGATAGACCGTCAACGGGCGCCGGGGGCTCGGACCGCATTTTTTTCGTCAATAAAGGGTTAACGCGTGAATCGGCGCAAAGCCTTTCAAGGCTTTGGTTCGCGCGTGGCTTCGCTTGATCACGCGACTGTGATCGACGGGGCCACCAACCCTTGATTCCCGGGGCTGAAGAGCGCATAAGCCCGCTCCTTCCGGCGCCTTGCAAAGCAGCGCCTCCACCGCCACGACCCCTGCTCAAGCCGAGTGGGACGAGGGCGGAGGGGACCCCCGTCCGCGTGATCGCGCACGGGGGCGCTTGTCGTTGCTTGGCCGGTTTTGATTGGGACGTGTGAATGTTCGAAGGCTTGACCGATCGGCTTTCCGGCGTGTTCGACCGGCTCTCGGGCCGTGGCGTGCTCACCGAAAAGGACGTCGACGAGGCTATGCGCGAGGTCCGCGTGGCCTTGCTGGAGGCGGATGTCGCCCTGCCGGTGGTGCGGAGCTTCATCGACAAGGCCAGGGTGGCGGCCACGGGCGAAGCGGTGATCCGCTCGGTCAAGCCGGCCGACCAAGTGGTCAAGATCGTCTATGACGGCTTGGTGGAGATGTTGGGCGGCGACGCCGAGGCCGAGCCTCTACGCTTGGCTCTCAATCCGCCAACGGTGATTCTGATGGCTGGCCTCCAGGGTTCCGGCAAGACCACCATGTCGGCCAAGATCGCCCTTCGCCTCAGCCGGATCGAGCGCAAGCGGGTGATCATGGCCTCCCTCGACGTGCGCCGGCCCGCCGCCATGGAGCAGTTGGCGATCCTCGGCAAAGAGGCCGGCGTCGACACCCTGCCGATCATGCCGGGCCAAGCGCCGGCCGATATCGCCCGCCGCGCGCTTTCGGCCGCCAAGCTCGGCGGCTTCGATGTCTTGATCCTCGACACCGCCGGCCGCACCACCCTGGATGAAGCGATGATGAGCGAGGCGGCGGAGATCGCCCGGATCGCCGTCCCGGCCGAGACCCTGCTGGTGGCCGACAGTCTGACCGGCCAGGATGCCGTGCGCACCGCCACCGCCTTTCACGAGCGACTGCCGCTCACCGGCCTCGTGCTGACCAGAGCCGATGGCGATTCGCGCGGCGGCGCGGCGCTTTCGATGCGGGCGGTCACTGGCCTGCCGATCAAGTTCCTGGGCTCGGGCGAAAAGATCGACGCCTTGGACGTTTTCGACGCCCGCCGTGTCGCCGGGCGCATTCTTGGCCAGGGTGATGTGGTGGCCCTGGTCGAAAAGGCCGCCGCAGAGTTCGATCAGGCCAAGGCCGAGGTCATGGCCCGCAAGCTAGCCAAGGGCCAGTTCGACCTGGAGGATATGGCCGACCAACTCGCCCAGATGGAGCGCATGGGCGGCATGGAGGGCCTGTTGGGCCTCCTGCCTGGCGTGCAGAAGGTCAAACAGCAGATCGCCGAATCCGGCGTCTCCGACAAGATGATCCGCCGCCAACGCGCCATCATTGGCTCGATGACCGGCAAGGAGCGCCGCAAGCCCGACATCCTTCAGGCATCCCGCAAGCGCCGCATCGCCTCGGGCGCCGGGGTCGAGGTGGCCGAGGTCAATCGCCTGCTCAAACAGCATCGTCAGATGCAGGACGCCTTCAAGATGATGGCCAAGGGCGGCGGCAAGGGCTTCGCCCGCGTGGCCGGCATGATGGGCCTGGGTGGACCCGGCGGCCTCGATAGCCTCAAGGCGCTCGGCGGTGGCCTTCCGCCCCCCGAGGCGGCGCTTACGCCTTCTCCAAACCTTTCCGGCCTTCCGGGCCTCAATCCGCCACAGTCAAAAACCCTCCCCGGCCTCGGCGGCATAGCGCCCGGCTTCAACCCCTTAAAGAAACCCTGACAAACCAAAGACCTAAAGGACCAAGATCCTCTCATGCTCAAGATTCGTCTCGCCCGGGGCGGCGCCAAGAAACGCCCCTATTATTCGATCGTAGTGGCCGACAGCCACTCGCCGCGCGATGGCCGCTTCATCGAGAAGGTGGGTAGCTACAACCCGCTGCTGAAGAAGGACGACGCCCAGCGCCTGGTGCTCAAGGGCGAACGGATCACAGAGTGGCTCGCCAAGGGCGCCCAGCCGACCGAACGGGTCGCCCGCTTCCTGGGAACCCAGGGCCTGGCCAAATGGGAGCACGGCAACAACCCCAAGAAGGGTGAGCCGCATACCAAGGCCAAGGAACGCGCCACCGAACGCGCCGAACGGGCGGCCGCCCTCGCCGCGACGTCGGAAGAACCAGCCGCCGAGGAGGCCGCACCCGAAGAGGTCGTTGCCGAGGAAGCCGTGGCGGAAGCGCCGGTGGCGGAGGCCGCGGCGGAAGAGGAAGCGGCGCCCGTCGAGGCCGTCGCCGAAGCGGAGCCGGCGGAAACCGAAACCGCCGCTTCGGAAGGCTAAGGGACGACCGGACGGTGGTCGACGCCCCTTCGCCGGAGCGCCTGATCCTGGTGGCTCGGGCGGCGGGGGCTTTCGGTGTCCGCGGCGAAATTCGCCTTACCGCCCACACCGCCGATCCGGCCAACCTGCTGACCTATGGCGTCCTGCTGCGGGAGGACGGCTCGACCGGCCTCACCCTTACCGAGGGGCGAGTCGCCAAGGGCGCCGTAATCGCCAGGGCCAAGGAAGTATCGACCCGCGAAGAAGCAAAGGGCCTACGAGGCCTGCGTCTCTATGTCGCACGCTCCGCCTTGCCGGAAACCGAGGAGGACGAGTTCTATTTCGCCGATCTGATCGGTTTGAAGGCTCTCTCGCCGACTGGCGAGGCGATTGGCGAGGTGAAGTCGGTGATGAACTTCGGCGCCGGCGATCTGCTGGAGGTCGTCCCGAGTGACGGCGGCCCCAGCTGGTGGGCGCCCTTCACGCGAGACGCTGTTCCGGAGGTGCGGCTGGCCGAGGGCGCCGTGGTCGTGGTCAGACCCGAAGAGCCCGAAGCCTAACCTCACTGCCCCTAGTGCTTGTCCGTTCCGCCCTGGCCGGTGGCCATCTGAATGAGGGCTGCAATGCGGTCGGTGGAGTCGGCGGCCTGGCCCAGCATCTGTAGCGGCGCGGCGCCGGGGCGTACGGCGGCGACCATCTGGTTGGCCGCGTTCTGGGCCATGGTCACCGCCGCGGTCCGGGCGGCGGCGAACTTGGACGCCGCGGCGGCGTAGGCGTCCTGATAGATGAATCCATAGGTAGGATAGACCGTTGAGCCGAGATCACGGGAAGGATCGTACCATACCTTCACCTGGCTCCAATCGCCGGCGGGAGAGACGTCGATCACCGTGACGTTCTTCTCCACATGACCACGCTCGCCCTCGATGATCGACCAGTTGGCGTGGCTGATCTGGATGATCCGGTCGGTGAGCACCTGGCTCACGACCGCCACGTGGCCAAGGCGCATACGGCCTGTCGGCTTGAAGCAGAGGACGGCGCCGGCCTTGGGAGTGAAGCCGGTCGGGTAGCGGCCGGCCGCCTGTTCCCACCATGTGCGCGCGTCACCAAAGAGCTGGATGCCTGACACCAGACGGGCAAAGGCCACGCATTGCCAATAGTCCTCGGCGAAGGCGCCGCTGGGCGTCACGGCGACGACCAGGGCGGCGAGCAGGGAACCGAGCGCGGCTCTGGTCCGTCTCTTCATCTTGCGGATTTCTCCCCCGTTCGAAACTCGGGTCTAGGGGTAACCGTGCGTCATAGGAATGAAAAGAGTCTTTATCCTCCTTCCGGCTCTCGTTTTCGTGATGAGGGTGGAGCGGTGGCCTTCGACCGCTCTCTGAATAAGGAAAACAGCTCGCTGCGGCGAAAGCCGCTTTTCGCCCACCCGCCGAGCGGCGCCTGAAAAATGGGCGTTCCCGTTAGAGGAAGCTGTAGGGGTCGATATCTATGGACAGGCGAATCGCGCCAGGCGGTTTCACCCGCGCTCGCCACGCGGCCATGAATGCTTGCAGATCCACCGACCGATCCGCTCGCACCAGGAAGCGTTTGCGGCGCCGCCCGCGCACCAGCCCAAGGGGCGCATCGGCCGGCCCGTAGACTTCCACGCCATCGGCATTGGGAGCGGCGGCGGCCATGCCGGCCGCAAAGGCCTCCAGGGCCTGAGGGTCCGGGCCCGAAAGGATCACCGCCGCCAGGCGGCCGAACGGCGGCAGGCCGGCCGCCTCGCGTTCCGCCATCTCCACGGCGACAAAGGCGTCTCGATCTCCGGCGGCGAGAGCCTGCATGACCGGATGTTCGGGCGCCCAACTCTGGAGCAGCGCTCGACCCGGCCGTTCACGCCGTCCGGCCCGCCCGGCCACCTGTGTAAGCAGCTGGAAGGTGCGCTCGGCGCCGCGCAGGTCTCCCCCGCGCAGGCCAAGATCGGCATCGACGACGCCCACCAGAGTAAGGCCTGGAAAGTCATGCCCCTTGGCCGCCGCCTGGGTGGCGATTAGGATATCGATTTCGCCGTCCGTCATCGCCTCGATCAGCGCCCGCGCCGAGGCCGCATCGGGCACGGTGTCGGAGGAGAAGACCGCTAGCCGGGCGTCCGGAAAGAGAGACCGGGCCTCTTCCTCCACCCGCTCCACGCCAGGGCCGATCGAGACCAGGCCGTCCTTGACGCCGCAATGGGGACAGCGATCGGGCTTCGGCATGGAAAAGCCGGTGAGATGGCAGACCAGCCGGCCGCTATAGCGGTGCTCCACCAGCCACGAGTCCGAATCCGGCGCGCTCATTCGCTCGCCGCACGCGCGACACAATACGAGGGGCGCGTAGCCTCGGCGATTGAGGAAGAGCAGCGATTGCTCGCCCCGGGCAAGGGTTTCTCCCATCGCCTGGACTAGGATCGGCGACAGCCATCGCCCAAAGACAGGCGGATCGGCGCGCAGGTCCACGAGCTGGACCCGCGGCAGGATCGCTGGCCCATGACGATCGGCCAGACGCAGCCAGCGATATCGGCCGGCCTGGGCGTTCCACAAACTCTCAAGGGAAGGCGTCGCCGAGGCGAGGATCGCCGCGCAGCCCTCGATCTTGGCTCTGGCCACGGCCAGATCCCGGGCCTGATAAATGAAGCCGTCCTCCTGCTTGTATGCGCCGTCGTGTTCCTCATCGACCACAATCAGCTTGAGCTTCTTGAAAGGTAGAAACAGCGCCGAGCGCGCGCCGACGACGATCCGCGCCCGGCCTAGCGCCGTGTGCTCCCACACCACGCGCCGTCGCGGCGAGGAGATCCCTGAGTGCCACTCCCCTGGCGACGCGCCGAACCGCGTGGCGAACCGGTCGATCACCGCCTGGGTCAGGGCGATTTCGGGCAGAAGCACCAGCACCTGGGCGTCCGGATCGGCGCGCAGGGCGGCGGCGACCGCTTCTAGATAGACCTCGGTCTTGCCCGAGCCGGTGACCCCGTCCAGTAGGGCCACGGCGAAGCCGCCAGCCGAAACCATGGCGTTCAGGGCGGCGGCGGCCGCGGCTTGGCTGGCGTTGAGATCGGCGCCCGTGAGGTCCGGATTCGGCGCCGCGATCTCCGGCACGGCGGGAATGACGATTTCTTCTAGGACGCCCTCTTGCACCAGGGCCTTCACCAAGCCGGCGGAGGCGCCCGCGGCGCGTGCCAGGGCCGCGGCGGTCAGGGGCTCGGCCGCGGCGTTCAGCACCCGTTCCCGGGCCGGGGTCGTCCGCGCGGGCGTCCTGCCGCTGGCGATCAGGCGTTTGAGGGGACGAGGCTTTGGCGCGCGCAGACCGCGTAGAGCCATCGCTAAAGGCTGGCCCGGACTGTCGACGGCATAGCGGGCGGCCCATTGAACAAATTCGATCATCGAGGGCGGCAGGTTTGGCTCGTCCAGCAGGCCCTCGACAGCCTTCAGCGCTCGATTGACCCCGACACCGCTTCGGACCTCGATGACGACGCCCGGCAACAGGCGCGGGCCGAGCGGCACGGCGACGAGGTCGCCGGGCTCGAGGTCAAGTCCCGGCGGCTCGGCATAGTCGAAGGCTTCGGGCAGGGGCATGGGGAGTAGCACCCGCGCCACACGCGCGGCCGCGCCCTCGTCGATGTCCGCCACGGCCATAGGGTGGTCATCGGGGGTTTTGTGCGCCGCTTCAAGCGGGCGTTAACCCATCAGGCGTTTGATCGGATGTGCGACCCAGACGGATCGGAACGTTCGGTCGAAGGGTCAGGCCCGGGGCGGGAAGAACATGCAGGCGCAGAGAAATACTGTCGATGAGGCGGTCGCCGAGGTTGAGGCCATGAGGGCGATGATCCGCGCTCACCGTGACCTGCTGCGCGAAGACACCGAACTCCTGGCCGATCTGGGCCTGAGGCTCGACGTGGCCAATTTGGTGGACTTCGGTCCGGTCGCGCTCTCTCGCGTCACTGCCGCCCACGAGCGAGAATCTAGCGAGCGCAAGCGGCTGGAGGCGATCTCGGCCGCCAACTTCGCCGCCCAGGCCCAGACCCATGCCGCGGTGGTCGACATGATGGAATCGCATGACCTCGCCGATCTCGCCTGCCGGGTGGATGATCTGGCGCGCCAGCGCTTTGGTTTGACCGCGGGCGTCATTGCCGTGGAGGGTTCGGCGAGCGATGGTTGGCGAGCCTTGGCCCGGGGCCAGGTCGATCTGATCCTGGGCTTTGGCATGCGCGCGCGCATGGGTCATGCGCCGACGGCGCTGGGGCTCTTCGGCGATCTCGCGCCGATGATCGGGAGCGTCGCCCTGGTGCGGCTTAATCTGTGGTCGCCTGGCCGCCAAGGTGTTCTGGCCTTTGGCGCGGCCGATACGGCCGCCTTCGCCCCCGATATGGGCGTCGATCTAGTGGCTTTCCTTGCCCGCGTTGTCGAGCGAACCGCCCAGAGGTGGCCGGCGCCTTGACTGGCCAGGAGGCGCTTCAGGCCTGGCTCGAACATCTGGAGCACGAGCGGCGCGCCAGCCCTCGCACCCTCGAAGCCTACCGCGCCAGCGTCCAAGCTTATCTGAATTTTCTCGAACGCCATCGCGGCGAGACGCCGACACTCGCGACCTTAGGGACAGTGACGGCGGCCGAGCTTCGCGCCTACCTGGCCTCGCGCCGCGGCGGAGATCGGCCCCTGGCGGCGCGCTCGCTCTCGCAGGCGCTCTCGGCGATCCGCGCCTTTCACCGCTTCCTCGACGGGCGCCTCTCCACCCCCAACACCGCCATCGCCCTGGTGCGGGGCCCGCGCGTGAGGCCAGGCGCGCCTCGGCCGGTCTCGGAGGATCAGGCGCGGGGCCTGATCGAGGAGGCAGTGGAAGATCCGGATACGGCGCCCTGGGCGGCCCTTCGAGACGAAGCCGTTCTGACCCTCCTCTGGGGGTGCGGCCTGCGCATCTCCGAGGGGCTGTCGCTTAAACGTTCGGACGCGCCGCTTCGCGAAACGCTGCGCATCCTCGGCAAGGGCGGCAAGACACGCTTGGCGCCAGTGCTGCCAGCGGTGCGCGAGGCGGTCGACGCCTACGTCGCGTCCCTGCCTTTCGCTCTCCAGCCGGAAGAGCCGCTGTTTCGCGCGGCGCGTGGCGGACCGCTCAAGCCTCGCCACGTTCAGGCGACGATGCAGCGGCTGCGCGGGCGCCTGGGCCTATCGGAGAGCGCCACGCCCCACGCCCTGCGCCATTCCTTCGCCACCCACCTTCTGGGCGCCGGCGCCGATTTGAGATCGATCCAGGAGTTGCTGGGCCACGCCAGCCTCTCCACCACCCAGCGTTACACCGCGATCGACGCCGCCGGATTGCTCGGCGCCTACGCGAACGCACATCCGCGAGCCTGAGGCGTCAGGCTTGCATCGTCCAGCCTTCGACGCCCATGGCGGCCTGGCGCAGGGCTTCGGAGCGGGTGGGATGGGGATGGCAGGTTCGGGCGACATCCTCGGACGCGGCGGCGAACTCCATGGCCACGCAATATTCGCCGATCATCTCGCTCACGTCCGGCCCGATCATATGGACGCCGAGCACCCGGTCAGTGGTCGCGTCCGCGAGCACTTTAACGAAGCCCTCCGCCTCATGGTTGACCTTCGCTCGCGCATTGGCCGTGAACGGAAACTTGCCGACCTTGTAGGCGACGCCGTCGGCCTTCAGCTCTTCCTCCGTCTTGCCAACGGTGGCGACCTCCGGGAAGGTGTAGATGACGCTAGGTATCACGCCGTAGTTCACGTGCCCGGCCTTTCCGGCGATGATCTCGATACACGCCACCGCCTCATCCTCGGCCTTGTGGGCCAGCATCGGGCCGTGGGTGACATCGCCTATGGCGTAGACGCCCGTCGCACTGGTCTGGAAATGGTCCGTCTCGATGAAGCCGCGCTTGTCGGGCGAGACACCCACCGTTTCGAGGCCAAGCCCCTCCGTGTACGGACGCCGACCTATCGCGAGAAGAACATAGTCGGCTTCAAGGCTCTCGGGCGCTCCGCCGGCGACCGGTTCGATTGTCAGTGTCACGCTCTTGGCGCTCGCCTGGCCGCGGGTGACCTTGGAGGCGAGTTTGAAGGCGACGCCCTGGCGAGTGAGACTGCGCTGCAAGGTTTTCGCGGTTTCGGTGTCGAGTCCCGGCGTTATGCGGTCGAGAAACTCCACCACCGTCACCTTTGAGCCGAGCCGCCGCCAGACCGAGCCGAGCTCCAGGCCTATCACCCCGGCTCCGATCACGATCAGGCTTGCCGGAACTTCCGGCAAGGTGAGAGCCCCTGTCGAGTCCACGATCCGCTTCTGATCCACCTCGACACCGGGCAGAGGCGCCGGCGCCGAGCCGGTGGCTATGACGACGGCTTTGGCTTCCAGGGTTGTCGTCGCTCCGTCCGTACCCGTTACCGCGACTTTCCCAGGGCCGGCCAAGGCGCCGTGACCCTTGATCCAATCGACCTTGTTCTTCTTGAACAGGAACTCGACGCCCTTGGTGAGCTGTTCCACCGAGCCGTCTTTCTGCTTCATCATGGCCGGCAGGTTGAGCCTTGGCGCCACCTCGATGCCCATGTCGGCGAAATCCTTAACCGCCATCTCGAAGAACTCTGAGGCGTGGAGCAAGGATTTGGATGGGATGCAGCCTACGTTCAGGCATGTGCCGCCCAACGTGGCCCGGCTCTCGATACAGGCGACGCTCATGCCGAGCTGGCCGGCGCGGATGGCGGCGTTGTAGCCGCCTGGCCCGCCTCCGATGATGACGACGTCGTATGACGACATGTTCAGGCCCAGTCCCTCTCTCGTGCGGACGCCGTCAGATTTCCAGCAGCAGACGCTGGGGATCTTCGATGTGTTCCTTGACCTTGACCAGGAAGGTCACCGCTCCTTGGCCGTCGACCACCCGGTGGTCGTAGGATAGAGCCAGATACATCATCGGTCTGATCACCACTTGTCCGTTCATGGCCATCGGCCGATCCTGGATCTTGTGCATGCCAAGGATGCCCGATTGAGGGGCGTTGAGGATCGGCGTGGACATCAGTGAGCCGTAGACACCACCGTTGGAGATAGTGAAGGTGCCACCTTGCAAGTCCTCCAACGCGAGCGCCCCTTCCCGCGCCTTCTTGCCCAGCAGGCCAATCTCGGTTTCGATGCCCGCGAGGCTAAGCAGGTCGGCGTCGCGCACGACGGGCACGACAAGGCCACGGTCCGTGCCCACGGCGACGCCTATGTCATAATGGTTCTTGTAGACTAGGTCGGTACCGTCGATCTCGGCGTTGACGGCGGGCACCTCCTTGAGGGCGAACACGCACGCCTTCACGAAGAAGCTCATGAAGCCGAGCTTCACGCCATGCCGCTTCTCGAAGGCGTCCTTATATTGATTGCGCAGGGCCATCACCGCGGTCATGTCGACCTCGTTGAAGGTCGTCAGCATGGCGGCGTTGGCCTGAGCCTCCTTCAGGCGTCGAGCGATGGTCTGGCGCAAACGGCTCATCCGCACCCGCTCTTCCCGCTCGTGGGTGGCGCGAACAGGCGCGGGGCCGGGCGCCGGCGCCGGCCGAGCAGCGATGGCGTCGAGCGCCGAGAGGGCGTCGCCCTTGGTGATCCGGCCGCCCTTGCCCGTGCCGGGGATGGCCGCCGGATCGAGCTTGTTTTCGGCGACGATGCGCTGGACCGACGGCGCCAGGGGGAGATCGGCTGCTTTGGCGACTGGCGGCGCCGGAGCAAGCGCTGGCGGGGGCGGGGGCTGGGCGGCCTTAGGCGTGGGCGAGGGAGCCGGGGCGGGCGGCGATTTGGCGCCGGCGCTGGCGGCGCCGACCTGGCCGAGCCTTTGGCCGGGAAGAACCGTGGCGCCTTCTTCCGCGTCGATGGCGCTCAAAATCCCATCCTCCGGCGCGGCCACCTCAAGGCTGACCTTGTCGGTCTCAAGCTCGACCAGAATCTCGTCGCGCTTGACGGCGTCGCCCGGCTTCTTGGCCCACCTCGCCACCGTCGCCTCGGTGACCGATTCACCGAGGGTGGGCGTCATGATGTCGGTCATGGTCAGGCGGCTCCGGGCTTATGTCTTGGACGCGCGGCGTCCCTTGTAGGCGGCATGGCCGTTCAGGCGAAGGCCTGGGCCAGGAAAGTGTCCAGTTCCTTCTTGTGCCGGCTCATCAGGCCGGCGGCGGTGGAAGCGGACGCCGGACGGCCCACGTATCGGGCGCGCTTGGCGGCAATCTTCATCCGGTCCAAGGTCAGCTCCAGCCAGGGATCGACAAAGGTCCAACCGCCCATGTTCTTGGGCTCTTCCTGGCACCAGACCAGTTCGGCGTTCCCAAACCTAGCCAATTCGTTGGTGAGCGACTTCATCGGCCAAGGATAGAACTGTTCAAGCCGCAGCAGATAGACGTCGTTGATTCCACGTTTTTCGCGCTCGTCTAGAAGGTCATAATAGACCTTTCCCGAGCAGAGCACGACGCGCCGGACCGCCTCGTCGGCGACCAGGCGCACCTCGGTGTTTATGCCCCGCTGGGCGTCGTCGGGCAGGACGCGGTGGAAGGATGAGCCCTCCGCCATGTCCGCCAGGGTCGAAACCGCCTTCTTGTGGCGCAGCAGCGATTTGGGCGTCATCAGGATCAGCGGCTTACGGAATTCCCGCATCATCTGGCGGCGCAGGATATGGAAGTAGTTGGCCGGGGTGGTGCAGTTGGCCACCTGAAGGTTGTCCTCGGCGCAAAGCTGCAGGTAGCGTTCAAGCCTCGCCGAAGAGTGTTCCGGTCCCTGACCTTCGTAGCCATGCGGCAGCAGCATGATCAGGCCCGACATGCGCAGCCATTTGCGCTCGCCCGACGAAATGAACTGGTCGATGACGACCTGGGCGCCGTTGGCGAAATCGCCAAACTGAGCCTCCCACATGGTCAGAGTCTTGGGATCTGTGAGAGAGAACCCATACTCAAAGCCCAGCACCGCTTCTTCAGAGAGGGCCGAGTCGAGCACCTCGAAATGCGCCTGGCCGGGGCGCAGGTGCGATAGAGGCGTGTAGTGCGCCTCGGTGGTCTGGTCGATGATGTCGCAATGACGCTGAACGAAGGTTCCGCGAACACTGTCCTGGCCCGAGAGGCGCACCGGAAAACCCTGATCGAGCAGGCTGGCGAAGGCGAGATGCTCGGCGGTGGCCCAGTCTATGTTTTCGCCCGCCTCGATCGCGGCATGGCGAGCCTCGATCACCCGGCGGACCGTGCGATGGACGTCGATATTTTCGGGCAGGCTGGTGAACTTCAAGCCGAGATCGCGCAGTTTCTGAGCCGGAACAGCGGTGTCGCCCCGTCGTTCATCGCCATCGGGCAGGGCGAGACCCGACCACTTGCCGTCCAGCCAGTCAGCCTTATCGGCGTGATAGGTCTTGCCAGCCTCGAACTCCGCCTCGAGGAAGGCGTCGAACTCCGCGACCCAACTGGCGACTTCGGCTTCGGTAGCCACGCCCTCATCGATCAGGCGGCGGCTATAGATTTCTCGGGTTGGGGGATGGTTCTTGATGGTTTTGTACATCAAGGGCTGGGTCATTGTCGGGTCGTCGCCCTCGTTGTGACCGAACCGGCGGTAGCAGAACATGTCTATGACCACGTCCTTGCCGAACTGCTGGCGGTATTCCGTGGCGACCTTGGCGGCGAAGGTCACTGCTTCTGGATCATCCCCGTTGGCGTGGAAGATCGGCGCTTCGACCATCAGGGCGGTGTCGGACGGATAGGGGCTGGTGCGGCTATAGCGAGGGTAGGTGGTGAAGCCGATCTGGTTGTTGACGATGAAATGCACCGCGCCGCCCGTACGATAGCCCCGGATGCCCATCAGGTTGAAGCACTCGGCCACCACGCCCTGGCCGGCGAAGGCGGCGTCGCCGTGCATCAAGAGCGGCATGACGTGGCTGCGGCCCACGGTGGGATTCTCGCGCAGGGCGAATGCCTGTTTGGCCCGCGCCTTGCCCAGGACCACCGGGTTTACGATCTCTAGATGGCTTGGGTTGGCGGTGAGCGAGAGGTGAACGCTGTTGCCGTCGAAGGCCCGGTCTGACGAGGCTCCCAGGTGATATTTAACATCGCCCGAGCCCTCGAGATCTGATGGCAGCGACGAGCCACCCTGAAATTCGTGGAAGATCACGTGGTAGGGCTTGGCCATCACCGCGGCGAGAACGTTGAGCCGGCCGCGGTGCGGCATGCCGATAATGATGTCTTGCACGCCCAGAGCGCCGCCGCGCTTAATGATCTGTTCCATGGCCGGCACCGCCGACTCGCCGCCATCCAGACCGAAACGCTTCGTGCCGGGAAAGCGTTTGGCGAGAAAACGCTCGAAACCCTCGGCCTCGATCAGCTTCTTGAGGATGGCGATCTTGCCCTCCTTGGTGAAGCTGATCTCCTTGTCGGCGCCCTCGATACGCCGCTGCAACCAAGCCTTTTCGGCCGGGTCGCTGATGTGCATGTATTGTACACCGATCGTGCCGCAGTAGGTTCGCCGCAGAATGGCCAGGATTTCACGCACGGTGGCGCTTTCCAGGCCCAGCACATAGTCCAAGAAGATCGGTCGGTCGAAGTCGCTCTCGGCGAAGCCGTAGCTGGCCGGATCGAGCTCACTGGCGTCGCCCTCGGTGACGGCCAGGCCGAGAGGATCGAGATTGGCCTTGAGGTGGCCGCGCATGCGATAGGCGCGGATCATCATGATCGCGCGCAAGGAATCGAGGGTGCGGGCGCGCACCTCGTCGGGGCTGGCCGCCGGCTGGGCCGTGGCGATCTTGGATTCCAGCTTGGCCTCGACCGCCGGCCAGAGCCCATCGATCGCTGAAAGCCAGTCCGGCCTAGCGGTGGGCAAGGGCTTTGGCGTCCACGACGGCGCGCGATCCATGGCGCTGTCGGAGAGCGAAGCAAAGAAGGCGCGCCACGAGGGCTCGACCGAATCCGGGCTCTTGGCCCAGCGCGCCTGAAGATCTTCCACGAAGCCGGCATTGCCGCCGTAAAGAAAGGAGGTCTCGGCCAGAACCTCGTTCAGCCGACCCGCATCGTCCGCCATGTCATCCTGCTCTCGACGCCCCAATGGGCCGCGATCCCGATAGATAGGTATCCACCGGCGCCGTTTCGATGAAACTCGTTACCGAAATAGGTAACGAAATTGCGGCGCCCCGCGAGGTTTTTAGGCCAAAAGCGACAAACGCCGCCCGAGTCGGCGGCTAAGCGGGTCGTGAGGGGCGCCAAAGCGGCTCGACGGATTCAGGCGTTCAGCAATTCCACCAGGGTGTGGCCCAAGGCCGCTGGCGATGGCGCCACCTTGATCCCGGCGCTCTCCATGGCCTCGATCTTGTCGTCCGCGCCGCCTTTCCCGCCGGAAATAATCGCCCCGGCGTGGCCCATGCGCCGACCTGGCGGAGCGGTGCGGCCGGCGATGAAACCGACCGTGGGTTTCTTGACCTTGTTGGCTTTCAGGAACGCGGCGGCGTCCTCCTCGGCCGAACCGCCGATCTCGCCGATCATGATGATCGATTCCGTGGCCGGGTCGGCGAGAAACATTTCCAGCACGTCGATGAACTCGGTTCCCTTCACCGGGTCGCCGCCGATACCCACGGCCGTGGTTTGGCCAAGGCCCACCTGGCTGGTCTGGAAGACGGCTTCATAAGTGAGGGTGCCGGACCGCGAGACCACGCCGACCGAACCCAGCTTGAAGATATTGCCCGGCATGATGCCGATCTTGCATTCGTTGGGGGTGAGCACCCCCGGACAGTTGGGGCCGATCAGGCGTGACTTGGAGCCGCTGAGCGCGCGCTTAACCGTGATCATATCTTCCACCGGGATGCCTTCGGTGATGCAGACGATCAAGCCGATCTCCGCGTCGATCGCCTCCAGTATGGCGTCCGCCGCGAAGGGCGGCGGCACATAGATCACGCTCGCGTCCGGGTGAACCGCCTCCACCGCCTGGCCAACGGTGTCGAACACCGGGAGGCCCAGATGGGTCGATCCGCCTTTGCCGGGCGAGGTTCCACCGACCATGAGAGTTCCATATGCGATGGCCTGTTCGGTATGGAACGTGCCCTGGGCGCCGGTGACGCCCTGGCAGATGACGCGCGTACTCTTGCCAATCAGTATGGACATGGGTCTGTCTGGAGTCTCTCTTTAGGGGCTGACTGGCGCCCGCGCCTATTTCTTGATGTTCAGCAGGTCGATGATGGTGTCCGTTCCATCATTGGATACAGTCAACATCTCCAACCCCGGCCCCGCCGCCGCGGTATCGTAGTCGGCCTGTGTCAGGGCGCGGCGGGCCCCCGCCTCGTCAGCGAAACGGAACGTAATGCTCTTGGGATCGGAGGCTTGCGGAACGAATCCGACCCAAGCCTGTACGGCAGCCTTGATCTCGTCAGTCTTGCTATTGGGCGCGCGCACCGTGCAGGCGGTGATTTTGTACGCGCCTTTCAGCCCGGTCCAGGTTTGCAGCACCAGCTTGTCCCCGGCCACAGTCTTGCTTCTGGACACTTGAGCGGAGACGACGACGCCCTCCATCATCTCCGCCTTAACGTCGGTCGCCGCCCAGCCGCCCGCGTTGGCCGCCTTGACCACGGCCGGATAATCAGCCCGGGTGTCGCCGCAGATTTGGCGAAAGGCGTCAAAGGCGGGGGCGGCGGCGGCGAGGCCGGGCAGCGCGGTGGCTGCAGCGGCGGCCAGGGCGATTGTCATGAAGCGCATACGCGGTCCTTGTAGATTATAGACGGGCTTGGCCGGTTCGCCGCCGACGCGGCGTGGGCCTCGAGCGTGGCCACCCTTAGGCCATGTCCGACGCGGAGGTAAAGCGTCGGGTCGTCTCGCATCGGCCAAATCTCGATCCGCCCCGGAACCGTCTCCGGCCGCAACCGCTTCGATCAAACTAAGCGCTCTGCCCTGCGACGATCTGTCCAAGTATGGTTAACGCGATCTTGAAACAGAACAGGAAATATGGCGTTATAAGGGCGAAGTCGCGAGTCGCGGCCGACGAGGTTTCGGATGTCCGAGACCGGACAAATGAGGAATATGAAACCGATGACGAAGAACCCTAAACACCTAGTGGTTTCCATCGCCATAGCGGCGGTCGCACTCGCCGCCGGCGGCGCGAGCAGCGCCGCGCAGTTAGTGAAGAATGGCGGTTTTGAGCGCGGTTCTTTTAAGAACTGGATGGATCAATCCACTCTGCCGGACTATGTGACGACGTCCAATGGGGCGATCGTGCCGATACAAGGTTCTTATTTCGCGGTCGTCGGCGGGACGGGCACCGGGTCGTATCCGAATGGCTCTCTCGCCCAGGTCATTCACGATGGCGGCGGGGCCGTTGACGGGCATTTCTTTTTGAATTTCGACGACGCCACGAAGTCTGATATTTTCACCGTCCGCTGGGATGGCAGTAATGTCGAAACGATCAAATGCACCGCCTCGGGGAGGGATAAATGCGGAGTCAATAAATGGGTGCGATTTAATCTCGACCTGACGGGCCATGGCACCGATCCGCTGTCGTTCAACTTCAAGACCGCCGGAGGGAGCAACATATTCGCTCTCGACGACATTTCCTTGACGGGTATTCCGGCGGTGCCTGAACCTGCGACATGGGGCCTGATGCTTCTCGGTCTTGCTGGCGTGGGCGGGGCGCTTCGGTCACGCCGCAAGGGTGCTGTCGCCGCCGCCTGACCTCAAATCATCGGTGTTTTACAAGGCGCCGCCGGTCATGTGATCGGCGGCGTTTTCGTCGGTGGACGCATGCGAAATATTTGTAAAATTACGATCTTGTTGACCTCGCGCGCGGTTTGCGGTTGCCAATCGCTCGGGGACGTGAATAATGACTGAAGAGGGGCTAGATTATGTCGAGGCGCGTAGGTGCTGCGGCGCGGTCTGATCGTTCGTTCTCCATATCGGGCATTGAACCAGGCGGGAGTTATCAGGGTGGTTAGCAAGGCACTTTTGGCGACAGTGGCGATGGCCGCTGGGGTTTTAACTGCGGCGAGCGCGAGCGCGGCGCCAGAGCTTTTGACAAATGGCGGTTTCGAGAGCGGCGACTTTACCGGCTGGTCGGTGCTCACCTATCCTAGCGCGTCGGTCAATACGTTCGCGTGGGCTAAGACCAAGTCGGGTAGCGTGAAGATTCTGCCCGAGGATGGAACTTATTTCGCTCGTTTGGTTGGGCATGGCTGCATTAACTGCCAGAATCCGCTTCCCAACGGCTATCTGTCCCAAACGGTGACGGGCCTTACCGTTGGTGAGGGTCTGGATTTGACCTATTGGGAGAACGACACCGGTTCGGGGAAAACCGCGCCTCTGGTTTTGAAGTTCGGCTCCTCCACCGGTCCTCTGGATAAATACCTGCCCATCGCGATTGGCGCGGCTGTTAACGGTTGGCAGGAATACGGTGCGACGTTCCTTGCTACCGGGACTTCCGACACGATCAGCTTCCAATGGCAGACAGCGCCGACATATTTCTACGGTCTCGATGACGTTTCGCTCGTGGACCCGCCTGCCCCCGAGCCGGCGACCTGGGCCTTGATGCTGGTCGGGTTCGGCGGCATTGGCGCGACGATGCGATCGAGGCGGAATCGAGTGGTCCGGGCGAGCGCCTAACAGGCCACACTTGGTAGGTCTTCGAGACGCCGCCGGCCCCGCCCGGCGGCGTTTTCGTTTCGGCGCGGCCTAATATTGGCGTCCCGTAGAGGACTCGAACCTCTGACCCCCGGTTTAGGAAACCGGTGCTCTATCCTGCTGAGCTAACGGGACAACCCGACGCCCTCATACGACCGACGGCCCGACGCCACAACGGTCGCCATTCACCCATGTCTCTTCTCGGCCTGAGGCGGCCTTGGGCTTTGTCGCGGCCGCCAATGGGTCCACAACGGCCAGGCGTTCTTGACGAGGGGGTCTCGTTGCGGATCTTCAAATCCCTTTATTTTCAGGTTCTGGTCGGCATCGCGCTGGGGATCGCCACGGGCGTTCTGTGGCCGCAGTTCGCCGTGGCGCTTAAGCCTCTGGGCGATGGCTTCGTGCGCCTAATCAAGATGCTGATCGCGCCGTTGATCTTCTGCACCGTGGCGGTGGGCATCGCGCACATGAGCGACGCCAGGCGTTTTGGCGGCATCGGAGCCCGAGCGCTGATCTATTTTGAGGCCGTCTCCACCTTCGCCCTTCTCATCGGACTTGGCGTGGGACTGTTGGTGAGGCCGGGAGCGGGGTTCAATATCGACGCCGCGAGCCTCGACCCAAAGGCCGTGGCCGACTACGTCGCCAAGGCTAGGCAGATGGGAAGCATCGGCGACTATCTCCTCCACCTTGTACCGGACACCTTCGTTTCGGCTTTCGCGGCGGGCGATGTGCTGCAGGTGCTGTTGCTGGCCATCCTAACCGGCTTCGCCATAGCCGGCCTCGGGGAGGCCGGCGGCGCCGCCGGCCGCGGCCTGGAACAGGTCGGCGCGGTATTCTTCGCCATCATCCGCATCGTGGTGCGGGTCGCCCCAATCGGGGCCTTCGGAGCGATGGCCTACACCATCGGCAAATACGGCGTGGCCGCCTTGTTGAAGCTGGCGGCGCTGGTGGCCTGCGTCTACGCCACGAGCGCTCTATTCGTGATTGTGGTGCTAGGGACGATCGCCTGGGTGTGCGGCTTCTCTCTCTGGCGTTTTCTACTCTATATCCGGGACGAGTTGGCCATCGTCCTTGGCGCCTCGTCCAGCGAGGCGGTGCTACCCCAACTAATGGCAAAACTCGAGCGCCTGGGAGCGCCCAGGACGGTGGTCGGCCTGGTGGTGCCGGCGGGTTACTCCTTCAACCTCGACGGCACCAATATCTATATGACCCTGGCGACATTGTTTCTGGCCCAGGCCACGAACACCCACCTCAGCGGCGCTCAGCTTGGCCTGATCCTGGGCGTGGCGATGCTGACCTCAAAAGGCGCCAGCGGCGTTACCGGCGCTGGTTTTATCACCTTGGCTCTCACCCTTGGCGCCGTGGGGACCATTCCCGTGGCCGCCATGGCGCTCATCCTCGGGGTAGATCGATTTCTCAGCGAGGGCCGGGCGCTCACAAATGTCATCGGCAACGGCGTCGCCACCCTGGTCGTGGCGAGATGGGAAGGGACCCTCGACCGGGATCGACTAAAAGAGGAACTGCGGCGCGGCCCTTCCCGCCAAGCGGAGGAAGGGCGCCGTCTCGCGTAAGGCCTCCTTAAGCGGCCTTCTGAAGAGATTTGTGCAGCAGGCTGATGGCTGCGTCGCGGTCAATCTGTTCGATCGCCGCAACCTCCCGCGCCATCCGGTCGAGCGCGGATTCATAAAGCTGGCGCTCGGAATAGGACTGCTCGGGTTGGGTATCGGAGCGGTGCAGGTCGCGCACCACCTCGGCGATGGAGATCAGATCGCCGGAATTGATCTTGGCCTCATATTCCTGGGCGCGGCGGCTCCACATGGTCCGCTTCACCCGCGCGCGCCCCTTAAGGGTCGTGAGCGCCTGGGAAACGACGTTGCCGGCGGCGAGGGCGCGCAGCCCGGCCGTCTTCGCCTTCTTGGTGGGAACCCGCAGCGTCATCTTCTCGTGATCAAAGGTGATGACATACACCTCCAAAGACATGCCGGCGACATCCTGGGTTTCCACACCCACAACCATGCCCACGCCGTGGGCCGGATAGACGACATGATCGCCGATGCGATAGTCGAGTTCGATCTTGATGCTCATGGAGTTTATCCCTCTTTGACTTTCTGCCGCGATCGCGCTCTGGGCGATCAGCGGCGGCCGGCCCCCGCCAGAGTGGCTTCAAGGAAAATAGGAACATGCCCGCGAAACGCGGCGCCACCGCGCCTCAACGTTATGGATCTATTTTCCGAGGCCACCGTCAGACTCGCTCACGCACCCCATGCATTCGAGCAAGACAGGCGATCCCCCCAAGGACCGCGACCTCCACTGAGGTCTAACACAAAAACCCAGGGATTGAAAGGCTTGCGGGAGTCAGGAACCGGAGCCAGGCTTCTCGCTGAAATATTTCTCCAACTTGCCGGTTTCGCGCTCGAACTGGGCGGCGTCAGCGGGCGGGGTTCCCTTGACGGTTATGTTGGGCCAGATGCGGGCGTATTCGGTATTGATTTTCAGCCACTTACCGTCCGGATCGTCCTCGGTGTCGGGCTTGATGGCGTCCACGGGGCATTCGGGCTCGCAGACACCGCAGTCGATGCATTCATCCGGGCTGATGGCGAGGAAATTCTCACCCTCGTAGAAACAATCCACCGGACACACTTCCACGCAGTCCATGAATTTGCATTTTATGCAGGCGTCGGTGACGATGTAGGTCATCAAGAACTCATTGTGGAAATGGCCGCGCCTTAAGGCTTTCGGCAGCGGTCTTTTTCAGCGCGGGCCGCCCAATGTCAATGGCGGCCGCCAACCTCAGGAATCCCGAAGGACGGTATAGAGGGCGCGGGCTTCCGACGGCGGTCCTCTCCGCCAGCCGAGTCCCTCGACTCGCACCGCGAACAGATGGCCGGCATGGGCGAAGACCAGTTGATCGCCTATCCTGACCGTTCTTGAAGCCTTATCGGCCCGGGCGGTTTCGCCTTGGCGCGTCAGTCGAATTCGCCCAGCCTCCGCCACGCTGGCGGCAAGCGTCCGGGTTTTCAAGAGCCGCGCACGCCAGAGCCACACATCGATGCGGCAGGCATCCTCAGCCACGCGCGGCCCTGGAGCGGCGTCTTTGGCGCGACTTTCGTGCGGGTGAGACTCTGAGCGTCTGAAGCACCGCGAATTGGGAGGAGGATTTGGCCTCCGTGGGCGCCTCCAACCGCTCTGGTTGTGGTCGGCGCCATGCGGTTGGCTCGCCCGTGTCCACGCCACGCAGCGGCTTAAAGTCAAGGCCGCGCAGGATTTGTATCGCCTCCGCCGACGTCCAGCCCAATGACTCCCTCGCGGAGTCTGTCAGGACGGGCGCGCCTCGGCGCCGAGGCGCGCGTCGTAAAAGATCATCGAGACGCTCGAGCTTCACCGCGGACAATCTAAAGCCGGCGACGTTCAGCTGGCCCGAAAGAGCCAACGCACGGGCGGGTGATGAGGCCGCGCCGGTGAAGGCCTGGGCAAATAGGGCGGCGTCAGGCGCCCGAAGGGCGGGGAGATAGACGCAGAAGGCGCTGATCCGAACACCCAGGGCGCGCAGGGCGCGGCGTTCAGCTTGGCTAAGACTCGCCAGGTCGGCGGCGATCGCGCGCCGATCCACCACCCCGCCCGACTCAACTAGCCGCCAGGCGACGCCTCGCGCCAACCCCTTGATGGAGCCATCGGTCACCGCGTCGGTCAGCCGTTTGAGTCCGCCTAACCGGCGCCCGGACTCCGCGGCGACGAAGGCCTCAAGCCGGCGCGCCGCTCTTTGACGCGCCGGCGCCGCCCCCATGTCTCCGAGCAGGCGCACCTGAGGGTTGAACGGCTGGTCGTTGGCCAGGACGCCGACCGCTTCGCCTCGCCACAGAACCAACCCTCCGGGATCGACGGCGAAGGCCTCGTCGGCCTCCGCGGCCAGGCGACCGAGGCGGTGATTGACCTCCGGCGCCACGACCCGGTCGGCCGCCGCTCTTAGCGCCCTTTGCTCCAGGGCTCCGACGCCGCGCGCCGATTCGAAGTTCAAACCACGCAGACGACCCACGAAGTGGCCCTCCACGGTCACCGTCCCATCGCCGGCGACGCCAGCGAGAAGATCCGCGCCTTGGCCCAAGCCCCGCAGCAGGGCGCTGGTTCGCCGATCGACAAACCGCGCCATGAGCTTTTCATGCAGCGTGTCCGAGAGCCTCGTCTCCAAGGCTCTCGTGGTTCCCCGCCAGTGGGCGGCGTCGGCTAGCCAGTCCTGGCGGTTGGCGACATAGGCCAGGGTGCGCACGCCGGCCAGGCGGGTGGACAAGGCGTCGATCTCCCCATCCAGGCGATCCAGGCGGCCCAGGCGCTCGGCCATCCAATCATCGGGCACGCGCCGCCGCCCGACGACGAGATGGCCAAATAGATCGCGCACAAGGCGGATATGGTCATCCAAGGTGGTCTTCCGAAAATCCGGCGTCTGGCAGGCGTCCCAGAGGCGCAGCATGGCCGAGCGATCGAGGCATCGGCGGGCGATCTCCTCATCAGCGGCCAAAGCGCGAAGAACGGTTTCATCCAGAGCCTCCTCCGAGGCTTTGAGGCCGGCCCCCGGGGCCGGCTCGGCCAAGGAACGGAGCAGGTTGGCCAGCGAACTGAGGTCGAGGGCGCCATTGCGCCACTGGGCGGCCTCCACCGCCTCAAACCTGTGGTGCTCCACTTGAGCGATCACGGCATCGTCCAACGCTTCGCAGCCGGCGGTGAGGCCGAAGGTTCCATCGGTGCGATAGCGACCCGCCCGGCCAGCGATCTGGCCGATCTCCTGAGCGCGGAGAGAGCGAAGACGCTTGCCATCAAACTTGGTGAGGCCGGCGAAGGCCACATGGCCGACGTCCATGTTGAGGCCCATGCCGATGGCGTCCGTCGCGACCAGGAAATCGACTTCGCCCGACTGATAGAGCGCCACCTGGGCGTTTCGGGTGCGGGGGCTGAGCGAGCCCATGATCACCGCGGCGCCGCCTCGCTGACGGCGGATCAGCTCGGCGATGGAGTAGACCTGCTCGGCCGAGAAGGCGACCACCGCGCTGCGCCTTGGCAGTCGGCTGAGCTTGGTCTGACCGGCGTAAGTGAGCGCGGAGAACCGGTCGCGCATGACGACCTCGGAGCTGGGCAGCAGGCGCCGGATCAGGGGCGCCATGGTGGCGGCGCCCAGGAACATGGTCTCGTGCCGACCCCTCGCGTGGAGCAGGCGGTGGGTGAAGACGTGTCCGCGCTCGGGATCCGCGACGAGTTGGATCTCGTCCACGGCCAGGAACTCCACCTCGCGGGTGAGCGGCATCGCCTCCACCGTGCAGACAAAATAGTGTGGCCGCGGTGGAACGATCTTCTCCTCGCCCGTGATCAAGGCCACGGCTTTCACGCCGCGCGCCGCGACGATCCGATCGTAGATCTCCCTGGCCAACAGTCGCAGAGGAAGGCCGATCATGCCGGACGCGTGGCCGAGCATGCGCTCCACCGCCAGGTGGGTCTTGCCGGTGTTTGTGGGACCTAGCACCGCGACGAGGCGCGATGGCGCGGGTCCAAGGGACGAGCCGGTCATCAGGCCAAGGATGTGGGTGAATCGGTCCGGACCGGCAAGCCCAGATCGCTTTCATTAAATTCGTGACGCCCCCGTCATTTTTTCTTGACCGGCATTCTCGATAGAGTCAGGGTGCGATCACAACTGGAACCTGTGGGAGACTTTGGCCGTGGCCGATGGAAATATCACCAAGGACGCCATGTATGACGCGGTGGCGCCCGACGATTTCGAATCCATGCTCAATCTGGATCGCTACGGCGCCCGCAGCAGCGCTTTCGACAAGATCATCAGCGCCACCCACGATCACTTCTGGGATCCGCTCGACAAGAAGTACATCGACTTCGACGAGCCCTGGGACATGATGAACCAGCCCCTGGTTCCCGAAGATCTCAACATCGCCATTCAGACGGATTACGTCTCAAACCACCTGAGCGATCCGTCGCTGCGCGCTCAGTTCATCAACAAGTCGCTGTTGCGCAGCTTCTCCTCGATCCTGCACGGTGAACAGGGGGCGCTGAACCTCTCCGCATCTCTCTGTCATGTGCTCTATGACCAGGGCGCACAGGAATACGCCGCCAACCAGACCCGCGAAGAAGCGCGCCACGTCACCGCTTTCGCCAAATATATCAAGGCCCGCTGGGGTCGGCCGGTCGAGCCGAGCGGCGTCCTGAAGGACCTGCTGGTGGAGATCATCTCGGCGCCGGAGGTCTATAAGAAGATCATCGGCATGCAGATGCTGGTGGAGGGCTTGGCCATGGGCGCGTTTGCCACCTTCTTCCAGAAGCTGAACGACCCGCTCGGCAGGAAGCTGATGCAACTGGTGATGACAGACGAGGCGTTCCACCACAAGTTCGGCAAGATCTGGGCCGACCGCACCGTGCCCAAACTGACACCCGAAGAGCATGCCATCGTGGAAGATTGGGCGGCCCACTGCTTCCAGGTTTTGCTGGTCAACCTCGTTTCACCGGCCGAACAGCGTGACCTCTATGAGGAATTCGGCCTCGACCCCGACAAGGTGCTCGAGGAGATTCAGAAGCTGGCCACCGACGAGGCCCGCCGCGAGGATATGAAGGAAGCGACCAACATTTTCCGGGTGCTGATCAAGACCTTGCTCAATGCCGGGATCATTTCCGACCGCACCCGCGCCTTCTACGGCATGTATGTGGATATGGATGAACTCAAGGCCGAGGGCGACCGGATGGTCGGCGACGATATCGCCGACGAAGGCATCGCCTATCTCAAGACCATCAACTTCCGCGATCGTGGCCCGGCCCTGAGCATCGCCGCCGAATAGGCGCGGCCCGCTCGAACCTCCAAAGTGGAACGCCTCGCCGAAACCGGCGGGGCGTTTTGCTTTTCGCGGCCGGCGGCGCCATCGCCAGGCAGAACCGCAACGGCTTGGTTGCGGCCACAGGGATCGGAATCGCCCTGCAGCTGGTTATGTGATCGCCGGCGGACCTGCGCCGCGATCGGCCGCCGTATCGTCGAGGCGCCTCCAGTCGTCCCGCTTTTCGCGCGTTTTGCTTGCGGTCTCAGCCAAGGTCGGGTGATTGACTGCATGAAGATTTCGCCGACCTTCCTCGTCCTTGCGCTTCTGGCCGGCGCGGGATCGTCCCGAGCCGCTGCTCCCGAGCCCGTGAAGCCAGTTTCGATCGCAATGTTCTCCGGCCGCTGGTACGAGATGGGGCGCATCGCCGAGGGGAGTTCGCGGCGCTGCGACTTCGCCACCACCGATTTCGGCGGCCAGACCGGGGGCGCCTTTTCGGTGATCCAGACCTGTCATGAGGGATCGCCGGATGGGCCGCCGCGGGCGATCAA